>Ga0310123_10000057_pt1 | contig 89272 bp, 85 predicted proteins | sample CB6_AW_1057_MG_FD_203505 | JGI IMG/M metagenome (GOLD analysis project Ga0310123, IMG submission 203505) | Marine microbial communities from Western Arctic Ocean, Canada - CB6_AW_1057 | ecosystem: Environmental > Aquatic > Marine > Oceanic | place: Canada: Western Arctic Ocean | collected...
CGAGATGCCGGCCGGTCGCGTCGAAGACCTGGATGCGTCGATTGCCACGATCCGATACATAAACGCGCTCTTGGTCATCAATGGCGATGCCGTGGACCGTGTTGAACTCGGCCGGACCCGCGTCGGGGCCGCGACCAGCGGTGCCCCAGTGCATGAGATACTCGCCGTCCTGGTTGAACTTCACGACCCGAGTGTTGACATACCCGTCACTGACCACGAAATCGCCATTTTTGAAAAAAGCGATATCCGTAGGTCGGTTGAACCGATTGGGGTCGTCGTTGTCTCCCGGCGTCTTGAACTCACCCAGGGTCATGACCACGCGCTCCCCATCATTGGTGAACTTGTAGATCACGTGCCCTCCGTCCTCGACGATCCATACATGTCGCTCAGGGTCGTAGGGATTGATCTTGACTGCGTGAGGCCGGATGAAGCGGTGGTTGTGCTGCTCCCAGGAATCGACGAGTTCGCCCTCGCGGTTGAAGATCATCAGGATGTGTTCCCAGCGACCCTCGAGACCGGTCTCTGCCCTACTGACAGCACAGGGGCACCCATCCGGCCCGTTGTTCTCGCCGGCGGCCGGGCGAGCGGGAACATCTCCAGCCCCTATGGGGTTGGCCAGGCGCGGCAACTCCCCGCTCTGAAACACAAACACTCGATCGGGTGATTCGGCAAAAACCGCCGCGGTCCGTCCCCACGTGTAGTCCTCATGAAGTGGACGCGGCCAGTCCGCGACGACCTCATATGCCCCGGTCTCGAAGCTTCCACCTTTGTCTTGAGCACTCGCCGCTTGGGTCATGGCTACGACCACCGCAGCGACAATCACAACTGAACGCGAAAACTGCATACAGACCTCCTCCTTCAAACTGTGCACGCCGGCCCTGGACCGACATTGTGTGTCACGCGGTTGTACGTTCGTCGGCGTCGTTCCTGGCTGGCGTCGACTGTGTCTTCGAGCGAACCCGGTCGCCGACCCGACGTCTGATTTCGGTCCACGCGACCCCCCGCCTTCAGACTTACTTCACCCGGCATCTCCCGCCTCGTGACGACATCAGCCCTTCATCCGCCGGAGTCGGCCGGCACGTTGGACAGACACTGGTTCGAGATGGACCGCCGGCTTTCGGAACATGTAGCGGTTTCACTCCGGCAGCGCGAAGACGAAAAGGGCGTTCCCGCCCTCGGGTTGGTAGACCTCGGGGTTGAGCTTTGCCGTGAGACTTCGGAAGACCCCTCCCAGCGCAGCCGGGACGGCTATGAACTGCCGTCCGCCGGCCTCGTAGGTAATGGGATACCCGTGCGCCGACGAGGCGAGACGCGTCTCCCAGAGGACCTCGCCCGTCTCGACGTCGAACGCTCGGTAGTAGCGGGCACCGTCACCGGCAAAGACCAATCCGCCCGCTGTTGAGAGCGCGGACGTCAGGAACGGTGTCCGCTGCTCGTGGCTCCAGAGCTCCTCCATCGTCCGGACGTCGTAGGCGGCCAGCTTTCCAACGTTGCCGTCGCTACCCGGCATCTCCAGCAGCTCATACCGGCCGGCTGTCCCGCCGCCCCCCTCGATGAACTCTACGTCGCGTCCGGTCAGGTGCATGCACGCCTGGTGGAGCGGGATGACGAGGGCGCCGGCGCCCGGGTGGTATGTCGACGCTTGCCAGTTGTGGCCACCCAGAAGGCTGGGGCAGGCGAACACCCGATCGCCGATGGCGATGTTTTGCAGGTCTTCTCTATAGGTCAGCTCACCGGTGGTCCGGTCGATCGACTCGAAGACGTCCTGATGGACCGTCTCCCGAAGGGCGACAAATGCACCCGTCGCCCGGTTGAGCTTCCAGAGGATGCCGTCCTTGCCGATCGTGAAGATCCATTTTTCGTCGTCGGCATCGACCAGCACCCGCTCGTAGACGATGTCGAGGTCGAGCGTTTCGCCGGGCGCGTGCTGGAAGTACCAGTGCACCTGTCCGGTGCTCGGGTTCAGCGCCAGCGTCGAGTTGGTGTACAGCGCGTCCTGTCGCGTCGTCATGCCGCGGCTCGCGGCCACCCACGGCTTCGCCTGTGCCGTGCCTATGAAGAAGAGACCGAGATCCGGGTCGTAGCTGCCCGGAATCCAAGCGTCGCCGCCCGCGCGCAGATAAGGGGGCGTGTCGCCCCATGAGGCGTCGTTCGGATCGCCCGGAAGCGCGATCGTGGATGTCCGCCAGAGCTCCGTGCCGGTATCCGGATCGTGGCCGGTAATGAAACAGCTCTGCTCGGTGTATCGATCACAGCCGTTGGTGCCGGTAATGACGACTCCGTTGGCGATGATCGGACCGGCGTTCTGCCGGAAGCCCTGTGTGTAGTCGGCCTTGACGGTCCGCCACGCTTCCTCGCCGGTGCGCGTGTCGAGGGCGACCACCGCCGCGTCGGCGGTGGCAAGAAACAGCTTGTCGCCATACAGCGCCATCGTGCGCGTGGCACCGGCCACAGTGTCTTCCGGCAGCCGCGCGCGATACACCCAGATCACGTCTCCGCTTGTCGCATCGATCGCCTGCACCACGTTCCCCGGATTCGCCAGGAACATCACGCCGTCATGCACCAGTGGCGTCGTCTGGTGATTACCTGGCCGAATCGAGATCGACCATGCGAGTGTCAGGTCGGCGACATTGTCGCGCGTTACCTGATCCAGCGGGCTGTAGCCATGGCTGTTACGCGTGCGCCGCCAGCTCAGCCAATCCCCTGGCGGCGGGTCCGCGAGCATGTCGTCGGTCACAAGCGTCAATTCGTGTGGCACTTCCTGGTTGACGAAACGCGACGATCGCCGACGCAACCGCTCGCCCGCTCGCTCCGCGCGACGCGCTTCGGAGATGTCCGCGGCGTCGCCGATCATCACCGCCGCATCCGCCGTCAGCGTGCGTTCGCCCGGCACAGCGCCATTTGATTCCAGCAGATACGCCACCAGCGCCACGTAGGACTGATCGCTAAGCGAACCGGCTTGCCCCGGAGGCATCTCGTCACGCAGGTAGGCGAAAAGCTCATCGGTCGTCTGTCCCGCCCAATCGCTCAGGAAAGACACGCCGGAGAGGGGCGGAGCGGACACCATCCCCTCCAGGGACGGTCCGTGACACTCTCCGCACTGTACGCCGTACACGGACCAGCCGCTCGCTGCCTGGTCCGAGGTGAAGGCCCCATCCGCCGCCGGGGCCTGTGCCGCCGCGACGACAACACCCGGCACACCGGTCAACGCACTCATCAGGACCGGAAGAGCGACCGCCACCAGGACTACCGCCGCTACGAAAACCGGTCTCAGCCAACGCGATCCGTCAACGCGAGTTCTCTTCAACATGATGCGCACTCCTTGTGCCGTCCGACAGCAGTATCGGCTGCGACTATTTTGGGAGCACCCGATGTCGGGCACCTAGCCCTATGGTTGGTCAGTCGGTCGTATTTCTTGGACGCGGGCACCAGCGAGGATGCCCGCCATGCCGATGTTGCCCTCGTGACAGGCATATTCGAAGACGGTGTCATCCGAAAGCGACAGCGGAGCCATCGCGGTCCATGGTTGGGCCCAGACCGATGGGTCGGTCAAGGTGATCTCGTAATGCAGTGCCTCCGGACCAACTCGAGTGAATCGCTCGACAAGATGACGTCCGCTTGTCGAGCCGAGATACAGCGCGCGGTCGTCAAAATTTGTGGTTTCTACAACCAGTGTGTCGCCCTCCCAATGTCCGCGAGAGTCGCCATGCCACTGTTGAATGCTGTCGTCGATATGTGGCCAGTCGGCGATGGGAATGACGCGTGCGTCGTGAATCATCTCTCCAAGCATGACGAGGTGGTCCGGGGTCTGGAAAATCTGATAGTAGCTGTTGTATCCAGCACCGAGACCGCCCACCCTTGGGATGCCGTAGGTGATGCATCGTACCTGGAGGGGCAGATTCTCCGGGCCGTGATAGGTCGCTTGTGCTCGTTGCTCCGCTCGGTCGGCTTGGCGCTGCTCGGCGGCCTGTGTGAGCGCCGGTAGTTTCCCGCTTGGCGGGTCAGTCAGGAGAGATGTCCGATTCTCGAACACGCGGTCAACCATCCAGACCGAGCTGTAGTTTCCCGTGCCTCCGTCGCGTGAGACGTTCCTGTCGACATCCGCGAGCACAGCGTTGAACACCCCATCGCCAAACGCGGCGTCATCGGCTCCGCCAAAGAGGCGAGTGGCCGCCTGCTGGAGCGCCGCCAGCTCTTCGTCCGAAAACGCGTCTTTGTCGGCCAGCTCGTCCGGCCGTTCGAGCGGGGTCGCGCTGTTGTTGGCCCACACTCCACCGAGGTTGGGTCGTCCATCCGCGGTCCGGGGGACGCGGGGCTCCTCACTTGCGGTTTGGCTGGACGCTGGGGGTGCGACCACCAGCACGGAAAGGACGGTGAGCACACCAGAGAAAACAAAGCCACGTCGCATCAGGAACCTCGCTTGGGGCGTTCAGGGAATGAGAGACTACGTGCTCAATTCTCTCACGGACGCTGGTCCTCGGCTAGCCGGAGAGGTCATATACTCGGGCGTGACCAACCGACGCGCGTTTACGGCGCTTCCCGTGTGTGCTCTTGTGCTCCTTGGGTGCGGTGTCGCCTCTGCTGGGCAGCAGACGACCAATGTTGACGAGGATGCCACACCTGCTTTGCTCCGGAATCTCGCCCCCGTGACCGACGCCATGTTGCGGCAGCCGGATGCCGAGGACTGGATTTCGTTCCGCAATGGCTACCCGCTTTGGGGCTATAGCGCCCTGGATCAGCTCGACATCGCCAATGTCGGGGAGCTGCGGCTCGTGTGGGCACGCGCGATGCAGCGCGGCTATCAAGAGGTCGAGCCGCTCGTCTATGACGGCGTGATGTTTCTCGCCAACGTGGAGGACATCGTCCAAGCGCTTGATGCGACGACTGGCGATCTACTGTGGGAGTACCGGCGCAATCTCCCGGACAACATCGCGAATGTGACTGGTACCAGGTATCGATACCGCAACGTGTCGATCTACGACGACAAGATTTTCCTGGCAACAAACGACGCGTTCTTGGTCGCGCTGGACGTCCGAACCGGCGAGCTCGTGTGGGAGACAGAGCGGGCCGATTATCGGGAGCGAGTCGCCCAAACGGCCGGTCCCATCGTCGTGAAGGGGAAGCTCATCACCGGGTCGCGGTGCAACCCGTCGAGCCCGCGTCCCGGCGGCTGCTTTATCACGGCGCACGACGTCGGGTCCGGTGCAGAGCTGTGGCGCATCAATACCGCGGCCACGCCGGACCAAGTCGGCGGCGATACGTGGGGTGGCCTCCCGGTATCCGCCCGCCGTCATGCATCGGCGTGGATGGTTGGGAGTTACGACCCCGCACTGGACTTGGTCTATTGGGGGACGGGACCGCCGTCCCCGCTGCCCGAGAAACTACGGGGCGCTGGAAAAGCCGACCTTTTGTATACCAACTCGACGCTGGCCCTCGACCCGGATACTGGCGATATGACCTGGTATTTCCAGCACCTGCCACGGGATAACTGGGATTTGGACCATGTCTTTGAGCGCATGATCGTCGAAACCGTGGTGGCGCCGCGTCCCGACGCCGTGCCGTGGATCAGCCCGAACCTGCGGTCCGGTGAAACGCGGAAGGTCATCACCGGGATTCCCGGAAAGACCGGTCTGGTGTGGACGCTGGACGCCGAAACAGGCGAGTTCCTCTGGGCGCGTCCTACCGTCTATCAAAACATCATGACGGGTCTCGAGCTCGAGACCGGTCGTCCGATCATTGACGAGTCCACCACGCCGCAATCGATGGAGAACATGGTGCTGGCATGCCCGCATCTGCTGGGCGGCAAGAATCAACCATCGGGCGCCTACAGTCCCGCGACCAATGCGATGTATATGCCGCTCAACAATGCCTGTATGGACATCGCGATGTCGGTGGAGGAGGCAGGACCCAGTGATGGCTATGATGTGCGGGTCAGCGTTCGTCATGTCCCCGGAGTGGACCCGGCCACCGCGCCGGTCGGTCGGCTCGAAGCACTGTCGGCGTCGACCGGCGAGACCTTGTGGATCTATGAGCAACGCGCGCCGATCTACGGATCGGTGCTCGCGACCGGCGGCGGTCTGGTGTTCTCGGGTGATGTCGTCCGGCGATTTAGGGCGTTTGATGCTGCTACCGGCGACGTTCTCTGGCAGACCATCCTGAACGGACCGGTAAGCGGTCGGCCGATGACCTACAGCGTGGGTGGACGTCAGTATTTGGCGATCGGCTCGGGAGGGTTGACGCAGGGTACCGGGTTTTTGCAGCTGACACCCGAGCTCAACACACCGGCGGGCAGCAACACGCTCTTCGTGTTTGCTCTTCCGGAGTCATAGTCCGCGCGGGACGGGCCGGTCGACGTGGCGTCTCCCGCAAGTGGCTGTATCGGACTATGGTTGGTCTGCGGTCCAGGCGACGCCTCGCGGCGAGATCGGTCATGTCGGCGCCTGCGGAGCTATTCGGCGGTTGGGTAGTGGCCTCGGTGGTATAGTCGCGGCCACGAATTTTGAGTGCCCGGGGGGTGTCGGAATGAGACGGAGTCTGTGTTTGGGTGTTCTCGTTGTCGCCGGAATGTGCGCGACGTTGGCCACAAATGAGGCGCGGCAAGCCCGCGCCCCGATGGTTGTCCTCGAGGTGGCGGATAACCTCCACGTGTTGGCGTCAGACCCGGCGGGTCAGGGGATGCGGAGCGGAGGAAATACCGCCGTCTTCGAGACGACCGATGGGGTCGTGCTTGTCGACACAAAGTTGGCTGGTTACGGCCCCGACATCTTGGAACAGGTGCGTGCGCTCACCGACAAACCGGTGACCACAATCATCAACACCCACACGCACTTCGACCACACCGGCGCGAACGCGGAGTTTCCCGCGACGGTCGATGTCGTGGCGCATGACAACACCGCCGCTCAGATGTCTCGGCTGATGTGCGAGCCCGTGACCAACTGTGACGCGTTCAAGGGGACCAACGCGGAGTATCGGCCAAATATTACCTTTGCGACGACACATTCCTTGTTCAGCGGTGACGACCAGATCGACCTCTATTACTTCGGGCGTGGTCACACGGATGGCGACACGTTTGTCGTGTTCAAGGCCGCGCGGACGATGCATACGGGTGACATGTTCGCCGGGAAAGGGCTGCCGTTTATCGACGCTGACAATGGCAATGGGAGCGCCACCGAGTTTGGCCAGACCCTCAACAAGGCGATCGCGGGCATCGCCGACGTGGACACAATTATTACGGGTCACAACGACACGACGCTTGTCTGGAATGACTTGGTGGATATGGCGGGGTTCTACAACGACCTGGTCGACAGAGCGAAAGGGGGGCAGGCCGCCGGTCAATCATCGATGGACGCCGCGAGCGGGTATACAGTTCCCGACCAGTACTCAGAGTTTGGTGCTCCGGAGCAAACCGTCGCCAGCATCATGCAGCTCGTATACGACGGGCGATAGGCGGCCGGTATGGCGGTCTGTCGTGCGCACCGTCTGAGTCTCGCCAGCGTGTGGCTGGCGGTCGCCGGCGTCGCCGCCGCTCAGAATGGATCCATCTTTCCGGAAATCCTTTCCGGAAATCGCGTTTTGACGCGGGAAATTTTGTCTGCGCGGCGCCCTGACGAGGTCCCCGCGGGCTGAGTCGTAGCGCAGTCCCGCGGCAGAGCCAAACGGCCTTTAGATGGCGCCGTCCTGCCGCAAATTTGCGATCTGCTGGTTTGAATAGCCAAGTTCGCGCAGCACTTCGTCGGTGTGTTCCCCCAGGAGCGGCGGTGTGCGGACGACGGCGGCGGGTGTATCGCTGAGCTCTATCGGGGGGCCGATCGTCGAGACCGTCCCGGCCGTCGGGTGGGATTGTTCGACGATCTTTCCGCGCTCACGAAGTTGAGGATTGGTGCACACCTCGCCCACATTGCGGATTCGACCACACGGGACTCCGGCCGCCCCAAGGATCTCCATCCATTCGTCTACCGTGCGTGCAGCGGTGAGCTCCAGAATGGTCGGCATGAGTGCCGCGCGGTGAGTGACGCGGTCGGCGACGGTGGCGAATCGCACGTCGTCCCGCAAGTCGGGGCGCTCGATGGCGTCGCAATAGCGTCGCCACAACGAATCATTGGCGACGCCAAGATTAATCCAGCCATCTTTGGCCTGCACTGTCTGATAGGGCACGACCATGCGGTGCGCGTTCCCGCTGCGCGTCGGGCTCTGTCCAGACGCGAAGTAGCTTCCGGTGTTGTATGTCAGGGCCGAGGCGACGGCGTCGAGCATCGCAATCCGGACGTGCTGCCCACGACCGGTGGTGTGTCGCGCCAGCAGCGCAAGAAGAATCCCCTGCGTGGCCGTCAGGCCGGACGTCACGTCCGTGATCGATGTCCCCACCCGCGTCGGTGGGCCGTCGGGCTCTCCGGTGAGATCCATCAGGCCCGATTCTCCCTGAACGATGAGGTCGTAGCCGGGTCGACCGGCGTCGGGACCGGTGTCACCAAAGCCTGAGATCGAGCAATAGACGAGTCGAGGGTGGTGAGCGGCCACAGATTCGTAGTCAAAACCGAGACGGGTCATTGCCCCAGGCCTGAAATTCTCGACCAACACATCGGCGTTCTCCAGCATCCGGCGGAGGATGCCCTGTCCCGCTTCGGTTTTGAGGTCGACCGTACAGCTCCGTTTATTCCGGTTGATCGACAAAAAGTAGGGTGATTCGCCTCCCTGAAACGGAGGTCCGAATCGCCGGGATTCATCCCCGCGTCCCGGCTCCTCGATCTTTATGACGTCGGCTCCCATGTCGCCGAGGGTCATGGTGCAGTAGGGCCCCGATACGACCCGGCTGAGGTCGATGACGCGGATGCCGTCTAGTGGTGGCACGGGGTGGGCTCAGGCTGTGGTCAGCGCGTCGGCAAGCTCGCCGAGGCCGGCCACTTCGAGGTCTGGCTGATGGGGGGAGAAGCCGTAGGCGAGCTGGCGCCGGTTCACATACGCTGTGCGCATACCGCTTGCCTTGGCGCCGATGCAGTCAAACGGATGCGTTGCGACATGACAGATCGTGGCGATGGGTGTCTCCAGAATCTCGGCGGTTTTCTCGTAGGTGACGCGATGTGGCTTGAATGACCCGGCTTGGTCGATGGAGACAAGCGCGTCGAAGTGGATGCCGTGATGAGCCGATGCGTTATGGAGCATATCGGTGTCGCCGTTCGACAGAATGGCCAAACGGTAGGTTGACCGGAGGCGGTTCAGATTCTCGGCGACATCAGGAAACGGGGGTAGTCGCTCGATCGCGCCGACCAACGCACGGACGTCGTCGTCGGTAAACGGCACGCCCGCGCGGGTGAGCGTGTAGGAGAGCGCTCGACGACCGATCTCTCTATACGGCGTGTGTCCACCCTCAATCAAGGCATCGATCATCGAGTCTTGATAGTGGGTGCGACGCCACCAGGTGACCACCGAATGCGGGTTGCCGGTGTAGCCCAGGTTCTGGAGGAACGGAGTGATGGTCTCGGTCAAGCCGCGTTGCATGTCGACGATGGTGCCGTACAGGTCAAAGGTGAGCACGCGCACGTCGGAAAGGCTCGGAGTCATACCAAAGAGACGCGGGTCAGTTTTCGACAAAGAAAAAATCGGCCGGACCATCGCGACGCGCCAACAAGACGACGTCACGACCGGCGGGCACGTGCCACGAATGGTGGGCTTTGGCGGGAATGATGACGTAGCTGCCAGCCGTCGCGGTGTGACGGGTGCCGTCTAGCACGATATCAACCTCGCCCTCCAGCACGGTGACCGTCTCGGTATAGGTGTGCCAGTGCGGCGCGAACTCAGCACCGGCCGGAAACCGGGAGAGATATGTCGGGCCACCCGTCGCCGGGTCTGTCGCGATATCCGCGTTCCGAAGACCCTCCGGGAATCCCGGCCGATTTGTCGGTGGTCCCCAGTCGGCCGTCTCCCAGTTCGTAACCAGTGGCGCTATCTCTCCCGACGCACCAGGGTCATAACGAATTTCGAGGTAAGTCACGGGTTCGTCGATCGCCGAATACCAGTGCGGCGTGCCCGCCGGGACGATCACCACATCTCCGGGGACGACGTGTCGGGATTCGCCGCCGACAATCGTGGCGATGGTGTCGCCGTTGCCATGTGTCGACCGCTCCACCCGACCGCCGGTGACGATTGTCGCGCTCCCAGCGGTGATGTGGTGGACCTCCCAACCGGTGTCATGCACGATGGCGTTTCGTGGCTCCGTGCGATGGATGAGATTGACTCGGGTTCGCGTGGTGTTGTCGACCCGAGCGACGACCATCGCCGCGGCGTCAGTCTGTGACGCTAACTGCCGGAGCTCCGTCGCGAGCTCCTTTCCGCTGGCATAGGTGCCGGGGGCGACCGACTGGGCCGAGGGCGCGGTCGTCATGACAACGGTGAGTGTCAGCGACAGGGCCAGTACGACGTTCCCGGGTACCGTTGCTGACCTTCGCGGCGGCCAGCCGAACGGCCCTTGGGGGCGGGGCTCGGAGCTTCTACTGCGTTTCATGCGTCACTCTCCCTGTGGTTCGCGCGCGTGTTCGCCGGGCTCGTCGGTAAGACCCGTGTTGGTGCTGACACCAAAGCGTTGGAAGTTGGAGTAACGGGCGTCGCCTTCAAACAGCAGCCCGTCTCGGTCCTCGTATTTCTCTTGCATGTCACGTGGCAGCCAAACGCCCAGATCGTCGTCAGGCCGATATCTCACGACAATTTCCGACCGCAACTGGCCGTCTCTGGGGGTGCCGGTTTTGAGCTCGGTGCGAACCACCAGACCGGTATCCGGCTGGATCCACAGGCGCCCGTGGGTAGGTACGGCCAGCCGCCGTACTGGGTCGCTGATAAGCATCGGGCCGGTGCTTTCCCGGAAGAGGATTTCCCAGACGTCCTCGCCCTCGAGTCGGTCAGTGTCAGCCAGCTCGAAGGCAAACCGCCGCCAGTGCTCGGCGTGCAGGACCATCAGCGCGAACGTGGGCACGTTGGTCGTGCGGACGATGTCGCCCAGGTTGAAACGGGCGCTCTCTTCGGCGAGGACATGCCACTGTTCGAGAATCGACGCCGTCGACGCGTTTTCGTCAAACAGCGTTTGCATGCGCTCGGTGCGGTTGCCGACGGCTCGACCGTCAACCTCCACCGCCACCCGCAGACCGACCCACTGGTCGCCTCCATTAGGCAGTCGCATCATGAGAAAATCGGATTTCATACGCCGTTCGATCCGACGCGGCCGAGTGACCGAGAGGCCACGAAACCCGCTCCGGACGGATGACCGGCGACCGCCTGAAAACACGGTGTTCAGTGTCTCGGGGGCCCGTTGGTCGTAGCGCTCTTCAGCGATCAGCATTCCGAGTTTTCGCTCGTACTCTGCGACATACGTCGTGGCGCGGGCCAGGACGGTGCGTACCGATGGCTCTTGCGTGGACTGGGCCGACACCATGATTCCGGTCACCAGTCCAGCGATCAATCCGAGAAGCGAAACAAGGGAAACGCGACGCATGATGATTGCGGGAGAACGACGTTCATTGTTCCGCAAATCGCGCAGGGCGACAACTCTGACGTATTCTTACGGGCGAGACCTCTGCCTCACTTTTGACTGCCAGGGGGGTGAACGAGTCTGGCAGAAATCGCGGTGGGGACCTGACCCGAAGGAGCTTCACATGGTGAACAGACGACAGTTTCTTGCAACCTCGAGCTTGGCCGTGGTCGCGACCGCGATGCCGGGGGTCACCGTCTTTGGTCGGGGTCGCCAGGCCGGTTTGACCACGTCGTTTGAGGATCTCCGGCGTAACGTAGGCATCTTCAACGGTCAAGGTGGCACCATCGGATGGCTTGTCAATGACGAGGGTATTCTCGTCATCGATAGCCAGAACGCGGCGGCTGCCCAGGCGTGTATTGATGGCATCGGCGAACGGTCGAGCCGGTCGATTGACCTGCTCGTCAATACGCATCATCACGGTGACCATACCGGTGGCAACAAGACGTTCCAACCGGTCGTTGGATCGATCGTGGCTCACGAGAACAGCGCCGATTGGCAGCGCCGGGCCGCGCAGGACGCCTCCAACGAGGCCGACCAGGCGTATCCCGACACGACGTTTACCGATGAGTGGCGGACGACCGTGGGAGACGAGACAGTGGTCGCCCGTTATCACGGCGCCGGTCATACCAGCGGTGATGTCGTGGTGACGTTCGAGCAAGCCAACGTTGTCCATATGGGCGACCTGATGTTCAACCGTCTACATCCGTTTGTCGACCGGTCTTCTGGCGCCCGTATCGAGAGCTGGATGGAATCGCTGGGGACGGTGGCTGCTGCCCATGACGCCGATACGATCTATATCTTTGGCCATGGCAGTCCCTCGAACGGTGTCACCGGCACGCGGGACGACCTCGCCGGACTGCGCAACTACTTTGACGCTGCCCTCGAACTCACGCGGCAGCAGATCGCCGCGGGCCGCTCGAGAGACGAGATTGTCGCGACCGAGTCGTTGACGGGATTTGACGATTACATCTCGCCGTTTCCGCTGCTGAGCCTGGGCGGTGTGCTTGGGGTCGCCTACGACGAGCTGAACGGATAACTCAGCTCGCCACGTTTGTCGCGGGTCCATTTGTCACGCGTTTGTTGATCGCGTGTCCTCTTACCGGGTGTCCACGCATCGCGACACGATATATCGCGTATCGATATATCGCGTCGCGATTGTCCGTCGCTGACCCAGACAGTCGCCAGTCCGCCGGGGGTGTCGCCTGGCGACGATTGCCCCCAGAATCCGTCCGTAACCGTGTGTTCTCTACGGACGCCTTGTCGGGGCCGTTGTCCGTCGGACACCTGGCATCCCGCTCAGGAAGACCTCACCAACAATGCAAGACCTCACCGAAGGTTCGATTCCTCGGCACATTCTGAAAATGTCGATTCCGATCGCGGTCGGAATGATCTTTCAGACGCTGTATGTCCTTGTCGACCTCTACTTCGTAGGACAACTGGGCGATGTCGCAATTGCTGGGGTGACATCCGGCGCCAACGTGCAGTTCTTGGTCATCGCGGTGACGCAAATCCTTGGGGTCGGCACGATGGCGTTGATCGCTCAAGCGAGTGGTCGCAAGGACCGCGAGGACGCGAATCTCATCTTTAATCAGAGTCTGGGAATGGCCGGTCTCGGCGGACTGGCGACCCTGGCAGTGGGATACGGAATCACTCGGTCCTACATGAGTTTTCTTGGAGCCGATACCGCCACAGCCGCCGCCGGGACGACGTATCTGTATTGGTTCCTCCCGGGACTCTGTCTGCAGTTCGCACTGATATCGATGGGTTCTGCGCTCAGAGGTACGGGGATCGTGACGCCCACGATCGTTGTTCAGGTCGTCACGGTCGTGCTCAATGCGATTCTGTCCCCGATCATGATTGCCGGGTGGCTCACCGGTCGCCCCTTGGGTTTGGTGGGTGCGGGACTATCGACGTCGATCTCGGTGGCGGTCGCCGTCGTGATGTTGCTGAGCTACTTTGTGCGACACGGACGATACGTCGTGTTCGAAAAGCGAAGTCTGCGCCCGCAGGCGAGCGCCTGGAAACGTATCCTTGCTGTCGGACTTCCGCCGGGGGGAGAGTTCGCGCTCATTTTTGTGTATATGGGCACCGTGTATTGGACGATTCGGAGCTTTGGCCCCGACGCCCAGGCCGGGTTCGGCATAGGCGCGCGTGTGATGCAATCGATCTTTCTCCCGGCGATGGCGATTGCGTTCGCCACCGCGCCAGTCGCTGGGCAGAATATGGGCGCCGGGCGCTTTCACAGGGTACGGGCGACCCACCGGGTGTCGGTCACAAGTTTGAGCGCGATTATGCTGCTGCTGACTCTGGTGTGTCAGTGGCGCCCCGCTCTCCTCATAGGGTTCTTTAGCGCCGATTCGGAAGTGGTTGCGGTGGGTGCGGAATATCTGCGGATTATCTCGTGGAACTTCGTCGCGGTAGGCATCACCTTTACAAACTCGAGCATGTTTCAGGCGATGGGACACACTGTGCCGGCCCTCACAGCTAGTGCCACCAGGCTGGTCACATTCGTGATACCAGCCGTATGGCTGACGACATACCCTGCGTTCGAGTTGCGACACCTCTGGTGGCTCTCTGTCGCGACCGTCGCGGCTCAGGCAGTCGCGAGTTGGTGGATGCTTCGGGCCGAGTTCAGAAAGAGACTCGTCGTGGTGCCGGTTTGAGGCCTCCGTCCGCCTTTCCCGGGTAGGGGCTCCCGGGTTACTATTGCAACCAGCATTGAACCGACTTGTGACGTCAGGCGAATGGTGGGGCGCGCGGCGTGCTCGGTCCGTCTCTCGTTGCGGTTCTGTAGGGGTAATCCCAATGAAACATACTGTCGTCTGGGCAACTGTCGCGTTGCTCGCGGGCCCGATGATGTCCGACAGCTGGGCGCAGGGAGGAGCGACGGAAGCCCTTCCCGTGGTATCCGACCCCTCCGTCCGGGCGAACTTGGATGCGTACTGTGTTGCGTGCCACAACGACCGCGCGCGTCAGGCCGGCTTGACGCTCGAGTCGATCGACTCGGACCAGATTGGATACATTGGTCACGAAGTCGAGGTCTGGGAAAAAGTAGCCAGGAAGTTGCGGTCGCGGTCGATGCCGCCACCTGGTCGACCGCGTCCAGACGTGGCCGTCTACGACGCGGTGGCCATGTCGCTCGAGACGGCGCTCGACGCGGTGGCCACGGCGAGCCCAAATCCCGGACGTCCGCCGATCCACCGTCTGAACCGAGTCGAGTATCGCAACGCGATACGCGACTTGTTGGATCTTGAGATCGACGAGCGGGAACTTCTCCCTCCCGACGAATCCGGTTACGGCTTTGACAATATTGCCGATGTCCTCTCGCTGTCCCCGCTGTTGCTCGACCGCTACATGGTCGCTGCTGAGAAGATCAGTCGGTTGGCCGTAGGACAGGCGTCTGTACGTCCGACCATCGAGAAGCACACGATCCCGTATACGAAATGGCAGGACGCTCGCATGGGTGAGGACCTGCCATTCGGGTCGCGTGGTGGCGCGGCCGTTCGTCATCACTTTCCGCTTGACGGGGAATACGTCATCAAGCTGTCTCTGCAACGCGCCTACGGCAACCACATCCGTGGCGTGCAGGACGCCAACGAGATCGATCTTCGCTTGGATCGCGCGCGGGTTGCTCAGTTCACCGTCGGCGGCGACGGTATTCGCAATCCGTGGAATGCCGTCTCGAACCCGTCCTGGTATGAGCAGACGGCGGACGAAGGGCTCGAGGTCCGGCTACACGTGAAGGCGGGGACTCGAGTAGTTAGCGCCTCGTTTCTCGATAAACTCGCGGTCGCCGAAGGCGTGCTCGACCCGCGTCCGGGTGTGTCCAGTCTGGCGTATTCGCGAGACCGGAACGCCGCGATGGCGCTGGACAGCGTTCAAATCAGCGGACCCTACAACGCCGAAACCTCGCCCGATACTCCCAGTCGCCGGCGCGTGTTCCGGTGTCACCCCACAGGTGGGGACCTGAGCGCCGAAGACCAAGCGCTCGTGGGGGGTGACCGAGAGAACGCTGATCGAGTGAATGCTGAAGCGTGCGCCACAGAGATCCTCTCGTCACTGGCCCGACGCGCCTTTCGTCGGCCCGTAACCGACGAGGATGTTGCACCGTTGGTCTCGTTGTATCAGGCGGGACGGGCAGAAAGCACGTTCGAGGCCGGTATCGAGTTTGCGCTCCGCGGCATCTTGATCGATCCGGAGTTCTTGTTTCGGATTGAGCGTGACCCCGAAGATGTGACGCCCGCTTCGGCCTACCGGCTCACCGATCTGGAGCTTGCGTCACGGCTATCGTTCTTCTTGTGGAGCAGCATTCCCGATGACGAACTGCTTCATCTTGCCGAGAACGGACGCCTGAGTGACCCCGCCATTCTCGAAAAGCAGGTGTCGCGCATGCTCGCCGACACCCGTTCTAATGCGGTCGTGGACAACTTTTTTGGTCAATGGTTGCTCGTGCGAAATATGCGCACGGCGGCGCCCGACCCCGATGCGTTCCTCGATTTTGACGAGAATCTTCGCGATGCAATGGAACGCGAGACCGAACTGTTTGTCGAGAGCCAAGTCCGTGACGACCAAAGCGTACTCGACCTGTTGCGCGCCGATTACACGTTTCTCAACGAACGTCTGGCGCGGCACTACGGTGTCCGAAATGTCTACGGGAGCCATTTTCGCCGGGTGGCTTTCGGCGCGGGTGGGTCGGCCGCGAGTGGTCGCGGAGGACTCCTGGGACAGGGGAGTATCTTGACCGTGACGTCCTACCCGAACCGGACATCACCGACCAAACGCGGTCTCTGGGTGCTTGACCACCTGCTGGGCGCTGCACCTCCACCACCGCCACCAGAAGTGCCAGGGCTCCCCGACGCCAACCACCCCCAGGAGGCGCGGTCGCTCTCGATGCGTGAACGGATGGAGCTGCATCGGACCAGCCCGGTCTGTGCGAGTTGTCATGTTCAAATGGACCCGCTCGGCTTTTCGCTTGAGAACTTTGACGGGATTGGCGCCTGGCGAACGGACGAGGGTGGGGCCCCAATTGACGCGTCCGGCGCGATGCCGCACACCTCGCCGTTTGAAGGGCCATCCGGTCTCAAGGACGTTCTGCTGGGACAGGAAGAACGATTCGTCGAGACCGTCACCGAGAAGCTCCTGACCTACGCCCTGGGTCGTGGCGTCGAGTATTACGATGCGCCCGCGATTCGACAGATCACGCGCAACGCCGCCGCGGATGACTATCGGTGGTCGGCAGTGATTCGGGGAATCGTCAACAGTACGCCGTTTCAGATGAGGAGATCGCGCGAGCCATGATCATCACCAAGACACATCTTCCGCGTCGTACCTTCTTGCGTGGCCTGGGCGTATCCCTGGCGCTGCCACTACTGGACGGGATGGTCCCCGCTTTTGGCGCCATCCGCGCGAGCGCGGCACAGCCGATCCAACGCCTGGGTATCGTATATGTCCCGAACGGCATGTTCATGCCCAACTGGACCCCGGCCGCGGCCAGTGGCCCGCTGGAGATTACAAAGACCCTCGCACCTCTGGGCCGGTTCAAAGACCAGATGCTGATGATTAGCGGCTTGTGCAGCGAGGAAGGGATTGCTCGCCCCGGCGAAGGCGCGGGAGACCATGCGCGAGCCGCGGGTGCGTTCTTGACCGGTGTCCACCCGAAGAAGACGGAAGGCCACGACATCAGAGCCGGGATCTCAATGGACCAGATTGCGGCGCGGGTCATGGGGCAAGAGACGCAGCTTGCATCCCTGGAGCTGTCGTTGGAATCTGCTGAGCGGGCCGGCTCATGTGACCCTGGCTACAGCTGCGCATACGCCAATACGCTGTGCTGGAGTAGCGAGACCACCCCGTTGCCGATGGCGAGCAACCCGCGCGCCGTGTTTGAGCGGTTGTTCGGGACGAGTGGCACGACCGACTCGTCCGCCTGGCTGGCGGCTCGGAAAAACGACAAGAGTCTCTTGGACATGGTGACCGCCAAAGTGTCGCGACTCCGCCGCGAGCTTGGCCCGCGAGATCGGGTCAAGTTGAACGAGTATCTGGAGGCCGTTCGGGACGTGGAACGACGCATCCAGACGGCGGAGCGCCAGACCGCCCGCGAGCTGCCCGCAGTGGAACAGCCCGCTGGCGTCCCCGAGACCTTTGAGGCTCACGCCAAGCTGATGTTCGACCTGCAGGTCCTCGCGTATCAGGCCGACCTCACTCGCGTCATCACCTTTATGGTTGGACAAGAGACCAGCAACCGAGCCTATCCAGAGATCGGCGTGCCCGATGCGCATCATGCCTTGTCCCATCACGGTGGCGACAAAGCGCTCATCGAAAAGCTCAAGAGGGTTGACGCGCACCTGATGAGCATGTTCGCGTATTACGTGGACCGGTTGGCATCGACGCCGGATGGCGACGGCACCCTGTTGGACTCGATGATGCTGATGTATGGGAGTGGGATGAGTGACGGCAATCGCCACAATCATCACGATCTCCCGACGCTGCTTGTCGGCGGCGCTGGTGGTCAGCTCCACGGTGGGCGTCATGTGCGAGTGGAGGCCGACACCCCGAATACAAACCTGTTCTTGGCCATGCTCGACAAGCTGGGGGTGCCGATGGATTCGCTGGGCGACAGCTCTGGCCGGGTGGAGGCGCTTTCTGTCTAGGTGCCGCACCGCGGTGACGGCGGCCTTGGTCCTTCTGTTGGCGCCGTTGGGGTTGGTCGCCGCCGGCGCCGAGAACGGCCGCGACGCTCAGCGTCTAGTCAATGCCGTAGAACACCAGGATCAGGGCGTCGTGCGCGAGTTGCTGGCCGAGAGAGGGGCGGCAGCAGGAGACGAGAGTATCGACGTCAACGCGACCCAACCCGACGGGGCGACGGCCCTCCACTGGGCGGTCCATTGGAATGACGTGGAAACCGCGACGCTGCTGGCCGCGGCCGGCGCGGATGTGAACGCTGCAAACGAACTCGGCGTGGCGCCGCTGCACTTGGCCGCTCTCAACGCCAGCCAGCCCGCCGCCGATGTGTTGCTGCGTTGGGGCGCCGACCCGAACCGGGCTGGGCCGAGTGGAGAAACCGCACTGATGACCGCCGGGCGGACCGGCAACCCCGACCTGGTCCGGGCGCTGCTCGAGTTTGGTGCAACCGTCGACGCCAATAGTCACTTTCAGGGGCAGTCGGCCTTGATGTGGGCGGCGGCCGAAGGGCAAGCCGACGCAGTACAGATGCTGATTGCCCACGGGGCCGACGTCGACGCTCGCTCGCTGTATGGCGCGACACCGTTGCTATTGGCGGCGCGGAATGGCGATGTCGAGACCGCCCGAGTTCTTCTTGAAGCAGGTGCGGACGTCAATGCAGCCGAGCCGATCTTACCGTTCGACGGGCGGGTCGATGTCGAAGAATCGCAGACCTCTGGTCGCAGCCCTTTGTTCGTCGCGAGCGCGAGTCTCGAAGCGGTGAGTGGGTGGGAGTATCGACTTCAGGTGACGCGCAGCACTCATGAGGCGCTCGCGACCTTCTTGCTCGAGAATGGTGCCGACCCCAACCAGCCGGATAGTATCGGACGCACACCCCTTCACGTGGCCGTCGATACCGGCAAAGCCGCGCTTGTGAAGGCGCTGTTGGCCAGCGGCGCCGATCCTAACGCGCGTCTGACGGAGGCGCCGTTCATTTTTAAAGGCGACTTTGTGGCCTACAACCGTTTTGTCGGCGCCACCCCGCTTTGGATGTCTGCGGCCGCACGAGTCCCAAGCGTCGACATTTTGCGTGATCTCGCCGTCGCCGGTGCGGACCCGGGTGCCGCGGCCGATGACGGGACGACGCCATTGATGGCCGCGGTGGGGATGGTTCGCAACGAGGCGCGTTTGGCGCCGGAGACGGATGCGTTTGACCTGGTGACGTTTCTGGTTGCCCAGGACATCAACGTCAATGCGATCGACAGCCGGGGCCGAACCGCCATGCATGGCGCGGCGCGTTTGGCGCGCAATACCTTGATACCCGTGCTGGTCGAGCGGGGCGGCGAGGTGAATATTGCCGACGCCCGCGGGCAGCGACCCCTCGATGTTGGGACGGTCTCCAGGCCCCTGCATCCCGACACCGCCGCCTTGCTTCGCCGCTATGGTGCCACCAGCGCCGCCGAGCGCCAGGCATCACGCTGAGCGCCCGCCACGAACCAGGGCGAGGGCCGAGCCGACCATGCGCGTCCCAGACGGCCTGCCGGAGAAGTCGTTAACAGCGCTACCGGGCATCAGGCCAAGTCCGCCCCCCAATCAGGGGTTATAGGGAGCCATGGCTTGTAAGTCGGATTCGCCGTGCTTGGTGTAGCGACTCCCTGAGCAACCGTCCAGTGTTTCGTGGTCGCGAGATTCTGGACGCTTGTCACGGCATTGTTGAGCGTCAGCTGTTCCGGTCGCGCATCCTTGAGGGCTGTGGGTCATGGCAAGGGGTCCTTCTGCGGGGCGCGGCCGATCACGTCCCCGTCCGTCGAAACGCCGAGGCCGTTGAGATGTCGGTTGACGTAGTTGAAGTAGCCACAGACCTGATTCGTCTCCAGGATTTCGCCATCGTTCGCACCGGCTTCTCGCACGAGCGTGAGGTCTGTCTCAGTGATGTTCGCCACATCGAGCGTCAGCTTCTCGACGTGCCGTAGCAGCGCGAGATACTTCCCGGAGAAGGCGCGCTCGGGCTCTCGGGCGAGCAAGGAGGCGATCGCTTTGGCGCCCTTCTGCGCTCCGCCGAGAAGGGCTCGGGCGTTTTCGGAGTGATGGGCGAGACTATACGTGCATTGGTTGAGGATGCTGGTATACGTCCCAACCGCCTCGAGAAACCAATCCGGTAGAACATTTTCTGGGTGGTGCAGTACTGCACGATAGAGCGCCATGTGGCCCTGCATGGTGTGGGGACGAAGCGAGTGCGCCTGCATCACGTTGTCCACGGTACCATGCGGGGTCACAGCGTTCTCGTATGCGCGAGCGAGGGCGTCAGTCGCCTGTTCGGGCGGAATCGTCTGAATCCACGCAATCATGTCGGTCCTCGCTATCGGGGCGTGTGACCTCGGGAGAAGACCCGCCTTACCATCGGCTCGAAAAACTCGATCGGCAGACTCTCCACGCTGGGATCGATCGTGCTGATGTCGTATCGGGTCACGAATTCTTCCGTCCATTTGTAGTGTGCGTGATCTCGCCAGCGGTCTCGTTCGTTGATGAACGCTGGGTCGTCCTTTTCGTAGTAGCCATGCAAATGAACCCGTTGAAAAATCTCGTGGTGCTCGAGCGTCCAGAGGTTCTTTTCGGAGAGGTGCGGCCGTAGTAGATCCGCTGCGAATCGACCGTGATCCTGAGGACAGACGATAAACCCGATGTCGTGGAACAAGCCGGTGACGACGGTCTCCTCGTCATGACCGTCTTCATGAAGCCGCGTCGCGGTTTGCACGCAGTGCTCGTAGTTGTTGATGAGGTAGCCGAATGTTGGTGCGTATCGTGACGCCTTCAACATATCCAGCACCTGCATCGCTTGCTGGTCCTCGAAGTACTCGGCGCGCTGACTGTTCATCAGAGCCCAGTCTTTCGCGCGATAGTCGTCCATGCTGAGCGGCTCGATGTAGTCCCAGTGTGGTCGCAAGAGTGGGTCACGTGCACCAGCCTTACGCGCGGTCGACCCCGTGTCGACCCTCTCGCTGTCGTTTCGTGGTTTCTCAGCTGGCACCGCTCAACCCCTCCGTGTGACCCGCGGCCTTTTCCTGTTTCTTGCGATAAGCGAACGCCTCGTTGTAACGGTCCATGATGTAGTCGACGCACCCCACAGGCGTATGCTTGGCGCGCTCCCCGGGGAATGTGACCGGCTCGACGATCGAGTTCCAGTTCGGGTCGACGAACATCGCGACGGAATACCGTTCTTTCCCACGAGCGTTGACGACGCGATGCGGTGTCGACTCGAAACGACCGTTGCTCCAGCGCGCGAGGAGATCTCCTATGTTGACGACGAAGGTGCCATCAACGGGTTCGGCGGCGACCCATACGCCGGACGTCCCGCGTACTTGGAGTCCACCGACGTCGTCCTGCGCCAGGAGCGTCAGTGTTCCGTAGTCCGTGTGCGGCGCGGCGCCGTATTTGGGGTTCTGGGTCTCCGGTGAGCGGGGCGGATAGTAGATGAGCGCCGCTCGGCTGACGGGCTTGTCACAGCGAGTCAGAAAGTAGTCCGACTTGATTCCCAGCCCATCAGCAAACGCCGTCAGCAATCGTTGACCGCACCGTTGCGTCGCATGAAAATAGGCCATGAGCTGCGCGCGCATCTCCGGCATGAATGCCGGCCATTGATTTGGCGCCAAGAGGCGCCCCCCGGCCAGGAAGTCCGGATCGTCGGATGGGACATCCAGTCCCCATACAAAACTCTCCTTGAGATCGGGCTCGTCGCTGCCAGACATCTTCGTGGCACCGATCTCGAGCCACCCCCGATGAAAGGGTGAGATTGCGACCGTCCGCTTTTCGGTGTCGGGCGCCGCAAAGAAACGACGGGCGACCAAGAACATCTCGTCGAGCTGCATCTGGGGGATACCGTGATTCTGGATATAGAAGAATCCGACCGTTCGGGCGGCCTCGCACAGTTCGTCGGCGACGCGCCGACAGGCGACGTCGTCGCCTCCCTGGAGGGGGAGTACGTCTATGACAGGAATACGCGCAGCGCTCACTCGTGCACCGCCGTCGAGACCTTCCGAAAAATCCCGAACCCCATATACGCGAGAATAATGGACAACACTGGATTGATGTAGTTGAAGAACGTCCACGGCGCGTATTCCAACGCGGACATGCCCAGCACGCCCATACAAAACGCTCCGGACGTCGTCCACGGAATGAGCGAGGTGCTGAGCGTGGCGCCTTCTTCGAGACACCGCGACAAGACATGGCGTTCCAGACCGTCTGCCTCGTAGGACTCTTTGAAGATCTGCCCTCCAAAGATGATGGAGAGATACGCCTCACCCATGCTCATATTGGCAATGACGCCAGAGGCGATCGTTGTCGTCATCAGCGTCGCGGAGCGCTTGATTCGTGCCAATAGACCGCTCAACAGCACGCGCACGAAACCTGCTTGATCGAGAAGTCCGCCCAGAGAGAGCGCGATCAACGCGAGCGACATGGTCCACATCATGCTCTGCACGCCGCCGCGAGTGAGAAGCGTATCGAGTTGCTCGAGTCCGGTGCTCGACACATAACCTGTGTTCAGACTGTCCAGCACTTCGACAAGGCCCCGGCCCTGCACCGCCACCGCGAGGACGACGGCGACCCCGACGCTGGCCAGCATGCTGGGTTCCGCAGGGACGCGTTTCACACTCAAGACCAACAGCACGACCAGAGGCAGCAACGCCGTCACGCCGATGACGAATTCGCCCGCGAGGGCGTCCTTTAAGACGACCAGGTCCTGAACCGAGAGGCTCTGGTCGGCGTATTGGAGACCGACGACGGTGAACGCCGCGAGTGCCAACGCGTAGGCCGGAGCGGTCGTATAGAGCATCGACTTGATGTGCGCATACAGATCCGTTTCCGCGCTCATCGCGGCAAGGTTTGTCGTATCCGACACGGGAGACATTTTGTCTCCGAAACTGGCTCCCGAGACGACCATGCCTGCCACCAGCGGCAGGGGGATCTCGAGCGCCTCGCCAAGTCCCATCAAGACGACACCGACCGTTCCAATCGTCCCCCAGGCCGTACCTGTCGCCAGCGACATCAGGCTGCACAGTATCAATCCGGCGGGGAGGAAGATGCCGGGACTCAGCAGGTCGACGCCATAGTAGATGAGGCTTCCGACAGTCCCGCCCTCGATCAGCCCGGCTATCAGAACACCGATCAAAATGAAGATGTAGATCGCGCCGAGGCCCTTTTCGATACCCCCGCTCATTGCCGCTTTGATCGCGGGGAACCGCGCGCCAAGAGAGAACGCATGGCCGGCGGTCCAGACGAGACTGATGATCAGGAGGCTGTGGAGGTTGATTTGAAACTGCAGTAGTCCAAAGATGACGATGGCGATGACTCCGCCGAAGCACACCGCAGACTGGAGTAGACCGGGCTGTTTCTGACTAGTCATCCGCTTTCCAGGATTTCGCAACGCCTGTGGGTCGCGTCGCCGCGGTTGCTCAGCCGTCGTATCGATTGCGGAGGGTGCCGATCCCGTCGATGGTCACTTCGACGGTGCTCCCAGGTTTCATCGAACCGACGCCAACCGACGTGCCGCAACAGATGACGTCCCCGGGATGGAGTGTGGTGTCCTGGGAGATGAGACTCACGATCTGGGCCGGTTGGAAGATCAAATCGCTGGTGGAGTAGTTCTGACGCTCTTGGTCGTTCAGCACCGTCCGGATCGATAGTGTGCCCGGGTCGAGACCGGTGGCCACGACCGGTCCAAACACGCCGAAGGTGTCAAAGCTCTTGGCTCGCGTCCACTGGGGGAATGACGCATCCTTCCCCACGATACTCATCGCGGTAACGTCGTTGATACAGGTGTATCCAAAGATGTCCTCCCGGGCCTCGGTCTCAGAGCGAGCTCGGCATTCTCGACCGATGACGATTCCCAACTCTCCCTCGAAGACGACCTTGCCGTCATACGCCGCTGGCTTTCGGATCGTGCTGTCCGTGCCAAGATACGAACCGTTGGCTTTGACAAAATACAGTGGCTCGGGAGGGATGGCCTGATTCATCTTGGCGGCCATGGCTTTCGAGTTGTTCCACAGCGCGAGCATCTTCCCCGCGACCGTTGGGGTTAGTGCTGTGACGTCATCGAGCGAAAGGACAGCCCCGGTGGGCGAGGCGCTGGTGAACATATCGCCCTCGTGCACGGTGATTGTGCCGTCCGCGATCGTGCCAAATCCGGTGATGTCCCCGTGGGTGTATCGAATCCAACGTGCCATGATGTCGCCGCTCTATTTCGGGTCTTTCGCCGCGGCGATGTCAAGGTTACGCGCCACTTCGAGGATATGCCGAATGTCGTAGTTGCCCTCGTGGCAGGCATACTCGAACAGAGGGCCTTCTCGTTTCATGAGCGGGAACTCCGCACTCCACGGCTGGTCCCAGGCGGTGGGGTCCTCGACGGTGAATGTGTAGCTGATGGTCTCGTCATCGGTGCGGGTGAAACGCTCGACGACACGGAGTGCCTCGGACGACCCGTTGAAATGGATCTTGTTGTTGAAATTAGTGGTCTCGACGACGAGTGTGTCGCCGTCCCAATGACCGCGCGAGTCGCCTGGCCATTGCCGAATCGTTGGCGCCACTGGGGGCCGATCGTCTAGCGGCACGATGCGGACGTGGTTTGCCCGCATCTCTTGCATGATGACGACATAATCTTCCGTCTGAAGAATCTGGAGAAGGTCGTTGTATGACGCCGGGAGCATCGGCGGGCCTTCGTGCCGCCAGACCATACAGCGCTCCTGTAGTGTCCGGGTTTGGTGGCTGTCAAACGACATGGGTGAGATGTTGTAGACCAGCCATCGGCTGGCGGCCCGTCTTTCCTCTTCACGGCGCTGGGCCTTCGCGGTCAACGGTGGAATTCGACCGGTCGGTGGATCAAAGATGAGCGAGGTCCGCGCGCTCGCGAGTCGTCTCGGCTGGTCTTCGGTCAGCCAGACGGCGTTGTCGTAATGAATGTTTTCTTGGGACTGGCGAGTGACCTCGAGCCGCTCTTCCTCGTCTTCGACGGCCAGGACGGCCCGCGCGCGCAGCGGGTCGACCCCATCCTGGGTCAGGAGCTGATTGAGCGTGGCGAGTTCTTCGTCGGTCAGAAACTCTTGGTCACCGTAGTGTTCTGGGCGTTCCAGCGGGGTATACGTCGAGCTCGTCCAGACGCCCTGCAGATTCGGAGCCCCCCATGGCGTGCGGTTGTCTGACGGAGCTCCCGACTGTCCGTAAACGACACCCTCGCCTCCGAGCGCGACAATCGCGGCGGTTGTCATTACCACGCGCAGCGCATGTTGTGGCCCCATCGACATCCTCCCTGCGGAACAAATTCGGAAAACCAGCGGATCGCACTTGATCATGAACCGAAGTCGACCAACATGCAATCGGTGGGCATCGCTGATCATGGCCCTCGCCGGTCGCGTGCTCCTGGGGCATGCGGCGAACGGTGTGTCAGGTGTTCGTGCGCGACGCAGCAGCCTCCCGTGACCGGTCCGCGAAGCCGGCCGTCAAGCCCTGTGGCGGCTGGGTTGGAGTATCGTCTCCGAGTGACAGGCAAGCGCTATGCTGAGGATTCCGTGATGAGGACTGAGAAAGACGTGGGAAAGGCGGCACGGTGGGCCCGGCAGGTGCTGGTGGGTGCCGCCGTGTGTGTCAGCTCGATTCCGGTGTCGGCGCAGCCCCGTCCGAACCATTCTGGCTGGTCGCAGTGGGGCGGTCCGACGCGGAACTTTCACGTGGACTCGGAGCCAATCGCGAGCGTATGGCCGGAGGACGGACCATCCGAGTTATGGCGTCGACCTCTCGGCGAGGGGTATTCGTCCATCGTTGTTGCCAATGAGATGCTCGTGACGATGTATCGGGATGGCGAGGACGAGGTGGTCATCGGGCTCGATGCCGCCACCGGCAGCACACGCTGGGCACACGCCTATCACGCGCCGCTCGTCCACAACGGCTACTTTGATATCTGGCTCAACTCTGCCGGGCCGGGGCCATACTCCACGCCATTGGTGCTTCAGACCGGCGAGGCCAGCGCCGCAGTCGTCGCCATCGGCGTGAACGGCCATCTTCACACGCTGGACACCGCCACCGGCGATCTGCTGTGGTCACACGATTTGGTCGAGCGATTTGCGCTGAGCGACTACAACGCGTTTGCCTCGAGTCCGCTTGCTTACGGCGAGACGGTCATTGTGCCGTTGGGCGGGAGCCGTCAGGGCGTCGTCGCTTTAGACCGAGCGACTGGCGCTGTCGTCTGGCACAGCGACGAGGTCGCACTCGCTCCCGGGTCGCCGCTGCTGATTCGTGTTGAGGGTGACGACCAGCTGGTCGTGCTCGGTCAGCAGGAAGTAGTTGGGCTGGATCCCCGAACCGGGGTAGCGCTCTGGACGCACCCGCACGAAAATGAGCTTGGTCTCAATATCAGCGTTCCGGTGTGGAGCGGAGACAGCTTCCTCTTTGTCACGTCTGCCTACGACGGCGGGAGCCGCATGCTACAGGTTGGTGAGATCGATGGGCGGACGACCGTCGAGGAGCAATGGTCGACAAATCGGATGCGTGTGCATTTTAGTAATACGGTCGTCGTCGATGAGTTGGTCATTGGGAGTAGCGGTGATTTTGGTCCAGCCTTTCTGACCGCCCTCGAGATCGAGACGGGCGCTGAGGCGTGGCGGTCGCGTGAATTCGCGCGAGCCCATATGCTTGTCGCCGATGGGAAGCTCGTTATCCTCGACGAGGATGGAGATATTGCGATAGCGTCCGTAAGCAAAGACGGGCTCAACGTCCTGGCACGACATGCGCTCTTGACAGAGAATGCGTGGACACCGCCGACCTTGGTCGGGCACACGCTCTACGTTCGCGACCGACGTGACATTCTGGCGCTCGACCTGGGGAGTCAGTAGATGAAGGCCCACCCGAAACGTTCGTGTTAAGGAGGCATCATGAGTATTCGCACCCGAACCCGCATCCGACTGCTACTCGCGGCGTCTATGGTCATTGCCGTCGCCGGCATCTGGCTGGCGTCTGGCCCATCGCTCACCGTCACGGCGGCGCAGAGCAACTTTGTCGGCGGCGACCCGACCCGTCCCGATTCGTCAGATATTCGGGCGTTACGCCTGCGCTTCGAGGCGGGCGCGCGCTCGAATTGGCACAGTCACGGGAATTGGCAGATCGTGAGCGCCGAGGAGGGTCGCGGCCGGACACAGATTCGTGGGGAAGAGATCGTCGACCTCGTGCCCGGCGTGGCGGTCATGGCCGGCGCGGACGTCGTGCATTGGCACGGGGCGGCTCCCGACGAGCACATGGTGCAGTTGACGTTTGTGAGCGGTCAGACGAGTTGGCTCGAGCCCGTGAGTGACGAAGACTATCTCGGACAGTGACGCCGAAGTGAGAGTCCCGACACGTCGGCCCCAACGCGTCAGTAATGAGCGGGATCTGTAGCCGGTTGAAGAGAAGGTGAAGCCAATGTCCGATTCCGTCGACTGGTACTACCACCGCAACGGTTGAACCAGCTGCGCTCGAGCCTCCAAGTTTCTGGAAGCCAGACAGCTCGTGGTGTCGCAAACTGTGCCGGCCAGCCGTAAACTGCAGGGCGCTGATGCTCGGGCGATGCTGCAGGAGGCGTCACTGCTGGTCGTCGCCAAGGGAAAAAGGGTCCACCGATTCTCGCTGAGTGGCGAGCCCACGGATGAAGAGATTCAAGCGATGCTCGGACCGACCGGGAATCTCCGGGCGCCGACCGTCCGCATTGGAACGACCCTCTTGGTCGGATTCAACGAGGACGTCTACCACGACGCCTTGCGCTAACCCCGGAGACCGACATCCGCGTTCAGGCTGGGGCGAAAGGCGCGGCAAAGGTCCCTAGTGGCTCTTGAAGAGCCACTAGGGCACTAGCGTTCCGGACTTCACCATGCATGGGTCGGAACTCACCTGGGAGCAGGCCTTTGCCGCGGGCCCATCGGTCGTAGGGGGTAAGGGCTGGAATCTTAGCCGGTTGTTCCCGATATGGCTTTGCCGTTCCTCCCGGGGGCGTGCTGGACGCGTCTGTATATCAGACAGTTCTCGAGCATCCAGACATCGCCGCCTAGTTGGATGAGTTGGGTCGAGTCGGGCCGGGCGATGTTGCCTCCCGCCGAGTCGAAGCGCTCCTGGAGACTTTGCGAGAGCGAATCACTCGCGTGGGTCTTCCCGATTCTTCCCGGGAAAGTGTCGAGCGGTTTCTCCGAGACCACCAGCTGACCGGCGAACCGGTGGCAGTGCGCTCCAGCGCCGTCGGGGAAGACGGGGCCGGGCTGACGTTCGCCGGTATCCACGAAAGTGTTCTGAACGTCCGTGGTCCGGACGCCGTGTGTGACGCAATCTTGCACTGCTTTGCGTCGTTGTGGACGCCGCAAGCGGTGGCCTATCGGCGGCGGTTCACGGTCGGCGACCGAGAGACGCCGTGCGCGGTGGTCATCTGCCGAATGGTCGGTGACGAGACGACCGGGCCAGTGGAGGCCGGCGTTGCCTTCTCGTGTGAGCCGGTAACCGGCCAGCGCAAGGTGGTCACAATCAACTTGGCCCGGGGGCTCGGCGACGCGGTGGTGAGAGGTACAGTCCAACCGCAGCAATTTGTCGTGCGCACGTACCCCACGATGGCGGTGGAACGAAGGGACGATACCGGCGATAGCCCGATCCTTGGCGAAGACGAGGTCTCCGCCCTTGCGCGGCTCGTCGTGCGTGTCCACTGGGCCCTGGGCGAGGGGCAAGACCCGCAGGACATCGAGTGGGCCTTCGATGGCGAGACGTTTCGGCTGCTGCAATCCCGGCCGGTCACGCGGCTTCCTCGCTGGTCGTTTCCGGGGGTGCCGGCCGGTCCGACTATATGGTCCAATGCGAACGTCGTTGACTCGCTTCCGAATCCCATCACGACCATGACCTGGTCGGTCATGACGGTCGCGGTCCAGGACATCGTGTATGCATCCTTAGAGGCCGTGCGCTACCCGCTACCAAAGGGGATGGAGGTTATGCGCTGCTTCGCCGGATGACCGTATTTCGACCTCGACAGCCTGCAGTGGGCGCTCTATGACGCGCTGGGCGTGCCGCCCGCCGAGACCAATCGCACCATGGGCGGATTTCAAACAGAGATCACGGTGCCGCCCGGTAATCCGATGGGAGGGGCGGCCGGGCGTGCGCGTGGACGCCGACGCATACGACTGCTGGCACGGTTCCGCCGACTCGTCAAGGAAGCGCCGAACGACATCCGCGCGATGATCGATGGCGCTCGAGCGTCACGCACGAGAGATCTCACCGGTCTCACCGAGGCGGAGCTCTTACACGAACTTCGTCGGATACGGCAGGTGGGTCTCCGATACCAGCCCACCCTGCAGATCGCGGCCGCCTACTACGGGGGCTGGATGTCAGTCGCGCAGGATCTCCTGGAGTGGAGCACCGGTGACCGCGAGGAATCGCTGGTGACCCGGATGCTGGCGGCGTCGGGTGATGTCGTCAGCGCCGAACACGGCTACGGCCTCTACGAGCTGGCGCGACTGGTCGAGGCCGAACCGGACGCCCGACAGGCTCTGGCCGATTCCGATCCGTTCGCGTGACAGAGGCTCGGGCGGGAGTCGGCGTTTCGAGCGGCGATGGAACGCTATCTCGAGAGGTTTGGCCACCGCGCGGTCTTCGAGATGGAGGTCGCGAGCGTTCGCTGGCAGGAGGACCCGCGCTATCTTCTCGACCAAATCCGGTTTCACGTCGATCACTCGGACACTCCGGACCCGCGAGCTCGGGCAGAAGGGATACGGGTTGGCGCGCAGCGCGACCTGCGTGCCCTGCCGTGGTACGTTCCTCCGCGCCTCCGCCATTGTGATGGAGACCGGGGGCTACCTGTCGCACGGCGTTATCGTGGCGCGCGAGTTCGGGATTCCAGCGGTCGTCAACGTGCGCGATGCCATGAGGCAGACCGGGGATGGGGACCGCTTGCATGTTTATGGCGAGAATGGTGTCGTGACCCGCCGCCAGACCACGCCGGAGACGCGCCACGATTGAGTGACGCGTGCGGCGAGGCTGTTCTTGTGGTTTTGCGCGGTCGCTGACCGGCCGCTATAGTAGGCGCCGGGGACGTCATCGAGCCTGTCCCGGGGCGTCGCTCGTCATCGGACGATCCATGGAGGACCCATGGACGATCCATGGAGGACCCATGATTGTCGAACGCCACGCTCTGTCCCTACCCGCCATCTCGCTATCCGTCCTGACTGCGCTGTGCCTCTTCCTGCCCGCTGGGGTCTCGGCTCAATCCCATCAGCCGCCGTCCGAGCCGCTGGCCGAATGGGGACCCATCTCGATCAACATGGAGGAGATCGAGTATCCGTTTCCGGTCGAGTTCATGAACTTTCAGGTCTTTGGACAGGACGTGCGAATCGCGTATATGGACGTTGGGCCGGTCGGGTCGGCGAACGGCCGAGCGGTGGTCTTTCATCACGGGGGTAGCTACTACGGGTGGTATTGGAAGGAGCAGATCGAGGCTCTCATCAACGACGGTTACCGGGTGATCGTGAAAGACCGGCTGGGCTGGGGCAAGTCGTCCAAGCCGATCCTTCCGTACAGCATGAGTCTGCACGCGTCCAACACGGCCCGGCTCATGGAGTATCTCGGTTTGCCGGAAGCGGCTATCGTTGGCCACTCGATCGGCGGGCAGATGGCGACCCGGTTCGCGTTCCTCTACCCCGAGATGACGACGCACTTGGTCACGATCAATCAGATCGGTCTGGCAGACAACCGTGCTGGACGAGGGTTTAGCCCGTTTGACGGCGAGGTGGACGCGGACCCTGACATGCAGCGCGCCTACGAGGCAGACGTAAGAACGGAGACGCGGCGCTACGTGGAGTGGAAGCCGGAGTTTCTGGACCATCTCCGAATTCGGCATGGGCAACGTCTCAGCGGCGACTGGCCGCGACTCGCCTATGTGCGTCGACTTGGCGGCAATCTTCGTTCGATGGACACCGTCGTGAACGACTGGCCTCATATCCATATAAAGACACTGATCCTCGGTGGGGAGGTGGACGGGCCGCGCTTCCCCGACAACGCGCGGCGGGCCGTCGAGATTCTCCCCAACGCCGAGGTCTTCCTCATCCCGAACGTCGGTCACAACCCGCACGAGGAAGTGCCCGCTATCGTCAATGCCGAGCTGATTCGCTTTCTCGGCAGCGACCCGGACATACCGGTCGGAGCGGGCGCTCCCTAACGATCGCCCGTTCGCGGGCGACAGGGCAGTGGCTCCGCTGATGGCGGGTTCAGAGCGGCGGGCGCTGTCGATGATGCGCCGTGGCCGCTTGAAAAGCGTGCGCCAGTCGCAAGATCTCTGGTTCCCCGAATAGCTTGCCGGTCAAGTGGAGCCCCGTCGGGGACCCGTCGACAAAGCCGCTCGGAAGGCTGAGGGCCGGGTGACCGGTACGGTTGGTCAGACGTAGGTCGCTCCCGATAAAGAGATCCACATCGGCGAGCGCTTCGTGCATCTGTTCCATCACGCGCATACGGAAACGGTTGCCTTGGATGAAGTCCGTGGCCGGTGTAAAACGCGCGCTTCGGATCTCGTCTGGCCGCCGGCTTTGCTCGGGGCCCTCTTCCGCCCGCGCCAGCTCTCCGCTGCGGGTCACATCGTCGAAGGCGGCGGCCGTCTCGGCGTAGCGAAGAAAGTCGATCGCCTCGACCGGCACATCGGGAAGCTCGAACGGGACCACGTCTACGCCGAGCGACCGGATGACCCGTAGCACCTCTCCGTTGATGGCACCCTCCGCCGCCGCTGGAAGGCACCCAACCCGTAAGGTGGTGACATCTGACGTCGCATCCCAGTTGAACGGCACGTCGAGCACGGTGTTGTCTCGCCCGTCGGGTCCGCGGATCGCATCGAACACCAGAGCACAGTCTTCCGCGGACCGGCACATAGGTCCGATCGTGTCCTGCGTCCACACAAGGGCCATGGCACCATAACGGCTTACGCGTCCAAAGGTCGGACGAAGGCCGGTGACACCGTTCCGGGTCGACGGTCCGATGATCGACCCACCAGTGTCCGACCCGATCGAGAAACCTACAAGTCCCGCCGCCGTCGCCGCGCCTGGTCCAGCCGACGAGCCCGCGGCATCTTGGGACGTGTTCCACGGATTGCGCGTGAGCCCTCCAAACCATCGCGCGCTCACCGCCAACGCTCCGGTTGACAGCTTGGCCACCAGAATCGCACCGGCCTCCGAGAGTCGGGTGAAGACGGTCGCGTCGGTATCGATGACCCGGTCGCGATACGCGGACATTCCCCACGTGGTTCTGGTTCCCCGAACGGCCAACAGATCCTTCGCACCCCACGGGATGCCGTGCAACGGTCCGCGATAGATGCCCGCCGCAATCTCCTCGTCGGCTTGTTGGGCCTGACGGAGCGCCAGCTCTTCAGTGAGGTTGACCACACAGTGCAGCGCCGGGTCGTGCTGCCGGAGCCGGTCGAGATACAACCGGGTGAGCTCCGTTGGCTTGACCTGGCCGCGTTCGATCAGCGTGGCGAGGTGCGTGACGGGGAGAAACGCGAGTTCCTCATCGGTTGTGGGCGTCGACACGTCGAGCGGTTGACGTGTGAGCGGTTCTTGCACGCGGGGGACTGTCATCCCCGGCAGGACCGGGTTAAAGACGAGGGCGGGTTGCGTGTCGTTGCCCAGACCGGCGGTTCGCAGCGCGTCGAATGCCGCCACATGACTCCGCGGCCCGTTCAGAATAGCGAGGAGTCGTTCGTGCTCGGCCGGCGTAAATGAAACGCCGGCGATCGTTTCGGCAGCCTCGATCATATCGGTCGTGATCCGCTCGGCGTCTTGCGCGATGGCGGTCAGTGCGCCTGGTAGGAGTGTTGATCCGAGCCCAAGCGCCGAGAAATGATTGATGAACCGACGCCGGTTCACGGCGAGCTGTTGGTGATTCATGCCGTAGTATGCACGACCGTTGAAGCGCTCCGGCTCGCCGACGCGACAAGAATCGGATGACGCCGACGTGACGAGAATCGGGGTGACGACCGTGATATGTGGCTCGAAACCTGCTCCACGTGTCTCGAAGATGGCATGTATCTCGAAAGCGCAACACGTCCCGCGGTGCCTGCATGGGTGGCCTGCTGACACCTGCTCCAGTGGATCTTGGTGGCCCTCGATTCCCTCATGTGGCCAGTAGTGGGCGTCCGGGACGGTGGACGCGGCTCAGTCGCTTCGGCCGGTCGAGCCTCAACGGTATACGCTGCGTCGATGAGAATCGGCTACGTAGCACGGGTCCTCGCGCGACCCCTCGTCAAATACCGTTTTGTCTGCGGCTTTGTCGCCATTCTCCTCGTCTCCGCGGTTGGCATGGCGACGGCCACGGCCCGAGCCGGCGCTGCGCCGCCATGGAACAAAGGAATACAGCCTGTGACGCCCGAGAGTTACTACCACGCGATCGAGTGAGGGAAACAGGGCGGCGACGACCCGCCGTGTGTCTTCTGGGATACCGGATTGTGCGCCAACGACGACTTCACGCTGTCGGCCTACACCGGGTACAAGCAGGTGGCCTACGAGGTGTGGGGCGCCGTCAGGCAAGGCAGACCGGCGCCTCAACCCAACTACCAAGCCGCGCAGCGCACCCGGGTGACGATCGGGGTTGAAGTGGCGGCGGGTTCGAGCGACACGCTGACGGATCTCATCCTCAAACGCAGTGGCCAGCCAGTGCGCGCGGTGGACCGCTATGTGTCAGGTGGTCGTTTTACCTTTGACTATCCGGCCTGGGCCCCTACGGCCGCCATCACCCTCGATATCGTCGGCGATACCCGAACGATTTCGTGCACCATCTCCCCAGGCGTGCTGCAGCAATTTCGCTAGGTCCCGCCGCCGACAACAACGCGCGACGAGCAGCGACCATTCCGACCGACGCGGCTAACTCAGAGCGGGCGCGTCGGCCACGGCTCGACTATCATCTACGTGGCGTGGGCGAAGATCAGCCTGTCGCGAGCCGCGACGCGTCGAGCAATGCGTGCGTCGTGGAGATGCCCGAGGCTGCGCCGAGGATGTGTGGACGTCGCAGATCGACGGCCGCGCTGATACGCCTCGCTGTGGCGTGATTGTTGCCTCGTTTTAAGCCCAAGAGAGTTGTTGGCATTGCTCGGAGTCGTCCAAGTGCAGTCCACCAGTTACGAAGCTCCAGAAACCGTCGCCGATGCCATTCGTCTGATGCGCGACGACGCAGATGCGCAAGCGCTCGCGGGTGGCACGGACCTCCTTGTGCAGCACCGGATAGGCGCAACGCATCCCGCTGCTTTCATCGATCTCAAACGCATTCCCGAGCTCGTCACGATCAGCGTCGGTGAGCAAGAGATGCGGCTGGGAGCAGCCGTGGCTGCGGCCGTCATCTGCGAACACCCGGAGGTGATGCGTCTCTGGCCGGGGCTGGTCGAGGCGACGGCTCTCATCGGCTCTACTCAGATCCAGGGGCGCGCCACCGTGGGTGGCAACCTGTGCAACGGCTCTCCAGCCGCGGACACGACCTGTCCGCTGATCGTGAACGGGGCGCGGGCCGTTGTGGCCGGTGCCAACGGCAAGCGGACAGTTGCGGTCGAAGACTTTTCCGTCGGACCCGGACAGACCGTGCTGGGACGTGGTGAGGTGCTCGTCGCACTTCTTGTTCCGCGGCCGGCGCCGCGGACCGCAGACGCGTATTTGCGACTTATTCCGAGGACCGAGATGGACATCGCGGTGGCTGGTGCGGCCGTGGGCGTCACCCTCGACGCGCAGGGTGTTTGCACGGCCGCGCGGGTAGCCATCGCCGCCGTGGCGCCGACGGCACTCCCCGTGTTGGAGGCGGCGCAGATACTCATCGGGTCCCGACTCGACGACGAATCTCTGCGACGGGCGGGGGACGCCGCGAGCGCTGCCGCCAGCCCTATCGACGATCGGCGAGGGACGGCCGCGTATCGTCGGACGGTGGTTGGCGTGCTGACCCGGCGGGCCGCATCGATTGCTGGTGGTCGTGCCGCATTGCTCAGCTGAGGATCGATTTGTGACGACACGACACATACATACGACCATCAATGGCGAACCGGCGGAGTTTCTCTGCGAGCCCGTCGAGACGTTGCTCGACGCCTTGCGCAACCGGCTTAATCTTACGGGTACCAAAGAGGGGTGTGCGACCGGCGACTGCGGTGCGTGCTCCGTCATTCTCAACGGACGCCTTGTGCCCTCATGCCTCGTGGTTGCCGCTGAGGTGGATGGCCAAGCGGTGCTCACGGTGGAGGGTGTCGGGCAGGGGGAGTCGCTGCACCCCGTCCAGCAGAAGCTTCTCGAACATGCGGCACTTCAGTGCGGTATCTGCACGCCGGGCTTTGTGGTCGCAGCCAAAGCCCTGCTGGATTCACATCCTGACCCGACCGAAGAAGAAGTCCGCTACTGGCTCGCCGGTAACCTATGCCGCTGCACAGGCTACGACAAGATCATCCGGGCGGTGATAGACGCGGCCGAATCCATGAGAAGCAAGGACAGCGGGGTAGAGGCATGAGCAGTAAGCGCGAATTCAAGTATGTCGGCACCCGGCCAATCCGTCACGACGGCCTCGACAAGGTGACCGGGCGCGCCAACTACGGCGCCGACTTCACGCTCCCCGGTCTACTGCACGGGTATGTGCTGCGCAGCCCGCACGCGCACGCGCGAATCGTTTCCATCGACACGTCGGCCGCGGAGGCCATGCCCGGCGTGAAGGCCGTCATGACCGGCGCTGACATACCAAAGACGACGGCGATGATCATGCTTGGCGCCGAAGGCGGGTTTGACCTCGGTGACATGGGCGACAATTTGCTCGCGCACGACAAAGCCTTGTATGAAGGGCACGCCGTCGCGGCGGTTGCCGCGACTTCCGTCGCCGTCGCGCGTGTCGCCGCGGAACGCATCGAGGTTGTCTATGAGTGCTTATCCCCGGTGATGACCGTCGACGACGCGCTCGCGCCGGACGCACCGATCTTGCATGACGGTCTGGTCACCAAGGGACGACCACAGCCAGAGGCCCCGACGGCGACCAATATCGCGATGCGTATGGAGCTGAGCCGCGGTGACATCGAAAAGGGCTTTGCCGAGTCGGACCTGGTCGTCGAGCGAGAGTTCACGACGCCGATGGTTCACCAGGGTTACATAGAGCCCCACGCCTGCGTTGCTCGGTATGGCGCGGATGGTCAGGTCTTGGTCTGGACCTCGACCCAGGGGCATTTCATCGTGCGCGATAGTTGCGCTGGTATTCTGGGCATCGACGCGGCGAAGATCAAGGTCATCCCGAGCGAGATCGGCGGTGGATTCGGGGGCAAGATTCCCGTCTATCTGGAACCGGTGGCCATCGTGCTGTCTCGGATGACGGGTCGTCCGGTCAAGATGGTGATGTCACGCGACGACGTCTTTCGAGCGTCGGGTCCCACCTCAGGGACAAAAATCCGTATGAAGATCGGCGTGAAACAGGATGGCTCGATCATGGCCGCAAGCGCATCGCTCTATTACGAGGCGGGCGCGTATCCGGGGGCGCCGGCCGGTGCCGGAGCGATGTGCGCGCTTGCGGCCTACAAGGTGCCCAATTTCGTCATCGAGGCCTATGACATCGTCGTCAACCGACCAAAGGTCGCGGCCTATCGAGCACCCGGCTCGCCGTCGTCGACATTTGCCACGGAGTCGGTGCTCGACGAAATCGCGAGTCGGCTTGGGAAGGAACCCATCGAGCTCCGGCTACAGAACGCGGTGGGCGAAGGAGACCAGGCGCCGTATGGTCCGAAGTATGGACCGATCGGTCTGAAGCAGGTGCTGGACGCGGCCAAGAATCACCCACATTGGAAAGCACCGCTCGGTCCGAATCAGGGGCGCGGTATCGCCTGTGGATTCTGGTTCAATGCCGGCTTGAGCTCGAGCGCGACAGTTTCACTCAGCGGAGATGGCAGCGCGATCGTTGTCACCGGGAATCCGGATATTGGCGGGACCCGCGTAGCGCAAGCCCTCATGGTGTCGGAAGAGCTCGGAATTCCGACTGAGCGCGTCCGTCCCACAGTCGCAGATACCGACAGTATCGGTTACAGCGACCTGACGGGCGGGAGCCGCGTGTGTTACGCCACCGGCATGGCTGTCATTAAGGCCGCCCAAGATGTACGGGATCAGCTGTGCGCGCGCGCCGCGACTATGTGGGACGTGGACGTCGACAAGGTCGTCTGGGAAGATGGTTGCGCCGTGCCCCTGGAGCCCACGGACGATCGGTCGCCGCTCACGGTCGCTCAGCTTGCCGAGAAGATGTCCCACACGGGTGGACCCGTCATCGGCCGCGCGAGCGTGAACGTCGCGATGGCCGGACCTGCGTTTGCGGTGAATATTTGCGATCTCGAAGTGGACAAGGAAACCGGTGTGAGTCGGGTCGTCCGCTACACGGCGATCCAGGACGTCGGGAAGGCCGTACATCCGAGCTTTGTCGAGGGCCAGATGCAGGGCGGCGCCGCGCAAGGGATCGGATGGGCACTGAACGAGGCCTACATGTACAGCCCGGATGGCGTGATGCAGAATGCTGGCTTTCTCGACTACCGGATGCCGGTGGCGTCGGACCTTCCGATGATCGACACCGTGCTGATCGAGGTCGAGAACCCCCTGCATCCCTACGGCGTGCGCGGCGTCGGTGAGGTCCCAATCGTGCCGCCACTCGCCGCGGTGGCCAATGCCATGAGCGACGCTACTGGCATCCGCTTTACCGACCTTCCGTTGTCACCGCCTCACGTCCTGGAGGCGCTGACACGCGACTGAGGTGGCGACCGTTTATCTGTCGAGCGGGCTCGCGCAGTTCACCGGTGGTGTCGAAACGTTGACCATTGACGCCCCGCGAGTGTGCGACTTGATGGACACTCTGGCTGAGAGGTTCCCGAGTTTGCGAGAACCCCTAGCATTGATGTCAGTCGCGGTCGACGGTGAGATCCGTCAGCATGCAGACTACGTAAAGCTGTCGGCACGCAGTGAGGTGCACTTGATACCGAGAATCTCCGGCGGCTAGGGGACTGGACACCCGTTGCCAAAGTGCGAGTCGCCTGGCTCGGCTCCCCGGCCAGGGACTTCGCTCAGGAATCACCAACGCTGGTCTAACGTGGGCTATTTTGACGCCGCTTCCACTAAGAGGTGGGCGCCAATGCGACACTCGGTCCAGCACGCGCTGCACAAGCCCACGTAAGTGCGTAGTGCTGACTGCACTGCATAGTCTCTGAGCCTGAACTCGCCCGGCTAAGGACCGGTCCCATTCGTCTATGATTACCGCGACTACTGCCACTATGTGACTGCCGCGTTACGCCGATGGCGCTCGGCCGGCGCGATGATGGACTTGTAACCAAGTAGGGGAGGCCCCATGTATTCGACAGCTTCACGACGTAGTTCGATGACCCGTCTCAGGACCATAACGGTGAGCGCCGCGCTTGCGTTGGTGCTCCTCGGTGCAACCCCCGCGCCGACCACCGGACAGGCGCAGCAGGGCACTCGTGTCAATCGGGTGATCGAGGCCATCGCGGCCGGCGAGCCCGCCGTCGCGAACACTCACTGGCGGTTCGTGGATATGGAGCACTCGCCGTTCTCGGGAGCGCTCGTCCAGGGAGTGCTGGCGGAAATGAATGAGGATCGCAACGACGCCGGGCAGATGCGGTTGGCTCCGCTTGTCCGGATTCCCCAAGAAGGTGACGAAGACTTCAAATGGGCGATCAAGCAAGCCCTGGACCTCGGCGCGATGGGCATCATCCTCCCGCACGTCGACCGTGCCGAAGAGGCAGTGCGCTTTGTCCGCGCGATGCGGTATCCGCCGTTCCGTGACTCGATGTATCCGTCCCCACGGGGGGAGCGGGGCTGGGGACCGGGCGGCGCGACCCGTCTGTGGGGAATGAACTCGGCCGAGTATGCGCGTCGGGCCGACGTCTGGCCGCTCAATCCAGACGGTGAGCTGTTCGCCGTGGCGATGATCGAATCGCGGGAAGCGGTGGACAATATTCATGACATTCTCCAGACGCCGATCAGCGCCGTCATGGTCATTCCAGGAGACATGGCCATGGACCTCGGGCTTGGCCCGAACCCCTCAGGGAGCAATCACCCCGAGGTGGACGAGATGTTTGACCGCGTGCGGGAAGCCTGTCAGGCGCAGACCCGTGTCATTTGCGGAGCTGGTGACGGGCGCGCGCGGACCGAGCAGCGTCTGGCGGAGGGCTGGCAGTTCTTCTTGCCGCTCTAAGGCCTTCTCTATCAAATCTGGTTCCTGAGAGCGCGCGCGACGAGACTCGTCCGCGCCTCCCAGGCGACCGGAAGCCGGTCCGCAGCCGAGCCGATCGGCAGCATCACGAGGGACCGTTCGGCTCAGTGTCAGAGTTGATAAAATAAGGGGTTGCTGCAATCCCCATAACTCCAGGAAGGAAGAAAGCACCATGATCGGACTCGTCTTCGGGATTATCCTGCCGCTCGTCGGTGTCTGGATGACCGTAAGTGTACTGTCGGCCGCTGACGAAAACACCAAGCACTACTCTTGAGCGCACTGCCGCCCGGACCTTGGGCCGCTATCTCACTGCAAGAGCTACTTCGGTAACGCGAGAACCGAATCGCGACGCTCACCCGGTCACGCGCGACGAAGACAGACCGTCTCGCGGATCGGACCGATCGCCGCGAGCGCGTGACCGGCCGGCAAGTCCGCTGCAACCGTCACGTTTTGCATAAATCCCAGGCGGGACATCCTGCCTGTCAGTGTTACTTCTCGGTCACACAGAGCCATTTTTCTCCCGCGTCGTGTCTTGCCTGCCGGGCGCCGCGCTCGGTGGCCCATGCAAGACATTGCGGTCCAATGTCCGCACCGCGTTCAACCCTGTCGGTCTCGAATTGCTTGTCACGCCGCCACCGGGAGCTGGACCAGCCCTCGGCAGTGAGAAACCCAACGCACCTGGTCGAGTTCGGCGCGGGGCACTACGCTTCGGTCCGCGAAGGCGAACGGCGTGCGACCTTCCAGCGAGGCGTGACTCCGTGCCTCGTTGAAGTAAGCCTGAAAATCTGCGAGTTTCCGTTCCAGATCGTGCCCATTCCAGAACAACACCCGGTCCAGAAACTTTCGCCGGATCGTGCCGATCGGCCGTTCCACAAACGGATGCGACAGGGGGACATGAGGCACGGTCTTGATCTCGTCCACGTCGAGTACGCGAAGACCTGCCTGCCAGCGGTGATCCTCGAACAACGGGTCGTGGTCGGTACTGAGATGTCGCGGACAACCCCACCACGAATCGCCTCGCTGAACATCCGGAAGAGGCCGGAACCAGCAACGGCCCCGCGGTGCACCCCAAGGTCAACGATGCGGCGGGTGAACTGGTCCATCACCACCAGTACCCAATAGCTCCGGAGCACGACAGACTCGCAGCGAAACAGATCGACGCTCCACAAGCTGTTTGGTCGCGTGGGCGAGGAACGAAAGCCACGACGGCCCCGTGCCGCCGGGCGATAGTGGGTCGCCAGGACGCGATACACCACGTTCTTGTCAATCTCGACGCCGAACGTCAGCGAGATCATGCGCGCGATACGCGGACACCCGAACCGCGGATTCCGCGACTTGAGCTCGACAATGGCCCGGATGAGCGCGTCGCTTGGCCCTTTGGGTCCCGGCTTCGTCGGGCGCCCGCTTGACGAGAACAGTCGGCGGTACTTGCGTCGTCCCAGGGCGTGATGGAAGGCCAGCAAGGTGGCCGGACGCAGGCCAATGGCAACCTTGCGGATCCGTCCCGGACTCAGAAACAGGGACAAGACGCCGAAGAGCAGCTGATCGCCGACTCGAAGATTCGGCGCGCGCCGTCGCGCGCGCCCCAAGACGACGAGCTGCTGCTTGAGCAGCAGATTCTCGCTGATGACCGCTCGCACGCCACCGGGACGGCAAACCTGCACGACCGTGACGGCCAGGTGCAGGAGGACCACCAGGAGGTCCTTCATCGACGAGACAGCGTAGGGCAGAACTCAGGCGGCACGCAATATTGTCCCGGGCCTCGACTTCCCGAGAGAATTACGAATTCGAGACCGACAGGGTGGAGCACGTGCCCATGCTCTCCATCACTATCGACCCCGCGCCCGGCGCTCGTCGCGGTTTGGGCAGCGGCCGCCGTCCCACCTACACCACCGAGAATCAACGCACAGGCATAGAGCCACCCCAGAACAGTTTTGGATCTCACGTGAGCCGCCGCGATCAGCGGCGCGAGAACGCGTGGCGCTGTCGAGCGCACGAAACGTGTAACGAGCCGACCTAGCGCGATGGCACGCGCTTGACGGAGTCGAGCACGACCGGGTCGGCGTCGTAATCCTTCAGCGCTACCGTACTGTTCTCCGCGTCGAATACGATGTCCGTTGCCGCAGACAGCTTGCCCTCACCACCGCCGCCACTATCGAGGCGGAGCTCAATCACGGTAAACGGCCGAATCGACGTGTTTGCCGCGCCGGTTGGGCGCCAGGACGCACGTCCGTAAGTGCCGAGGCGACGACTGGTGACGAGTGTGATGTGCTCGCCGCCGTCTGGCGTCTCGGTGCGATGGGCGTACTTCACCGAGTACCCCACTCCGCTGCTGCTCGGCCACACGTAGCCGAGCGTCGGGAGACCGATGAGCGCACTGATTCCTGTATCCAGGCTGCCCTCTTCAGCTGGAGTCATGATCACGGCAACCACTGCCTGGCGGTCCTTATCAGACGACCAACGCAGCAAGTCAATCTTGAGGTCTTCTCCTGCGGGGTCCATGTTCACGGTTGTGGCGGTGAACCCTTCGGTCGCTTGGGCAGCGACGATGCCGGCCAGGCTGCCCAGACCGAGTAAGCAACCAACAGCAACGCGCGTGCAAGACGCCAGCTTCATGTCAACCCTCCTACGTAAACGGCTACCGACGAGAATACACCTATCAAGCTCAAACGTGCGTTCCGCAGAGGTATGGCCTCGCTGCGCTGGTCGGCGTCTAACTGTGGTCCGACTCCATGTTTTTTCCAGTCAGAAACGCCGCACCTCAAAACCTCCAGGTGTTCAGAATTTGCCACGCACCTGCGTCATACCGGACCGGCGCAGGGCTGGTGCAGTGGGAGACTGGTGTTCCGCGGCCCCGGGCAGACGATCAGGCGGGGAGGGTGTCCCCGTCGGGCAGGCTCTCTCGAACTAGAGGGTGTACGGACGGTAGGGCGTCATCACACACCGTTGTGATCTACGTGTTCCACCGACAAACCTTCTGAAAAACATATTGTGCGGGCTACTGCGCGTCGAGGACGAGCAGCCTTCCCCCCGTTGCAAATTCGTTGCAATCTCAGACAAAGGGGCCAATCGGAATACTCGATTGACCCCTCTTGTTATTGGTGGACCGCAAGGGGTTCGAACCCTCGACCTCCGCGTTGCGAACGCGGCGCTCTCCCAGCTGAGCTAGCGGCCCTCAGGTGTTCGGACGCGTCTGCTGCGACGACGTTCCGACGAACGACCTCTCATTTTACATCAGGCGGTGCTCGGCGCTCGGAACGAGCCTCACGTCCGGGCGGTGGCATGTCCAGACGGAGGGCCGTCGACCGATATACTGCGCGCGAGGTAGTGAACTGTGTCGGAGTTTCCGAAACGCATAGGACTTCTGACGGGCGGAGGTGATGCCCCCGGACTGAACGCGGTTATCCGAAGCGTCGTGACGTGTGCCGCTGAGCGCGGGGTCTCGTGCATCGGGCTCGAGAATAGTTTTGATGGGCTGATGGAGAAAGGACGAACCCGAGAGCTGACGTTGGCGGATGTCGCGGGGATTCATCGCGCGGGCGGCACGATTCTGGGCACGACAAATCATGGCAATCCGTTTAAGTATCCGGTCGAGGATGCACGCACCAAAGACTATTCTCAGTCCTGCATGGAGACCTTTCAGCGGCTCGAGCTCGACGCACTCGTTGTCATTGGGGGAGACGGCACGCTGGCGATTGCCCACGAGTTTCACAAGCTTGGCATGCCGCTGGTGGGTGTCCCGAAAACGATCGACAACGATATTGTTGGGACAAATAGCACGTTCGGGTTTGATACGGCCGTGAGCTTTGCGACTGAGGCTATCGACCGCCTGCACACCACGGCGAGCTCGCATTCGAGGGTCATGGTTGTGGAAGTGATGGGGCGCCATGCCGGGTGGATCGCGTTGTATGCCGGCGTGGCCGGCGGAGCAGATGTCATTCTGATGCCTGAGGTGCCGTATGACATGGGCGAGGTAGCAGAAGCGATTCGGCGGCGTACGAAGCGGGGTGTCAAGTCGAGCATTGTCGTCGTCGCAGAAGGCGCGGCGCCACGCGATGGGGAGGTCTTGGTGGTGGAACCTGGCGCCCAAGGCCGTCTGGCCCGTCTGGGAGGAATCGGGCCGCTGGTTGGTGCCAAACTGCAGGAGTTGACGGGTCAGGAAGCGCGTTCGGTGACGCTCGGTCACCTGCAGCGAGGTGGTACACCCACGAGCTTCGACCGAGTGCTGGCTACGCGATTTGGGGGCAAGGCGTTCGAGCTGATACAACGGCGGGTGTTTGGCGTGATGGTCGCCAACCGTCCACCGCAGCTTGTCGCGGTGCCACTCGGGGACGTTGTGGGGAAGACCAAGTATGTGCCGCTCGACTTGGACTTGATGGCGACAGCGCGAGCCCAGGGCGTGGCGTTTGGGGACTAGTGCACGGGCGAACTGTCGGCGGGACAGCCCAAGCCCATGATCGATGGGGGGCCTCGCAGCATCGGACAGGCCGATCGCCCGTGTGAGGCGTCGGCGCCTGCCGGCAGCTACGTCTGAGCCAGGACCTCGAGGTATTTCAACGCTCCGCCGGTGTTGAAGAGAACGACGCTTTCGTCGAGGGAAATTACCCCCCGTTCGATGAGTAGTTGCAACGCCGCGAGGGTTGCCCCGCCCTCGGGGGCAGCGCTGATACCCTCGAGCCGACCGATGTCTTTCATGCCGTCGATCATAGCGTCGTCGCTGACGGCGATCGCTGTGCCCCCGCTCTCCCGCACGGCGCGCAGAATGAGAAAATCGCCGACGGCGCGGGGCACTCGGAGCCCGTCCGCCACGGTTGTTGCCCCACTCCATGGTTGGCCACGTTCATCTCCGGCTTGAAAAGCACGGACGATCGGTGCGCAGCCTTCGGCTTGGACGGATACCATTTTTGGCCGTGTGCCGCCGCGGACCCAACCCAGACGTTCAAGCTCGTCGAAAGCCTTCCACATGCCGATGATGCCGGTTCCACCACCAGTTGGATAAATGAACCAATCGGGCCAGGTCCAGTCGAGTTGTTCTCCAACTTCGTAGGCCAGGGTTTTCTTGCCTTCGACGCGATACGGCTCTTTGAGCGTCGAGACGTCGTACCATCCAAGAGGCCCGCCGCGCTCAGCCGCGACTCGACCCGCATCGGTGATAAGCCCGTCAACCAGCGTAGTCTCGGCGCCGTAGAGCTCGCACTCGCGAATAAACGGTTGCTTCACGTCGCGCGGCATGAACACTTTGGCCTCGAGCTCGGCGCGCGCCGCGTAGGCCGCCAGGGCGTTTGCGGCATTTCCCGCGGAGGGTGTCGACAGTGTCGTTGCCCCAAGGAGCTTCGCCTTTGTGACCGCGACCGACATCCCTCGAGCCTTGAACGAGTTTGTGGGATTGAGCGATTCGTCTTTGACGTAGACGGTCCGCATTCCGGTCGCCTCTTCGAGACGCCGCGTTCGGAAGAGTGGCGTCATGCCTTCGCCCAGGGTGACGGGTTCATCCTCGCTTCCGAGCGGGAGCACCTCGCGGAATCGCCAGAGGTCCTGGCGGCGCCCACTGAGCGACGATGGGCTCCAGATATCGGCTAAGAGGTCAAGGTCGTAGCGGGCGAGCAGTGGCGCTCCGCACACACACAGATGCTGAATGGTCTCGGGGTCGTAAGGACCCGCGCCGCAGGGGGCCGAACAATCCAGTTGGGTGAGGTAGGTCACGCGTCCGACTTTCTTCGGCGACTAGTGCACCGCCGTAAGGATGAGGTCAAAGCCTCGGGTTCCGAGGGTCGCCTGTCGCGAGGCGCGCGGCCGAGTCATACCGGGCCCGTATGGCGAGAAGCAGGAACGCGGCGCCAGGGGTGCTTCGGGCCCGAGGATTGACTTCATCTCGACGGGGGTGCGCTAGCGTTGCAGGAGCTCGTCGTCTTTGGTCTTTTGCAACGCATCGATTCTGGTGACGTGGTCGTCTGTCAGCTTCTGGACGCTCTCCAGCGCGCGCCGTTCGTCGTCCTCGCCAAGCTCGTGACTCTTGAGTAGCTTCTTGAGCCCGTCGTTGACGTCCCGACGGACCTGGCGAACGCCCGTCCGACCCTCCTCCGCCATTTTGTGCACCAGACGAGAGAGCTCCTTGCGACGGTCATCGGTAAGAGGTGGGATGGGGATACGAACAAGAGCACCGTCATTGCTCGGATTGAGGCCGAGCTTTGCGGCTTGAATGGCTCGCTCGATCGCACCTATTTGGGACGGATCGAAGGGCGTGGCCACAATGAGGGTGGACTCCGGCACGGCGAGGCTCGCCACTTGGTTGAGGGGGAGCTCCGCGCCGTAGGCTTCAACCCTGACAGAGTCGAGAATGCCTATGGACGCGCGCCCGGTCCGCACGCCGCTCAGCTCGACGCGGACATGCTCGACCGCGCTATCCATCCGTCGTTGCGCTTCGTCGATGGCCGATGTAGGGTCGCTGATCTCCATGGGGTCTCCCTCGGCGTGAGCGGCTCGACGCTACGAAGTGACGAGCGAGCCGACGTTCTCTCCAAGGACCGCTCGGCGGATGTTCCCTGGAGTCCGGAGGTTGAAGACGACGATCGGAAGCTTGTTGTCCATACACAGCGAGATCGCCGTCGAGTCCATCACTTTGAGTTGCTGCTCGAGGGCCTCCAGGTGCGTGATGGTCTTGATTTGCGTCGCATGCGGGTCGAGAACGGGGTCAGCCGTAAAGATACCATCCACCTTTGTGCCTTTGAGGATGACATCGGCTTTGATTTCCATCGCTCGGAGCGCCGCTGCGGTATCCGTCGTAAAGTACGGATTCCCCGTGCCCGCGCCAAAGACGACGACCCGCCCTTTTTCGAGGTGACGAAGCGCGCGACGACGCACAAAGGGTTCTGCCACCTGCCGCATCTCGATGGCGGTGACGACGCGCGTTGGCTGCTTCTTTCGCTCCAGCGCGTCAGAAAGTGCAAGGGCGTTGATGACGGTGGCCAGCATCCCCATGTTGTCGGCGGTGGCGCGGTCCATGCCCCGCGCGCTGGCGGCCACTCCCCGGAAGATGTTGCCGCCACCGATAACGATGGCTATCTGTACGCCGAGCGAATGAAGGTCGGCAATCTCTGAGGCGATGTCGTCCGCTACGGTCGGGTCGACCCCAAAGGATTGCGAGCCCATCAGCGCCTCGCCAGACAGCTTGAGTAGGACGCGTCGATAAGTGGCGACCGCCATAGCGTTTGCCTATCTCTCGGGAACCCTACTCGCTCGTGTCGCCAACCTTGAATCTGGAGAATCTCGCCACGCTGATGTTCTCGCCAAGCTTGGCGATGGTCGCTCTCACCAGTTCGCCGATAGTGGTTTTGGGATCGCGGACCGAGGGTTGGTCGAGCAAGACGATTTGCTCATAGAAGCTGTTGAGCTTCCCTTCCACGATTTTGGCGACAACCTCAGCCGGCTTTCCTGATTCCGCAAACTGTGCCTGGAAGATGTCCCGTTCTTTCTCGAGTGCGTCCGCGGGGACGTCCTCTCGTCGCAGATGCGTTGGATTCGCGGCTGCGATGTGCATGGAGACCTCCTTGACGAGTGTCTGGAAGTCGTCGGTCCGAGCCACAAAATCAGATTCGCAGTTCACTTCGAGCAGGACACCGACCTGTCCGCCAGGGTGAATATAGCTCGTGACCAGGCCCTGGGCGGTGGCCCGACCAGCTCGTTTGGCCGCATTCGCTTGACCACGGGTGCGAAGAATCTTTACGGCCTCGTCGATATTGCCACTCGCCTCGGTGAGCGCGGCCTTGCACTCCATGAATCCGGCAGACGTCATGTCCCGGAGCTCTTTTACCTGGGTTGCGCTAATTGCCATCGTGAGGAGCCTTGTTGTCGTTTGTGGAGCCGGCGGCGTGCAGGCGACGCGCGCTCGGTGTAGATGTCGCGGAGTGCCAATCCCCAGTCTAACTCGCCATGGCTAGAAATCCATCCCGGCGATACGGCTGTTTGCCAGAGCCCTGCGGACAGCTCGTGACGCCAACGAGAAACGAGCGGTCGCAGCGTCTGATCTTGAATCCGTGTAACTGGTGTTACGCAGACGCCGGCGAAGGCGTTTCGGTCGCCGGGGCCGCGGCTGGTGCCGCCGGCCCACCGTTGGTAGTCTCGGCTGGCGCAGGCGCACCCTCTGCGGACTCTTGCCCTCCACGCCCGGTGATCACCGCGTCCGAGATCCGGTTGAGAAACAGCCGAATCGCTCGCAAGGCGTCGTCATTGCCCGGGATTACGTAATCAACATCGTCTGGATCACAGTTTGTGTCGACGATGCCAATGACCGGAATCTTGAGCTTGCGGGCTTCGTCAACGGCGATCTTTTCACGACGTGTATCAACCACAAACACCGCGTCGGGTAGACGCGACATCTTTCGGATACCGTCGAGATTCTTGTGCAGCTTGCGCTTCGCTTTTTCGATACGGGCGATCTCCTTTTTGGAGAGCGAGTCGTATCGACCGTCCTCAGCCATGGCTTCAAGCTCGCGCATTCGGCCGATGCTTCGCTGGATGGTCATGAAGTTTGTCAGCAGTCCGCCCAACCACCGATGATTGACAAAAAACATCCCACACCGCTGCGCTTCTTCGCGGACAAGCTCTTGGGCTTGTGGCTTTGTGCCGACAAAAAGAATCGTCTGTCCGGCAGATGCCATCCGCGAGACAAAGTCTTCAGCCTGCTTGAACAGCTTAGCGGTCTTGCCAAGGTCGATAACGTAGATCCCGTTTCGCTGGCCAAAGATGTATGGCTTCATCTTCGGGTTCCAGCGTCGTGTCTGGTGACCGAAATGAACTCCGGCCTCCAGGAGCTCTTGCATCGTGATCGGTGTCAAACTTCCTCCACGTTATCGCTTACTGAACTGGAATCGCTTGCGCGCGCCTGCCAAGCCATACTTTTTTCGCTCTTTAATTCGCGCGTCACGCGTGAGGAGCCCGGCCTTCTTCAGGGAGGCGCGCAGCTCAGGATCTAACTTTATCAAGGCACGTGCGATTCCCAGACGCAACGCACCGGCCTGACCCGCGACGCCTCCGCCTTTCGCGGTGGCAACGATGTCGACTTTGTCGCCAAGCTCGGTGAGGACCAGGGGCTCCATTATCCCCGTGCGCAACGATGCGGTGGGGAAGTGTGTATCAAGTGTGGCTCGGTTGATCGAGATCGAACCGGTGCCGCGCTTGACGAATACACGTGCCGTCGAACTCTTGCGTCGTCCGGTTCCATATACCGCTTGGAGCGCGGGTTCGGAAGGGAGCGGCGCGTCGGACTCTGGTGTGTCTGGGGTCTCTGCAGATTCTGATTGAACCACTCTGGGCCTTGCCTCTTCGTCTGAACGTTTATCCGACGGTGAAATTGTTGGGACGTTGCGCGGCGTGGGGGTGCTCAGGACCTGCGTACACCTTGAGCTTTTTGTACATGGCCTGCCCAAGTTTTGTCTTGGGCAGCATCCCTCGAACCGCCTGTTCGACGACGCGCGTTGGATGCGTCACACGCATGGTCTTGAGTCGCCGTTCGCTCAAGCCGCCCGGGAATCCGCTGTGTCGCCGATAGAGCTTTAGGTCTTCTTTTCGTCCCGTCAACTGCACGTTTGCCGCATTCACGATCACCACGTGGTCTCCGACGTCGAGAAATGGTACGTACTGCGGCTTGTGCTTCCCTTGGAGGAGTTTGGCGGCGGCGGTAGCGATACGACCGAGCACGGCTGACTCGGCGTTAATCACGTGCCAGCTGCGACTGATGTCTTGTGGGGTAGGGACGAACGTGGTTGTCATCTTTTGTCTTTAGTCGCCCTGCTGTCGTGATGCGTTACTCACCGCGTCGTTTCAATCGAACACACCACGCCACAAAAAGCACGTAGCAAACGGAAATTTTACAGAGCGCGGCCGTACCTGTCAAGAGCGCACGTGTCTTCAGCGGCCGAACACGGATGGCACACCGATAGCTTACAGGAACAGCTGAGGTGGACGCAGTTGGGACCTCCACCGTCTCGCTGGGCGCGGGGTCGGCTACCGAGCATTGAAGGGCTACGGAGCCGCGAAGAACGCAGCGGACGATGAAACGAGAGGACCGGACCAAGAGCGGACCGGAGCAAGAGGTGACCGAACCAAGGCGTTCCCGCACTTGTCGGCGCCAAAGAGGCGATGGCTCGAAGGGCGGCGAAGGCGAGGCGCGACGCGTCGAAGCTTTTGAACAAGGAATAAAGCAATAGAACAGTGGGAACAAGAACTGCGGGCCTGGGACGGGCAACAAGAGGAAAGGAGATGGGAAGACGTGTTCTTTAGGATTCGTCACGAAATAACTTACTGTTTCGGCCGATGGAGATCATGTCGACGGTCGGTCTCAGGAGACGGTCGAGGTATTTGCTTGTGATGCGTTTGGGGCGCCAGTCTCCGGAGTCACTCTCATGTTGCAAACGTCGAGTGACGCGCTATTTCTCGATGTCGGCGTGCTTTCATCGCGGCGAGTCGTTACCGGACCGGACGGGACGGCGCGGGCCTCCTACACCGCACCGCGCCGTGGAGCGGCCAACGGGAGCGCGTCGGACAATAGAGACGTGGTGACGCTGTGGTTCACGCCCGTCGGGACGAACTTTGCAAATGCAGTCGCCAGGTCCCTGACGATCCGCGTGGTACCGGCGGGGAAGGTGATTCCTCCGTTTGATGTCGGCGCGGACTTTGTCGTGATACCCGAGGCTCCTCGTGTATTCGCGCCGGTGCGGTTTATGGCACGTTGCGAGAGCGATGCGGTAGAGAATTGTGTGTCGGACCCGGCGGGTATCATCACCACGTATATGTGGCAGTTTGGTGACGGCGCATCTGGCGATGGGGCATCCGCAGTTCATATCTATACGCGGCCCGGTCCGTATCTCGTGACGTTGACGGTGCGGGACGAGTACGGCCGCGCGTCAGAGAAGACCCAGACGATTCTCGTTGCCGCGGGCGTTCCGCCCGAGGCGGTTGTAACGGTATCGCCAACGGCAGTCGAGGTCGGTTCGCGTGCTTTTTTCAACGCCCATGCGTCACGAATGGAGAGCGGGCGCATGCTCACTTCCTATGCCCGGGATTTTGGCGATGGAGGGACGGGCGCGGGTGCGGCGACGTCGCATCGCTACGAACGAGAGGGCAACGTTGTTGTCACCCTCACCGTGCGAGACGACCAGGGCCAGGTTGGCACGACGACGCTGACTGTCGACGTGACAGCGTCGGGAGAGGGAGAGACACCCCGAGAGGGCAGTCTGTGGTGACGACACCAGGCTTCTACGCAGACCGGCGCCGAGCGGTGCAATTGGGGCTCGAGGCTCGGGGGCTCGACGCACTGGTCGTGACTTCCGGTCCCAATCTGACGTATCTCACCGGTTTTTCCGGCAGCGCCGGCGCTGGCATTGTCACCGCCTCGACAGACGCTGGCCAGATGGACCTCTTGGTAGATTCGCGCTACATCACCGTTGCCCGTACGCTTGCCGCGTCCTCGTCCATAGATCTGGCTGTGTCGCTGGTAGAGGGGTCGTACGACGAGGCGATCGCACTGGCGCTCGCACAGACGGCGAGTCGCCGAATCGGGGTCGAGGCACCTCACCTCACGGTGCAGCGCTGGCAGTGGCTGACGAGCGCCCTCGAGAACACAGAGCGTACGCTTGTCCCGGTCGATGGAATCGTCGAGGCTGGACGACGGGTCAAGGATGCGGTCGAAATAGAACGTTTCAGAGCCGCCGGCCGGTTGCTGGACCGTGTCGTCGGTGAGGCGGTGCCGTTTGTGCGCGAAGGCCGAGCGGAGCGGGAGGTCGCCGCCGACATCGAGCACGCACTGGTCTCAGGAGGGTTCGAAGACCGGGCCTTTGCTACCATCGTGGCTTCGGGTCCTCATAGCGCGCTGCCCCATGCGCGCCCGACCGACCGACGGCTGACCGAGGGCGATCTTGTGCTGCTGGATTTTGGTGGTGTGCACGGTGGCTACTGCGTCGACATCTCGCGCACGCTCTGTGTCGGGGCACCAACTGACGACGGGAAACGGCTGCACGCGGCCGTACTCGACGCACAGCGTGCTGCCATCAGGGCCGTCCGACCGGGCATTCCAGCGTGGCGCGTTGACGAAGTCGCCCGCGAGACCCTCGGTCGCCACGGTCTGGCGGATGCGTTTGGACATGCGACGGGTCACGGCTTGGGTCTCGAGGTGCACGAAGCCCCGCGCCTTGGACGACGGGGAGAGACCGGGAGCGAGACGGCGCTCGAGGCGGGGATGGTGATCACCGTGGAGCCGGGCGCGTATCTGCCAACCGTTGGTGGTGTCCGAATCGAAGACGATATCCTGGTGACGCCAGACGGGGCCGAACTACTGACGGATGCCCCGCGCGAGCTCCGACAGTTCGCCGGCTAGAGTCTCTGTAGTCGGGAGTCGGTCATGAACGCGAGTCAACGCGCGAATTGTCGTGCGGGAAGTACTGGTAGAGTCCACGCGTGGCTGACCCTCGTCCCGGCACCATTGACGACGTGATTGACGATCTCGATGCGCTGGCCGACGCGATGGATCGACACGAGTTGGCTGAGGTTGAGGTCGAACGCCACGGTTTGCGACTGCGTCTCCGCAAAGGGCGCGATGGAACGTTGCCACCGGAGGTAGTCCGATCTGGATCGCTCGAGGAGTCCGCCGGACGAGTCGAGGGGCTGGTATTTGTCAAGGCGCCCATTGTCGGCACGTTTTATCGAGCGCCAGAGCCCACCGCCGGCCCGTTTGTCGAGGTCGGCGACCGCGTGCGTAAGGGGCAGGTCTTATGCATCATCGAAGCGATGAAACTGATGAACGAGATCGACGCTGAGCAAGAGGGCACTGTAGAGCAGATACTGGTCGAGAGCGGGCACGCCGTCCACTACGGAGACACACTGTTCGCCATTCGCAAGACCCCACGCGTTCACTCTCGTGTTGCACAAGGTTCTGATCGCGAACCGCGGTGAGGTCGCCCTCCGGGTGATCTGCGCCTGCCGCGAGCTTGGTCTGCGCACGGTGTCGGTGTTTTCGGAGGTCGATGCCAACGCGTCGCACGTGCGCTATGCGGACGAAGCGGTGTGTATTGGACCCGCGGCGCCGGCGCGCAGCTATCTCAACACGCAGGCGATTCTGAGTGCGGCCGAGCTGACGCGGGCCGACGCCGTGCACCCCGGCTATGGGTTTCTCTCGGAAAGTCCGGAGTTTGCCGAATCGGCGATCGCGGCCGGTTTCATCTTTGTCGGACCTCCTCCCGATCTGATGCGGTTGCTTGGCGACAAGAGTCGAGCCAGACACGTCATGCAGGCGGCGGGTCTGTCGGTGTTGCCGGGCACGAAGACACCTCCCGAGACGACGGATGACGCGGTTGCGTCCGCTCGTCGTATCGGTTACCCGCTGATGCTCAAGGCCGCCGGTGGGGGTGGCGGCCGGGGCGTGCGTATCCTGAAAACCGAGGCTGACCTCATCCGAGGGTGGGGAACCGCGCAGCGTGAGGCCGAGGCGTCGTGTGGTGATAGAAGGTTGTATCTGGAAGGGTATCTGTCCCCGGCCCGTCATATCGAAGTGCAGATTCTGGCGGACGGCGCGGGTCATGTCGTGCATTTGGGCGAACGCGAATGCTCACTTCAGCGGCGGCACCAGAAGCTTGTCGAGGAGACCCCCTCGGTCGCCCTCACGCTTTCTGAGCGGGACCGACTCGCCACCTGCGTGGTCGACGCCGCTAGGTCGGTCGCGTATCGCGGGGCGGGGACATTCGAGTTTCTGATGAACGCGGATCGAAAGCTGTTTTTCTTGGAAGTAAACCCTCGACTCCAGGTCGAGCACGCGGTGAGCGAGATGGTCACGGGTATCGACATTGTGAAAGAACAGATTCGGATAGCGTCCGGTGACCCGCTGTCTATTCGGCAGGAGGATATACAGATTCATGGACATGCTCTCGAGTGCCGGATTACGGCCGAGACTCCGGACACCTTCCGTCCGAGCTCTGGTGTGCTGAGCATGGTGAGGTTTCCCGGCGGCCCGGGCGTGCGGGTCGATAGCGCGATCCACGCGGGCGCGGCTGTGCCCCCGGACTACGATCCGCTGATCGCGAAACTGGTCACCTGCGGACGGGACCGAGATGAGGCGATCGCAAGGATGCGACGAGCGCTCGACATGACGGTCATCGAGGGCGTCGAGACCACGATTCCGCTCCACCGCCGGATCATGGCGGACACCGACTTTCAGGCCGGTCGTCTGTCGACCGACTTTGTACGCCGGTTGCGGTCGGTCCCGGTCGCCGGACCACGCCCGGCTCCGAACCGATGAGATGGCCTCCGCTGTATGCCATCGTCGACCAGGACACGGCCGCGTGCCACGGATGGACGGTTCCGGCGCTGGGGCGGGCCTATCTCGAGGCAGGAGCCAGGATGCTGCAAGTGCGGGCCCCACGGGCCACGAGTCGCGAGCTTCTGTATTGGTGTGACACGTTGGTCGACGTCGCCCGAGAGACAAACGCGTGCGTCATCGTCAACGACCGCACAGATATTGCCAGGCTGTCGGCTGCGGCTGGTGTCCATTTGGGCCAGCAGGACGTGACTGTCGCAGCCGCCCGCCGACAACTCGGTGACGAGGCGCTCATCGGGGTCTCCACGCACACCGTTGAGCAAGCCGATGCGGCGCGGACCGAGACCGTCGACTATGTTGCTGTCGGTCCGGTCTACGCGACAAGCACTAAGCGCACGGGCTACGCCGCAGTGGGGCTGGATATGGTGTCGTATGCGGCGGCCCGGGGCGACGCTCCAATCGTTGCGATCGGGGGCGTCACGCTTGCCCGCGCGCCTGCGGTGATTTCCGCCGGCGCAACGTCGGTGGCCGTCGTCTCGGATCTCTTGACGGGGGGCGATCCTCGCCGTTGCGTCAGAGACTATGCGCGCGCGTTGGAGAAGTAGTCGTTGGTGAGTCGCTTGACTGTTCCGACCAAGAACAGAATGCCGATCAGGTTTGGGAACGCCATGAAACCATTGAGCAACGTGCCGACGGCCCAGACGAGTTCCACTGAGACAAGCGCGCCGACCATGATCAGCGCGGTGAACAGCACGCGATAGGGTACAACCATGCGAGAGCCAGCCATGAACTCGACGCATTTTTCCCCGTAATACGACCACCCGATTAGCGTTGAGAAACCAAATAGAAACGAGCAGACCGCCACCAGAAGTGACGCAAATGGCACCGAGGTCGACATGGCCGCCGCGGTCAAGTCACCGCTCGACTGTTGGTAGGCCGGGTCGGTCCACAGACCCGAGGTCAGAATGACAAACGCGGTCAGCGAGCAGACCACGATGGTGTCCACAAAGACCTCGAAGATTCCCACTACGCCTTGCTCGACGGGGTGGCTGACCTTGGCGATTCCGTGAGCGATCGGCGCGCTACCCAGACCCGCTTCGTTCGAGAGGACACCCCGGCTGACGCCGGCTGCAATCACCTGAGAGACGGACGCGCCGATAAAGCCCCCGGCGGCGGCGGCGGGGCTAAACGCGCTCGTGATGATGAGTTGAAAGACCGAGGGTACCGCGTCAATGTTGATGATCAAATACAAAAGCGTCGTGCTGAGGTAGAGGACGATCATGGCGGGAACCAGCCGTTCGGCCACCACCGCGATGCGGCGAATGCCGCCCAAGATCACCAGACCGACGGCGGCAGTAATCAGGAGTCCCGGTATCCAGGTGGGCACATCCACCCCGGCCACCACCCGCGCGGCCTCCACGAATGTCCGCGCGACAGTATTCGACTGCGACATGTTGCCCGTGCCAAACAACGCGGCGCACGCACCAAAGAATGCAAATGCAAACGCCAGGGGACGCGCCAGCGCTTTGATGGGGACGCCGCGGCTGACGTAGTACATCGGCCCGCTCGCGAGTTCACCGTTTTCGCGGGTCACCCGGAAGTGGACCCCAAGCACCGCTTCGGCGTACTTCGTCGCCATGCCAACGGCGGCACACAGCCACATCCAGGCGATGGCGCCAGGGCCACCAATGAGGATGGCTGTTGCGACCCCCCCGATGTTCCCGTTCCCAACCGTGGATGCCAGCGCGGTGGAGAGCGCCTGAAATGGGGTGATCGCGCCGGGGTCTTGTGAGGCTGTCTTCTTGACCGCACTCGCCGCCACAAACCTGACGGCCATCGGGAAGCGACGTATTTGGACGACACCGGTGACGATCGTGATCAACCCACCCACGATCACGAGGACCAAGGGCATCGCGAAGGGCTGCCAGACCAAGCCGTCAACGGTCAGGATGAACTCTGTGAGAGTGTCCACGGGCTTTTCCAGACTTGGCTATTGAAACATCGCGAGAACGCCGGGCACGATGATTGAGAGGATCGCGAGCGGGCATACCCAGCGCACAAGGAACGCCCAGAGATGTGGGGCGGGGAACCACGCGTTGCTGGTGCGCAGCTCGTCCAGCACGTCGTCGATTCCCCAGACCCAGCCGACAAAGATGGCAGTGAGCAGACCACCAATCGGGAGCGAGAAGTCGTTCCAGACGGTCGACATCAGCGAAAGGAAATCGAGACCAATACCGGGGAGACTCGAGAGAACCGATACGGCACCATTCCCCAGCGCGGACGGAACGGCCATTGCGAAGACGCAGACCGTGACGAGGAGCACCGCGCGGCGACGTGACCACCCCTTCGTGTCGACAAAATGTGCGACCGGCACTTCGAGCAGTGAGATAGTCGATGTCAGGGCTGCCATCGTCAGCAAGATAAAGAAGGCAGCGCCAAAAAGCTGTCCACCTGGGAGAGTGGCGAATAACCGGGGAAGCACTGTAAAGATGAGCCCCGGGCCACCACTCGCCGGATCGAATCCGGCGATAGAAAAGCCCGCCGGGAAAATAATGAAGCCCGCCAGGAGTGCGATCGACGTATCAATCAGTACCACATAGATGGCAGCCGTCGCGATACCTTCCTGTTTTCTAAGATAGCTCCCGTAGGTAATCATGCATCCCATGCCCAGACTGAGGGAGAAAAAGGCTTGACCGAGCGCTGCGCGTAGGACGGACGGATCCGTGAGTCGTGACAGGTCCGGCCGAAGATAGTATGAGAGGCCCTCCGCGGCGCCGGGAAGGGTGAGGGCCCGGCCGGCGAGCACAACGAGCAACAGAATCAAGGCTGGCATGAGCGCCTTGGTCACTCGCTCGATACCTGAACGGACGCCGCCGACCAGTATCGCGGCGGTGGTCCCCAACATCACGAGTGTTAGCGCCAGATTGGTCCAGACCTGTGATATGAACTCTGAAAAGAATGTGCCGACCGCCTGTTGGTCGCCGGTGACGGCCCCGGTGAGCGTGAACCAGACATACGCGATGGTCCATCCGGCGATCACACTGTAGAAGGACAGGATACCCGCTCCGGTGAGGACACCCAGAGCACCAACGAGCCACCACGATGTTCTCGGTCGTATCTGGCGAAACGACCCGACCGGTGACTGCTGCGCGCGCCGTCCGATCGCAAGCTCGCCCACCATGATCGGGAGGCAGATGAAGGCCACGCAGAACAAATAGACGACGACAAACGCGGCGCCGCCACCCTGCCCGACCTGGGTCGGAAACCCCCAGATGTTGCCAAGACCGACGGCAGACCCTGCGGCTGCCAAAATGAATCCGGCGCGTGTTTCCCACGACCCACGTTCAGCTGTCATCTGCGTTTGCGCCGGCCGGAGATGGTCCGCGGCATTCTACCGGTACTCACAGTAAAATTCCGATGTTTTGCCGCATAATTCTTGGAGCGGCGTCCGCGAGCTTTGTGGCTCGCCGGCCGAGTATGCCAATATTCATCCTCGTCCAACGGTGCCGAGGTGCGGGACATCCACGCGAATCTTGTGCGGAGGATTCGGTTCACAGCTGCACTTTCATCCGGTGAAACACCAGGAGGAATTCCCCGCCGATGACAGAGGTCGTCCAGACTGATCCCATTCGTGCGCGCATACTCGATGGCGCGGCTGTGGCCCGTGAGATCCGCGAGAGTCTGCGCGCTCGGATTGCGCGCTTTACCCAGAAACGCCGCCGACCCCCTCGGTTGGGGTTGCTCCTGGCTGGTCAAGACGCGAGCTCCGAGATCTATGTGCGTAGCAAGATCAAAAGCGGGGCAGAGCTGGGGATGGAGACCGATCTTCGGCGACTGCCAGACACCGCGACGATCGATGAGACCTTGGCCATTGTCGCCGAGTTCAATGAGAGTGACCAACACGATGGAATCTTGGTGCAGTCACCGCTACCCGCGGCGATGGGGGACGACGGGGAAGCCCAGGTGTTCGATGCCATTTCCCCGACAAAGGACGTTGATGGGTTTCACCCGGTCAATGTGGGACGTCTCGTGCAGAAGCGCCCCGCCTTGAATCCCTGCACGCCGTCCGGGGTCATCGAGCTGCTCGACCGGAGCGGCATCGCGATCGCGGCCACGCACGCGGTCGTCATCGGACGCAGTGACATCGTGGGAAAGCCAATGGCCCTCCTCCTTTTGCACCGACACGCGACCGTGACGATTTGTCACTCCCGCACCCGGGACTTGCCTCAGATCGTGTCGTCGGCGGATATCGTCGTCGCCGCGGTCGGGCGACCGGCCTTTGTGACAGAGGACTTCATCAAGCCCGGCGCGACCGTGGTCGACGTCGGCATGAACCGTCTCGACACACGGTCTGAAGTCGAGCGTCTATATGGTGCGGACTCACGCAAGATAGCGGCATTTGACCGTCGGGGCTCGGTCGTCATCGGGGATGTGCACCCGAACGTAGACACGGTAGCGGGCGCCTTGACGCCGGTCCCGGGCGGTGTCGGTCCCCTCACCATTGCGATGCTGATGTCGAATACGGTCCGGGCCGCAGAGGCTCGGCTGGGGGCGGGGTCCCCGGACCACTAAAGGCGGGTTGTCCTGGCAATCCTACGCGTTGTCCTCACCGGTGGTATTGCCACCGGCAAGTCGTATGTCCTGGCTCGGCTCGACGCGCGCCGCGTGGCGACGATCGACGCCGATCAGGTCGCGCGGCAGGTGGTGGCGTGGGGCCATCCGGCCGCCGAGGATATTTGTCGGCGCTTTGGTGCGGACCTTTATGGCGCCGATCGCACGCTAGACCGGGTCCGACTCGCCAAGCGGATCTTCGACGACGCCGGCGAACGCGCAGCGCTGGAAGCTATTGTCCATCCCTGGGTCCGCAAAGCAATTGATACCTGGTTCGAGGAGCTGTCCGCACAGGGGCTGTCCGTCGGGGTAGCGGCTATTCCCCTTCTGTTCGAGACCGGACGACAAGGAGAGTTCGACCGCGTAGCCGTGACGGCGTGCGAGCCGGTGTCTCAGCTTGACCGTCTGATGGGACGAGATGGGATCACGCGGGATGCGGCAAGAAAACGCCTCGCGGCACAACTCCCGACACGCGAGAAAACGCGCCGCGCCGACTTTGTCATTTCGACTGACGGGAGCTTCGAAGAGACCGACCGCAAAGTCGACATGTTCTGCGCGATGCTGCTCGAAGAGGAAGGCCAAGAGTTGCCCTCGGCCACATGACGCTGGGCCGCCGGGCTCTTTCCACTGGGTGCGACCCACCGGCGTCGTCGGGCTTTCTTCCGCCGGCCGCATCCCGCCGCCGTGGTCGCGTGGCAGCTCTCGGAGGTTACCGCAGCCTCTTCTCTCGGTGCATCACACAGGCGCGTTCTCGCTATCTTCCGCCGGAGCAATCCGCTCTTCAACGAACGTGTTCCACTCGTGACATTGTGGGCACTGCCAGAGTAGCTCGGTGCTTCGATAGTGGCACCGCATACAGACATGAGGGTCCAGATAGAACACCGCATCGCGGGTGAGCGCAAGGTAGCGACGGACAAGAGCAGGGTCGAAATCAAGGTCGGTGAGCGTGCGCCAGATCGCCTGATGGATGGTGAGTGCATGAGGGTTGTGGACAAGCGATTCGAAGAGAAGGTCGAGCGCCTGGGCGGGCCGGCTGCGAGTGGCGTGGTATTGCCCAAGCGCGAGGCGGGCGCGCCAGTCTTGGCGGTTGGCGGCGATGAGTCGACCACAGAGATTGACGAATTGTGACGGTGCGTTTGTTTGCGCGAAGGTCTCTTCCAAACGGCTGAGGGTCAGATACGCGCGTTCGGGCGCGACTTTGAGCACTGCCTGCCATGCATCAATGGCGTCCTGCACGCGCCCTTGTTGACGACGGACGTCACCCAAATTCAAATAGGCAGGCACCGTCTGGGTGTCGAGCTCGATCGCCGTCTCGAAGTGGCGTCCGGCGCTGTCCAAATCGTCTGAGCGCATGGCTTGCAGCCCAAGCTCGTTTTCGAGGAACGCAAGAATCGCTTGGTCGTGAGGGCCGGTCGTAGCTGAGGCCGCTTCGGTCATCCGCTGCCGGATGACCTGGGCTTCGCGCCATTGATGCTGCTCTTCGTGCAATTTCTCGAGGTTGAGGAGGGCGTATTGGTTGCCCGGGTCAAGTTTCACTACCTGGGAGAACGCCTCAAATGCTCGGTCGACAAACCCGCCCCGTTTGAAGTCCAAACCAAGGCAGAGCAAGACATATGCATGTTCGAGCTTCTTGAGCTGTGGGCGGCGTAACAGGCTCTGATGCACCTGGATCGCTTTGCTGACCTGCCCTTTTTCCCGGTAGAGATTGCCGAGAATGAGGTGGATTTCGAGAGCGTCCGAATCAAGACCCGCCGCCTTGGTGAGTTCCTCGATAGCAAGGTCGAGTTGATTCGAGACGAGGAAATCGAGACCTATGATGTAGTGCGGCGACTCCCGGGCCTTTCGCCGGTCTATCCAGCGGCCACCCCGCAGCTTGTATCGCTCCCACCCCTTGCCGATGGCCATGCCAGCCAGCAGTGCGACGAGCGCGGCCAGCAACGTGATCGTGTCGGTCATACGGCGCGACGAGCAAACGGGCGGAAGTGCCAGACCGTGGCCACTAGAACAGCTCCGTCTTCCAGAGATCGTGGAGGTGGACAACGCCGCGTATCTGGCGGACGCCATCGATCACCACCAATGACGTCACCCGATGGTCTTCCATCATGTCGAGCGCCTGCACCGCCAACGCGGACTCCGCGACCGTGAGTGGTGACACCGTCATGAGGTCGGCCGCAACGGATGAGGCCAGCCCCGCTGGGTCGGCGAGACGGCGACGCAGGTCGCCGTCGGTGATGACCCCGGAGAGCGTCCCGTCCGCGTTTGTGACACAGACCATTCCGAGACCTTTCTCGGAGATTGCGCGGACAATCTCGGAGAGCGATGCGTCGAGCATCACGGAGGGTACGCTGGCGCCGCCGTGCATGACGCGGGAGATTCGAAGGAGGCGTTTGCCGAGGTGTCCACCGGGATGTAGATTCGCGAAATCCTCTTCGCGAAACCCCTTGTGGACGAGGAGGGTCATCGCCAATGCGTCACCCAAGGCGAGCGCGGCGGTCGTACTGGCCGTGGGGGCCAGATTCAACGGGCAGGCCTCGCTGTCCACGTGGCAATCGAGCGACACGTCGGCCGCGCTTGCCAGGGTGCTGCCGGGGGTTCCGGTGACGGCAATGAGCGAGGGCCCTAGACGTTTGAGTGTTTCCAGTAGCCGGAGGAGCTCGGGTGTTTCTCCGCTATGAGACAACGCGACAACGAGGTCGTCGCGTTGGATCACGCCGAGGTCGCCATGCAGTGCTTCGGCCGGGTGCAGAAAATACGCTGACGTACCCGTGCTCGACAACGTGGAGGCGATCTTGCGCGCGATGATGCCGGATTTTCCCATGCCGGTGACGATGACGCGTCCTCGGCAGGTCGAGAGTAAGTCCAGCGCATGCAAGAACGTCTCTCCTAGCCGTTCTGCGACGGCCAGAACCGCGTGCGCTTCGGTTTCAAGCACCGAGCGGGCGAGCGTGAGCGCCGAGGACCGGTCCGCGGGCGTGGTGGTGGTCATGACGGCGACCGGAGGGTGGCGTCGGCCGTCTCCTTCTGGTTTTCCGCCCGGACGGCGTGCAAGGCGACGAGACGGTGGAGCAGCGGTTCGAGTAGATCCAAGGAGAGCGCGTTGGCACCGTCGCTCTTGGCCTTCGACGGTGTCTCATGGACTTCGAGAAAAATCGCGTTGACCCCAGCGGCGACGCCGGCGCAGGCCAGCGTGGAGATGAATTCGGCCTGACCGCCGCTTTTCCCCTGCCCGCCTCCCGGAAGCTGAACGCTGTGTGTCACGTCGAATACGACGGGGTAACCGAATCCGCGCAGAATTTGGAACGAGCGCATGTCCACGACCAGGTTGTGATAGCCAAAGCTCGTGCCTCGTTCGGTCACGAGTATTTTGGAATACCCGGATGCCGCGAGTTTGGCCACCACATGCTTGATGTCTTCGGGGGCCAGGAACTGTCCTTTCTTGATGTTCACGGCGCGTCCCGTGGCGGCGGCCGAGAGCAGCAAATCCGTCTGACGGCACAGAAATGCCGGGATTTGAAGAACATCCGCGACTTCGGCAGCCGGCGATGCCTGGGCGCACTCGTGTATGTCGGTCAGGATTGGGACGTCGACGGCAGCTTTGACTTTGGCGAGAATCGCGAGCCCGCCCTCGAGGCCGGGACCACGAAAAGAACTCAGCGAGGTGCGATTGGCTTTGTCGAATGACGCCTTGAGTATGAACGGCACTGTACAGCGGGTTGCGACGGCGTTGATCGCCCGCGCGAGGCTGAGGGTGTGATCTTCGCTTTCAATCACGCAGGGGCCGGCAATAAGCGTGAGTGGCTGGGCGTCGCCAAGTATTATGCCGCCCACAGAGACTGGCTTCACGGCATCATTATAGAGACTCGGGCGAGAGCGACTGGTGCTGCCTGGTGTCTCGCCCGGGCCCGAGGCTTTGGCCGCATCTCGACGGCGGTCCACTAGTCAGCGGTGACTGCCGACGAGGGACCGGCGTGCTGAACGACCGCCGCGACAAAGTCACTAAACAGCGGGTGCGGACGCCGCGGTTTGGAGCGGAACTCGGGATGGAACTGGACGGCGACGAACCAGGGGTGATCTTCGAATTCGAGGATCTCGACAAACTTCTTATCCGGAGAACGCCCTGAAACGCGAAGACCGGCATCCGTGAGGCGTTTTTCATATTCGCGGTTGAATTCGTAGCGATGCCTATGCCGCTCGGTGACCACGTCGTCGCCGTAGATACGGCGGGCCCGTGAGCCAGCATCGAGAACACAACAATACCCGCCGAGCCGCATCGTGCCTCCGAGTTCGTCCACCCCCAGAAGCTCGCGGAGCTTGTAGATGATCTTGTGCGGAGTACCCTCCCTGCACTCGGTTGAGTCGGCCTCTGCCAGGCCGCAGACATTGCGCGCAAACTCGACGGCCGCCCACTGAAAACCGTAACAGATGCCAAAGTAAGGAATACGTTGTTCCCTGGCGATCCGTGCGGCTTCCATCATCCCCCGGCTTCCGCGGTCGCCAAAGCCGCCCGGTATGAGGATCCCGTCGGCGTCGGCGAGCAAACGCTCACCACCGTCACGCTCGAGGGCCTCCGCCTCAATCCATTTGATGTCCACCTGGGTCCGCTGGCCGAACCCGGCATGGTAGAGCGCTTCGTTGAGGCTCTTGTACGCGTCTTCGTATCCTACATACTTGCCCACCACATGCACCGTGACTGCAGTGTGGGGATGCTTGATACGGTCGGCCAGGGTTTCCCACTCCACCATGTCGCAGGTCGTCGTATCTGGGAGGCGAAGCCCTCGAAGGACGATCTTGTCCAGTCCTTCGGCGCGGAGTACCAGTGGGACCTCATAAATGCTGTCCACATCTTTCGCTGTGATGACGGCTTCCTCGTCGACGTCGCAAAATAGGGCGATTTTACTGCGTAGGTCTGGCGGTAAGAACCGGTCGGTGCGGCACAGGAGAATGTCAGGCTGGATTCCGATAGACCGCAGGTCGCGAACGCTGTGCTGGGTAGGCTTTGTCTTTAGTTCCCCGGCGGTTCCGATAAAGGGGACCAGCGTCAGATGAATATAGAGCGTGTGCTCGCGACCAACATCGCGACGGAATTGTCGAATAGCCTCAAGATAGGGTTGGCTTTCGATGTCACCGACCGTGCCCCCAATTTCTACGAGCACGATGTCAACGTCTGTCGCCACGGTGCGGATACTGCTCTTGATCTCGTTTGTGATGTGAGGGATGACCTGGACGGTCCCGCCGAGGTAATCGCCTCTGCGTTCCTTCTGAATGACTGATAGATAGATCTTGCCGGTCGTCCAGTTGTGGTCTCGGGTCGTAACGGTGCTCGTAAATCGTTCATAGTGACCCAGGTCGAGATCGGTTTCCGCGCCGTCTTCGGTGACATACACCTCGCCGTGCTGGTAGGGGCTCATGGTGCCCGGATCGACGTTGACATAGGGGTCGAGCTTTTGCAGCGTTACTCGATACCCGTGTCCCTCGAGAAGTGAGCCGATGGATGCGGCCGCCAGACCCTTCCCGAGTGACGACACCACGCCGCCGGTGATGAAAATGTATTTCACCGGCATGTCCTGCTCGTGCTGATGGTCGCTCACGGGCGTGCTCCAGACGACCCGCCTCCTGGCGTTGGGTGCGCAAGCAACTGACGTCGGACCCGCTCAAGGTCGTCTGGCGTGTCGATGCCGATCGGGTTCTCTGTGGTTTCCACGGTCATGATTCGATATCCATGTTCCAGCGCACGTAGTTGCTCAAGGCCTTCAGCTTTCTCCAGAGGCGTCGGTTCGAGGCTGGCGAGTTGCAGTAGGAATTCTCGGCGATAGACATACAACCCCGCGTGCTTGAATCGGCGTGCTCCAGCGGCGCCGGTTGCTCCTGAGGGAATCGTGGCTCGCGAAAAATACAAGGCGTAACCGGCGCGGTCGACGACCACTTTTACGACGTGAGGATCGGAGAGTTCGTGGGGGTCGGTGAGCGGCACCCGGAGGGTCGACATCATCAGATCGGGTGCCGCGTCAAATGCCGCCAGGGCTCGGTCAATCGAGTCGGGCGCGATCAGTGGCTCGTCGCCCTGTACGTTGACTATGAGCTCGCAGGTCAGATCGCGGGCGACCTCCGCGATGCGCTCGGTGCCATTGCGGTGGTCGGCGGCCGTGTGGCGCGCGTTACCGCCGAATGCGCGCACCGCGTCGTGAACCCGCGGATCATCCGTGGCCACCAGGACAGAGGTCGCCCGGCGGGCGCGGATCGCCCTGCGATAGACGTGCTCAATCATCGGTTGACCGCAGATATCGGCGAGTGGCTTACCCGGAAGTCGGGTCGAGTGATACCGCGCGGGGATGACGACAACGGCGGTCGGCGACGAAGAAGCCGCGGGAGTGCCCCGGGGCCTCACAGGGTGCACGCCGAATATTACCACAGCCCCTTGGAGCGTCTGGCCGCCATCCGCCAAGGGCCCTCTGGGCTGACCTGCTGGAGATCGGGCACACCGGTAGAGAACGACTGATCCGCAGAGAACGGCTCATCGGCCAGATAGGCGGTCACCGCACGGGCGAACGTCTAAAACGGGGGCGTCCGACGCGTACTCGCGGAAAAACGGGCTATTCGCTGAGGTGTATCCGGCGGGCGCTGCGCACGGCCGGTATTTTGCGGAGCTCGGCCAGCGCGGCCTCAGGCAAGCTGGCGGCCGTCGGGTTGGCTTCGACGGTGACGACCCCAATTGCGCCGTCCGTTCCGCGGCCCAGGGCGAACGTGGCAATGTTCACCTTGTGCTGACCAAGAATGGTCCCGACGTCACCGATGACGCCCGGCTGGTCGTCGTTCTCGATGACGACCAGCGTACCGGTAAGGGCTGCCTCGATCTTCACGCCGTCCAGACCGACGAGGCGGGGTTCTCCCGAGGTGAACACGGCACCCTCGACCCAATGCTCACCGTGGTCCGTGTGCAACTTGACCGAGATCAGACTCGTAAAGTGACGAGCTCTCGTGCTTTGCGACTCGATGACCTCGATGCCCCGTTGCTGGGCCACGGCGCGGGCGTTGACAAGTGTCACGGGCGTCGAGAGCAACGGTTGAAACAGCCCGACAAGGACCGCTCCGGCGAGCATCTCGTGGGTTTGGTTTGCCAGGTCCCCATAATAGCGAATGCTGACGGCTTCCAGTCGGTCGTCGTTGATCTGGCCGAGGAGTCGACCAAGACGCTCGCCCAACGTGACATAGGGTTGGAGGCGCCGGAATTCTTCGGGGGACACCGACGGAACGTTGACGGCGTTTCGTACGACGCCGGCCCTCAAGAAATCTCTCACGCAGGTTGCGGTCTCGACCCCGACCAGTTCCTGCGCCTCGCGCGTCGACGCTGCGATGTGAGGGGTGGCAATGACTTGGGGGAGACCGACCAGCGACGTATCGCCCGGTGGCTCCGTTTCAAAAACATCCAGGGCCGCGCCGGCCACGTGACCCGACGTGATGGCGGCGGCGAGCGCCGCCTCATCCAGGAGCCCCCCTCGGGCGGTGTTGACAATCCTGACGCCCCGCTTGCAGCGGGCGATCCGTTCCTCGTCAAAAAGATGGTTGGTCGCGGCCGTCGCCGGGATGTGCAGGCTAATGACGTCGGCGCGTGCACAGAGGTCGTCCAGTTCAAGGAGTTCGATGTCGAGGTCGTCTGCCACGTGGCCCGTGATGAATGGATCGTGCGCGACCACCTCCATCTCGAAAGCCTGGGCCCGCCGCGCCACCTCGCGACCGATCCGGCCAAAGCCCACGATGCCGAGGGTCTTGCCGCGGACTTCGGCTCCTTGAAGGGACTTTTTTTCCCAGCGGCCCGCTTTCATCTGGGCGTCGGCGGTGGCAATAGACCTCGACAGTGACAGGATAAGCGCGCACGCGAGCTCCGCGACACTGATGCTGTTCGCGCCGGGTGCGTTGACGACGATGATGCCGCGCTCGCTAGCGGTTGCCAAGTCGACGTTGTCGACGCCGGTGCCGGCCCGCGCAACCACTCTCAAGCGAGGTGCGGCCGCAAGAAGCTCGCGATCGACGGTCGTCGCGCTGCGCACGATGAGTCCGTCTGCCTCTGCCAGGTCGGCGACGAGCTCTTCTCGGGGCCGGCCCGCGCGGCTGTCCACCGTCCATCCCTCGGCGCGCAGCACGGCTGCCGCGGAGTCGGGAAGGGAGTCAGCAATTACGATTTTCATACGGCGCTCAGGTGGTGCGCTCGACGTGTGGGCATCAGTTCCTAGCGGGGCGCTCCACCCGGAGTCGTCGCGTCTCCGTCGCGAATGCCCACTATGCCCTCTCGTTCGCGCTTGGCTGATCCGGCGCTGCGCAACGAAGTGATGCCCCGTATGTCGGACGAACTACACTAGTTCTGATGATGAAAAGGGAGAGAAGTCAACCAGTAGCGTACAGTATAATCAGACGGCGTCGTTCGGGTGCCCCACGGGATTCTCAGACCGTCGCGATGTGCTTCGGTTCGCAGATGTCGCCCGGGTGACGCGGTTCGAGTCCACCAATCGCAATATTTTCCACAAGTTGTCACGACTGTTGTGAAGATCCTCTGGCGCGTCACACGGACGTGACTTGAGCGCTGGAGGGGCGGTGTCACGGGACCGCCGCTTCACCAAGCCAATGCTACGGTTTCGGGATCTCACGCCACCGAGCGACGGTACGCCTATCCACGCGGGGCTCGAGTGGGAACGCGGCTCGACCCACGTAGAGCGTCTGATCGAGTTTCTTTCTATCGAGCTGGGCAAGCGAGTGCGGATCGATTCCGGCGTGGGAATCAAGGCGATCTCGGCCACGGCGACCCACCGACTCGTCAGGATGGCCAATCAATATGCTCTGACTCATCGGCGACAAAGCGTCACGCTCGTCCACACCGGCAACTTCATGAAGCACACGGATGGCGCGTTTCGCGATTGGGGATACGAGCTGGCGAAAGAGGAATTTGGTGACGTCACGGTCACCGAGGGCCAACCGAATTCAGACGCCAAAGTGGTCATCAAAGATCGGATCGCCGACACGATGCTGCAGCAGATTCTGACCCGGACGTCCGACTACGATGTCATCGCCACGACAAACCTGAACGGCGACTATCTGTCGGAAGCATGCGCGGCCCAGGTCGGCGGCGTTGGCCTGGCACCGGGGCGAACATCGGAAGCGAGACGGCGGTGTTTGAGCCAATCCACGGCACCCCGCCAAAGTAAGCTGGGAAGAACAGTGCCAACCCGAGCTCTTTGATGTTGTCGGGCGCGATGCTATTCCGGCATATCGGATGGAGTGAGGCCGCGTCCTCGCTAGAATCTGCGATCGGGGAAGACGATTCGCGAGAACAAAGGTCACCCGTGACCTCGGACGTCTGATGAACGGACCGGTAACACTCAAGACATCCGAGTACGCAGACGCAATTGTTGCGAATATCTAGTCCACGTTCGTATCACTAGGGCGTGGTATGCGCGCGGACGCGACGTCCGCTACAGGCGAGGGGCCGACTGACGTTTGCCCTCGCACACTAAGGAGAGCACAGAAGCGATGAACCGTAAAGTCACCGTGATTGGGTCAGGTAACGTCGGCGCCACCGCGGCACGCAGTATCGCCGATAAAGAGCTCGCGGATGTCGTCATTCTCGACATTTTGGAAGGGGTGCCCCAAGGCAAAGGGCTTGACATGCTCGAGGCCTGTCCGGTCGAGGGGTCCGATGCGAGGGTGCTCGGCACCAACGACTACACCGATACCGCAGGGTCGGATGTTGTCGTCATCACCGCCGGTCTGGCTCGTAAACCAGGAATGAGTCGAGATGATCTGCTTCAGAAGAACTACCAGATCATCAAGAGCGTGACCGAGCAGGTCGTCAAGCACTCGCCCGACTGCATCATCGTGCCGGTGACTAACCCTCTGGACGCTATGTGCCAAGTGGTGTATCGCGTCAGCGGTTTTCCGCGCGAGCGGGTGGTGGGTATGGCCGGCGTCCTCGATTCGGCTCGGATGCGGACGTTCATCGCCCAGACACTCAACGTTTCCGTGGAGAATACGCACGCTTTCGTGCTCGGCGGGCACGGCGACACCATGGTGCCGCTGCCTCGATATTCTACCGTCGCTGGCATTCCTATCACTGAGCTGATGGATGCCGAGACCGTGCAGGGCATCGTGACCCGGACCGCGAATGGTGGGGCCGAGATCGTCAAATTGCTGGGTACTGGCAGCGCCTATTATGCGCCCGGATCGTCCGCCGTCGAAATGGTTGAAGCGATCCTCAAGGACAAGAAGAAAATCCTCCCGTGCTCTGCGTATCTGCAAGGCGAGTATGGGATCTCAGACTTGTATGTTGGGGTACCCGTCAAGTTGGGTGCCGGTGGCATGGAAGAAGTGATCCAGATCACGTTACACGAAGACGAGCAGGCTGCGCTCAACCGCTCCGCCGACGCTGTGCGCGAGCTCGTGGGCGTCATCAATGTGTAGCGGGTCGTGCAACGCAATGTGTAACGCGTTGTGAAGATCCACGAATATCAGGCGAAGGCGCTCTTCTCGCAATTTGGCATTCCGGTGCCGAAGGGTGAAGTGGCGACGAGCCCGGCCGAGGCCCGCGACGCGGCCGAGCGGCTTGGCGGGCGCGTGGTGGTCAAAGCTCAGATTCATGCTGGCGGTCGTGGTCTGGCCGGCGGCGTCAGGGTCGTGCAGTCGACAAACGCGGCGGAGCAAGCCGCGCGAGACCTCATTGGGTTGACATTGGTCACTCCGCAGACCGGCCCCGACGGACGCATCGTCAGCCGAGTTCTTGTCGAAGAGCAACTGGACATCGCCCGCGAGTTGTACTTGGGCATGCTGGTTGACCGAGCGCGGGTCTGCCCGGTCGTGATGGCGAGTGCCGCCGGCGGGATGGACATTGAAGAGGTTGCCGCGAGGACTCCAGAGCGGATTCTTCGTGAAAACGTCGACCACGACTCGGGGCTGGCGGCGTTCCAGGGCCGCCGGTTGGTTTTCGGACTGGGAATGCAGGAACCAGCCGCGCGTTCGGCGGTCGAGGTGATGCGAGCGGTGTCTCGCATGTTTCGAGCGGTCGATGCTTCCCTGGTAGAGGTCAACCCACTGGTCGTGACGACCGACGGGCACGTGCTGGCCCTTGACGGGAAGGTGACCCTTGACGACAGCGCGCTGTTTCGCCATCCGGAGCTCCGAGAGCTCCGCGACCTCGCGGAGGAGGAAGCGCTCGAGACCGAAGCCTCGAAGTACTCCCTGAACTACATTCGACTCGACGGGAGTATTGGCTGCATGGTCAATGGCGCGGGGCTGGCGATGGCCACGATGGACATCATCAAGCTCTCCGGAGGAGAGCCCGCCAACTTTCTCGACGTAGGTGGTGGAGCAAGCGCTGAGCAGATCCGCAACGCGTTTCGCATATTGATGGCCGACGCCAATGTGCGGGCCGTGCTCATCAATATCTTTGGAGGCATCCTGAGATGCGATGTCCTCGCGGAAGGCGTGATTGCCGCGGTCAAGGAGCTGGACGTGCAGGTGCCGGTGGTGATTCGAATGGAAGGCACCAATGTGACGGAAGGAAAGCGGATGCTGACCGACAGCGGTCTCAACTTCTCGACCGCAGACACGATGGGTGAAGCCGCAAACGCGGTAGTAGCCGCCGCGGGGTAGTCAATGGCTGTGCTGATCGATTCGGACACGCGGCTTCTCGTACAAGGGCTCACCGGGCGAGAGGGCTCATTTCACACGCAACAGGCGGCGAAGTTTGGCACGACGGTCGTCGGGGGCGTGACCCCGGGAAAGGGCGGTACGACGCACGATGGGCTACCGGTCTTCAATACCGTGGCCGATGCGTGTCGAGAGACCGGGGCGAATACGTCGGTCATTTTCGTACCCCCACGTTTTGCGGCCGACGCTGTGATGGAGGCGGCCGACGCTGGTCTTCCGTTGGTTGTGTGTATCACCGAGGGCATCCCGATTGTCGACATGCTTGCGGTGATGCGTTTTCTGGAGGGTCGCGCGACTCGTCTCGTGGGACCAAACTGTCCCGGCATCATTACCCCAGGACACGCCAAGGTCGGCATCATTCCGGGGCACATTTGTAAAGAGGGCCGCGTAGGGATCGTGTCGAAGAGTGGCACCCTCACCTATGAGGCCATTCACCAGCTGACCTTGCGAGGGCTAGGTCAGTCGACCTGTATTGGCATTGGCGGGGACCCTCTGATCGGCACCAGCTTCGTCGATGCATTGGGATTGTTTGCTGTCGACGACCAGACCGAGGCCGTGGTGTTGATCGGAGAGATTGGCGGCGCCGCCGAGGAGGCCGCCGCGGCGTATATTGGGCAGAGTTTTTCAAAGCCTGTGGTCGGTTTCATCGCCGGTCAGACCGCCCCGCCGGGGAGACGAATGGGGCATGCGGGCGCGATTGTTTCCGGTGGCCAGGGTACCGCGGCAAGCAAGATGGCCGCTCTCGAGGCGGTGGGCGTCTCGGTCGTACGCAGCCCCGCGGACATGGGCTCGGCCCTCGCAATGGCCCTTTCCTAACGTGACCGACTCGAACCCAGACGCCGCGTCATGGTGGACTTCGTTACCGCGGGCCGGTAAGGGGGTAGGCCCCGGTAGGACTGGGCGAGTAGGCATTGTTCCGTAGCGTCATGCTACACTACACGGTTGTGAATATGTTCGCTGACGAGGCCATTAATGGCTCCCTCTGACGTCGCAGTCAAAGACTCCTCCACAGTTTCCTCTCCCGTTCGGATCGCCAACGATTTCAGTATTCGAGTCGCCACCGTCAATGGCTCCGGTAGCCAGACGGCGAACTTGGTGCTGCTTCGTTCGATTTTTCAGTCGGGTGTGCCGGTTTCTGGAAAGAATCTGTTCCCGTCGAACATCGCGGGTCTTCCGACTTGGTTCACCATCCGGGCGAACAAAGACGGGTATATCGCCGCCAAGAAACGGGTCGACTTCATGGTGGCCATGAACACAGAGACGGCGCGCGAAGACGTGCTGTCGCTGCAGCCAGGTGCCGCGGTGTTGTATGACGAGCCGCTCAACCTCAAGACGCTTCGCGATGATCTTGTCTTCTATCCTGTGCCGTTTGACGCGCTCGTCGCCGATATCTGCACCGACGTAAAGCTTCGTCGGCTCGTGAAGAACATGATCTATGACGGCGTTCTCGCGAATTTGCTCGAGATAGACATCGCCGAAATGGAACGGGCGCTCAATAAGCAGCTGGGACGGAAGCCAAAGGCCGTCACGCTGAATAAGGGCGCGCTGGACGCGGGTTTTCGTTATGCCGCCGAGCATCTCACGAAGAGCGACCGGCTCGTCGTCGAGCGGATGGACAGGACGGAAGGGCTGATCCTGATCGAGGGGAACGCCGCCGCGGCGATCGGTGCGATGATGGCTGGTGTGACCGTCGTGGCCTGGTATCCGATTACACCGTCGTCTTCATTGTGCGAGACGCTGATCGACTATCTGAGGCAGTATCGGATAGACGAGGAGACCGGAAAGGCCACGTTCGCCGTGGTGCAGGCCGAGGACGAAATCGCGGCCCTCGGTATGACAATTGGCGCGGGTTGGGCCGGGGCGAGGTCGATGACGTCGACCTCCGGTCCGGGCGTTTCGTTGATGGGGGAGTTCGCCGGTTTGGCGTATTACGCCGAGGTGCCGGCGGTCATCTTCGATGTGCAGCGGGTGGGGCCGTCGACCGGTCTGCCTACGCGAACAGCCCAGGGTGATGTGTTGTCCACGGCGTTCTTGTCCCACGGCGACACCCGGCACTTGATGATCTTTCCGTCCTCTGTGGAAGAGTGCTATTCGATGGCCATAGAGGCTTTTGACCTAGCCGAACGCTTTCAGACCCCCGTCTTTGTGATGTGCGACCTAGATCTGGGGATGAATACGTGGATGTCGGAACCGTTCCAGTATCCGACCAAGCCGCTGGACCGCGGCAAAGTCTTAGACCAGGAGGCGCTGGAGCGTCTCGGGAAGTTTGGTCGGTATCGCGACGTCGACGGTGATGGCATCCCGTATCGGACGATCCCCGGCGACGAGATGCCGGCGTTTTTCTGTCGAGGGTCAGGCCACAACCAGTGGGCCCAATACACCGAACGTCCTGACGACTATCAGGAAAACGTGGACCGCCTCGCTCGCAAGTTCGAAACCGGTCGCAATTGGATGCCGGCGCCAGTAGTGGATATCAAGCAGGATGCATCCATCGGGATCGTCGCGTTTGGCACGACGCATTGGGCGATCGTCGAATCGCGGGATCAGCTGGAGAACGAGGCCGAACTGAAGACCTCGTACTACCGCGTGCGGGCCTATCCGTTCCGAAATGCCTTGGCAGCTTTTGTCAAGCGCCACGAGCGGGTCTACGTGGTCGAGCAGAACCGAGACGGTCAAATGCTGAGTCTCATGAAGCTCGATCTTCCGGTGGAGCTCACCGGTCGGTTACGTAGCGTGCTTCACTACACGGGTGACCCGATCGATGCACGTACCGTGACCGACAGCATTCTGATCCAGGAAGGGTTCCAAGTACCGCAGGCAGGTGCGACTCATTCGGCCCCGCCCCGCGACGCTGGCGTTGGCGGGGAGTAAGCGTAAGGACAATAGACGTGGCTATCGCGACAACGGCGACACCGAAACCGCGCCCAAAGAAAATCAACCGTATTGGACTCGATACAAAAGCGTATCGGGGCGCCAAGACGACCCTCTGCGCCGGGTGTGGGCACAACGCGATTTCGGAGCGAATTATCGGCGCCTGCTATGACATGGGTGTCAACCCGGAGCGCGTGATCAAGCTATCGGGTATCGGATGCTCGAGCAAGAGTCCGGCCTATTTTCTCGGGTCATCGCACGGGTTTAATTCGGTGCATGGGCGCATGCCTTCGGTCAGCACGGGCGCCATGCTGGCCAACAGGGACCTGGTTGCCATCGGGGTCAGCGGTGACGGCGATTCAGGAGCGATTGGCATCGGGCAGTTTGTCCACTTGATGCGTCGGAACCTGCCGATGATTTATATCATCGAGGACAACGGCTGTTACGGTCTTACTAAAGGTCAGTTTTCCCCAACCGCGGACCTTGGATCGACGCTCAAGACCGGTGTAGTGAACGACCTGCCGCCGATTGATATGTGTTCGCTCGCCATCGAGCTTGGCGCAACGTATGTGGCGCGCTCCTTTTCCGGGGACAAGAAACAGTTGTCGGCGATTCTCAAGGGTGCGTTGAGCCACCGCGGGACGGCGATGATCGATGTGCTGTCGCCGTGCGTGACCTTCAACGATCACGAAGGGTCGACAAAGAGTTACTCCTACGTCAAAGAGCACGACGACCCGCTCGAGGAGCTCAGCTTTGTTCCGTATTTCGAGGATATCAGCGTCGAGTACGAAGAGGGAACGACGCAAGAGGTTGAGCTTCACGACGGGTCGAAGCTGTATCTCAAGAAAATCGGAGAGGACTACAACGCGCTCGACAAGATGGACGCGTTCAGGGTGCTAAATGAGACGCGTGCGCGTGGGGAGTTTGCGACAGGTCTCATCTTTGTCGCGCCAGAGAAGAAAGACTTTATCACTGCGCTGAACGTCGTGGACGAGCCATTGGCAACCCTTCCCGAGAGCCGGGTGCGGCCGTCCAAGGAATCTTTCGCGAAGATCATGGAGGGGCTTCGCTAGTGGGCGGTTGCGGCCTGAGCATGTTCAGCGTGTCTCCGCGATAGTCCATTTGAGGCATTGCTATTCGTATGGAACGTACGTTCGCAATCATCAAACCGGACGCTGTTGACCGTCGTCTGGCAGGATCGATTCTGCAGCGTATCGAAGAGGCAGGTTTTAGCATTCGGGCGCTTCGTCGCGTCCACCTGTCGCCGGCAGAGGCCGCCGGGTTCTACGCCGTCCACCGGGATAAGCCGTTTTTTGGCGAGCTGACTGCCTTTATGTCGTCGGGACCAGCCATCGTCCTCGTGCTCGAAGCAGTAGACGGCATCCGAAAATGGCGGGATCTGATGGGAGCGACCGACCCCGCGAAGGCGGAGGCCGGTACGCTGCGACGCGAGTTTGGATCGTCGATCGAGCGGAACGCCACGCACGGATCCGATGCGCCGGAAACCGCCGCATTCGAGATCGGATACTTCTTTCGGGGAACCGAGCTGGTCTAGTGGCGCTTGGCCTCTCACACCGTGGATTGTCAATGCGTCTCGGTCGTGCCCCCTGGCGTTGGTCGTCGTCTGTGTCAGGGCCTCGTTGCGCGCTCCGTTCGCCTGGCTGTGCCCGCCGATCGCACGCCGGCAACACAGCGTGCGACGTCTGTGACGGATACGGATCACGGATGAAGGGCCACTTGCCACACATGCGAGGATGACGATGGGAAGGACTCTCATTGTGGTCGGTCTCGTGATTGCGGGCGTTGGCGCGCTCGTCACGGCTGGGGTTCCAGTTGGTCGTTTACCGGGTGACCTCCTGTTCCGTCGAGGCGGCGTGAGCATCTATCTGCCCCTCGCGACCTCTCTTCTTGTGAGTGTGGCGCTGACTCTCGCCTTTGCGTGGTTTCGTCGGTAGCCCCGTTCGAATCGCTCCCTTCTGACGATGTCGATCAAGTCTGACGCCTGGATCAAGCGGATGGCCAGAGAGCACGGCATGATTGAGCCGTTTGTCGAGGGGCAAGTCCGCGAGGGCGTCGTGTCATACGGTGTGTCGTCGTATGGCTATGACGTTCGCGTCGCGGATGAGTTCAAGGTCTTCACGAATATCAATTCGACGGTGATCGATCCAAAAGCGTTCGACCCGCTGTCGTTTGTGGATCTCAAAGCGTCCGTCTGCATCGTGCCGCCAAACTCGTTCGCGCTGGCCAGAACCGTTGAGTATTTTCGTATTCCGCGCGACGTGTTGACGGTCTGTTTGGGGAAATCGACCTATGCTCGGTGCGGCATCATCGTGAATGTGACGCCGTTCGAGCCCGAATGGGAAGGCACTGCGACACTCGAGATTTCGAATACGACGCCGCTTCCCGCCAAGATTTACGCCAACGAAGGTATCGCCCAGGTGCTGTTTTTTCAAAGCGACGAACCGTGTTCGGTGTCCTACGCTGACAAAAAAGGTAAGTATCAGTCGCAGCGAATGGTGACGCTGCCGCGGATCGGGTAGGTTGCGTGTCCAAGCGCTCGGAGCGCGGACGGGCGTCATATGCGCCATCGGGTTGACTGCAACGCGGACGCGCCGCGTGCTACTGTGAGGCGCAGAGTCGAGTATCGATTGCGGCTGGAGTCCTTTGCACCCATGGAGTTACACGTAAACTGGCAGATTTTGACCCGGCATTTATTTCGTAGTAACATCTGGTGGTCTCACCGTCAAAGCGTGTGCGATGCCCAGTGGCTGCCACGCCGTAGAGGCCGGTTCCGGTCCTTTGTGTCGGTGGATTACCGCATTCCCTAACGTAGCAAATGTCGAAGCTTGCAGAGCGGGAACCTGCGCCCGGTAGCACTCCTGTCGCCACCGCGCCCGCTCTCGCTGTTCAGTTTTTTTTGATCCCGCTTGCCGTCGTCGGCATGGTCGTTTTGGTGTACGGCGGATTTCGATTTCTCGTCACTGACCAACGGACGCCGGAGGAGTATCTCAACGACGTCCGCACCGGTGGGCGAGATCGGCGTTGGCCCGCCGCGTATGAACTGTCTCGACTATTGGCAAACCCGGACGTAGAAGTCGAGCACCCGTCGCTGGGGAGCTCCCTGGTTCAAGCGTTCGAAGATTCGCAAGGTGACGATCAGCGGGTTCGTCGCTATCTCGCCTTAGCAATCGGCCAACTGAACTCTCCGCCCGCGGACGCAGTCGAGCGCTTGGTGGTGGGGCTCTCGGACCCTGATGCCGAGACCGTCATTAGTGTTATCTGGGCCTTGGCCTCTTTGAACGCGTCATCGGTCGGCCCAGAGATTGAGGCTGCATACTCGTCCGAAGACGACGGTGTTCGTAAGATGGCGGTGTATGCGCTGGGTGCTCTGCCCAGTGCGTCCGGCTTGGCGGTTCTTCAGCGCGCGCTGGAAGACCCAGTCCCAGATGTGCAATGGAACGCGGCGGTGGCGTTGGCGCGTCACGGGAATCCCGACGGTGAAACGGTGCTTGGTCGGATGCTGAACCGCGATTATGTCGCGCAGCATGTGACCCGGGCTGCGGCCGTGGACGCGGTCATGGATCCAGTCTCAGAGGTCATGGTCAGCGGGCTGCAAGCGGTGGCGGCACTTCAGTCGTCGAGCCTGCGTGACCAAGTGGAGACGCTCAGTCAGGCTGATGAGAGTCTGCGGGTCAGAGAGGTGGCCATTCGGACCCTCAAAGCGCTGAATCAGCCGACACCCGAGGCCGAGGGCAGGGTGAGCCCGCGCGTGACCCACGTGAGACGACACGAAGCGATCACAGACATGGGCAGTACGGGTAGGAGAGGTTAGGGAAGGGACCACAAGTGATGGCCGACGAAAAGAAGATTCCGCCGACCCCAGCTTCGCCGCCGCCAGCGGCCGCAAGCGCCGACGCGCCAAAGGGCGCCGCGGCAAACCCTGGTGCGCCAAGGGCGGCCGCCGGAGCCGCGGGGGCTTCTGCCGCCAGTGGGGCAAGCGGCGTCGCCCCAAAAACGGCTCCTGCAGCCAAGGCTGCGGCCAAGCCAAAGCCTGCGGCGCCGCCTCCCATGAATCCTGCGTTGACGGGTAAGACGACAAGCGCCGCCGCGGGCGCAAGAAAGGCACCTCCCAAGAAGGCCGCCGCCAAGATCGACGACACATCACCACTGATGGGACGTCGCGGTTGGCTAGGGCTGGCATGGGGGTCGTTTACGGCCGCGACCGCGGGGTGCTTGGCGGCCACCGGTCGTTTTATGTTTCCCAATGTGCTCAACGAGCCTCCCCAGCAGTTCACGATTGGGTTTCCCACCGACTACAGTGAGGGCGTGGACGAACGCTGGAAGGACACGTATGGGGTATGGGTGGTGCGCACACCGTTTGAAGCCGTCCACGAGGAGCCTGGATTTTACGCGCTCCTGGTGACGTGCACACACCTGGGATGTACGCCAAACTACCTGTCGGCGGAGGCGAAATTCAAATGCCCGTGTCACGGCAGTGGCTTCCGTGAAACCGGGATCAACTTTGAGGGACCCGCGCCACGACCGCTGGAGCGGGCCCGGATTGTGTTAGCCGAGGATGGCCAGATCCTCATAGATAAAAGCCAAAAGTATCAAGAAGAGCTTGGGCAGTGGACCGACCCCGAGTCCTTCCTGGCAGTGTGAGTGACGGATATGGCCAACTCAAAGACCATTCAACCCGAAGAGGGCGCGCTCGTTCGTGCGTGGAACTGGCTGACAGAGACGCAGGTTTGGACATCTATTTTTCGACACACCGCGCCGATTAATGATCGGAATCGTGTGTTGGTCATGCTGTCCAACATTTTTCTTCACCTCCATCCGGTGCGTCTCAAGAAGCACGGGGTGCGGCTGCGATACACCTGGTGTATGGGCGGTCTCAGCTTCTTTCTTTTTCTCTCGCTGACCTTTACGGGTCTGCTCTTGATGTTCTACTACCGTCCTACGCTGGAATATGCGTACTCCGACATCGTGGGGCTTCGTGAGCACGTGCCGCTGGGGATCATGCGGGAGATGCATCGCTGGGGCGCGCACGCGATGGTGATCACCGTGTGGCTGCATATGTTTCGTGTCTTTATGACCGGTTCGTATAAGCCCCCACGGGAGTTCAATTGGAACGTGGGTGTCATCATGTTGGTGCTAACCCTGCTGCTGTCCTTTACGGGGTATCTGTTGCCCTGGGACCAGCTGGCCATCTGGGCAATTACGGTTGGCTCCAACATGGCTCGGGCATCACCCTTTATCGGCTATGAAGGACCGGGTGCCGCGTTGATGGCCATTGGTGATGTGCAACTGGTGCATGCTCGAGACGATGCACGGTTCGCGTTGCTGGGGGGGACGTTTGTGGGCGAGGGCGCGTTGCTACGGTTCTACGTGCTGCATTGTGTCGCGCTGCCGCTGGTAATCGGCTTCTTGATGGCGATTCACTTTTGGCGTGTCCGCAAGGACGGGGGTATTTCGGGTCCGCTCTAGGCCGTTAAGGACACACCATGACCGCGATAAAAGGACTGATCAATTTATTCGCCGACCCGCGACTCTTCTTTCTCCTGTCATTGGGGGCCCTTGTCTTTATCGTCTGGAAGCGCGAGCTCTTCGTAAAGAATGCGGTGGGCTATGGTTTGATGGCGTTTCTGGCCGTGTTCTTCGCCTTCGGCTTGACCGATGAGAATTTCGTCCTGATCATCGCCAAGCCGGACAATGTGCCGATCGTCGCGCTGATTTTTCTCGTGATTTTCTTCACGTGGTATTCCATGCGTGAAGCCGTCAAGAACGATCACCGTATCGAGGCGGGCGACGGTCCGATAGAGAAGGATGAATCCGATCGGGTGTGGGTGTGGCCGGACCTCGTCTACACCGAGCTTATCGCCTTGATCGTCTGCACCGCGGTACTGGTCGTGTGGTCGATCATGCTGGAAGCCCCGATCGAGCAGCCGGCGAACCCTGCGAACACGCCGAATCCATCCAAGGCGCCGTGGTATTTCCTTGGCTTACAGGAGATGCTGGTCTATTTCGACCCCTGGTTGGCGGGCGTCGTGCTCCCAAGCTTGATCGTCGTCGGGTTAATGGCGATTCCGTATGTCGACACAAACCCGAAGGGCAACGGTTACTACACGTTCACCGAGCGCAAGGCAGAGATCACGATCTTTCTGTTTGGCTTTGTGATTCTGTGGTCGTCCTTGATCGTGCTCGGCACATTTCTCCGGGGCCCAAACTGGAACTTCTTTGGTCCCTACGAGTATTGGGATATTCATAAGCTCGAGGCGCTGACCAATGTTCAGCTGTCCGAATACATCTGGGTGCGCGGGTTTGGCCAATCGCTCCCGGAGAACTGGCTCATACGGGAAAGTTTCGGATTGCTCCTCAGTCTGACCTATATCACGGTGCTCCCGGTCGTGTTGGCAAAGACGGTCTTGAAGACCTACCTCGAGAAGCTCGGCCCGGGGCGGTTTTATCTGTCGGTGTTTCTCCTGCTGATGATGCTGTCGCTGCCTATCAAGATGTTGACGCGGTGGCTTTTTAACCTGAAATACGTCGTTTTCATTCCTGAAATCTTTTTCAATATATAAGACGCATGGCTGACAAGAAGTCTGTTGGACACGCCTACAATATCGATTTCCTGAACGTCGTTTTTGCGGCGTCCAGCCTCTTCCTTTTTGCGAGTAGTCTCTGGATGGTCTGGGATGACTACGACCGCGAATGGAAGGGCTACCAGCGTCAGTTTGTCCTCCTCGAAACCGAGGTGGCCCAGGCAAACTTCGCGGAAGCCGAGGGGGACGTTGACCGGGCGCAACTGGAGCAACTGCGAGCCGAGCGCGAGCAGGCCGACCAGGCGGTCTCCAATAACCAAGCTCAGGTCGACGAGCTCCAGGGCCAGTTGGACGAGGTCGATGCAGAGTTGTATCGCGTCAGCCAGGCGTGGCAGTTCACAAAGGCCGAATATGACGTCGAGCGATACACCTTCGAAGAGCACCAGGAGAGCGACCCGGAACGAGCCGATGAAGAGCGGCCGGCGATTGAAGCGATGTATCAAGAGTGGATCGACCTGGGGCTCCAGGTCGAGGAGATTTCAGCGCGGCGGGAGGGTATCCGCGATCAGATAGGCGAGTTCACCGGCCGAATTGCTGAGATTGACGGCGAGATGCGCGCGCTGACGTTCGAGACTGACCGTTTGCAGGACCGGCTTGACGAGCTCGCGCCAAGCGTGGTGAACGATTATTTCTTGAACGCCCCGCTGCTCGACTTTATGGCGCCGACGATCACGATTCAACAGGTCATCACGCCGGACATCGTGGACAACGTGAATTTTACCCGCGTGGCCAAGATGGATCGCTGTACCACCTGCCACTTGGGGATCGACCGGGCCGGTTTCGAAGAGTATCCGCAGCCATTCACGACGCATCCCAACCTCGAGGCGTATGTCGGAAGTGCGTCGCCGCATCCCCTGGGGCAATACGGCTGTAGCGTGTGTCACGAAGGAATGGGTCAGTCCCTCAGTTTTCACAATTCGTCTCACACCCCGGAGACGCTGGAACAGACAGAGGAGTGGGAGGAGGAGCATCACTGGGAGCCGCCCCACATGTGGGACTATCCGATGCTCCCGACAAATATGACCGAGGCCTCATGCGCCAAGTGCCACGAGGAAGCGGTGCATGTGCCGGAAGGGCCGGAGATCAACCTCGCCTATGGTGTCTACGAGCGGGCCGGTTGTTATGCCTGTCACACGACGCGGGGGTTTCAAGATCTCAGAAAACCGGGCCCGAATCTGACAAAGATCTCGACAAAGCTTGACGAAGAATGGGTGAGTGATTGGCTCCGAAATCCGCGGGCGGTCAAGTCGAGTACCTGGATGCCGCGCATCTGGTACAACTCGAACTCGAGCTCACCGGAAGATGCCCGTCGGAATGAGGTCGAAATCGACGCGGTGGTAGCGTATCTGTTCGCCAATTCGGAGGATCATCGGTATTTCGTCGCCTCTCCTCCGCGGGGCAACGCGGAGCGCGGCGAGGAAATCGTGGAATCCGTCGGGTGCCTCGGCTGCCACATCAATGACGATATGGACAGGCTGGAGGCGGGCCCGCGGCGGACGTTTGGCCAGCCGCTCCAGAGTATCGGGGACAAGACCGGTTACGTCTGGCTGTTCAATTGGATTCGCGATCCAAAGCACTTCAGCCCCGACACCTACATGCCGGACATGCGGCTGACGAACCAGCAGGTTGCGGACGTGGCGACCTATCTCTCGGGGTTGACCGGCCCGGGGGGTGACGACCCCGGCGCAACCTACACCGAGGGCGACGTGGCCGATGTCTTGACCGACTATCTGCGATCCGTGGTGCCCACGGAGGAAGCACGGGCCACGGTCGCGGCGATGTCAGCGGACGAGCAGCAACTCGATGTGGGCCGCCGGGCGATTGCCCGCTATGGGTGTTTTAGCTGTCACGAAATCGCCGGCTTCGAGGACACGCAGCCGATCGGTATCGAGCTATCCGAAGAGGGTAGCAAGTTGGTACAACGGCTGGACTTTGCGTTCGTGCACGAGATTCCCCACACGAAGGTCGATTGGTTCCGGCAGAAACTGCGGGACCCGCGCTCGTTCGACCGAAGTCGTGTGCTGCAGCCTTTGGAAAAACTGAGGATGCCGGACTTCGATCTGAACGATGAGGAGGTCCGCCTGCTCACGACCGCCGTCATGAGCTTTCAAAGCGACATCCAACCGGTGGGTTCACGGCTGCCAGGTTCGGCAAAGAACGACGCGTTGCGAGAGGGCCGAAACTTCATGCGCCGCCGCAACTGTGTCGGGTGCCACGAAATCGAAGGTGATGGAGGAGACTATCGCACCGTGGTGGCGGACCCGTCACTTGCGCCGCCACTCCTGACGCCTACCGGTGCGAAGGTCAAGCCAGAGTGGCTCTACGCGTTTCTCCGAGGGCCCATTACGATTCGGCCATGGCTCGATGTTCGGATGCCGACATTTGGGCTGGACGACGACGAAGCCAACAAGGCAATCGACTACTTCGCCGCGGTCTCCGACAGTGTGGGGCCGTTCCGTACGCATGACCTCAGTCCTACCCCGGATGTGCTTGACGCCGGCGAAGAGCTCTTTGACCTGCTCCAGTGCCAGGCGTGTCACGTGCTGGATACCATTCCGGAAGACCGACCTGCCGACAACTTGGCGCCTGATCTCCGGATGGCACAGGAACGTCTGCAGCCCGATTGGGTGCTCGATTGGCTTCGGGCGCCATTGGACATCCAGCCCGGCACACGAATGCCGATGTTCTGGGCGGAGTATCCCGGCTCGTTCTATCCGCAGCTCCAGAACGACGGAATCCGGCAAATTGAGGCGCTCCGCGATCATCTGTATACCTTCAGGGGTGGCCCCAGCCCGTTTGTGTCGACCGGGAACTAGGGGCCGGGCTTTTTTCAGCATCTGACCCAGAACTACGGTTGCGCGGGAGGGTATATAGCCTCTCGCGCAGCCTCAATCTCGACAAGTATCTCCTCGGCCGGACCGCGCAACGACAGATCGACAAGGTCTGACGCCGGTGTCGGCTCAAGGTTGATCTCTGCTGTAAACGCGCCCCAGCGTTTCGCCTCGTGGACCAGCGATGCCGCGGGTATACCAATACGGACGTGCCGACGGTGAGAAAGATGTCGCATCGCGTGGCCTCGCGGGAGCGGCGTATGACCAAGTCGTCGATACCCTCGCCAAACCAGACGACCCCCGGTCTGGCCATTCCACCACACGTCGGGCACCGCGGGGGAAGGATACCGAGCGGGCAGGTCTCATCCCACCACGGATCGACACGGGACGTGCATGTGTTCCAACACCGGAGCTCCCAAATTGAGCCATGGAAGCGGACCACATCCCGCGCGCCGGCCCGTTCATGCAGGCCGTCGACGTTTTGGGTAATGAGCGTAAAGTGGTCCGAGCTCCGACTCCATCGCGCCAGGACGTCGTGAGCCGGGTTCGGGCGTGCCGCGGCCACCTGCTGGCGTCGCCAGTCGTACCATTCCCACACCAACACCGGGTCACGGGCGAAACCCTCCGGAGTCGCAAGATCTTCGGCTCGGTGGATGCCCCACACACCACCGGGTCCTCGGAACGTGGGGTCCCACTCGCGGCCGAGATCCCCGCGCCGCTCATCACCGTCATTCGGTGGTTGGGTCCGAGTCGTTGCGCGATCTCACGGACGGCAGGCGTTCCGGGTGGTGCAGTCGGCACGGGACCTCCGGGGTAGATGACGGACGAATGGTCGACATGACGACCGGGGCACTCTGTCTGGTCAGACTCGCCGGTTTGGTCTCCGACCGTTTCACCGATGACGTTCTCGAGGCATCTGTCCGCTCGCAGCCTGTGCGCCCGAGCACGCTGCCAGCATGCCGCTGGTTACGCACCCGTCCAGCGGGCAGGTCGCTTTGCAAGGAACGAATCGACGCCCTCCTTGAAGTCTGCACTCGTGTAGCACGTGACGATCAAGTCGCTCGTGTCGACGGCCAACGCGTGCCGCTCGCGCTGAATGCGTCGAACCATTTCTTTGGTCGCGTAGATGGTCAGCGGTGCATTCGAGGCGATCGTCAAGGCCGTGTGCCGCGTGACCTCGTCGAGCTTAGAGTCGTCGACGACGCGGTTGACCAAACCGGCGGCCAACGCCTCGTCCGCGGCGAGCAGTCGGCCGGTAAACAGAAGATCCTTGAGACGGGCGGGGCCGATCAGGTCAAGCAACCGGGCAATGTTCGAGGCGGACAGGCAGTTACCAAGGGTTCGCGCGATAGGTACTCCAAACCGAGACCGCGTCGTGCACAGCCGGACGTCACAAGCGACCGCCAGCGCCACACCGCCACCCGTGGCGAAGCCGTCGATGGCGGCAATGGTAGGCTTCGGCAATGTTTCGAGCGCGTTCAGCACCGCGTCGAGGCGACGCTCGTAGTTCAAACCATCTTCAGGCGTCGAGAAGTCGCGAAACTGGGCGATATCGGAGCCTGCGACAAACGCCTTGCCGCCCGCGCCGCTCAGGATGAGCACTTTCGCCGAATCATCAGCCGCAAATGCCGCACAGTGGTCGGCTACGGCGTCATACATGTCCCACGTCATCGCATTCCGAGCCTCTGGGCGATTGAAGGTCAGATACGCGAGGGGACCGTCTTGGTGGTAGGTCACATACGATGTGGACACGGGACTCTCCTGATAGACGAGAACAGATCATAACGATGCCACAACGAGAAACGCCGCGGCCACAAGCTTTGCACGACATTCGCGTATTGGACGTCACCCAAGTGATGGCCGGTCCGTTTTGCGCGATGCTCCTCTGCGACATGGGAGCCGACGTGATCAAGCTCGAGCCGCCGAATGGCGACGCCACCCGACACTGGGGTGGCGGCGTGGGGGCAGACACGCCAGCATTCAACGCGGTGAACCGGGGGAAGCGGAGCATCGCGGTCAACTTGAAAACGGAAGACGGGCGAGCCATTGCGATACAGTTGGCGAGGACGGCGGATGTCTTGGTCGAAAATTACCGACCCGGGGTGATGACGAGTCTGGGGCTTGATTATCAGACGCTGCGAGAAGAGAACCCAGGCCTCGTCTATGCGTCGATCTCTGGCTATGGGCAAACGGGACCAGCTGCAGCCAAGGGCGGGTTCGATCTCGTCGCTCAAGGCGTCTCGGGCATCATGTCGGTGACGGGGGAGCCGGCCCGGACACCAATGAAGGCTGGTGTGCCCGTGACCGACCTGGGAGCGGGTTTGTTTGCGACGGTTGGCATCCTCGGCGCGCTTCATCACCGGGTGGCAACAGGCGAAGGACAACTCATCGATACATCGTTGGTCGAGGCTGGGGTTGCCATGTCGGTATGGGAGGCCGCCGAGTTCTTTTCGACGGGTCAGGCACCCCGACAATTTGGTTCGGCCCATCGTACCAGCGCCCCGTATCAGGCGATCAAGTGCGCGGATGGATACATTACGCTTGGCGCCGCGAACGACCGGCTGTTTGCGCGGCTCTGCCGCCTTCTCGGCCGGCCCGAATGGGTGGAGGATCCACGATTCGCGACAAACGAGACCCGCGTCGCCCATCATGAGGTGTTGGCCAAAGACATCGAAGCGCTGACCTGTCATCACCCTCGGGCATGGTGGATCGGCCGGTTGGAGGCGGAGGGGATTCCCTGCGGTCCGATCAATAGCTATGCTGAGGTCTTTGACGACCCGCAGATCATCGCTCGAGACATGGTACAAGAGACCGAGCACCCAACGATCGGTCGTTTTAAGACGTTGGGTAGCCCCCTCAAGCTGTCCGGGACACCCCTGATACCCGGACGTCCCGCTCCCCAGCTCGGTGCCGATACTGACGACATCCTGGCGGATGCGGGTTTCACACCTGACGAAATTACGAGATTTCGAACCACCGGTGCCGTGAAGTAGTGGGACACGAGCAGGGCCAGATGGCGATGAACCGAGCGACACAGTGAGACTCGAGCCGGCGCGACTCGAGTCCCGTAAACGCTGTGCCCGTCGACAGTCTTCCCAGGCTGCGGCGTGGGAAGACTAGAGCGTAAATCCGCGCTCGTTGTGCAGCGCCAAGTCGAGACCCTGGGCCTCGTCTTCCGAGGTCACGCGAATACCGATCGTGAGGTCGACGACCTTGATGAGGACAAAGGTCAAAATCCCACTATAGATGATGGTGGCGACCGCGCCCACCAACTGGATCCACAATTGGGCGCCGATCCCCTGTTCGAGGCCTGAGCCGCCAAACGCTTCGGCGGTGAACAGGCCGGTCAGGATCGCTCCGATAAAACCTCCGACGCCGTGGACGCCAAAGACGTCGAGGGAGTCGTCGTAGCCCAGGGCTCGCTTGAGGCTACTCGCCGCATAAAAGCACATCACACCCGATGCCAGCCCGATTCCGATCGCGCCCAACGGGCCCACCGTTCCAGACGCCGGGGTGATGGCAACGAGACCGGCGACCGCGCCGGTCGCGATACCCAGCACACTTGGTTTGCCATGGGTATTCCACTCGATGACCATCCAGGTGAGCGCTGCCGTCGCGGTCGCGATATGTGTCACGGCCATCGCCATTCCCGCGACGCCGTCGGCGGCCAGCTCGCTCCCAGCGTTGAACCCAAACCAGCCGACCCAGAGCATCGACGCCCCGACGACGGTTAGGACGAGGCTGTTGGGGGGCATGGGCGTGCTCGGGTAGCCCTGACGGGGGCCCAGCACGATACACACGACAAGCGCGGCGATTCCTGCGTTTATGTGAACGACCGTGCCCCCGGCAAAGTCGAGTACACCCATGGCGCCGAGCCATCCGCCGCCCCACACCCAGTGCGCGACTGGCGCGTAGACGACGGTGAGCCACAGGGCCATAAACCAGAGCATGGCCGAGAACTTCATACGCTCCGCGAATGCACCCACCATCAGAGCTGGGGTGATAATCGCAAACGTCAACTGGAACATCTGAAAGACGGACTCTGGGATGGTGCCCGATACCGAATCGACGGTGATGTCCGACAGAAGGATGTTGCCCATCCCAATAAACGCGTTGAGCTGACCGCCGTCACCGAACGCCAGCCCGTAGCCATACAGCGTCCAGAGCAGGGTCGCGAGACAGGTAATGGCAAAACACTGCATCATCACCGACAGGACATTCTTTGCCCGGACCAGACCTGCGTAAAAGAGCGAGAGGCCCGGGATGGTCATAAAGAGCACCAGGACGCACGACACGAGCATCCACGCCGTGTCGCCGCTGTTCAGCTCGCCGCCCTGCGCCCAGGCAATGTCTGGTAAACCAAGTAGAACACAGACGCTCAGGCTGACCGGCAACGTACTTTTTAGAAGCCTCATAGGTATTGTCCTGCCGAACGACGTCGTGGATAAAGCGGCGGTCGAATGCGGCGGCGATTCTTGCGACGGGCTGCGAGTAGACTACCGCAGAGAAAGGTTAGCCATGCTCGAGTCGGGAAGTGTGCGCCGCCGGCGGCGCTCTTCGTTCGCATGTGCGAAATCTACCGCTTCTACGCGCGTGGCCGACGCGGCGTCGCGTCCGGAGCATGGTGAGCATTTCTCTACTTCGCTAGAGCGCGTCTTCGCCCACCTCGTTGGTACGAATGCGGATTGCCTGCTCGATGTTGCTGATAAAGACTTTGCCGTCGCCGATCTGGCCCGTGCGTGCAGTGCTTTTGATCCCGTCGACCACGCCTTCGGCCTGGTCATCCGTCACCACAATATCGATCTTGATTTTCGGAATGAAGTCGACCGAGTATTCAGCTCCCCGGTAGATTTCGGTATGGCCCTTCTGTCGGCCGAATCCCTTGACCTCAGTGGCGGTCAATCCAGTCACGCCAAGACGAGAGAGCGCATCGCGAACTTCGTCGAGCATGTGCGGCTTGATAATCGCCGTAACCAACTTCATTCCTGACCTCTAGCATCACGGACGCGAAGTCACGCAGTGGAAGGGCGCACTATACACCAGATTCGACCAACGTGGTGTCTGCCGAGGCCGGGCCTGGAATGGCATAGTTGTTTCGACGAATGCACTGGATCAGCGAGGAGATTGGACACGATGAGAAGGGCACGGTGTGAGTATCCGGGATACAACGTCTGCATCATCACGGTGGGATGCCTTTCGCTCGTCGCGAGCGCTGGGCTCAGCAGTTGGAGCGCTAGCCGGGTCACCCAAACCTCGTCGGTCGAACTGGGGATGCTGCGGGTGACAGTCGACGTCGAGTTGTCCTGCCCGTCTTGCGCCCAAGGTCTGGAACGGCGGCTCGGCCGTCTCGACAACGTTGGTCAGGTCGCGGTCGACGCCGTCAACGGACAGATCCTGCTGACCCCGTTGCGAGACGGAGTTGTTGATATGGCCGCCGTGCATGACGTGATCCGGAACGCTGGCTTCTTGCCCAGGCGTATCGCTCTCCTGGTGCGTGGTCGCGTCGCACAGGTGGACGGACGACCAGCGCTCGTGCTGTCTGGCGATGCAGTCCTATCGCTCGCGCCGGGCGAGGAGACGACGCGACTCGGGTCGGACGCGATGGGCAAGGTCGTGACGGCGAGAGGCCATCTGCCCCTCGCCGCCTCGGATGCCTCTCTCCGGCTCGTCGCGCTCGACGGCTTCGAGGTCAGAGAGTCTCCGTGATGTCGCACGTCCGCGGTGAGTCCGGGCTGCTAGACCTGGGGCACCCACTGCGGAACGATGTAGGCGAAGACCATCGTCACCACGCCCATAAACAGCGCCAAGATGATGCTGTGCTTTAGCGTGACGCGGAAGAGACGACCTTCCTCAGAGGATGCCATGCCGGTCGCGGCGACAGCGACCGCAATACTTTGCAAGGAGATCATCTTGCCCATGACGCCGGTCGCCGCGTTTGTCGATGCCATGAGGACAGGGTTGAGACCGAGTGCGTTGGCCGTGACGACCTGCAAGGTGCCGAATAACGCGTTTGAGGATGTGTCGCTCCCGGTCAGAAACACCCCGGTCCAGCCGAGCATGGCGCTAAAGAACGGGAAGACGGCGCCGGTCGCCGCAAACGCGAGGCCCAACGTCGACGTCATACCCGCGTAGTTCATCAAGAAGGCAAGCGCGAGAACGGATGCGATGGTCAGGAGCGGCATAGACAGCTGCTTGAGGACGGCGGTCACAATGTTGAAAAACTTGGCGGGTGACAACCCCAACAAGAGAGCCGCTGCGAACGCGGACAGGAAGCATGACGTGCCTGCCGCGGAGAGCCACGCAAAGCTATAGACCGCTGCGTATGGCGACGGTTCTGTCGTCACCGGCGGCAGCCGAGTGATCAAGTTGTGAAGGCCGGGCACATTGATGGCTACACTGACCGCGTTCAGCCCGGCTTGAATCGGTGGGAAACGCCACACGAGAACAAAGACGACCAGCAGAATATACGGGCTCCACGCGGAGAGCAGCTCTCGCGTGGTATGGACGCGAGCGCTTGCCGTGACGTCCACGTCGCCGTCGAGCCGGAAGACCTGCGACGGTTTCCAGACCTTGAGGACGACGACCATGGCGAACAGCGCGGCGATCGAGGCGAGAATCACGGCGATTTCTGGTCCGATCGTGTTCGTGGCCGCAAACAAGACGACGGCGAACGTCACGGCGCACGTTGCGATCGGCGGAAGGACTTCAAGGGCGCGTTGGAAACCCGACATGATGACCACCATGTAGGCCGGAATAATTAGCGCGATTAAGGCGCACAGTCGCCCGGTCATCGAGCTGAGGGCGTCCATCGGGAGTCCCGTGATCCCAGCGAGCGTGACGACCGGGATACCCAGCGAGCCGAATGCGACCGGCGCGGTGTTCGCCACTAGGCAAATAAACGCGGCATAGAACGGTGGAAAGCCCAAGCCCGTGAGCATGGCGGCGGCCACAGCTA
>Ga0310123_10000058_pt1 | contig 88861 bp, 66 predicted proteins | sample CB6_AW_1057_MG_FD_203505 | JGI IMG/M metagenome (GOLD analysis project Ga0310123, IMG submission 203505) | Marine microbial communities from Western Arctic Ocean, Canada - CB6_AW_1057 | ecosystem: Environmental > Aquatic > Marine > Oceanic | place: Canada: Western Arctic Ocean | collected...
GGTCTAAGTGTTCGGTCTGAACAGCCCGAAACCCTAAGCTTTGCGTCTGACCAAGTCGAAAATTACCATCAACGCCGCCCAGCCTACTGTAGCTGTCAAGAAAATCTCGATTCGTAAAAATCGCTCCAAGAAATGATTCTGCGTAAAGGTCATAACGCGCTCGCCCAATCAAGACGTTTGCATTTTTTCCAAATAAGGGATCGTCTGATGACTCGACGTTCCCTGGTGCAGCATCATTTGCAACAAGTAATCCCAGAGTGGTCTTCCCAACCTTGCCAGTAATCTTTCCACCGAAATCTGGGTCTACTATCGTTCTAGTATGAACAAAGGTCACTGGACCCGACATCTCGAAAATCTCAGCCCCTTCGAGAAAAAACGGCCGAAGTTCAGAGTAGAAAAGTGGGAATCGTTGGTTTACCTCAATCTGTGGTCGGTCAGACTCGATCTGCGAAAAATCAGGATTGAACGCAACGTCTGCAGTAAGGTTCGATGTAAGGCCGTATTTAAGGTTGACTCCTGCCTCGGGATCAGTCATTTCGTTGAACCGGCCCGCCGAATCGAGCGACCCAAACCGAATTCCAGTGAAAGTCGGCATGACTTCAAAGTTTCGACTTGTCGACAGATTGGTCATCCCTTCAATCAAGCCCATCTGTGGCAGGAAGCCAGAAATCGCACGTGAGTAACGGGACCAAACGACCGTTTCATCCTTCCCGCGAATACTACGCGCAATCTGGAAACCCCACCGGTGAGGCATGCCTGGTTCTCTTTGTGGATAGCGAAGACTCTTAAATGGAACGGCTATCTCTGCAGTAAATCCATCTTCGACTATCCGACCACCGCTCTCAAACAGCACATCCCATGAACGATCTCCACGTGGAACTCCACTATAGCCGCCGCTGAAACCACCACGAGAATTCATTATCGAATCCATTTGCACGCCGTAACCGTTTACCGAAAAAACATAGGCTCGCTGTTGATCAAGGAACGGATCGAAATAGACTGAAATCGTGTCATCAGAAAACGATTGGTCACGGTCGACACGGTTCGCACGCATCATGCTGGGATCCGAATAGTGTGCGTAGAAGGCAAAATAGATGTTCTGGCTGTCGTAAGCGATATAAACGTCGGTCTGCTCGGTCGCCGGTTCTCCTTCAACGGGATTACGTTGAACAAACTCGGCGATCCTAGACGCCGATTGCCAAATTGCGTCATCTAATCTTCCGTCAACAATCGGGCCTAACTCCGTTCGCAGCGGACGGACAGTTGGACGACCCGTGAGAATTCCGGCGTCCGTCGCAACACCCACTTCCGGCACCGTTCGGTCAAGCAAAAAATTATTGGAGACAGTTTCCTCCTCATTAATTATCTGCGCGTCAGGGGAATCAAAGAGTAATTCCGACTCGAGAAGGCGACCAGCCAGTGGGCCTTCAATCCGGCGATTCCTGAACCCGAGACCAGCGTCATCTCCATCGCCCTGCTTTTCGCTATTTTCCGTTTCGAGATCCAACCGTTGCGAACCGTGCAACTGGTCACTTCTATCTTCTAGCGCCGACTCTAGTCCACGGCCAGACCCGGCTCCCAGAGTCCCACCGCTATTCCTCCGACGGCGGTCAGGTCTCGGCAACCGTTCGACTGGCTCTTCTCTCAACTCGTTCGCGGTCGGCACTGGCGATTCCGGAGCAGTTCCTCGTCTCGATCCCAGAGCCCCACCACTATTCCTCCGACGGCGGTCAGGTCTCGGCAACCGTTCGATTGGCTCTTCTCTCAATTCGTTCGCGGTCGGCACTGGCGATTCCGGAGCAGTTCCTCGTCTCGATCCCAGAGCCCCACCACTATTCCTCCGACGGCGGTCAGGTCTCGGCAATCGTTCGACTGGCTCTTCTCTCAATTCGTTCGCGGTGAACGAAAACAAAGCACCCGCCATCAACTCGGCACTGACTCGATCTTGCAACGTGAACAGATCGAGCACAGAACCGTCAACTTTGACAGTCGCACCCACGGTCTCTGCCTCAAGATCTACGAGTAATGAGGTTATTCGAATCTTTTCATCAAGAAGCTGGTAACCACCTGTTATCACCCATTTCGCACCCAAACGACGAGCAGCGTCGACAGCATCGGAATTATCAAATGATGAAGCCCACCAGCGACTCTGATCTGCTTCTGCATCCAACGGATTGAAGCGAATGGCTGACATCTGATTCCGTCTACCGAAATCAGTAACAATCGTCGCAGCAATGCCACCGCCAATCCAGTCTGCTGAAGAATCAGAGGACAGATTTTGAAATGGCACGACCACAACACTAGGTCTAGTTCCGCTCGACGACGGTATATAACGACCGGACGTGCTACTTCTATCTTGACCCTGAAGAGTCGCCGCAAAGGAAAAAAATCCCAAGACGTAAACTATTAACCACAGTTCCGTAACCAGAAGATTCCGCAGCCGATGATTTCGAAACACACTTAATCGCAAGAGGGTCTTCCAAACAGATAGCGACAAAGGTATTGCCAATTTTCATTCTGTAATGACTCCCGCCTCTGCCAAAATATTTCTCGGGAATTATTCCATGCTTCTCGAAGAGATACGCCGAAACTCAACTCGGTGTTTACCTAATGACCGCCAACGTTTCTTCCCATCCGATCGATAATAGCCTGCGTCATTTGACTGCAACTGGTTACTGCCATTCCATCCGAGGCCAAGTCGGCAGTTCGAAATCCGTCGTTCAGCGCTTCCCCAATCGCCGTCTCAATGGTCGCTGCCTCCGTCTCTGCTCCGAGAGCGTATCTAAGCAACAGCGCCGCTGATGCAATCGTTGCCACAGGATTCGCCCGGTCCGAACCCGCTATATCGGGGGCAGACCCGTGCACCGGTTCAAATATCCCCCCCTTTCCACCAATACTGGCAGACGGAAGCAAACCCAGAGATCCGACAACAGCACCTGCCTCATCCGAAAGAATATCGCCGAATAGATTGCTTGCAAGGAGGACATCGAATTGTCCCGGATTCGAGACAAGCAGCATGGCACACGAGTCAACTAGTTGATGTTGCAACCGAACATCTGAAAACCGTAAAGCTACCCTAGTGACTACTTCTCTCCACAGTCTTGATGATTCAAGCACATTCGCCTTATCGATTGACGTAACTAGTTTTCGACGTCGTCTGGCGCTCTCAAACGCCACGACAGCAATTCTCTCGATTTCTGTCGTGCTGTAGCGCATTGTGTCAAACGCCTCACGCCCATCATCTGTGCGACCGCGTGGCTCGCCAAAATAAATTCCTCCCGTTAGCTCGCGCACAATAAGCAAGTCGAGTCCGCGGATAACGTCTGCACGAACGACACTGTCAGATTCCAATCCAGGCCATACCCGAGCCGGTCGAAGATTGGCAAATGTACCAAGCGCACGCCGGAGTTCGAGCAAAGCCGTCTCCGGACGCTGCTCACGCGACACATCGTTGTACTCAGGATCTCCTACCGCACCAAGGAGTACCGCATCAGACTTGAGACAAGCCTCAAGTGTTGACGAAGGCAGAGGCGGATCACCTCGGCGTAGCGCATCCGCTCCTATCGGCCAACTTTTCAACGTGAATGAATGGCCGAACCGTAACTCAACATTGCTGAGAACTCTCGCGGCGGCGTCGACGACCTCAGGACCAATCCCATCACCCGGTAAAAGAACGATCGTTGCGCGCATCCTTCAGAGTACCTAAGCGGCGCCCTTGCTGATTACTTCAGCACGCACACGACTAACGATTTCCTGGAGGTCCACGTCAACAACCGTCTTTTGACGATCAGCTAAATCCGTGACCTCCTTATAAGTACGGTCCAACTCGAAGCGACTCAATTCAAAACCTAGATCCAGACAACGCTTCTTTACCGCGTGTCGACCCGAGTGCTTGCCGAGCACCAACGTCGATTCCACCCCGATGTCTTCCGGTTTCATGATTTCGTAAGTGCGACGGTCCTTAATCATGCCGTCCTGATGGATGCCAGCTTCATGCGCAAATGCGTTACGTCCCACAAGCGCCTTGTTAGCCTGCACGGGTTCATGAGTAATTTCGGTCACTAACTGGCTGGCACGAAACAATTCCTTTGAATTGACGATCGTCTCGTACGGTAACCGATCGGGTTTTACACGAGTCGCCATCACAATTTCTTCCAGGGACGCATTGCCAGCTCGTTCGCCGATACCATTGATCGTGCATTCGATTTGTCGCACGCCCGCCTTTACCGCAGCTAGCGAGTTGGCGACGGCTAAACCAAGGTCATCATGACAGTGTGCACTGAAGATGACTTGATCAGCGTTGGTCACTTTTTCTCGTATTTCGACAAAAAATTCCTCGATCTCTTCGGGTGTGCAATAGCCCACGGTGTCAGGTAAATTAATCGTCGTAGCTCCAGCTTTAATGGCTGTCTCGACGACTCTGCACAAGAACTCCATATCGCTACGTGTTGCATCTTCAGCTGAAAATTCTACGTCATCGGTATACCCTCTCGCCTGTTTGACGCCAGCAGTTACTGCGGCTAGGCAGTCGTCCCGACTGATGCGGAGTTTTCGTTCAAGGTGGAGATCAGAGGTTGCAATAAACGTGTGAATGCGCGCTCGTTGGGCTGGTCGCAGGGACTCTCCGGCTCGTTCAATATCATCCGGGTTACACCGAGCGAGTCCCGCGATTACCGGCTGCCTAATTTCTGTCGCGATGAGTTTGACAGCGTGTGCGTCATCGTCAGAAGCAACCGGAAAACCAACCTCCATGATGTCAACACCAAGCACTTCTAGCTGTCTCGCAAGACGAAGTTTTTCGCCCGTATTCATCGAGAATCCTGGTGACTGTTCGCCGTCACGAAGCGTTGTGTCAAAGATATAAAGCCGGTTGTTACTCATGCAGGTCTCCGAAGAGTCTAGATATTTTCAGCTGCTCTATTTAGACGTGTTATCAACTAGAAGTCAAAGTTATATTTATTACATTATGATAAAAAAGAATTATGATCATGGAGATGGCTTATTGTGATCGGAGTGTATCTCGATGGATTTGGCAGAACTTGAGGTTTTCATCGCGGTCGCCACGGAACGCAGTTTTTCTCGTGCTGCCGAAAAGTTGCACCGGACTCAACCAGCAGTCAGCCAAACGATCAAGCGCTTAGAAAAGGAGTTGAATGAGCGCTTATTTGATCGTTCATCTAAGGCCGGTCGTCTGACGGAAGCCGGTGAATTACTCCTTAATTACGCACTGCGTTTGACGCAGCTCAAAACGGAAGCCGAAAGTGCCGTGAAAGAGTTACAGGACTTGCGGCACGGGCGGGTGGTCATCGGGGCGAACGAAGCAGCCATTCATGTGCTACTGCCAGTGATAATGCAGTTTCGTCAAGAATATCCACAGACCCAAGTCGAGGTTCGACGAATTTCTTCCCGTCATATGTCTGCGGAAGTGTTAAATCGAACACTGGATTTTGGGGTCCTTACATTTGCTCCAAGAGAGCGTGGTCTGCACACGGTGCGCCTGGGTGAAGACGAGCTAGTGATGTTGATGCCTCCGACCCACCCCTTGTCAAAGCGAGAAAAAATTTCGATGGAAGAATTTGGAAGTCAAACTGTGATTGCCCACAATGAAGCATCACCTGCTCGAGAGCGCGTCCTGAGTCTCTATGAACAACGCCATGAATCGATTAATATTCAGATCGGATTGCCGAGTCTTGATGGAATCAAGCGCGCCGTTGAAATGGGACTCGGTGTCGCTATTCTCCCGCGTCGGTGTGCTCTGACTGAAATATCCAAAGGCCAGCTCACGGCAGTCCCTGTCGCACAACTTCAACTACGACGTGAAATTAAACTTGTTTCTCGGCAGTCCGGGCGAATGTCTCACGCGGCCGAAGCATTTCTGAAAGCCGCCCTTACTTTCGCTGAGTCGACCGCATCGGCGATCGCGAATCCCCAGCCTTCGTCACAGCGCCACGACTCCGTCACCATTCTTTAATCGGTGTCAAGAGGAACCGACAGTCGTGGGAGAATAGTTACACGGCCTTGGCCGACAAACGCATTCCCCGCATCGGCCTTCGGTTTCCGGCTACGCCAGCAGAGAAACCCAGAGATAAAAATGATCTCGGCAACTTGCAGACAATTAGCTATCTAGAAGCCCTTTACATATGGAAGGTCCGAAGCGACAGCGCGCACGTCATCAAACCGCTCCAGAAGAAGTCCCGTCGCGTCCCACTGACCAGCAAGGAGTGACTGTCGAACGGCTGAAGTAATACTAAGCCCGATGGAACAATCCCCGGTGTTAATCGACAACGTATTAACGCTAAAAACCATCTTCGTGTCAGGCATATTTTCAACAGCTGCCATCAAAACCTCTATATCGCTGGAAGACGCTGTGGCACATGCCAAACCTATAGCCGTAGAATTCCCAAGAAAAATCTCTGAAAAAGACTCGCCGATACAAGCCCCGATACCCCACCTCTTGAGCGCCTGTGGTGCATGCTCGCGAGACGAACCTGAGCCAAAATTCTCATTGGCTATGAGGATTGACGCATGAGCATAAGCCGGATTCGAGAACGGATGGTTAGGCATTGTCCGACGATCATCCTCAAATACATGCTCGCCGAGTCCATCGAACGTAATCGCTTTCAGAAAGCGCGCAGGAATAATGCGGTCAGTGTCAATATCCTTTCCCCGTATCGGAATCGCTGTTCCCTCAACCCGATCAATTCGTCTTGCATTCACCACTAACGCGCCTCGCTTTTCTTCCACCTAATGCATTCCACGAAAATCTCAGTAACAAATATTCGGTATGTCATGAACGTGTCATCAGAAAATCCCTTACATCGATTACTGCTCCTGAAATCGCTGCCGCCGCAACCATCGCAGGACTCATCAATAGCGTCCGGCCCGTCGGGCTTCCCTGGCGCCCCTTGAAGTTACGGTTTGAAGAAGAAGCACATACTTCACGCTCATTTAAACGGTCGGGGTTCATTGCCAGACACATCGAGCAACCGGCCCCTCGCCACTCGAACCCGGCCTCTTGAAAGATTTCGTGTAGCCCTTCCTCTTCCGCTTGCCGCCGAACAGCCCTTGAACCTGGCACCACCAAAGCCCGTACATGGGTGGCAACTTGATGCCCGCGCACAATTCGAGCCGCCTCACGCAGGTCGGACAGCCTCGAATTGGTGCAAGAACCAATGAAAGCGACATCGATCTTTGTCCCTGAAATAGGAGATCCCTCGTTAAACCCCATAAAACTTAACGCTTCACTAATTGCTCCTGTGTCCGGACTTTCCACAGTCATGTCAGGAAGGTTGCCAGACACCCCAATTGACTGACCGGGGTTGATACCCCAAGTAACACGCGGTTCGATAGCATTACCATCAATTTCCACTTCATCGTCATATTCAGCATCTTTATCCGATGCCATCGAAGCCCACCATACCTTTGCACGTTCAAGCGCGACTCCCGTCGGCGTGAACGGACGGCCTTCTAGATACGCAAATGTCACTTCATCGGGATTTACGTAGCCCGCTCGCGCTCCACCTTCAATCGACATGTTGCACATGGTCATTCGTTCGTCCATCGACATGCTGTCGACTACTGAACCCGCATACTCGTAGGCATAACCCACTCCGCCACGGACACCAAGCTTCGCTATGATTTCAAGGATGACGTCTTTGGCGTAAACTCCCGGCCCCAATTTGCCTGATACCACGATCCGTCGAACCTTGAGCGGGTCCATCGCAAGACACTGAGACGCAAGCACATCACGCACTTGGGAAGTGCCAATGCCAAACGCGACCGCGCCAAATGCTCCGTGTGTAGACGTATGACTATCCCCGCACGCAATAGTCATTCCTGGCTGGGTTAATCCAAGTTCTGGTCCAATGACGTGGACGATGCCTTGCCGATCGTTTGTAAGATCCGAAAAAGGAATGCTAAATTCACGGCAGTTCCGCTCAAGTGCAACCATCATCTGTTCGGCAAGCTCATCGGCAAATGGACGCTGTTGATCAAGAGTAGGCACAACGTGGTCGACGGTCGCATACGTACGGTCCGGATATGCCACACCGATTCCAGAACTCCGCAGCATGTCAAACGCTTGCGGCGTAGTCACTTCGTGGATCATGTGAAGACCAACAAAAAGTTGGGATTGTCCAGTTTGGAGCGTCCTCACAGTGTGCAGATCCCATACCTTCTGAAATAACGTTTGTTTACCCATAGCACCCTCGTGGCCGAAACTCGATTTTACATCGACGCTACTTTTTCTAGGTCCATCGCGAAAACATGTTTGAACAAAACACGTTGAACGCTTTATGTGTAACTCTTTCTATTCTTCAACCGTTCGCGACCGAAAGCAATTTAACGTTCCGTTCCGGCCTGCTTACGCTCTACTTTTCGGTCTCGCGTCAAAGAATTCAAGTCAGCCGAAACGGAACGCTCCTATGGAGAGCAGGTCGAACGAGCGATTTGGATTTCACGACTACACGGACTCCTGTCCGACCAATTTGTATCCGAATTGTTGAACAGTCACTAATGCTCGCGATAATACTGGGATTTTGTCTCGCAAATGGCGAACGTGCACGTCAACTGTACGGGTGCCACCAGTGTATGCGTAGCCCCATACGTCCGACAGGAGGATATCGCGCGACAACACACGCCCTTGGTGCTCAATAAAATACTTGAGGAGCAGGAATTCTTTTGCTGTTAGACGGATCTCACGTCCCTCAAGCGTGACCTGATGCGATTCAACGTCTAATCCAACTGAACCAAACACGAGCGAACTATTCCGCTTTTCCGAACGCTTGGTTCGTCGGAGCACAGCACCCACTCGAGCGACGAGCTCCTTTGGACTAAACGGCTTAGTTACGTAATCGTCAGCGCCGAGTTCGAGTCCAACGATCCGATCTGTCTCGTCGGCCTTGGCTGTTAGCATGATGACGGGAGTGTTACTCACATCGGCTTCTGCCCGCAGCTGTCGACAAACCTCAAGGCCCGTTAATCCAGGCAACATTAAATCAAGCACAATGAGATCTGGCGTACGCTGGCGAACACGTTCCATAACCGAACCGCCGTCGGCGACAATGTCAGCGGCATAGCCAGCGCGGCCCAAGTGATGGACAAGTAGATCTGCTATATCGCGATCATCTTCGACAACAAGTATCTGCTTCATGTCACCTCGGGGGCACCTCCTGGCTTTTCACCGGAAACACCCTCACGGCTATGATGCCGAACGTCCGTCCCAGAAGCGATAAAGATGACTTCCTCGGCTATATTGGTCGCATGGTCACCAATCCGTTCCAAATGGCGAGAAATCAAGACAAGGTCTAAAGCCGCTTCAGTCGTAGAGGAATCATTCAGCATACAGGTTAGAAGTTCACGAAACACTTCGTCCTTAAGAGCGTCCAGTTCGTCGTCTTGAGAAAGGACCGTTTGAGAAATTTCCATATCGTGCACGATATAGCCTCGAAGCGCGCCACGAAGCATACGCTGCGCCACCTCTGCCATATGCGGAATATCGATGAGCGGCTTAACTGGCGGATGCTGCATATAGCGTAGACTAGCCTCCGCTATGTTGATGGCAAAATCTCCAATTCGCTCGAGATCGCTATTGATCTTCACAGCCGAAACTATCACTCGAAGGTCTGTAGCGACTGGCTGATGTAGAGCGAGTAATTTGAAGCAGCGTTCATCAATTTCCAAGTGCAACGAATTGATTGCCGCGTCTCCTCTAAGTACCCGGTCGGCCAGATCGTGGTCGCGGTCGGTCAATGCCTGCATCGACAGACGCAACTGCTCCTCCGCTTCTCCGGCCATCACAAGCAGTCGTTCCTTTAACTGCGCAAGTTCATCTTGAAAATGTGGTATCACACGCCGAGTTGGTTCCACTAGATTATCCTCACATCGATTGCAATCCCGAACTATCCAAAGCGCCCTGTTACATAATCCTCGGTAATTTTTTCCGACGGAGTAGTAAAAATGTTTTCGGTGCGATCGTACTCAATGAGACTGCCGAGCCAAAAGACAGCGGTCGAGTCAGAGACTCTTGCCGCTTGCTGCATGTTATGAGTCACGATAACAATCGTGTAACGGTCCTTGAGTTGATGGATAAGTTCTTCGATCCGCTGGGTGGCGATCGGGTCAAGCGCGGACGCCGGCTCATCCATTAACAGGATGTCAGGTTCCACCGCAAGCGCACGGGCAATGCATAATCGTTGTTGTTGACCTCCCGAAAGCGACAGCGCAGATTCATGCAGTCGGTTACTGACTTCTTGCCACAAAGCGGCGGCCTTCAGACTGGCCTCAACGCGGTCCTCCAACTCTGATCGTGTATCGACCATTCCATTGATACGAAGTCCATACGCGACGTTGTCAAAAACTGACTTTGGGAACGGATTCGACTTCTGGAACACCATGCCTACCCGTCGTCGAAGTTCAACAACGTCACTGCTGTCCTCGTAAATATCCCGTCCGTCAATCAGCACTGAACCTTCGACGCGAATGTCAGGAATGATGTCGTTCATCCGATTCAAGGTTCGGAGAAAAGTGCTCTTCCCGCATCCCGAAGGTCCGATGAACGCAGTCACCTGGCGTGCCGGAATCAGAATCGAAATATCCTCGAGCGCACGCACCTTGCCATAATAGAAACTCAGTCCCTCCACAGCTATCTTTGGAGAATGGCTAGCCACAAACTTCTCTGTCGTATCTGAGCGGTTCTCAGTCGGTAGAGTCACGCGGACGTTCACATTCGGCTCCGAGCCTGTGCACGGTCGCGGATCCAGACGGCGATGCCATTCATCGCGAGTAACACTGTCATCAACACAATGATACCTGCGGCGGAATTACGCACGAACTCGGCCTGTGGCCGAGAAACCCAATTAAAGATCTGGATCGGAAGCACAGTAAAAGGAGACAAAACGCCATCTGGCGCGAAAGGTACGTACGTCAATGCTCCGATCATAATAAGCGGTGCCGTTTCACCGACAGCACGCGATAAAGCAAGAATGATGCCGGTGAGCATTCCAGGAAGTGCGACAGGTAGCACCTGATTCCAGATTGTCTGCCATTTCGTCGCACCGAGTGCATAAGAACCCTCGCGAAGCGAGGACGGAACAGCCCTTAGCGCTTCCCTCGTCGAAAGGATAACAACTGGCAGTACAAGTAGGGATAACGTAGCAGCTCCTGCGAGCACACTCCTTCCGAAACCCATTGCACGGACGAACAGTGCCAAACCGAGCAGTCCATAAATAATTGACGGGACACCCGCAAGGTTGGCGATATTGATTTCGATCAAACGCGACCATCGACTCCGTCGACCATATTCTTGGAGATAAATTGCCGTTCCAACGCCGAGTGGAATTGCGATCAACGCAGTCAGAACAATGACGTACAGACTCCCAATCAGTGCCGCAAAAATTCCTGCCGATTCCGCTCGGCGCGACGGAAAACTACTGAGAAACTGCCACGACAGACGCCCTAGCCCATCCTGCGCGACATCCACTAACAGCACAGCCAAGACACCCAAACTTGCGACCGTCACGAGGACGCCGCTCACGGCCACCAGCCAATCAATGATGGTGCGTACCGATAAAAAACGATTCACGTGTATTCCTCGCGTAATCTCTCACGCAACCAGTTACTAACAAGGTTCAGTCCGAAGGTTCCGACAAACAGCAACATACCAACGGCAAAAATGGTGCGGTACTCAATTGTCCCCGCAGGGGTGTCGCCAAGACTCACTTGAACAATATAAGCCGTCATCGTTTCGATAGGAACGAGTGGATTCACCGTCAATCGAGCTTGCTGCCCAGCCGCGATCGTCACGATCATCGTCTCGCCGATAGAGCGGGCAATCGCCAAAATGCTAGCAGCCGATATTCCGGAAAAAGCTGCCGGCACCACGACACGAATCGTTGTCTCAGCCTTCGTCGCACCGAGCGCAAACGCCGCTTCGCGTAATCCTCTTGGCACGCTGTGTAACGCATCCTCCGAGAGCGACGACACCATTGGAAGTATCATGATTCCCATAACGAGACCTGGACTGAGCGCATTGAAACCGGCCAGACCAGGAATCATGCCCTGCAGTAGGGGAGTCACAAAAAGCAGCGCAAAATATCCATAAACGACCGTCGGCACACCAGCCAAAATCTCAAGAACAGGTTTAACGACTCGACGCACGAACGGAGGTGCGTACTCACTCAGGTAGACGGCGGTCAGCAGACCTGCCGGAAGGGCGACAGACATCGCCACCACTGACACCAATATAGTGCCGCCTACGAGTGGGAGCACACCGAATTCTTTGTTGAGGAACAGCGGGGTCCACACTGTCCCAAATAAAAAATCAAAGGGAGACACCTCACCAAAAAACCGCACAGTTTCGACCACGAGAACCAAGATGATGCCAATTGTTACAAGTATCGATACTGCCGTACACGCGAACAGGACCCGCTCGATAATTCGCTCAAAATTAATCCGGCGCACACCCGAACTTATCACATTAGCAACGTCGTTATTAACTGCCCAACGAAAGTAAACTCTCTAGAGTGACGTTCGCCGCCGCATCGGCAAAAACTGATCCGGTTGTACCCGCTGCCACACGGTTGCGGACGAGACCATATTCCGAATCGCTCAGTGGGACATAGCCGACTTCGCGAATCAAGCCGACACTTTCGGTCAAAAAGTAATCGACAAACGCTGCCACTTCCATTCTCTCGAGCGCAACGGTGCTCACGTAAATAAATACTGGGCGCGATAATGGCTCATAGGTTCCGTTACGTACGGTCTCAGCTGATACATCGATCGGACCGACGCCGTTATCATCATTTTCGTCATCGACGGCGATGAGCTTCAATCGTTCTCGGTTCTCCTCGTAGTAGGCAAGCCCAAAGAAGCCAAGGGCTAGTGCATCAGTTGAGACACCTTGAACCAGCACATTATCATTTTCGCTGGACGTGAAATCGCCACGACTGGCGCCACTGTCTCCAACAATCACTTCCGTAAAGTAATCGAAGGTTCCCGAGTCTGCACCCGGCCCAAACAAGTGTAGCTCTTCGTCGGGCCACTCCGCGTCAATTTGATTCCACCGAGTCAAATTTCGCTGCGCATCTGGGCTCCACATGCTTTGAAGCTGGTCAACTGTGACCGAATTCATCCAGTCGTTGCGTGGATTCACGACCACGGCAATGCCATCGTAGGCAATCGGCAATTCGATAAACTCGATCCCGGCGGCACGACAAGCATCGATTTCTACCTGCTTAATCGGGCGTGACGCGTCAGCTATGTCCGTCTCCCCTGAACAGAATTTTGAGAAACCACCACCCGTTCCAGAAATGCCCACGGTGACACGGGCACCAGGAACTGCCAACTGAAACTCTTCAGCCACCGCCTCGGCAATAGGAAATACCGTACTTGAACCGTCAATGGCAATCACGCGTTGAAGTTCGTCATTACCTCCACACGCGATACCCGTAAGGAGAACCAGCGTTGGAATTATCAAACGTGATTGCCTCATTAAGTCGGTCGTTCTTCGTCTGCGTGTCACCATATGACTACGATAGCCTCCCTTTGGTCTTGACTCGTTATGAGCCGAGCCATTTCTGTTACCCCTAAAACCTGACAACTACCGCGATATGCGGACGAACAAGCCAGTTGGGATTCTGTTTCCCTTCGGCAACCAAACGCTTGGAAATGTGCACAGTCACGTCCCAGCTAAGATTGGGCAGGAGCATCCAAGACGTGTTAATCATGTGCAATTGCGCATTCGTTCCTGGCATATCGCTAAAGACAAAGGCTGAGAGGCTCACGTCCTGCTCAATCCATCCGTAGGTATATGACGATTCAAAGGAACCAGCGTCTCGTGCCGACCCAAATTCCGCTTCCGTCCAGAATCCACTATCACGGTCATTCGCTGCCGTCGTATTCCGAGAATATTCGGCGAGGACGCGCACTGGATAACGGTTCTCACCCAATCGAAACGTCGCCTGGGCAATCGTGTCCACGACGTTGAAACGCGAAGCGTAGCCCGTGACTCGACCGGACGCGTCCTGAACAAGAGCATTCGTCAAAATGGCAGTAAGCGTCGCTCGAATCGCACTTTCCCGCGCAATAGAGTCAACATTTCCCCATCTGTAATTTGCCGCAGACACCTGAAACGCCACGTGTCCCAAATCAACGTTAACCTCCGCATATCCACCAAGCATGTAAGCATCTCCGTCACGCGACACCTCATTGACTGCTGTCTGAATGGCCACTAAATCAATCCCGACACGATCCGTCGCCTTCCATGACACCTTTTCCCAGCCACCCTCAACGTTCAGATCGTCGTCAAAAATCATTTGCGTTCGCGTCAGTGGCAATCCAAACTTACCCATTCCCAAGGTTAGGGCAGACGTAGCTTTCGGATTGTATGCAACGAACGCACGGTCCAAATTAAACGGCTTCGGCCTGAAGAATCCGGTAAATGTTTGGTTCGTTGAAACTGGCGTACCCGGGTCACCGCTAGTGATCTGAATTCCGATACGTGTCTCGTCGTTAATCTGGCTATCTAGTCGTAATCGTAATCGCATTCTCGCTCGGTTACGGATTTGACGACCACTCTGATAGAAACCCTCATAACGCGATCGAAAATCTCCGGTCAGTCGAATGCGCTCCCACCAGCCACGTGTTTCAGTGGGCTGTTCCGCAGTCTCACTTTGCGACTCGAGCTCAACCGGCTCACTACTTCCGAATATTCGTCCTGCCTCCAAAACTTCTGAACCCGTGCTTCCACCAAAAACCGGCGCAGACGCCAGCACCGGCTGATTCGAAACAACGGACGGCGCAATGCAAACCGTCACCGCAATGGCCGAGAGTAATGGCCTGCTGGCCAACCCTAACTCTAAGGATTTTCTATTCACGGGTGAACAATAACTTTTGTCATTTAACTATCCATTCGGCTGGTGTTAATATCATGTAAATTTCTCAACCTAATGGCGCAATGCCAAACACTCACACCTAGGCCATTGGTTCATCGAGCGTCTCTCTGTCTTCAGGCATACTCACCGGCCGTCATTCATGGCTCTCAGACGCCCTGTCGCGCTTACTCAAAACTCGCCTCTGCACGCCGCACCAGGGTTGAACTTAGCAGGTCAAAAGTCCCTCAAAGAAACGTTTGGATGTCCGTCGAATTCCCTCACTGATCACCAAACTCCATCAGGTGGACTCTCAACAGAAATCAACTGGCGCGGCGCCTTAATTCCTCGACCAGCGGGGCATAGTCTCTAACGCCCGTCTCGACCATCACCCGAGCGGCTAATCCAGTAATATTTGCCACCGCGAAACTTAAGCCTTTCAGATTTCTCTCTCGATCAACTCCTGGTATCGAACGCGGATATCCACACGTACGAAATACAGACCACCCGGGCAAAACCGACACTGTGTGACTGCCACGAGCACAAGACCAGTCGACTTCGACTCGGACGACCCCGTCGAGACAGAGCGTTCCAGGCAACCAATCAACACCCTGAGAGGAGCCAGCAGCAACGATAACGGTTCCGGCATCGTGCGCCCGAGCGATTGCGTCAGTCAACATGCCTGCCGAGGACGGGTCCTTCGTGCCAAGGCTGAGATTGACCAGTGGGATAGCATGACTCGACGCCCACCCAATCGCAGCAACAAGCGCTTCAACAGAGGTCGAATAATCTTGTTCAAAAACCTTCAGAGCGCACAGTTGAACCTCTGGCATCAGATCCTGAATGGCAGCACCAACCGCCGTGCCATGTCCTAATCGATCCATACAATCATCCCGACGCGTTCCATCACGACTGAATCCGACACCGCTTATAGTCTTCCCGATGTGAGGGTGGTCGGAATGGATGCCACTATCGATCACCCCAACGACAAAAGGCTCAGGCGTCCGTGAAAACATCACCATCGGTCCCCACAAAAATCGCGGCTATATTCTTCGCGCATAAATGAAAGATTACTGACCGATGCTATGTTGTTCGCAAGTGGTCACGGCACTATCGCAACACGCGGTTCACGAGAAGGGGAGTTCCACTCAGTTTGCTATGAATATCAGAAACCCTAGCTGACCCCGACGAAAAATCTCTGGCGACGATCCTTTTGTCACTATCCGCAAGAATTGTCTCTGTCTTTCAATTACCGCAACCCCACATCCTCCTGAAAAATCTGTGCGAAAGCGCCCTGTTTCGCCAACAATTCGCTGGGAGACCCAGTCTCTGCAACTTTCGCACCATCGAGGACAACGACGCGATCAGCTCGTTGTGCTAAGTCAAGTCGATGTGTGATGAGCACAGTCGTTCGTTGCCGCATAATTAACTCGTAATTGTCGACGACACGACGTTCCGCAGAAGGATCAAGAGACCCCGTCGCCTCATCAAGCACCAAAACCTTCGGGTCCGCAAGCAATGCGCGCGCGATGGCAATCCGCTGCCGTTCGCCAGTCGAGAATGACGCCCCACGCTCGCCAACTACGGTGTCGTACTTATTCGGAAGTCCGTCAATAAAGTCGTGAATGCCGGCTGCCTGCGCAGCAGCGACTATGTTCTTGTCGGTGGCGTTTGATCGAGCGTATCGGATATTCTCGGCGATTGACGCATGAAAGATAAATGGTGACTGTTCCACCATCACAACATGTCGACGAAGAAATGCCAACGTCAATGTTCGCAAATCTCTCCCATCAAACCGAACCGAACCCTGGTCCGGATCAAAGAAACGCAATAGCAAATCTCCAACTGTTGATTTACCAACCCCGCTACGCCCAACAATGGCGATTGTCTCGCCAGGCGCAGCACTAAACGAAACGCGATCTAGCGTCTCGGCACCACGATCGAACGAAAAGCTGACGTTGTCAAACTCTATTGCGCCTTCGACGATCGTGGGAGTGACTGCCGCAGGAGACTCGACTACCTCGACAGGTACATCAGCGATTTCATGAACACGCGTCAATGACACCTTAGCTGTTGCGAGACTTGCGTAAAGTCCCATTAAGGCTTGCACCGGCCCCATCAGGCGAACCTGGTATGCCATAAACGCCACCAGCGTTCCCATACTCAATGTGCCATCGAGATAACGCGATCCGCCGTAAAGAAATACAACAGACATTCCAGCCGACAGAAGCATTCCTGGAACTCCGCCGGCAAGATAGGTCACACGCTGCATCGACATCAACGAACCTATAAATGCATTATTCCGATCTCGAAATCGACGTACTTCTCGCTCCTGTGCACCAGAACTCGCGACGAGTTTCATACCGGCAAGCGTCTCGATCAAAAAACTGCCGATGTCCGCGCTGCGCTCACGGAATTTAGCAACACGGCCTTCGAGTCGTCGCCGGTAAATCACCAACGCCCAAACACTCACTGGAAGCACTGCGATGCCCGCCAGAAACAGTCGCACGTCGAGCCAAATCATCATGCTCACCGCGCCAACAAGAAACAAAATATTGCCGACCCATGCCAGTGCTGCCTCGGCAGCAACACGTTGAATTTCACCAATGTCATTATTAAGCCGAGACACAATGTCGCCCATCCGTGTCTGGGCAAAGAATCTCGGTGACAGCCGCTGAAGATGGCGATATAGATCCAGTCGCATGTCGAACAAGATTTCTGCGGAGACGCGTGTGTATCGGAGACCGCTGGCAATGTTCATCAGGAATCCGACGGCCGTGAAACCCGCGAACGTCAAAACCACGCGAACAAGCATGGACCGGTTTCCCGCAAGTAATGCATCGTCAACTAAGTTTCGTGAAAGCAACGGGATCGCCAATGACGCTAGCGTGCTGGCCAGACTAAGGACCACGACAAGGACAAGTCGGCGCCAGTATTGAGTGACGTATACCAACGCACGACGAAACTGGGGATCAATCATGCCGTCCGCCTCAGAAAGGCGTTAGCGCGAGGGCGGGAGAATAAAAAGATCGGTAGTCATGTCGCCATCGAGCGTCAGTGTATGGAGGTAATCAAACGACTTAGCCTCGTAATAATCAATTGTGTTACCAGCAGTGGAAATGTAAAGGACGTCACCATTCGTGCTGACATCAAGCCCCATGCGTGACCGACCGGGAACCGCACGTCGCAGCCCGACAGCCCGACGTTCCAGATCGAACGTCCAAAATTCATATCCCTCGATTCGACTCAACAAGCCATAGGCCTCTCTTCGTCCCGGAGCCAGTGCGAATTGAATTGGCTGTGCAGGGCCAAGGGTATAGAATTCGTGGTCACGATTTGGCAGATCAATTCTAATTATGCCCATTAGATCGCGATTCTGAGCCGAATCATGAAGGGTGAACAATCCCGTAAAAAATCCCGGCGTATCGTTGATCAAATCAGAAGGAAACCCAAAATCTATCGGTCCCACGCCAGGCTCGACCGGCTGCCGTAACGACCACCGGTCAACCTCAGTAAAGTTCTCCGTCTCCAATATCAAAACGTCACGATCGAAATAATACAGATACGCTCCATCAGGCGAAAACAGCATCCGTGTTGAAAATGATGCACTTGGTCCATCCCCCGGCCACATCAAATCTTTCACGATCTCGTGGCTTGTTAGGTCGACCTGCACCAGCCGATATGGATCAACGTCAAATCGGTCGATCAGTTTAACCGCCGTATCAAGATGCAGGATCGCAGTTTTCCCATCCGGTGCCACACGAAACCCCCGGATACGCACCCTGCGGTTTCCCTCACTGAAGGTAAAAGAGTCCGTGACTGCTTGCGACGCAATGTTGACCGTGGTCAAATGTTCAAATGTTTGATCAAGAAAATAGAATCGATCCAAATCTTCTGAAATCGCCATACTACGTGGTGCCCCGTGCGGCACTTCGATCTCATCAATGACACTGGCCGTACTTTCATCAATCACAAAGATTCGACTAGGAAACGCACCAAGAAACAGTTGGCCGTCACCCGCCGGCACTTGTGTTTGAGACTGAGCTACTGCAGGAAAAACCGAAAACAGTGCCAATGGAACAACTGGAAACAGCCGCATAGCAGTTCTGCAGAATCGCCGCCCCATTTTTGCAAGCTGCTCGGCGCAACACAAAGAGCTACCGAACGGCGAAGAATCCTTCGACGCTAATGACCTTTTACACATCGCTCAATCATGTTTCGAAAAATTACGGAAAGATGAGGTCAACCTTACGCCAATCCTTCTGCGCAGTTGCACACTTACTTGTCCAATCCGGCGAGTGATTTAACTGGTCAGGCACCTGCGCTGGCCAGAAACAACCTAGATGGCAGTCGAACAAGTCACGTTCGACTGGTTGGCACAGACCAGCTGTCCCACCGTTCGCGTCTACCTCCCACCCCGGAAAGAATGCGAAGCTACATCCTAGCGGAATGTGAGGACCCACTGGCTGTTGCGGACCAGTCGGCCCATCCTGCAAGGCTACGACCTGCCCATCTTTCCCCGCGGCAACGCGACGCTGAGCCACTGCGTCGGCAACCCCTCGAACTATCCGGGCCGCTTTCTGATTAATCGGCGTGAAATGAGCCATTGGGCACCTCGTTCTTGAGAGTATCGTCTTTTACCGTGCTCTCGACACCATTCGTATCGAACTGCCGCAGGAATGCCGGATTTCGAATGGCTATTTCACCGTAGATTTCGAGACAGCTTTCCGTCCACCCTCGAATCCAATCGCAGTAATGCAGGTTCGGTGCTTCAGTAGTGCCGTAGCGTGTGTACGCCTCATGGTAGCAACCGCCCGCACAGAGTGGTCGAGCCCAACACGTCTGGCAATCCGTTTTCTGGTCGATGTGGTGTGTCTCTAGGAATGTCCGCTGGGTATCATGGTTAACTCCATCGTGAACTGTCCCGAGTTTGTGATCCTCTGAACCTGCAAATCGGTGGCACAGCGCGACGTCACCATTTGTCGCAACGCCCATCAGTCCGAGTCCGGCGCCACAAGGCAACGCTTTGCTAGCTCCCTTATGAAGTTCCTCAATCGTGTCACGCACATTACTGAAACCATGATGCCGCCCATCAAGTGCAGCGTTCAAGAAATCTTGACCAAGCTCTCGAAACTGCGACAGCATGGAATCGAATCCAGTTTCTCCAATGGCGTGCGCACGCTCAGGGGAGGTAGTGACCGGCGCAAAACCGACCTCCCAGAAACCAATCTCCTCTGTCAGGTGTCGATAAATCCGACCGATGTCAAGCACGCCTGAAGTCAAAGTCACGCGGGCACCAATTGGGCGAGATCGATGGCGGCGCAATAGCTCCCGAACCTTCGGAGCAACGACGTCGTAACTTCCTCGACCATCATGAAATACCCGAAACTTGTCCTGCATTTCACGCGGACCATCGATCGAGATAGTGACGCCGACATCATTATCCGCTAGAAACTCAATTATTTCCGGTTGCAGAAGCGTTCCATTCGTCGTCAAGCTGAACTCGACGCGCTTGCCTTCTTTGGCAGCACGGGCTCGAGCGTATGGAATAGTTTTCTCGAGTACCGAAAAATTCAACAGTGTTTCGCCCCCAAAAAAAGTCAGCCGTACCACCGGCAAACTCCCAGAAGAGCGAAACATAAAGTCAACACTTTCGCGCGCGGTTTCCTCGCTCATGAGTGTTGGCATACCGCCAGCCGTTGGCTCAGTGATCTTATCCTCGCCATACTCATAGCAATAAGCACAACTAAGATTGCATTTATTCGTCACATTGACGACCAACGTTGAAAGCGGAATGGCCGTCAACGGAATGATCCGCGCCTGGGCATCCGTACTCACCTCAGGATGTCGAGACGGCTCTGGAATCACCGCACGTGCGCCCGCAAGCTCAGTCAAACACGTCTCAACGTCTGACGCCTCAAAACGTTGTGAGAGGTGTTCAACAAGTTCTTCGACCGAATGATTTCCTGCACTCAGCGCATCAACGACAGCACCGGAAGTATCGTCGAGCGCAAACACAGCGGCACTTGGTATCAAATACAGAAAACGCCTTGAAGCGGCCTCGAACGGATGGCACTCACCAAGTGCTATCTTAGTCATGGTCTTGTCTCTCCTCCGCGGCGAATGTACAGGGGAACCGTTACCACGAGATGCGCGCGCGCGCGCATCTGTTCAAGGAGTTCCACTCCTCCAGGCGTTACGGACAGCGTTCCCACTACCCAGACGTCACCAATGTTATTCCGGTTGCCACTTCGTTCTGGATTCGGACCATCATCGGCCGGAGTAAACACTCCGGTTTCATCAATTCCACCGATAAACGCAATATCGTCATCGTCATAGGTAACAGCGTATTCCTCAAGAGCCCAATCCACGTCAACCATTCCAAGGTCAAGATCATCGTCCGTGTTCGGTTTTCCATCGACACCATGATGATACGCTCGCGCCTCGAATCGTTCGTATTGCTTCGGCATCGCCACGCCACCGACCCGTGCTAACCCCGTCGCCGGGCTCAACTCTAGACGATGAACATCATCAAACACCGCCACTGCCTCCGGCAAGACGATTGGTCCAACAAGCAAGTCACGCGAACCGAGCGGGGTATCAGGATCGACCACAACGTGGAGCGTCACTTGATTGGATGACTGCTCACTAATCCTCATCACTGTAAGACCCGGGCCCAAGTCCACAATTTCAGCCCCAAAAGCACGCTGAAGATTAGCCCCGTACAGTTCCAGTTCAATATCTCCCGCTTCACGAGGAACGGCCCTCGGGTAGACGCCAGTAACAACCGGATCGGTACCGATACGTTGAAGTCGCACATCAATCCCGCGCTCATCGTAAGCACCGCTGAACCAACGTCCACTCATTTCGTCACGACTACGCGTGACAAACATCACTTCTCGCGCACCAAATTGGTCCGAACTAGAACTCCGCCCGCGCCACTGGAATCCAGCATAAACAATCGACTGGCCGTTTCGGTTCACCTCCACGTCGCGCGCGGGGTATGTGTACGTCGCACGCGTGGTGAACGTCTCTAGGTTGGTCTCGGATGCTGTGACGATAACCTCTCCATAGACTGGACCCTGACCATGCTCACGTCCGACCAACACCCATCGACCCTCCAGCCTAGGCCTCCGCATGTTTGCAGACCAGTTAGTCCACTCAGGTGTATCGAGTGGAAAAGTCTCTGCGAGATGGTCAACCGCTCTTTCAAAAGGCATCCGGGTGTCACGAGAATCACCGGCTTGCGTATTACGTCCAGCCGAGGAGTCAGACCACGGATTCGATAATGATGATTGGAAATCCGAAAATGGGTATAAACCTCGGTGCATCGCTACCAGCAATTCCCATTCTTCACGTGTCCGCCGCTGGTTGAGTACCCGCCCCATCGAATGGCATCGGTTACATGTCTGCTGCGTCTCGGGATCAGCCTCATAGGAAAAATCAATATTGCGTCGCTCAACGTGGAACGCACCAGCCATCGCCTCTTCAGGAGCCAACCCATGGGAAGTCGCCAAGTAGCGAACTATTTCTCGCGCATCTTCTGGTTCGACCTCCAAACCATTAAGAAGCACCATTCGTCGGAGAGTTTGCTGCCAACCCTCCGGCGTTGTTCGTTGATACGAGATGCGACTCATGCGACCCTGCTCATCAGAACGGTGACACGACCCGCAAACGCGATTCACTAACTCACTGGTTACTGGAATGCCCCCGTCAGGAAGCGCGTCATCGGGAAGTGCCTCCTGAGCGAGTCCGCGTACCGCGACGATGTTCACCAGAATTAACACCGCGATAAGTCGGCTGCACGTCAATGCAGGGCAGAACGCCCTATCTGGCCAAAACACGCTTGAATCGTAGCCGCTGACGAAAGAGGTGGCAACCAAAGTTTCAATCAATCCTCGAAAAAACCGTTTAACGAGCCTCATTCCGTAGCAACCCTTTACCTAAAAGGACCGACAAAACACCGAGAAAATCCGACAGATCAATGGGCTGCGCCTTCTGTTGGTAGGCCTCAAAAAGGCTGGGAACGTCGGTCTTGTAACGAACTAAAGATAGAAGCACAAGCAGATCGATTCCACGGAGGTAACGGATTTTCATTGAACCCGCCTGCCCCATGTCGAGCGAAAGGCAGGCCTGAGAAATGATCTCACGGTCGACAACAACTGGTTGCGTGGTCATTTGCACTGCCTCAGTGGGTTTGAGTTCGACCAGAGGTGCATCCCGGAGTGCTCCGAATGCGGCCTGGACAGAGGGATCTTGTCGAAAGAATTCAATTTCATCAGTATGACCCTGACTATCAAGGGCATTGAAAGTCGACGGCTCTGATCGCTCAATCCAGAATGGCTGAAAATAATGACGTGAAGCCTTTTTAAGAAAATCAGCAGATTTCTTCCGATAACTTGTCCATACTCGACGTTCCCAATCCTCGAAAAATTTCAGAGCCACAGGCCCACGGTCCGGGTAACGAAGCCGCGTATTGGTCACGACCGCAGCTAACCACCCGGACGTCATTGCTTTTTTCACGCCAAAGGAAGACAACGGATCAATAAACGTCGCGGCATCGCCTACCAACAAAAAATGTTCGCCCCCGAAACGTTCTGCACCGTACTGCGAGGCATTTCTCGCCCAAGGCGCTCTGTCAAGCGAGGCGCCCTCGGTTAGGCTGGCAAGGTATTTAGTTTTCCTCAACTCGCTCAGATAGCGCGACAATAACGATGCGTTTCGATCCGGTCCCAACTTTCGCGGGTCCACCATTACTGTCATGTAGCGATGAATCGAGGACACAGGAACTGACCATGCCCATCCATCGCTGTACGCTTCGACAATCGTTTGGGTCTGATTAGAACTAACACCATCAGAAAAAGGCCAACCGTCGTTTCGTCGCCAGATTCCGATAAGCGCCAGCGTCGATTGACTTAATGACACGTGTTCTCGATAGCGGCGTGCTACTACGCCCGCTCGGCCAGAACAATCAAGCACCATCCGAGCATGAACCAGCACCTCACCGCCGTCGTCAGTACGCCCGGCCACAGTCATTCGTGACGAGTGCACAGAAACTTCATTCCGCAACTCGTTTCTCATGGAGCCCCAGTCCGTGCGGTGCCAAGAGCCATCGTTCGTTCTTCCGACTGCAGAGTCCCTTCTTCCTGAATTGCTCAAGCTGACAGACCGCACAGTGACACCCGTCTGCACACCTACACCAGCCTTCACGGCTTCAGTCAGCAAAACTTCATCAAAAGCTTTTCGATTCACTTGGTAGCCGGTTCGCTCGCCACCGAACAAAGCAACCTTTGGCATGCCGCTGTCCCAACAGAACTGATTTCCATCGGTCATTAGAAATCCTGCTGAATCAATGGCGTTTTGCACGCCGACCGCTTCGAACACTTTTCGACAACTGGGCGGAAGAGACTCTGCAAGGGCAGGCGAACCCGAAGTGGACCTCGTCAAAACAAGCACGGAATAGCCCCACGAGGCGAGCAAACGCGCTGACGCTGCACCAGCTGGTCCAGCACCGATAACCACAACGTCAAACGCTGGTTTGGCGTGGTTGCTCATCGTCGTCCAAATCTTTGTTCAGTCCTCCGAAAAGTTCTGCCGAACACTGCAATATTCCAAGAGATGTTACTGCTCCATCGCTACTGGCTTGAAACCCTACACAAAAAGACTTCCTCGCCAGTTTTCGAGCAAACAGAAGCGCTTTTTCGTCAGGCGAAAGAACTTTCAGATCCTTAAAGACAACAGTATTACTGTTATTAAGGCGATTAAAGACGGGCGCTCCTATCGTTTACACTTCTTTCGGAATTCAAAGAAATCATAAAATCCACCAATCAACCCTTCAACACGAAGAGAGGAAATCGACGACTTCTTTTCTGTGTGTCCCTTCTTCTGTCTTGAGAAGGGTAAGTTCTAATTTGCTCGATTCAACAAAAAAGCCGGCCAGTTATGACACCTTATAGTGTTCTTGGATTGCATCGTTAAGTTATTCTTCAGCGGCATTTTCAGATTCCCGGTCACTGGCGCGCCTCAGTAAACTGCCTATGACTTAGAGAGAGTCCAGAGAGTAAGAATCAATGACTGCGAGCGCGGGCATAAATCCGTCACCCATCTCGAGGCCAAGGGTGGCAGGAAAGTTCCTTCAATGTAACTCGCTGCACTATCTTGTCAAAGGCGTCTCGTATGGCACCTTCGCCCCAGACGAAACGGGGAATCAATTCCCCGACTCCACGACAGTCAAACAAGATTTCACCCTCATGCGGAAATCCGGCGTAAACACCGTCCGTACTTACACGGTCCCTCCCATCTCAGTACTTGACGAAGCGGCTCGCCAGCAGTTAAAAATGATCGTCGGAGTCCCGTGGACCCAGCACGTCGCCTTTCTTGACGACCGACAACTCATCCGGAACATTCGTCGTAGCATCACAGAACAGGTTCGCCGAGTCGCAAGCCATCCAACGGTTCTCTTATGCGCTATCGGCAACGAAATTCCTCCAAATGTAGTTCGATGGCACCGCTACCAGCGAATCGAAAAATTTCTGCGCGAGCTCTACGACGACGCAAAATCCTACTCGCCCGATACCTTGCTCACCTATGTCAACTATCCACCCACTCATTTTCTTGAGCTGCCCTGGTTTGATGTTTGTGCGTTCAACGTCTTTCTACACAACGAGCACGACTTGCGTAGCTATGTTGGCCAGCTGCATCACATCGCTGGTAGCCGCCCATTGTTGTTGACAGAAGTAGGAGCCGACTCTATTCGCGAGGGCCAAGCGCACCAAGCCACATTAGCGTCAATGCAGATTCGTACTGCTTTTGCTGGCGGGGTCTGCGGAGCTGTCGCCTTCAGTTGGACCGACGAATGGTGGCGGGATGGTGAGTTTGTCGACGACTGGGCCTTTGGACTCGTTGACAAAGCACGGCAACCAAAACCGGCATTAACAAGCGTCGCACGAGAATTTAACGCGGCGCCCTTTTCATCAACCCACCGAACTAGTTGGCCTAAGGTCTCTGTTTTGGTTTGCGCGTACAACGCAGCGTTCACACTCGATGACTGTCTTTGCTCGCTTGAGGCTTTAGATTATCCCTCGTTTGAAATTATCGTTGTTAACGATGGGTCAACCGACACTACCTCGTCGATTGCGAACAGTCACCAAGGAGTTCACGTCATTGACACCACATCCGGAGGACTATCCGTTGCACGAAATGTGGCGCTAGCGCATGCGACCGGTGAAATCGTCGCTTACACCGACGCCGACGTCCGAGTCCACTCGCAATGGCTCACCTATTTGATTCAACCGTTCCTCGACCAAACTGTTGTGGGCGCCGGCGGACCAAACATTGTCCCTCCTGATGATTCCTGGTTGGCTCAATGCGTAGCTCGTTCTCCGGGAGCCCCAACTCACGTCATGCTTGACGATGTAGTCGCTGAGCACGTGCCGGGTTGCAACATGGCATTCCGACGGGACTCCCTCCTCGAGTTAGGGGGATTCAATCCGATTTTCGACCGTGCTGCTGACGATATTGACGTCTGCTGGAGATTTCAAGCCTCCGGGGAGAAAATCGGATTCTCACCGGCGGCGCTCGTTTGGCACCACCACCGGTCTTCAGTAAAGGCCTATTGGAAACAACAATTCGGCTACGGCTTCAGTGAATCCTGGCTCACCATGATTCATCCCGAGAAGTTCGTTGACGGTCAAGCACGTTGGCATGGCCGTATCTATAGCCCACTTCCGTGGGCGAAACCGTATTCTGATAGACGACTAAATACGGGACCCTGGGGAACTGCGGCGTTTCCTTCCGTCTACCATGCAGACACGGGCGGAATCGCGTATTTGCCACACCGAGCCACGTGGAAAACACTCTCGTTACTTCTTATCGGAAGCGCATTAACCGCTTTCATCTCCGGCTTCACTCAAACGGGAGTGGTCGTCCTTACCGTTGGGTCTGTTGGCCTAATGACAACGGTCGCAAGCTGTCTTAGGCGCGCGATGCGGTTCGATATTTCATCTTTACCAGCCATCGGCTGGTTTCCTCGCAGGTCGAGTCGAGCCGTTTATTTCACCACTATCGCAGCGCTTCACTTCATTCAGCCGATCGCCCGAGCAGTCGGTCGATTTTGGGGATCGTTGTCGCCCCCAGGACGACAACAATGGCCAAAGAATCGTGCAAGTTACGCCAATCTCAGAACGCGGGATTACCGTCGGTCATTTCGGTTGGCCTTTGGACGTCAGATAGATGATCGTTACTGGGGTAAACGATGGGTCGATCGTGTGGGACTCCTCACTGACATCATCAACGACCTCCGGGGCGCTGGAGTCGGACGTGGCATAGAAGTCGACGATGGTTGGCAAGACCGTTTCGACCTCAGAATCCATTTGGGCCAGTGGGAACGAGTCGACCTTTTGACGCTCATCGAGGAACATTCCCATGGAAAAAGTCTTTTGCGTATTAAGATGCAGTTAAGCGTCGAAGGCACGATGACTTTTGCTCTTGGGCTTCTACTCGTTTGTGGAACTGGATTGTCCGCCGCCATTGGTTCTTTGATTGGAACAATCGCTTCTGGAACACTGGGCGCCGCAATGTTTGTTAGCGGGATCCGTCGACTGTCCCGCATTGTGCCAGCCATTCGACTCGCCATTGCACGCGTCGCGGCGGCTCACGACTTTGAGCCCGTCGACGCGCCTGAGCTTGCGACAGCAGATCTAAGTTCTTCTGAACATCGTACTGACGATGAAAAAGTGCCCGTCACGCAAACAACTAGCACGAACTCGAACAGAGACTCCTAGGACGCGTTTTCTTCTTTATCCTTAAGGAAATGGTCACGTGGAAGGTGGATTCGGTCGTAGCTGTCCGAAGAAACAACATAGTACCAACTCGCAAACCTTGTGGAAAGCCGTTCAGCTTTCTCTTCGCCTTCACGAACGCGCCGCTGCCATGAAGTTCGCGCATCAACATCCGATTCAGGTGGTTCGGGCAATAACGCCGCTTGATCAAATTCGGCTGTGATAAAGACATACCGATTCTCGCCCGGACCACTGTCGACATCATCACTTGTATCGTCTCCGAGCATTACCGCCTCACCACGTCCGTAAACGATCTCGCCGAATCGAAGCGTATAGAGAATACCCTCGGTCGTCCTGACCAGAAGTTCCCCTTCATTAGAGAGCAGGCCACCATCCTCAGAAGGATAAAACCCCTTGTTAATCAAGTCGATGATATCCTGCTGACTAATGCGCCCGGCCATCGCCGCGTCGCGAAGATTTCCACTGACCCCTTCAGGTTTTGGACGGACACCAGCTATTTTCATTCCAATGATCGCGCCAACAAGACGATTGACTTCCACAAAATTGACTTCCTTGTCATCTGGCACGCCAGTTCCATCCCAAGTTGTATCGTTCAGCTTCTCAAGTGTGAACTCTTGAGGTTCACTCGCACGACGTGTCTCTTCATCTACCTCATACTCGTTGAGAACGATGTGATCAATTTGGTCCCGCTCAACTTCTAGCAGGTTCTGTTCAATCCAATCCTCAAATGCGGTACTAACGTCTGCCTCAAATCGTGCTGCATAGACCCGTTTCTGGTCTGGAACGCGGACAAAACGTAAGCCCTGGCGCCCTTCGATGGAACGACCCACGATTAAATCTGCTAAGGCTTCATCATTCGAATCTTTGACCGTCACACGCGTTCCCCGCCCAATCAAACTAGTAGCCGAAAGATCGGTGGGATCAATCACTCCTAATGCTTCATGGTCAGCTACGTTGTCGGTCCGAAAATCCTCTTTGACGATACTGATGATGTCAGCAGCAATATTCGACAGACGCTCACTCCCGTCGGCCGGGTAGCTGTGGTGAGACGGAATCGTCCACAATCCGTTTTGATTAGTTACCTGAAACGGGATCGCCGCGGCAGTTGCCTCATCGAACTCCACAACTTCAAGCGTCGCCGCCGCTTCTGGCTCCGTGAAGTCAGGAAAGAATCGTTCTCCAATGTCAAAAAATGCGTCTGGCGCCGAACGTCCAGGCACACTAACCAGAGCCACGACAGCTAGTACCACTGCCAAACCACCCATACTTAATGTTCTATTGAGTTCACTCATGTCATCCTCTAAGTCGATGGGCCGCCGCCGCTCCCTCTCGCTCGCGACGCCTGCGTTGCACGAAGACCCACGCCCCTAGTGCCATTACCGGAAGTGGTGGCAACAAAACAGCGACCGCTTTGATTGAAGTTTGGATTTGGCGAATTTGCGATTCCATGTTCTCTCGACTGGCTTGAATCTTTACGTCTTTCTCAGTGGTGATGTTTGTCGAAAGCACCTCAAGTCGACGATTCTCGACTTCTTCAAGATTCCGCACCATGATCTGCTTGGTCTGTGCGTCAATGTCTGAACGGGTCTGTAATTCTGACACTCGTTCGTTCAGTCTATTTTGTGCCTCTGTAAGAGCCTCGTCAGCCTCTGCTTCCGCTGATTGCTCATCGCGTGTCCGCTGTTCGACGAATTCCGCCGTCTGAGCTTCGACCCGCTCAAGAGTTCGGTGACGTGCCCGCCTACTACGGAGCTCGATGAATAAATCATCGCCTACCAGTGTGTCCATTGCATTCAAGAAAAAAGTGACGTTATCGAAATTCAATCCGCCGGGTGCTTGCTCACGAATAGCAAAAAATTGCTCGCCAACAAAATCAAGGTCCGCGATGACAATAATATCGACCGGACCGACAGCAACAACCTCGTCACTTAATTCGTCACCCACAACCGCCGTCTCGACCGCTGCTACCTCAGTCGCCGCCGCCGTCTCGACCGCCGCTACCTCAGTCGCCGCCGCCGTCTCGACCGCTGCCACCTCAGTCGCCGCCGCCGTCTCGACCGCCGCTACCTCAGTCGCCGCCGCCGTCTCGACCGCCGCTACCTCAGTCGCCGCCGCCGTCTCGACCGCCGCTACCTCAGTCGCCTCTGAAGACTCGGAGCTATCAAAAGCCAATTCGTCACCCACGAAGCGGACACGAGCGGCCATCACGTAGTCGTCGTCATCTGTCTGTCGTGGAGGATTTGGATTCATTTGCGGACCGAAGAATGTGCTTCTGACAAGCGAAAAGTAACCGTTCGTTCCAGAGACAGAACCGGATTTAAGCAACGGTTCAAACTCGTACTCAACATCTTCAGTTGCCTGCATAACCCCCGGATAGAGAAACACCAACTCCTGCAACTGTCTCGTTATCGGATTTTCGAGATTGAAAGTATCCGGATTCTCGTTGCCTGCTCCCAAGAAGACAACATCCTCGGGCATGTGAGCCAACTCGGGATGCGGATTGTAACTATCCCAGAGGATTCGGGTCGGCTCCCAATCCACTCCAAGATCTCTCAACCACTCACGAACGTTCCCCCGTGGGCCAGGACGCGGCTGTCCGGGTGGATAAGTAAAGGGATTGCCTTCACCTACCCATTCCGTCGGCGAAAGTGTCGGATTCACTGCAGGCAACGGGTCGACTAAGATCAAAGCCGGTTTGCCGGACCTTATGTAGTCAGCTACAAATCCTTGTTCGTCAGCTTGCAACGACGATGGGAGCGGCACAAGCAACGCGTCCACATCCTGAACAATGGGCTGTTCCGGGCTGATCTCAACCATATCGTATTGTTTTCGGAGCTCACTAATTACCGACCACTGCGGCGCGAATTGGTTCTGTTGAAAATCCATGCCACCGAATAGGTTCGCCATTGTCGACACGACCCCGATTCGCTTTCGCTCGGTGCGAGCAACAACACGGATACTCCTCATGATCTCGTACTCCGTGGGAAGCCCAACATCAAAAAATCCAATGACTTCCTCCTCGGCACCACAAGTAAAGGCAACCCCAAGGAACACTTCTTCCACTTCTGACCGTGCCGTACTTACGTTTCGGACCGATCGCGACTGAATCCCGAACGTTTCTCTGGCCTCACGAGCCGCGTCCGTAAACGGCTCCGTGTCCTGAATTAGCACCTCAACACCCGCGCCACCCAACGCATCTATTTCGTCCAAAATACTGATCAGGTTCGAACGCGTTTGAACGAATGGTTCCGGGACGTCTGGACTAATAAATGCCCGAATGAACACTGGCCGATCCGTCGGGAGCTCGTCGATTAGCTTTCGGGTCTGTTCGCTGAGCGTGTGCAATTGTTCCGCCGTAACATCAACTCGTACGTTCAATCTAGCCGCAATCACTCCAACACTGATCATTGCTACCGCAATCGCCACACTTCGAATAGCGTGATGGCTCCACATTGGATACCCATCAGCGCTAACCGGCCAATGACGTCGACTCAATACAAGCACGTTTAGATAAAGAAAAAATGCACCAACAGAAACAAAATAGATTAGTGCGCTGAGACTGATAATGCCCTTCGCAAAGTCATCGAAATGAACAAAAACACTGAGCCCTTCAAACGATTTTTCCAACCCCGGAAACAGCGCTCCCACCGCATTCCCTGTTGCGATCAAAATCGCGCACAAGAGCGCTCCGGCGATGAAAGCGATCGTCGCATTTCGAGTGAGGAGCGAAGCAAGCATTCCAACAGCTATAAGCGCTGCGCCAACGCTCCAATAACCAATGTAGTTGCTAAACATCAGCCCGAGGTCTGGACTTCCAAGGTAGAACAGCACAAACATGTAGCTCAATGAAAGCAGAAGTGCCGCAGTGTAGACGCCGAGCACCGCAAAGTATTTGCCAAGGACGACTTCAAGATCGCTCGCCGGCAATGTAAGAAGTAACTCGTCCGTGCCAAGTTTTTTTTCCTCGGACCAAACGCCCATAGTCAGAGCCGGAACAAAAAACAACAACAAATATGGGAGTGCTAAGTTGAGTTGGCCGAGGTTCGCTAGATTCTGCAGGAAGAACCTGTCCTGCCAAAACGCAGCAGCAGCACTCAAGAAAATAAAAAGCGTGATAAAGACGTATCCACTCGGGCTACTAAAATACAGCCGCAGGTCTCTGCGAGCGATAGCTTTGACTATTGCCGTGTTGACATATCCTGTCATTGGTTCTTTTTCTCCGATCGAGGGTCAAATACGTCAGTCCAACCGTGGACTCATCAGTTCTCTACCTCTACTTGACTTGTTTGTCATGACCTTCCCGTCCAACATCTGATGTCGCCGCAGACTTGGCCTGACCTGCATTTAGCAAAGAACCTCCAGCTGTCAAACGATAGAACGGTTGTTCAAGCGAACCGTTCTCTTCGAGTTCATCCACCGTCCCATCAAATAAAAGGCGCCCGTCATTTACCAAGAGGACGCGGTCGGCCACCGCCTCTGCTTCATGGAGAATATGAGTTGAAATGAGTAATGTCTTCGTGCGACCGAGGCTCTGAATATTCTGCCGAAATTGACGAATTTGATTCGGGTCAAGTCCGGCGGTCGGCTCGTCCATTATTAATACCGCCGGATCGTGTAGTAATGCCTGCGCCAAGCCAACACGTTGTTTATAGCCTTTCGACAATTTACCAGTAGGCTTCTCAAGAACCAACTCGAGTCCGCAGAGGGCAATTACCGTGTCAATCCGCATCTTCAGAAACCGCGGCTCCATCTCTCGAACTTCTCCAACGAAGTTAAGTAGATCCAGCGGCGTCATCTCTGGGTACGTGGGACCATTCTCTGGAAGATAGCCGAGATGCTGGGCTGCAGAAATTCGAGCTTGGCGAACATCGAATCCAGCAATGGATGCTGTACCGGAACTCGGAGCCAAATAGCCGGTCAACATGCGCATCATCGTCGTCTTTCCGGCCCCGTTCGGACCGAGAAAAGCAACGACCTGTCCCTGCGGAATAGAAAAAGAAATTTCGTCCACCGCAACGAACGGTCCAAAAATTTTGCTTAGTCCGCGCGCCTCAATCATCATTGCTGCTGTCATTTGATTCATCGTCAATCAATTCTAAATTTTAATTCCCGAATTAAGTTCGCTTCAGCATCGCTTGCCAACAGACAAAGCTCCGCTCCAACATTGCCTGATATTACGGAGGTCTTCTCTTTCCTACCGATGCGCTATTCGCGTTCAGGCCGTAACAAGAAGATAGAGAATAGCGAATCAAACAAGACCTCTTCAAGGTGTTGGAGGTCGATCTTCATTTAGATTAGACAAACCTAAACCAGATTATCTATGGTTTCGCATTTTTTTCTCCAAAGTTATTGATGAAATTCGCAGGCGGGAAGGCTAGGTCGTCCACACCAACGAACAGTTCGCAGGTCATTCTCAAGTAAAAACCATCCAATTAGTGTCATTTACTTTGAGGATCGCTCAAAATCATGCGATGCCTGTCGCTCTGACAATCCTTGCGGTCATGCTCATGGCACTCAGCGGGCCACCACCATTTCAATCTGATGCGCCGAACTCGGAGAGTGCGCGCACGCTCGTTGTCAAAGCACTTAAACGGGCAAAGTGGAACGAGGAACAGACATTTCCGTCAAGATTCCGTAGTCTGATGACTCGAACCATGCGAAGGTTCAATAGTGGCGGAGATATTGAAAAAGAAGACGTCGGCGATTATGAAGTGGTTCCTATTGACGGGGCACCATACGAACGGCGACTAACTGTCGACGGGAGGCCGCTTAGTCACGAAGAACAAGAAGGAGAACTAAACCGAGAAAATAACTTCCGCGAGAAACTCCGAAAACAAAGAGAGCATCCAAAGGACCAAGAATCGGATGATGACAACAGACTCATTTTCAACGAAGAATTGATTGAACGTTATGAGTTCATTTTTGAATCTACTGAAACTTTTCGTGGTCGGCAAAGCTATCGAATTTCGTTCCATCCGCGCCAGGGAAACCTTCCTGTCAGACGCAGAATTGATTACGCACTCAACAAAGCCAAAGGTCTAATTTGGCTCGACTGCGAGACGTTGGAAGCAGCCCGTATTGAGTTCGAACTAATTGACAAGGTTCGACTGTGGTGGGGAGTTTTCGGCAACATTGCAAACGCACGTGGCTCTCTGGACCGTGGTCCGGTGATTGGCAATATTTGGTCACAACTGCAGCTCGAAACTTACACGGATATACGCGTCCTGCTTAGCCGAACGCGTCGATCGGAAATTAGGCAATGGCACTCTTATGCATTAATAGCTGACAACTAGGAATGATTCGCCTTAGACACCTTGAATTATCAGAGATGGCAAGAGACCCGTTCAAGAATTCCTTGCTGTTGCTTTATCGCGCATTCGCACTAAAATTCTTTCAAGTTCCTCTAAGGAAACCACTCAAGTAATCCCCGTGCTGCAGAACGTTCCAGCAGCTTAGTTCCGCTAGCAAATTAACCTGCATCGGAGTCAGGCGAATGATGCTTCCTGGGTTTTGACCCTCAGTCTTATAAAACGGAAAATTTTCAAACGGGCCACTTGGATGAGGGAGCTGTCCATCCTCAATAGCTCGCCTAATTTCTGGATTCAGCAGTATCTCCCAACTAGGCACGCGTTCGTTGTATATCCAACACACCTGTGTCTCCCAGTCCCCGGACACCCCCCATCTCTCATTCTTTTGGACCATCAATCGTGTTGAAGCAATGACACCATGACCACGACGTTTTGCCGCGTGGAGTTTGCTCACAACATCTTGGAACGCCGCGCGAGAAAAAACTTGGTTGTGCGGACATTTACTCGATGGATATCCGAATAACGGTGGAATAAAAGGATCGATCCCAATCGTTTCAAATGGTTCACGGAATTCCATTCGCTCAGACAAAGGATGCAGTGTGTTAACAAAAACGATTAAGCGTTCAACCCGTCTTCTCAGCAAACCAATTAAACCGAAGTTCTCAATTTCCCCACCATCCGCAAACATCTGAAACTCTGTCGAAGGTATTTCCTCAGACCCGGGAGGCCAGTAGCGAGCTTGTGGAACAAACGCGGCACCTTCTGGTCTATTAGAGACGGCACTACTCATACCGACCGCATCGGCTAGTGAAAATGGGTGCGTCGGCATGACAATGCGCATTCGCCCGTGATTGTCTGGGCATCCAATCGGCCTCGGACATCCAAAAGCAAACGCTTCCAAATACCCACCTCCGACAATACAAAACTCATTTGAGCGAGACTCCAGAGTTAACCGATTCGGACTACCGACATACAATGGCGTGCACTCAAAGCCAACCCGTTGGCAACCAGACTCTGGCCCCGGTGGCCACATGAGACATGTATTAATCAGCAAGAAGGGCCGCCAAACATCTGCTCGAACTTTATGAGCCGGAAATTTCGTCAGGACAGGGTTGACTGCCAAAATGTCAGCTTCCGTACGAGAGTCCCACGTGAACCAACTAGGACGTGCCGGGTCAAAGAGTCCGAAGGGAGCTAGAAAGGTCTTCGCAACAGCATGAATCCAGACCCGTTCCCGGGCAAGTCCATCGTCCGCAACACAACTCTCCAGGACCTGTCTAAAGTTCGTAGTTGCCGGTCGAGCAAGCCTGACATCTGGAATCTCCGCCAACTTTTGCATATCAATTTCTTCGGGAGCGGAAACAGGACCAAGCAACTCCTCATCCCCCTGAGCGCCTAGCTCATGGTAGGTATATGGGACAGCTGCCCAAGAACCACCCGACACGCAAGACAAATAGCCGATGTCACCCATAAGCCCTAAATGAGTTAGTGCCCGTAGTTGGCCATATGCCGCGGTAAGCGCTCTAGTCCCTCCCCCGGAAAAACAAACACCGGTTTTTGGAAATAGTGGCAGTAGAGCGTTTTCTTCTTCGTGCTCGTAGCGTGTTTCGTCAGTCAACCAAACGCGAGCGCGGCCCAAAGATTCTTCCCTTGGTAGTAACGGTGACACGTTATGCAGACTGTAATGTACTTTTGAAAGACCGTGTTCAGATCCGGTGCTAACAGATGTCCCGTCACTTTGCCGAAATAGATTCAATCGTTTCGGTCGGATACCCCATCCGAGCCGTGAAGTACCGGGAGAGCACGTAGCCTCGTGGAAATTAAATCGCTAGAGTCCAGTAAAATTGCAACTCATTCTGTCAGTCGAGCTCGACCTTGAAACTCTGATTTTGCCTTACTAATTCGACGGTCGTTTTCATCCATTGACAGCATGACATCGTGCCGAGTACGAGGCGGATAACCGGAACGCCGATAGACATCGTAAGCTTCCGTCCTTAGGTGCGCGGGCATGTGATGGCCTGCACGCGTCTTTCGCTCGTGGCGAAGTGCCGTCACATCGACCGGAGCCACAACAATTCGTTCCCCAGGCCCTGGCGACGCTTCAGTAACGATACGGCCATCAAAGTCCAATATCTGGGAGCCCCCTGGCCATGAGTAGGGCGGATAATGTTCGAGACTCGCTCCTTGGTTTGCAGCAACAACATAAGCAATATTTTCCAGAGCACGCGCACGGTTCACGACTGTCCACCAAGCCATAGGTTCGGTCGCTCCCCACGGGTCCATGTAAGCGGAAACCCGGAGTAAAATCTCAGCCCCATTTGCGACAAGTTGCCGTAACACTTCCGGAAACAGCCAGTCATAGCAAATTGCACAACCAATATTCCCTATAGGGGTCTTCGCAACAGGGAATAGTGGTTCATCGTAACCAGGTAGGTCGTGTGGACTGCAATGCACCTCGAAAGGGATCCAAGGATTAACTTTCCGATACTTGTACAGAATTCCATCGGGTCCAATGAGACAACTCGTATTGAAAACAACGCCTGGCCAGTTGACATCCTCCTCCAACATCGAACCACTCTGGATATAGATGTCATGCTCCCGTGCCTTTTGAATTAGCCGATCCGTGTGCTCGTTGGGAATCGGCACAGCAAGATGGTGTAATAATTCCTTGACCGTAGCAAACACCGGAGCCGAATGGGCAAATTCAGGAAAGACGACTAGTTTCACTGGCAAAAAAGGTCGGCTCCCTCCCACAGCAGAGTCCACCAAAGTCAGCATACGGTCCGTATTACCGCGCATCTGACCACGGTCCACCGGGCGCTTCATATCTGTCTGGCAGGCGGCAACAGCGTAGCGAATTGGATCCATATCCGTTCTTGAATTCAGTTAATGCGAGGCTTCGATCAAGGGAATAGACCGCACAATTACACGTGTGTTATAGATTTCCCGGTATCGCCGATGTTCGGGTGTGTCTGGGTAATGTTCGTCTTTCCCATACGGATACCCACTCATACTATGAAATGGAAGTGGTCCTACCACGTCAGGACTTGCCGAATTGATATCCATTTCTTTGCTAAATCCGTAGGCACGCATCAAATATGTGCGATGCCAACCTTTTGGTACGGGATCGAGTGAGGACACATCAAACTTAAGTGCTATTTCATCACCATCCATCGCAATCACGAACATGTCATCTGCTGCCGCTAGTAGAGGCCTTACATCTCCTTCTCTCGTGTAACGACCTGCCATTGTCTTCCATGGTGATATCTCAGTCACACGCGTGTAGTCGTATATAGGTGGTTCGGATCCCTTGGGGCGTACTTCCGCAGAAAATCCTCTCGCCCGAAGTTCCGCAGAAAGCGTATCGAGCCGTGTCATAAGCACAGGTTCCGAAGGTACCGTTTCACCAATCAGAATCTGATCCCAGTAGATTCGAAAGTTTGTACTCAATCGAACCTCATGTTCACCTGGCAGCAGCTGATCTGAAAGATTGATAGCAATAGTCTGTGGTCGACCGACCGGAACACCAACATCTACAGATGTCGAGCGCCACTGTCCATTAATATCTCGGATCTCAAATACCGGCAGCTCCAACCCCAGGCCGGCTTGATATGCAGCAACGTTGTCGCTTGAAAACGCGTAGTCTGTCCAACCGGTTAGGAGTAGGGTTGTAGAACTTTCCACACTTCCAAGATCAATCGTCAAGGTATGTTTGTCCGCATAGCCGCGAAAAGGTGTTAGCGGAAAACTGTCCACGTAGATTCGGTCCAGATACGAAATATTTTCAGTTACGTCTTCGCCACGGTCATCAATAACTTGCAAAGGAACACGGGCATCTCGAACGATGTGAATTTCGTGTGGTTTGGGAGGATAGGTCATCCCTTCATTTGGAAAAATTTCGACGGTGTGTGGGTGCAAAAACGAAAGCAACTCAACCTCGTCCACGAACAAAGCTTCCTCAAGCTCGTTCGTTATTCTCAACTCAACCACACCGTCATGCGGTCGAAGCTGGTCGCCACGGATTCGCACATATTCCAACGGATCTGGGGAGTTGTATTGGCTAGGTCCGCGCCAAAGGCCCATTTCACCCCCGCCCAGAAAATCCGTCACAAATTCGAACCGGTGGCCGTTCCATGCATAGAGAAGAGGACAGGACGACGGTTTGCGATCGATCTCCTGTACCGGTAAGAGAGAGGGCAAGTACTGCTGAATTTCCGCCACCGCGTCGCTAACTCGTTCCACACTGGTTGTCTCGGCCTGCAAGATTCCTGACGGCCACAAGACACGAATGACATCTGCACCTTCACGTTGTCCGAGACCGAACAATAACTCGGCAGGCCCCACAGGGGGGCTCGCTGCTGATGTTTCCAACCGAGACCGCAAGCTTCCGGCACGCATCTGAATCTTTGCACCAATACCAAGCCGGTTGCTTGCTAACCCGCTGAGCTCAACTCTGAGCACCTGATTTTGTGTGTCCCCACTATTGCTCAGTAGAAGAAATTGCCCACCTATCATGGTCACAAGATCGGTCGTTCCACTTCGGTCGAGATCAACTGACACCGTGGAACGAGCTGACACGAGCGGAACAGCGGCGGAAACACTCGGGAGCATGGCCGTACTCGACACATCAATCCATGAACGCTCCAAGAAACGAAAGAGACGAAACCCGTCCGGCGACCAAGTAAAGAGGTCCAGTAGGCCATCATTATCGTAATCAAGAAATTGGGCCACTGTCACTGCAACTACCGGCGGTCCCGGTATGAACGTGAAGCGACCGCGACCGTCACTCATGGCAACAACACCACCGGTGTCACCGGCAAAAAAAATATCAGGGAAATCATCTTTGTTGAGGTCCGCGACCGCAACGACATTGGTCTCTTCCGGCAAATCTCCACTCATCCAACCTACTGTATCTGCGACATCGCGAAAGGTTCCGTCACGGAAATTTGAGAAAAGCTTCGGGGGCCCAACAAAATCAACTATTAATAGATCAACATCTCTACGATTATTAAAATCTGTCGGAACAACAGCTATCACATGGCCTCGCGAATCGAGTTGCGCTTCAAAAGTTATGTCCGAAAATGTTCCATCTTGGTTATTGCGCAGTAACTGCAGCGGCGCTGGCGAAAAATCCTCTGGAAACACAACATCCTCTGAACGGCGCTGAGTCGCAACCAAGTCAGCCAATCCTCCTATGAGCAAATCAACGTCTCCATCATGGTCGGCATCAACGAAAGCTGCGACGCTAGGGAGAAAGGGATAATCCGGTAAACCCGCTGCTTCGGTTACGTCAATGAATTTTCCTGTGCCGTCGTTGCGATAGAGACTGCTCGCTCCGTATCGAAGCACGAACAGGTCTGGTGCATAGTTGTTGTCGAAGTCAGCAGTGATAGCGGTAATCGGAATACCCTCTGAAGGTGATAAAGAGAGTCCAGCTTCCTCCGTTACATCGCTCCACGTTTCAAAACCGTCATTTCTAAGTAACTGCTGCCTCTCAGAAGACGTGACAAAAAAGTCAATATCTCCATCCGCATCGAAATCGAGTGGCGTTACGCTTCCACTCAGCGATGAAACCAAAGCCTCTAAACCATCTCCAGACAATTCATCCGCCGAAAATCTCCGGCCGAATGGTGAAATGCGGTCAGTATTACTTTGACTCGCGGCTGCAATCGCTTCTTGTGCAAACATTGCATCAGAGTTCCTCGCATTCAAAACCGTTGGTTCAGCACCAGTCGACGAAACTGCTCTCGCATAACGACCTTCCTCAAGATATCCTGAACCGTAGGTAATTGCGTATCCCGTTGAACGAAGCTCTGTTGCTCGTTCGAGAATCTCACGCCCTTCGCTTATCTCACCGTTCCTCGCCAGCGCCAACCCGAGGTTATACACAGCGGTGACATTAAACGGTTCTTCTGCATACGCGAGACGTAGGCGTTCGATGGCTTGATCATATTGTTGTGCCTCAAGAAATATTTGGCCGAGATTTATGTTTGTTCCGACATCGCGTGGATCACTCTCCAAAACACGTGAAAACAACTCGATAGCCTCACTCGGCCTATTTTCCGCACGTGCAATCAATCCGAGCAAATAGGACGGTGGCAAAGATGTCGGAAGGCGACCGGAAGCGTCAATAGCTGCAATTGCCGCACTTTCAAGATCTTGATCGTAAAAAAATGCTAATGCGAGATTGAAGCGTGCGATATTCAGCGTATCGTCGATTACAAGTGATTCGCGAAAAGCTTCTGTAGCGCTCGCATACTCGAACTGTTCCAGCTTGGCGACCCCTCGATTATTTGCTCGGTACGCCTGCTCCCGAATAACGAACATCTCTGAGCTACGGCCACAGCTAAGGACAACGATCGCCAGAAAAATGACCGCTGGGTAGCGACTATTAACCGAAAGCATCAGCGCACTCGCTCAATCGGCAGGGTTTCTACTAACCCGTCACCTTCTCTGATTGTCAGCTGTTGATTTGCTTTAACGCTCCCAAGCGTATCGATCATGCCGCTTGGCCAAATAACTCGCAACGATTCGGCCACTGTGGCGTTTCCCAGCCCGAACGTTAATGGCAGTTCGCTCTGCGAAGCATAACTTGAGCCGGTTTTTACGATCTGCCAAATAAGAGCACGTCCGGGAAGCGAAACCTCCACCCTAGCGCCAATGCCATCACTATTGGAGCTTGTTCCTCTTGTTACAACGCGCAAAAAATTATTAACATTGCCCCCATCATTTCTCAGGAGGCGTGCCGGACCATTGTTGACGGACACCAAAACATCTAAGTCTCCATCATTGTCAAAGTCCGAATAGGCCGCGCCACGCGCCACCATCGGGTTCGAAAGGGCTTCGCCGACATCTCCAATCACTTCTTCAAATCGACCTTGGCCAACATTTCGAAAAAGGTGTGGAGCCTGGGCGTAGGTCACCCTGGATTGGACACGTTCAATGTCATCCGCCACGTGGCCGTTAGCTACAAAGATGTCTGGACGACCATCGAGATCATAATCAAAAAAAAAGCACCCAAAAGCCAAAGTGAGCAAACTGGTTCGACCAATCTCCGAACGTGGAGCTTCATCAATAAACAGGCCATTTCCCTCATTATGAAAGAGAGCCATCATCTCGTTAGAGAAATTGCCGATGACAAGGCTCGGTCGACCCGATTCATCGTAGTCCACAGCGTCTACACCCATCCCCGCACGAGCAACTCCAGCCTCACTAAACGCAACCCCTGCTAGCAGACCAACATCTTCAAATGAGCCATCGCCCCGATTCTGGAAAAGCTGGTCTGGTTCCGTGTCGTTCGTAACAAAGAAATCCATCCAACCGTCACTATCGAAATCAAGCATAGCGACGCCGAGACCTTTAGAAGAAGGGATGTTGAGTCCCGCAAACATAGTTTGATCGGTAAATGTTCCGTTACCTTCGTTTCGATATAGAGTCGGTCGTTGGCCAGCATATGACTCGGGTGTGCAATACGACTTTGCGTCGCCGTCTAAAGAGCAGAACAAATCCGTTTCGATAGTCCACTCCACATAGTTAACGACCAATAGATCAAGATCGCCATCGACGTCGTAATCAAACCAGAGCGCGCTGGTCGAGAACCTATCATCACCTACTCCCGCTTCCTCCGTCACGTCAACGAAAGTGCCATCACCGCGCCCCTTAAAAAGCTTGTTTGTTCCAAGCACCGTCAAATAGAGATCCGCATTCCCATCATTGTCGTAGTCACCAGCTGCACCACCCATTCCGTAGACACTGATCTCTAATCCCGAACCAGAGGTAATGTCACTAAAGGTGCCATCACCTCTGTTGCGATAAAGCGCTGGATAGGCGTCTTCTCCTTCACCAGGCCAAGCCGTTGAATTCACTAAAAAGATATCTTGCCAACCATCGGAATCCACATCGAAGAACAACGCACCAGAACCGAGAGTCTCAGGAAGGTATTTTTTCCCGACCGCTCCACTGGAGTGAGTGAACTGAAGGCCTACGTCCGCCGTTACATCAACGAATTCGACCTGTGCGTACGCCGCCGGCGCAAGCAGTTGAAAGACAAGCAACCCCATCAAGACTACTTTTCGCTTAACCACTGCGTAGTCAGTTTACGACGATTGTGGAATTCGTTGGGCCAGAGCCTGCGCTCGCTTGAAATACCCGCTCGCGTTGATGCGAGCACAAAAATCGAAAAACGTTGGTTTCGGGCCCTCCCAGTGAAGTTCCTCAACCGTTTGAAACACAGGCACGTCTTGTCGAAGTGTAGCGAGGTCCCTGAAAAGTAACGCAAGCTCCCGATTTGCGGACAAAGTTTGAGCCAAGGTCTTCGCTCCACGCACATGCACATCCCACGAATTAGCGTCGTCAGGTATCAATTCAAGGTGTTTGTACCGTGAGAGAACCCTAGACGCAGACTTGGCTCCCCACCCGCGCAAACCTGGAAACCCGTCAGCTGAGTCGCCCGTCAGTGCAAGGTAATCTGGGATAGATGTCGGGTCGACGCCGAAACGCTCCCGAACTCCGTCAGCATTCCGGATTGTTCCTGCTCTCCGATCAAACTGCACGACTCGCTGACCCCTGACGGTTTGCGCTAGGTCCTTGTCCGGAGTGCAGACAAAAACCTGTTCGACTCGCTCGTCAGCGGAAGCAATAACAGCGGCGGACGCTAAAGCATCATCTGCCTCATAAGTCTCCATCTTCCATACAGATATGCCAAGAGACTCCACCGATTCTTCGAGGCAAGAGAACTGGTCTAACAACAATGGGTCTACGCCATCACTGGTTTTATAGTTGGGCCAGAGTTCGTTTCGAAACGATTCGACAACATGGTCGGTCGCGATTCCGATGTGAGTCACCGACTCTTCCAGCATGGACAGCAAAGAACCAACTACGCCGCGCACGGCGCCTACCTCTCGGCCATCGGCAGTAGTAACCGAAGGCAAGGCATAAAAATGCCGAAATAACTCGTAGGTGCCATCGATGAGGAAGACGTTCAACGTACTATGCGCGACAATTCACGGTCGAACACCAGCGGCAAGCGTCCGGACCACGTTGAGCTAGGCGACCCCCTGGTCTGCCAACTCCCCAGCTCTGCGACGACCTATTCTCGGACCCTGTCGTGGTTCGACAAAGGAACTCAATCGTTTACTGAGAGCGGGGTCACGAAGTTTTCGTAATGCGGCCGCTTCAATCTGGCGTATTCGTTCTCGTGTTAATGAAAATTTCTCTCCCAGTTCCGCCAACGTCGGCTCAGCCCCATCGCTCAGTCCAAAACGCATCCGAATAACTTCTCGTTCCTTTGGACTCAGCGTCTCAAGAACTGATTCAGTCTGGCGCCGCAAATCGAAAGCGACCGTGGCTTCTGCTGGATTGACTGCCGATTGGTCTTCAATGAAGTCACCGAATTGACTCTCATCACTATCTCCGACTGGTGCGTCTAAAGATACGACTGTCTGAGCGATCTTCCTTGCCTTTCGAACCACCGACAGCGGCAAATCCGCTCTCTCCGCAAGTTCATCTGGTGTGGGTTCCCTGCCTAAGTCTCGCGTAAGCGTCTGCATCGCACGATTCAACTTGTTGAGCGTCTCGATCATATGAACAGGAATCCGAATGGTTCTTGCCTGGTCTGCGATTGCACGGGTGATAGCTTGCCGAATCCACCAAGTCGCGTAAGTTGAAAACTTGAACCCTCGACGATAGTCGAACTTGTCGACCGCACGCATCAGGCCGATGTTACCTTCTTGAATGAGGTCCAAGAAAGCGAGCCCACGATTGACGTATTTCTTGGCAACAGAAACGACCAGCCGCAAGTTCGCCTCAGTAAGTTCTTTCCTCGCATAGTCGCCTTCAATGTTGCCTCGGTGCATCGCCTTTAAAACGGCATGCAAATCGTCTACAGCTTCACCATCCTTCACTAACTGACGAAGTTCACGTCTTGCATCCCGCAACGCTGCGACAACAACACGACGTCGGCTTTGCGCAACTTGGCCCCTGAGTTGTTCGACGCGACGCTCAGCATCCCCTAAGGCACTCGCTGCAGCTTCAACCTGTTTTGTTAGCTCTACCCGAAGGGCCGCAGTAAACTTAATTTTTCGCACAGCGTGCGACAAAGAAACTCTGGCCCTCAAAATTCGCCACTTCGTTCGTGCAGAAGGGTGGAGTTGACGTTTCTTAATAGATTCCGCTCTTGAGACTCGACGTCCTAACTCCTTCGTCGACTCTAGAACGGCGTCAGTTTCAACCAAAAAACGTTTCGTGCGATTGGCGAGTTGCCGCTCAGTCAACTCGGTGTCAGTCGAGACACTAATGACATCCCTTAGCGAGCGGGTACCGCTGCGGAGTCTATCAGCAATCGTCTCCACATACCGGGCAACAATCAAGCTTCGAGACAAGGCTTTTATAACCCGCAAGTCACCTCTTTCAATGCGTTTCGCAATCGCGACTTCACCTTCCCGAGTTAAAAGCGGCACACGGCTCATTTGACGAAGATAAGTACGAACAAGGTCTTGACCCTGGTCTTCTTCCTGTGCGGGTGCGGATGCTGGAGCCTCCCGCGCCCTAGCAGCCGGCCGAGGTTTAGGATCCTGTACCTGGTCCGCTCCCTCGACTTCAATGCCCTGATTCTCAAGGTCCTGTAATATCGAACTGATATCTTCGATATCGAGGTCGGGCGGTGCATGTTCCATAACTTGGTCGAGCGTTACGAATCCACGTGTTTGGCCCAACGTCACGAGTTCCCTTACAACATCCTGGCGTTCCTGTGTCAGCAAAGTGCTAGCTCTCCTTAAAGCCTTACTATCGGCACGAATACCCTAAAGGGTGCCCCAACGGCCGGGGAAAATTTCTTTCTACTTTAGTCTGACGTCTCAGAAGTACAGATTGTTTCAGTGAGATCTGCTAATTCTAACAATAATTTATAGAGAATCGACATTTTTTGTCTTTTGAACTGATTTTTACGGCCGTTGCCGCTAGATTAGACAAATTTTGACGAGAGGTTCCGTTTCCAGTGTTTAATCAACCTCAAAATGCACAAAATTGTGGCGATAGACAATAAGCTTTATTCGCTGAGCCTCATAATCGACGCGTAATCGGAAACCGTAGTGCAAAAGGACAGTTTTCTTCATTGATCGGTTCTGTTTTGGCGTTTAATTTCGACCGATGCGCCAAAAATACAGTGCCGCGAGAATTTTAAGACTTTTGAAATAACCGAGTAATATTATGAAGAATACCGAGTCCACGAAAGACATGTCATTAACGGAAATTCGCATCGAACCACTGTCACCGACAATCGGAGCTGAAGTTTTTGACATCGACCTCAGAAAACCACTCGATTCTCTAGCAGTAAAAATACTCGCCGAGGCTTGGAGAAAGCACTTGGTCCTCTTTTTTAGGGATCAAGCACTGTCGCTCGAGCAACAAAAAGCAGTAGGTAGACAGTTCGGTAAATTGCATATTCACCCGGCAGCGCCGAAAGACTCCAAACACCCAGAAATCCTCGTTGTCCACGGGGATGACAAGGTCGAGTTTGTTGCCGGAACTCTTTGGCATTCAGACGTTTCCTGCGACGTCAATCCCCCAATGGGGAGTATCCTCAGGATCGAACAAGTGCCATCATCGGGTGGGGATACCTTGTTTTCCAGTATGTACGCGGCGTTTGATGCACTCTCTGAACAAATGCAGCATTTACTCGCCGGTTTAACAGCGGTACATGACGGTGAACAGTATTATCGGGGCCGCTACGGAAGAACAAACCTACGAGACAGAGATTACCCTTCCGCTGAACATCCGGTTGTCCGGACACACCCAGAAACAGGGCGTCAAGCTCTCTACGTCAACGAGGGATTCACCACACGTATCAAGGAGTTGTCGCCCACGGAAAGTGACGCTCTACTTGGATTTCTTTTTAAGCATTGTGCGAGACCTGAGTTCCACTGTCGGTTTCGTTGGCGAAGAAATTCGATGGCTTGGTGGGACAATCGCTGTGTACAACATCTAGCAATATGGGACTATTACCCCCAAACTCGCCACGGTTATCGCGTCACAATCGAGGGTGACCGGCCATTCTATGAGCCGAACCAACCCTTAAAACAACCGTTAGAGCAGGTTGATTAGTAGATTAATTCCATTGATCGACGCGGTTACACAAAGTGCCGCAGCCAAGGTCATCACAACTCCGACTTTGGCCATGTCGCGAATAGAAAAATAACCAGCCGAATAGGGCAAAACGTTCGTGGGGCTTTCAGTGACAAGAATGAAGGCAAGGGACGAGGTAAACGCTGCAGGCGCAGCTATTGCCCATACGTCCAGACCAAGATCGTGCGCCAGAGCAATAAGGATCGGAATTATGATCGTGCCGGTTACCGTATTACTTGAAAATAGCAAGTGCAGAGAAGCAACTACTATCACTATCACGAATGGTTGGAGGAATACAGGAACAAGCGGTAATCGACCTAACATTAATTGAGCTAACCAACGAGCAGCTCCAGTTTCAAAAACCATCACGCCTATTGAAAGACCGGCCACGATAAGAATGACGCCTCCCCAGTCCATGTCATGTTGGGCCTGTTTCCAACTCTGCACCTCAAGACCTGGTACAAACAGAAGCAACCCACCGCACAAAGCTACGGCTTGAACAGGCAAATCGATGAGCCCTTTCGATAGTTCGTTCAACAAAGGTGACACCAACCACGCCACAACGGTCCCGCTAAACACAATTAGAGTCCAGATCTCTAAGCGACTTAACGGTCCGAGCTTGCTCGCTTGACGCGCGACGTCATCGTCATTGATTGGTAACTGTTCGAGTTCTGGTGGAAAAAACCACAATAGAATCCACCAGCCGATCGGAATCATCAGGAGCGAAGCTGGCACGCCATAAGCCATCCAGCGCACAAAAGAAATTTCTATTCCGGCCAATTCACTCAGGTATCCGAGCGCAGCAAGATTTGCGCCAGTGCCCGCCGGGGTACTGATACCTCCGATCAAAGGTCCATAAGCACAAGCAATCATCAACGAACGACCGAAATTACTTTCACCAGGCTTCAGCCCCGCGTCCCGCAATACACCGACGCCAAGCGGCAATAACAAGGCTGCCACTGCCATGTCTGTGATCCACATCGACAACAGAGCCCCAACCAATAAAAATCCCAGTAACACACGATCTGAACGGGTACCAAGATTGCGCAACACAAAAACAACTAGACGCGCGCCGAGACCCGAACGCGTGAAACCTGTTGATAGAAATAGCACGCCTATGAAGAACGTAATTAGCGGATTCCCAAACCCTGAGCGAACAACACTTTCGTAATCGGAAATACCAAAAGCAGGAATAAGCACGAGAACGAAAAGAGAAGTAATAGGGAAAGGAACCGCCTCACTAACCCATAAAGTAATCGCGAACATCAGAATTGCGAGACACGCCTTTCCTTCATTCGTCAATTCAATAAGTTCGTTTCCATTCTCGATTGGAGAGGGTGACGGCAGTCCATTTACGAAAAAAAGTAATACCGCCGCCCCACACAAACTCAAGATTCGCTTTCTTGTGTCGGAGAGCACGAAAAACGAAAAACCTGGTGTTTTCGCCACGTGGCAACAATCCTAACGCACGTTGAAACAATCAATGCAACAAAGCGGCGAACTCGCTCCGTGTCTAGACGTCGCAAAGCAGTTTTATCCCGCTTTCAAGACAAACATCGGTATGCTTGGCGAACCTTTGTATAAAGTCAGGGAAAGAGAAACCTGTCGGCGTGGTCAGTTTCTCGGACGGATATGACTCGCCGTTGAGCACAACCACCAAAAGTTAGGATATAGATAGGGACCAGGACTGAGACCGAAAAAAATCATCATCAACGAAATTGCCAACGGCAACGGGACAAATCGAGCACAGCAATTCAACTGTATTCATCAACCTGGAGTTAAGTTACTTCGAGCTGAGCGGACAAGTTTTACGTCAAGCGAAAAACGGATATCACAGTCTAGTTGAGCGTATCAAGTTTGTTTCCATCGACATTATTGCAGGACGAACTACTTCGAACCCCAAAATAAATTCTTTTAATAACGGTAATGGTCCGCTTTGTAGGGACCGTCCTCCGGAACTCCAATATAGTCCGCCTGCGCCTTCGAAAGCTTCGTCAGCTTAACTCCCACCGAATCGAGATGCAGTCGTGCCACCTTCTCGTCAAGACGCTTGGGCAACATATACACTTCGTTGGCATATTCCCCTGAATTGTTATGCAGAGCCAGTTGGGCGAGCACCTGATTCGAAAATGACGCTGACATAACAAAACTAGGGTGACCCGTCGCACAACCAAGATTAAGTAAACGCCCTTCGGCCAAAACCATCACACTATGTCCGTCCCGAAAGCGCCACTCGTCGTATTGGGGTTTAATGGTGATCCGCTGAATACCGGTTACGTCCTTGAGGCCACTCATGTCGATTTCGTTGTCAAAGTGTCCAATGTTGCCAACAATCGCCTTATCCTTCATCGTCCCCATGTGTTCGGCCGTAATGACATCACGATTGCCTGTTGCAGTGATAAAAATATCGGCGGTCACGAGCATCGCTTCCAGTGTGTTCACCTCGTAACCTTCCATTGCAGCTTGTAACGCACAAATAGGATCGACCTCTGTGACGACAACTCTACAACCCTGACCACGAAGCGACTGAGCACAACCCTTTCCGACCTCGCCGTAGCCACATACAACAGCGGTTTTGCCTCCAAGCATGACGTCAGTAGCACGGGCTAGTCCGTCTGGGAGAGAATGTCGACAGCCGTATACATTATCGAATTTACTCTTCGTGACCGAATCATTCACGTTGATAGCAGGGAATAGCAGCGTTCCCTCACGCATCATTTCGTACAAACGATGAACGCCCGTGGTAGTTTCCTCGCTGACCCCTCGAACGAGTGGACTTAAACGGCGCCACTGGTTCGGGTCATCTGATTTAACTTTCTCAAGCAACTCTAGTATTACGCCCCACTCTTCCGGTTCTTCGGCCGGATTAAAGGGCGGGATCTGTCCAGCTGTTTCGAATTCAAAACCTTTATGAATTAATTGTGTCGCATCACCTCCATCGTCAACGATCAAATCGGCCCCGCTGTTGTCTGGTCGAACGAACGCCTCGTTCGTACACCACCAGTACTCCGCCAAAGTCTCACCCTTCCATGCAAAAACTGGAACCCCTCTAGGGGCAGCAGGGGTTCCGCCAGTATCAGCCCGTCCTACGACGACAGCCGCTGCCGCATGGTCTTGAGTCGAGAAAATATTGCAAGATGCCCAACGGACATCAGCCCCGAGATCCGTCAACGTTTCAATCAACACAGCAGTTTGGATAGTCATGTGCAGGCTACCCATTACCTTGACGCCTGCCAATGGACGGCTCCCGGAATGCTCGCGGCGAATAGCCATAAGTCCCGGCATCTCCTGTTCTGCCAGACGTATCTCGTTACGTCCAAATTCAGAGAGACCGAGGTCAGCGACTTTGTAGGGCAAGCGCCCAGCGTTAGTCGCCTCGTCAAACGGATGAAGTGTCTGTGCGGCAGTGATACTCATTTAAATAGGTTCCTTAATGGATTTTCGCGCACGCAAGGCGCTTTCTGTTCAATTCTAATGTTTCCGTCCACCGTAACCATTCGATCACTAAACAACGGCTATGGACGTCGAGGCCGAGGCGACCGGCGGGGGCTGCGACGAGAGAGTGAGGTTTTTCCGGTTGTTCCCTTAAGACTTTTCCGCGACGTCGCAGTCGCCTTTTTCGTAGCCTCCTTAGGCAAACCATGCAACGTCTGTTGATAATAATCATCAATCAGCATGGCAACTAGAAGAGCTCCGTCTTCATTCTCAGCCAATGTGTTAGAGAGTGGAAGAAAGCGCCTGCTCCGTTCAATCTTCAGCTTGTCACGTTCACGAAATCTCGCCTCAAGAAAAGTCGTTACCCGTTCGCTCACTACGGCCGCAACATCTTCATCATTGGGAACCGGGCGTTGTCGGAATTCGATACCATAACGCTTAGAAATCTGATCGATGTCCAGCGTTTCCGCTTCACTAGCGAGAGAAAGCGCAGTTCCTGTTGCTCCAGCACGCCCCGTACGTCCGGATCGGTGGATGTAATCTTCTGCGTCTTCGGGAGGCTCGTACTGAATAACATGGGACAATTGGGGTATATCGATGCCGCGCGACGCAACGTCTGTAGCAACCAGAAATCTGAGATTTTTCTGGCGAACTCGGCCAAGAATCTGCTCCCGATCTGTTTGAGACCGGTCGGCACTCAATTCATCCGCGTCATAGCCAAAGCGCCTCAGCACTGAGGAAACGTAGTGGACGTTAGCTTTTGTGTTGCAAAAGATGAAAGCCGACGTTGGGTTTTCAACCTCTATTATTCGAACCAGCGTCCGGTCTTTTTGCATTGCTGGCACAACGTAAAAAAAATGTTCTGTGTCTGTAGAATGAATATGGTCGCCGCTAAGCGTCAGAAATTCAGGCGCAGCTATAAACTCACGAGCCGTGCGCATTACAGAGTCTGGAAAAGTCGCCGAAAACATGGTCGTATGGACCGGTCGATCGGGCAAATAACTCTGAATCTCTTTCATGTCTGGGTAAAAACCCATCGAGAGCATTCGGTCCGCTTCGTCGAAAACCAACATAGAGAGACGGTCCAGCAAAAACGTCCGTCGTAACAAGTGGTCGAGAGACCGACCTGGCGTCGCAACTACCAAATGTGCACCTCGACGAAGCGCCTCTATCTGCGGACCATAACCAACACCGCCATAGATCGCCGCCGCGCGAAGTCCACTATCAGCCCAAAGCATTTCGGCGTCCTGTTGCACTTGCCGTGCAAGCTCTCGCGTGGGTACCAACACGAGCGCTTGCGTGTGGTCTACTCTTGAATCTAATCGCTCAAGCATTGGCAGTAGAAACGCGGCTGTCTTCCCACTACCTGTGCGGGCTTGGATAAGCATGTCCCGGCTGGCGAGCAGATAGGGGATACCTCTAGCCTGCACTGGCATCAGCGAATCCCAACCAGTTCGCTCAACTGCTTGCCTAAGAGAATCCGGAAGTTGATCGAGAGAAATTTCCTGGAGAGGGTTCTGTGGCTCCGCAATCTTCGGTTGGAGCGATGTCGGCGTGGGCAATGTGTCTGTCTGGCCTATGACGTTACTAGTACAACTGTTTTACGTTTACATTCTACACGCCGTATCAGAAGATATCCTGTTAATACGGCAAAAAATCAGATGTGTGCAACTTTCTAGTCAATCAAGGCGATTTAGATTCGACTAGTCCACGCCGAACGCAAGTAATACGTTGCCCGGACGACCGCCGAAAGAAGCGTATCCTGAAGGTGTATAGACCATTCCACCAACTACTACCGTGCCAGGACCATTAATAGAGCCGCCCTTGCCAGCAACACCGTTCACAGTTTTGTAGTCTCCATTCGTATCGAATTCCCAGATAGCTGTTCCATCTTCCGAAGCGTACGCCCGGAACATTCCATCGTATGCCCCAACAAAAACAACGCCAGGGATAGCCGTGACCGCTGCACGCATGGGCGAATTGCAACTAGCGCAAACCGGCGAGTCTAGCCCTGCAAACCAAACCAGTTCACCCGTACCGACCTGAACGGCTGCGACACCACTAGGACCAGACGTTAAAAGAGCCGAGTTACCAAAATAGACCTTCTCGTTATCCACAGCAAAGCCCCATTCAACACCACCTAACTCGCTTCCGCTGTCGAGACGAAGCTGCCACACAATGTTGCCACCATCATCAGGATCGAGGGCATAGCCGACACCAGATTTTTGTCCAATTATCAGCAAATCACGTCCATCCACACTCCGAACTAACGCTGGCGAAGCACCGAAATCAAAATCACCGCCAACCTCTTTTGGGCAGTTCGGGTTCCGTTGATCACACCCGTGGATGAACGAATCATCCGCCGTCATTTGTTGCCACCAGCGGATAGCTCCTGTCTCTAAATCGAATGCAACGATGGCGTCACTTGTTGCAGAAGAAGGCTCTGTATAGGCGTTTCCAGTCCCGACATACACAACTCCACGTGCAACGTCAACCGTCGGCGCCGACCAAATCGCAGCTCCCGCGGGTCCCATGAGAAAGGCACCGTCTGGATTTCGGCCCCGTGGCCTCGGTCGTTCAGAAATCACATAAGTTTTCCAATCGAGTTCACCCGTGGCGGTATCAAGAGCAACAAGACTGCCACGAAAAGTACAGCAAGCATATTCGGGATCAAGAGCAAGTGTTTCTTCAGCTGAAGATACTGGCACAAAAATTTTGTCGGAATAGACAACCGGGGCACCCGTTATGCGAGCCCCTTCATGGTTTTCAACGTCGTTAGTCCAAAGACGCTCACCGCTAAGCGCATCAAGCGAATAAACGTTTGCATTTAGGTCTCCAAAGAATAGAACCTGTCGACCATCGTTGAGTCGAGTTACAGTTATTGAACTTCGAACACCACTCTGCGCTTCGAACGTCCAATGCACACAGCCTGTTTTTGCATCCAGCGCATAAACCTTGCCATTCTGATCGCCAAGAAACAGTCGACCACCAACCACTGTTGGTTGTGCCCATGCAGACGTAGCATCCGGAAAACCAAATGCCCATTTCAGCTCGAGTCTCGACACATCACTTATTTCGAGCCCGGCTTGAAGAGCTGGTTGATACCGTCTATTTGTGACATCGGCACCCCAGCCGTTCCATTGAGGCCCATTGCCAAGACCTTTCCATTGATCTGACACTGAACACAACCCAGTGTTTGTATCCGAACCAAGACCGATAGCTCGACCGGTAACAAATTCTGCAATCGCTACCCGTTCGAACCTGCTCAGGCCCTCTCCCTGTTCTCTCATAGCGCCGTCTGTCAACGCCACAACAATCTCTTCTGGTTCAAATGTTCGCATTGTCTCAACAGCCAAAGCACGAGGAATTACGTCACTGAAGTGGCAAGGAGCACAATGATCGTCAAACAAGCTTTCACCGTTTTGAAGCCGACTCGCAAAAAGTTCAGGCCCCATTAAGCTGCAAGCCCATACCCACGCAACGATAAAGATCCAGAAATTTCGAATCGTCATTGAGAAAATGAAATCGTTGGAATTGTTCCTAGACGACACCTACGGTTCTAGCGTTGTCGCCTGCTCGACGGAAAATAAATTTGTCTATCGAAAATGCATCTACACGAAAAACCCGGTATGCAAATCTCCTTCCTCACTGGAATGCGGGCTCACGCCAAACGCGGGCCGCTCCCGAAGGAACTCTCAACGAACCTTGGAACGTATTCCTCATCAGGGTTTCTTGCCGTGTCATCTATCCGGTTCAGTTGGATGAGCTACGGCGCCCAAAAGGCCGCTGTCCAAGCGCCCGCTGCATTACTTCGTATTGCACTGACATTATGTGGCCAATCGCTTCAATCCAATATGCCGCGTTATGGGCCCCTGGCATCTGCATGTAATCGAACGGAATTCCTTCATCCATCATGAACATCGCAAGCATCTTGGCGCCTTCAATTAACCGATCCTCAGTTCCACAATCGAGATAAATGTGAGGGAGTTCATTCCTCGAAACCTTGGCAATCAATTTGAACGGGTCATAGGCATCGGCTTGTTCAGCAGTCGTAAACATCGTGCCCAGAGGCGTTCTCTCTATTTGGCTGCTGAAGCCATCAATCCCTATAAGGGGATTGGGTTGTCTGCGTCTAGCCTCCTGTTCAGGTGTCCTCGCCCGCGGTGTTCGCGGAGGCATTTCACCTCGAATTCTAGCTGCAGCCTGGCGACCAAACTCCAAGGCTCCACTTGTACTTCCAATTGAAATAAACATATCAGGATGGCGAAGACCTAACGTGATCGCACCATAACCCCCCATCGATAATCCTGTGATTGCACGTCCTTCCCGTCGTGCCACCGTTCGGAAACTCCAATCGACGTGGCTAACAACATCTTCAATCACGTGATCTTCCCAATCATTCTTCTGTCCGTCCTGGTTGTCTGCCCAGTTGATATACCAAGAATTGCCAACATCCGGCATTACGACAATCAAATCCTCATATAAACCCGTATAGAATGGCGCCCCATTTGACAATCCCCACGCGGTGTAGTTTTGGGTGAGGCCGTGCAAAAGATAAAGAACGGGAAACCGCTCTGTGGAGTTCTCATAATTCTGTGGCAGCAGGATGTTGTATTTCATCATCCGCTCAACAGCGGGACTAAAGAACTCCACCGTATGAAGATCAAGGCCTACAGCTTTTAACGGGCTCGCCAGCAGTGTCAGAGCGATCGCAAATACCATAGGTCTGAGAACTCGCGGCACCAACTTAGTCATACTTGTCCTCCTAATCTCACTTCTGACGGATTTGCCAGATGAGCCTCCGTGTTCGCTCACGCTTCATGCTAACTCAAAAAAGATTCCTAGCGTCGATTCTCAAGGTCACAGTATCCTTTTGGTTTCGGATCACAACGGAGGACGCAAATGCACGACACCCGACTCATGCTGGTTCTGGCCATTGCGGCCATGTTGGTTGGCTTCCCGGTCCACATAGCCGGACAGCAAGAAGGCACCCGAGACGGGGAATGGCCGTCCTACGGAGGGGATCTTGCCCATACACGCTACTCTCCGCTCGACCAAATAGACGAAAACAACTTCGATGAACTCGAAGTAGCCTGGTCATTCCGAACCGACAACTTCGGACCGACGCCAGAATTCTTCCTCCAATCGACTCCACTAATGGTGAATGGCGTCCTCTATACGACAGCCGGTACTCGTCGCGCGGCCGTTGCGCTCGATGCAGAGACCGGAGAAATTCTCTGGTTCCATCGTTATGATGAAGGAGAACGCGGCGCTGCCGCACCACGTCGATTATCAGGTCGCGGGCTTTCGTATCTGGAAGACGACGGCGACGGGAAGATTTTTTATGTGACACCCGGGTACCATCTCATCGGCTTAAACGCAAAAAATGGCCGTCGTTTATCGAACTTCGGCAATGACGGCATCGTTGACCTCAAATTAGAGCTTGACCAAGATATCGATCTTGTGACCGGCGAGATTGGTCTTCACGCGGCACCGCTTGTTTTTAACGACACGATCGTTATCGGGGCTGCACATCTTCCTGGCGGCGCGCCGAAATCAATGCGCAATGTCAAAGGCTATATCCGTGGTTTCGACACGAACACGGGGACCCGAAAGTGGATCTTTCATACGATTCCACAGGGCGACGAATTCGGCAATGATACGTGGGCGGGGGAGTCGTGGCGAGACACGGGAAATACCGGCGTCTGGGGACAAATGACCATCGACCCTGAACTCGGCATGGTCTACTTGCCCGTAGAAATGCCCACAAACGACTACTATGGCGGTCACCGCCTTGGTGACAATCTTTTTTCAGACAGTCTAGTCGCTCTCGACTTAGAGACAGGTCAACGTCGATGGCATTACCAGATCACACATCACGATGTTTGGGACTGGGATCTGCCGGCTGCTCCAGTCCTAACTGATATCACCGTTGACGGTCGTGAAATCAAGGCTGTCGCACTTCCCACAAAACAGTCATGGCTATTCGTTTTTGACCGTGAAACCGGTGAACCTGTTTGGCCAATTAACGAACAGCCGGTTGCACCATCAGATATTCCCGGCGAGATCTTATCGCCGACGCAGCCACACCCAACGAAACCCCCAGCATTTGACCAGCAGGGAATTGGGCCAGACGACTTAGTCGCATTCACCCCCGAGATCAGAGCTCAAGCGCTAGAGGTGCTAAGTCGCTTTCGATATGGACGTTCAATCTATACGCCTCCCTCTGTCGGTAGTGCTGATGGGACCTACGGAACGCTGCAAGTGCCAGCATCGACCGGCGGAGTAAATTGGCCCGGCGGTTCTTTCGATCCTGACACAGGGATCTTTTACCAGTATTCAAAATCGGAGGTCACAAATCTTGGTCTGACGAACAATCCAGACCGTTCAGATATGAATTTTATTCGGGGGCGGCCGGAAGGTGTAAGTGCGCGCCAAGAAGCACTGAATGTTGAAGGTATTCCGATTCTGAAACCGCCATGGGGACGTATTAGTGCTATCGACCTTGGAACGGGAGAGCTTCTCTGGCAGGTCGCTCACGGAGAAACTGCTGATAATATTCGCAACCACCGGCTACTGGAAGGCGTACTAATTCCTCGGACGGGACGACCGGGCCGAGTAGGAACCCTCGTTACTAAAACACTCGTGGTCGCGGGAGACGGAGGCACGTTTACGAACGACGAAGGTGTATCTGGTGCGATGCTTCGTGCTTACGACAAGACAAACGGCAACGAAATGGGCGCTGTATTTATGCCAGCTCAGCAAACCGGGTCACCGATGACTTACTCCGTCAACGGAAAACAATATATCGTTGTAGCCGTAAGCGGCGGCGGCTACGGAGGCGAGCTAATCGCGTACCATTTACCATGATCGTTGGAATTACAAAGGAAACGTTCCCTGGTGAACGACGTGTTTCTTTAGTACCTGCGGTTCTACCGTCTTTAACAAAAGCATCCCTTGATGTCTTGGTAGAATCATCGGCTGGGCAGTCAGCGGGTTTTCCTGATGAAGCATATGTGGAAAAAGGGGCTCGTATTGCCGCGTCAAGAGCGCAAGTTTTTGCCGAAGCTGAGATCGTGCTTCAAGTCCGAACGCCGGGAGCTGGGGGAGAATCCGGCCAAGAAGATCTTTCGCTGCTAAAGCAAGACCAAACTCTTATCGGATTCTCAGAACCCCTGGCAGAACCTGCCGTAGCTTTGAGAGTCGCCGAACGCCACGTGACAGTTTTTTCCATGGAACTGATCCCGAGGATCACCCGCGCTCAAAACATGGATGCTCTTTCATCAATGGCAACCATCGCTGGTTATAAGGCAGCATTACTCGCAGCTAACACATTGCCTCGATTGTTCCCGATGATGATGACCGCCGCCGGAACGATAACCCCGGCACGAGTTTTTGTTGTCGGTGCTGGTGTCGCTGGCCTTCAGGCTATCGCTTCATGCCGTCGACTCGGGGCTCGCGTCGAAGCGTATGATGTCCGACCGGCTGTCAAGGAACAGGTTGAAAGTCTAGGCGCAAAATTTGTGGAGTTGCCACTCAAACCAGGTAGCGCAGAAGATGCCGGTGGTTATGCAAAAGCGCAAGACGAACACTTCTACGAACGGCAACGCCAAATGATGACACGCGTGGTTACCAACAACGATGTCGTCATTACAACGGCTCTTATCCCAGGAAAAACCGCGCCGGTGTTGATCACAGCTGAAATGGTCAGCGGCATGGCCCCCGGGTCCGTGATTGTCGATTTGGCAGCCGAGCGTGGTGGCAATTGCGACCTCACGAAAAGCAATCAGACTATCGTGTCAAAAAACGGCATAACTATTCTTGGACCAACGAATTTGCCATCATCCGTGCCACTTCACGCATCTCAGATGTACGCCAAGAACATCTCCGCTCTTCTCTTGCACTTAGTCAAAGACGGCAGTTTGGTGATAGACCTCGACGACGAAATTACTTCGGCTACGTTGATTTCACGAGGTGGGCAGATCGTGCATCCCCGTGTTAAGGAATCTCTGGATACCAATTAGTTGATTCAATTGTTCATTTGTGATGAATATGGCAGCTAGCTAAAACATTCAGCATCTAGAAACCATGGAAACATTTATTCCCCTACTTACCATTTTCATGCTGGCGGTTTTCGTCGGGTTTGAAGTCATCACCAAAGTACCGCCACTGCTTCACACCCCCTTGATGTCTGGCAGCAACGCCATTTCCGGTATCACCATCATTGGTGCGTTGTTGTCAACGGCCTCTTCGAGTCGTGCGACAGTTATTCTTGGTTTTCTCGCGCTAGTAATCGCCACAATCAACGTCGTTGGGGGCTTCATGGTGACTCACCGCATGCTTGATATGTTCAGGAAAAAGGATTAGGTCTGAGCGTGGACAGCGTCTTCATCAACTTCATTTATCTCATTGCGTCGGTATTTTTCATTCTTGGCATTCGCGGTTTGACTCACCCACGCACCGCCGTTCAAGGAAACCTTTTGGGCGCGGGCGGAATGCTGCTAGCGGTCATCGCAACGCTTCTTGACCAACAGATTTTCGGTGTTGGCTTCAACACCTATGCCGTGATTCTTGGTGGACTAATACTTGGTGGCGCAATTGGCGCGACCGTAGCACTGAAAATCGAAATGACAGCGATGCCAGAAATGGTCGCACTGTTAAATTCGTTCGGTGGCGGAGCCTCGGCTTTAGTTGCAGGGGCTGTTCTAATTGGCCTAGCGAACCTATCGACACAGACGACCGTCGCGACAGCATTCTCGGGGCTCATCGGGTCTGTAACGTTTTGGGGAAGTCTCGTCGCGTTTGCCAAGCTCCGCGGCATACTACTACCGGATGACCCTGTTATCTTTAAGGGACAACAGCTCCTTAATGGAGCACTTGGCCTTGCGGCGGTTGCCCTCGGCGCAATGGTGGTAGCCGAGCCGGGAACCATTGGTTTCTACGTTGGTTTGGTTTGCCTCTCTTCCGTTCTTGGCGTCCTATTGACGATTCCGATCGGTGGCGCAGACATGCCGGTTGCCATCGCATTGCTCAACTCCTACTCGGGTCTCGCTGCAGCTTCAACTGGCTTTGTTCTAAGTAATAACATTTTGATTATCACGGGTTCTCTCGTCGGCGCCTCAGGTTTAATTCTTACGCGCATTATGACCAAAGCAATGAATCGGTCTCTTATCAACGTATTGGTTGGTGCAATTGCCAAAAGTGGCGGAACGAAAACCGATTCGGACGCGGTCTACGCAGGACGCGTGAAGAACACCTCAGCCGAGGAAGTTGCTATGCTCCTTGACGGGGCTCGCCGGGTTGTAATCGTGCCTGGTTACGGGCTCGCCGTCTCCCAAGCACAGCATCAAGTCCGAGAACTAGCTAGTCTCCTAGAAACACGCGGGGTAGAAGTTGAGTACGCCATCCATCCGGTTGCTGGGCGAATGCCGGGCCACATGAATGTCTTGCTCGCGGAAGCTGACGTCGACTACGACAAGCTCAAAGAAATGGACGTAATTAATTCTTCGTTTGAGCAAACTGACGTCAGCATAGTCATTGGTGCTAACGACATTGTTAACCCTGACGCACGCACAAATCCGTCCAGTCCAATCGCCGGGATGCCCATTTTGAACGTGGACCAGTCGCGAACAGTTGTCGTAATCAAACGGAGTCTGTCCCCCGGCTTCGCCGGCATCCCAAATCCACTCTTTGCTGCCGACAACGCGCTAATGCTGTTTGGTGACGGAAAACAAGCCGTGCTCGACCTCGTTGCTGCAGTTAAGGAAACGGCCTGAGTCCAAGAAGGGTCTTTCGAGCTTCAAAGGCCTCCGAGCTTCACCAACGAAACAATTCCCCATCGGCCTACATCAATAAACACTGTCACATAAGTGGAGGACAGTCCCTAGGACTTGCACGGCTTGCTTAATCTTTCGCTGTTAACGAAACCTCAGAAACCAAGATCAACGAGCAAATAGTAGAGTTCCACTACTGACATAAAATGCAACGATAGGTATTTCTCCAAGTGTTATTCCCAACAAAAACTTACCGCTGTGCATTCGGAATGTCCCCGCAACATAGCAAATAATGTCGGTAGGAACGAAGGGAAACATTGCCCAGCCAACGACCATCCAAAAACCTCTGAGCTGTAGTTGTTCTTCAAGCCACCGCACCCGCGTTGCGTGTTTCCGTTCGAACACTTTTTTGAGCCCAAGAAAATCAAAGAAGTAATAGACAAACAAAGACGATAAGGATACGCCACCAAGTGAGACCGCAAATACAAACCAATACTGACCTGGAAAAAGAAGCGTGCCAACAACGATCAACACTGTGCTCGGAACCATTGTCACGGGACGCAAGACACTGATAACTGCATACGCAACCATAGCGAATGTCTCGGTTGACTCGAGCGCAACAACAAGATTCTCTGGTTCAATTAGCTCTGGTCTTGCCGTGTACAACAGAAGTAATCCGACCGTGACAACGGCCCAAAAAATAAGTGCTATTCGCCGAGCCGCCGTCATCGATACAACTCGAAAGAATACTCGCTTGCACCCAGTTCATTGGTCAACCAACAGAATATTTTCACCTCACTGCATCCCCAGGTTCCTTCGAACGTGCCCACGCCACCGTCCGTCCGACACGTCGAAGCGAACATCCGCCGTGACAACCCATTTATCGTGCTACTTAGCAAAGTAACTACCGTCCCTTTCCCCGGACACCGCGAGACCAAAATGCGTAACTGCCAGCGCGAGGCATCGTTCAAATTCCACGGTTCGACCATAATGTTCTAGACTCACGGCGTCTCCATCTAGACCAAGTTGCTCCGCTTGTTCTGGCACAATAATCTCGTTGACGCCTGCTCGAACGGAATAATCCAACATCAGATTGTCAACCAAACCAAACTCTTCGATCGCCAAGCCTTTAAGGTCTCGAAACCTTCCATCATCCGAACGAGAGACATTGAACTTTGCGACTGTCCGACTCGTAAAATCCTGAGCGACAGCCGAATACGCGAACACTGGCATTCCTCGACCGCGTGCAAACCCCATCTCATAAACCGTCCCAACGTCCGCACTGGGACTGCGAAACGGCGTAACGTTGGCAACAACAAAATCACATGTGGCGATGAGTAGCTCATTGGCCTTCGCGATTGCCAGCCCATTTACGGGTGTTGGGTCCGTCGACAAGACGCTGTCGGCCGGATAGACCCCTTTGAAACCATATTTAGTGCACAACAGTTTCTTTTTTTCTCCAACCTCCCGGACATTCGGCAAAAAGACCTCCGGACCTGCCAAATAGACTCGGCGGTCCTGGCACTCACGAACCATGGTCGTCACTTCCTGAGTGGAGGAAGTGCTTCCCCATCTGGGACAAAACGGAGGGCCACACCGTTATTACAGTACCGTTGGCCCGTTGGCTCAGGTCCATCCTTGAATACATGTCCTTGATGGCCGCCACAACGAACGCAGTGGTATTCGGTGCGTGGAAGGATCATCTTGAAATCCATCCGCGTTCCAACGTGATCAGAAATTGAATCAAAAAAACTCGGCCAACCAGTTCCGCTTTCGTATTTCGCCGAAGATTCAAATAGAGGAAGGAAGCAGGCCGCGCAGATGAAAGTGCCTTCTCGTTTCTCACTATTCAACACGCTCGTTCCCGCTGGTTCGGTCGATTCTTTAAAGAGCACGGCATAACTGTCATCAGTTAGTAATGCCTGCCACTCAGCTTTTGGTTTGTCTAGTTTGTCGATTGGCTTAGTCACGTCGATCTCCATTCGCGATTAATTCAAAGAACTCAAGTGTGTGAGTCGCAGCTCAATCCCGCTTTTTGATCTGCCAAACAATCACAGCCAAGAATTCTAACCAGTTAGCTTCGATTTAAATATGGCTCTAATTCTAAAGGCTCAGCTCGTCGTTATTTCACTCAGTCCACTCGGTAGTAATCATCAAACGTTATGGAGTAGTCACCTTGTTGCGCAAAACCAGCTACCATAAACTTAAGAGTCTTGGTTCACCGTGCCTTTACTAGTTCTCCTTTGTCAGTGCCAAAAAATCACCGTCGACGACTCGCATCGCATCAGCGACAACTGCCTCTTCGTGTCGGCGTGCTCTTAGCAATAATCGCATTGCCAGCGATCGTGACAAGCGCCATCTTTCTTGTTGAACCACCATCAATCTCTTATCGCCACCCCGCAATTGATTATGCGACGGCACCTCGAACAGACCCTGTCACAAAATTGGCTACGAAACTTCGTTCCGGGGAGGCAACGCTGGCGTTTGAGCCTAGTGGTAGTGGATATTTACAAGCCTTACTCCATGCACTTCATATCCCGGTCGAATCACAAACGCTCGTCTTCTCTAAAACCAGTTTGCAGTCGAGTTTAATCAACCCAACGAACCCGCGCGCAATCTATTTCACTGACGATGTTGCCGTCGCTTGGATTCAAGGGTCACCTGCCATCGAAATAGCGGCACATGATCCTCGGCAAGGTGTGATGTTCTATGTACTAAATCAACAACCGATATTTCGTGGCTTTCAGCGTCCCCGTTCGTGCCTCGAGTGTCACGTATCAAATGAAACGAAGGGTGTGCCAGGTTTGGCCGTTGGCAGCACGATAATCGATGAAAACGGTGAGCCCTACGTATCGATTCCCATCGACCAACGCACCCCAATTGAATCTCGTTGGGGAGGATGGTACGTCACAGGTAAAACCGGTCTCGGGCGCCATCTAGGCAATGCCGTCGCCACGTCTCCAAACGAACCGATGCTTCACCATAACGAAGCTAATTTCAACCTCAGAACATTAGACACTCGACTTGACACGAAATCACTCGCAACGCCCTACAGCGATGTCGCAGCACTAATGGTGCTAGAACACCAAGCTCACATGACGAATTTGCTGACACTCGCAGGATGGAAATTTAGAGTTGCGAACTACTCGAGATCTGCAAACGAAAGCATATGGGCGTCGCCAACTGAAACCTTGTCTCACTTCACTTCGTCAGAGACGGTCGAGGAACTCGTTGACTATATGCTCTTCATCGACGAGGCACCGCTGACCGACCACATCAAAGGCACTGCCGGTTTCGAAGAAAAATTCGAGGCTGAAGGACCATTTGACCGACACGGACGCTCCCTGCGAAAAATCTCCCTAAACAGCCGGCTTTTCCGGTACCCCTGCAGCTATATGATTTACACGGCCGCATTCGACGCACTTCCAGTTGAAGCGAAAACCGCAATCTACCTCCGTTTGTGGCAAGTTCTATCTGGAGCCAACCGTGACACCAAATACGCGCGTCTTGCCCAAAATGACCGCATCGCCGTCATTGAAATCTTACGTGACACCAAGGTCGACCTTCCTAACTATTTCTATGAGGACATCCGGTAACCAAACGTATCTTCGGGAAGGATAGCGTTAGAAGCTCAGGCGATAGGAGTTTGATGAGGCATAAGACCAACTTACTCTCCTCCAACGATGGAATGCGCAACACTCCAAACGAGCCAACCAGATTACAGGCGGTAACCCCTTGCGAATACGTCTTTGTTCTTGCTTAGAGTCACACCGTTGATCGAAAACCGGTGTCACCTTAAGATGAATTGGATGAATGTCAGAAAATCGCACTTGTCCATGAAGTGTCTTTTGGCGGTTACGATTTTTTTCTCCGTCAACATGCCAGCCGTATTCGCCCAAACACCAAATTTCTCTGGGTATTGGACCTTGGATAGAGATGCAAGCGATTTCACACTTCCGGCTTTTGCAGGAGGCCGTGGAGGTGATGCAATTGACAGAATTTTCGTGACTCACGCAGCAAACGGGACTCTCGTTATCGGAACCGAAACAAACGGACTGAAAGCCTGGTCATATATACCGGGGCGGGAAGTAGAAATTCCCGTCGGGCGCGACACAACGATGATGGCAACGGCTCACTGGAACGGCAACCGAATCGTCACCGAAGGCGTACGCGGCAATATGTCTATGCGGGAGGTAATGACTCTCAGCGCTAATGGTGAACGGTTTACGATTGAGGCGACAACGACAACACCAGAGGGAACAACGATCAATCGATTGGAATATGTGAAAGGTCGCCCCGTTGGGACTTGCAAAACATGGGCGACCCCTTGCAAAGACTTTACTAGCCAACAACGCTAATCAGATAGGTCCAAAGCAACGACCTTCTCACGGTCACGTGCGTACAGAATGGTTCCCACTAACGTCGGAACAGTCCACGAACGAGTGTTAAACAAGTTCGTTTCCGCCAAAACCGTCATTCCCTGTGGGCTCAGATGAGCGAGCGTTAGGTCCCCATCTTCTTCTAGCAGTAAGGCCTTATCATCAGCATAGATCATGCTCGCTCGACTAAACCCTCGCGTTCGCCACGCGGTTTCTCCGGTCTCCACGTGAGTAGCCGTCATTACCGCCGTCGCACCCTGACCACTCGTCCCGTAAACAAATTCACCTAGGCGTACTGGGTTCAGGAACGTAAATCGAAGTCTTGGATCGGACCATAATTCCTCGACCGTAGTTATATCACCGTCGTGTGTTAGTCTGATTGCTTGGCTGCCACCTATATAGCCGGATGAAAGAAACATGATGTTATCGTTACTGCTCCACAACGGTACCTGAAAGTTAAAATCATTACCCGCATCATGGGGATGCACCCAAAGGATCTCTCCGGATTCCGGATCAAGACCGTGGACCGCTTGTCCTGCAAAAATGATCAGTTGAGCTTGGCCATCGACATTGATCAACCCTGGCGGCGCTTCTGACACCAAGAAACTTCCGCTCCTCCAAACCACACGCCCATCGTGTTGGCTAAATGCCATTACGGCTTGTCCGGCTCCACCCACTTGACAGATAACCATGTCTTTGTACGGCAACGGACTCGCGCCGTACCCGGACTTGATCATTGAACGGATCAACAATGGCGGAGCCCCAAAATCATCAACGAAATCTCGTGACCACTCTAATCGCCCGGACGCAGCGTCAAACACATGGAGTTCTTTATTCGTACCAATCGTGAACAATCGGCCGCCAACCAACAACGGCGTCGCATGTGGGCCAGCACCCTGCCCAAAATCTTGAACTTCAGAGTGATAGCTATACTCCCAGAGGGTCTCTCCTGTTCCAGGATTCATGGCAATCACAATCTCATTTTTGCTCCATGGTCCACTGCCTCCTTCACCGTACGCGGTCCGATACATCGTGAAAAGGCGTCCCTGACCCGCGATAATGGCTGCGTGTCCGGCACCAAGTGAACGACTCCACAATTCTGGAGGGCCACCAGCTGGCCACGAGTCGGCTAAACCTGTCGCATTTGAAACGAAATCCCGGCTTGGCCCGCCCCATTGCCGCCATTCCTTTACCCCGTCGCCGGCCTGAGCATGCATTACCACCAAAGCAGAAACGAGACAGCAAACTGCCACCGATATCAAACGTGCGAGCGAAAGAAACAGTCGCATTTTAATACCCCACTAACTCTCTTTTTCTCTCTTACGTCACAGAATCTATATTGATTCAAGAAGTAAGCATTCTGAAACGAAACCTGGCCTTGTGCGGCCGCAAGGTGAACCAAACGATGATTTCTCAAATCACAATGGCTCTCCCGGCTGTCGGCCGAACGCAAGATTAACGTATTGCGAGAACCGACCACCTCTTCGGCCTCTTGAGCCTACCGAATCTAGTAATCGTCCGAAGCAAGCGAAAATCGGACCACCTCGGCATCATTGCGAACTACTACGTGTTGATTTGCAAACGCAGGATGCGCCCAGAGCACAGCTCGATCACCCCATCGTCCAGAAGCTCCACCCCGTGTACGTGTAGTTGGCATTAAAAGCAACGTCCTATCGATCTCTTCATACCCTCCCGGCGAAAAGCGAGCGATAATCAAATATCCATCGTCATTTGTAACAAAGTAGCGTTCATTGTGCCGAACGAAATAGGCCGTCGCCCATCGATCTTGCGTATTCATCCGGTCACTTTGCCAAAGCCTCGTTCCATCTGTCGCGTCAAGTCCACGGAGTTCTCCGTAACTTCCTACTCCGTAGAGACTGTCCCCTTCAACAACCGGCGTCGAAATAATTGAATGCAATGTGTCAGTCTGATCGGGTAACTCCCCGCGACTTTGCCCTTTCCAGAGAACGCGCGCCGCCGGTCGGTCCGGATTAAGCGCAAGCATCATAGATCCGTTAAAGAATTGCGATACAACAAGATATCGACCATTTCTTACCGGCGTGGATATCGTCATTCCACCGGCAACGGCAAAATCCTGATTCCAGTAGATCTCTCCGGTCTCCGGGTCAAGGGAGGTAATCGCGGTCGCATGCCACACAACCAACTGTCGCACGCCACCTGCACTAATTACGATAGGAGAGGAATAACCGGTCTCGGACGTAGTGTCTAAGGCTCGCCATGCTTCCTGCCCCGTCGCTTTGTCAAAAGCAACCACCTTCGCGTCCGGCTCTCCTCCAAGAACCACAATCAAATAGTCCCCTTCAACGAGAGGCGATTGCGAAACGCCAAAAACTGGCACTGTTACCCCATAGTCCTCAACTGTGTCAGTCCGCCATACCAATTTTCCTGTCTTAGTTTCGAAGCAAGACAGCATCCCCGCAGCACCAAACACAAATACTCGGTCGCCATCGACGGTGGGAGTGGTCCTCGGCCCAGTAGCAAACTTCGCATGTATGTTGCGGTATGTCGCCGCCCACTCTTGAGTCCAAAGGACCGCCCCCGTCATTTCATCGAGCGCCAATAAACGCTCGTGACCATTCATTGTCCGGCTCCCCGGAGTCTCTTGATAGTCCAAGACAAAAACTCGCCCCTTAGCTACCGCCGGACCTGCAAACCCACCGCGCACAGACACACGCCACTTTTCAATTAACCCGGCTTCGCTGAATTCTGTGACCAAGCCTGTCTCATTCCACACCGCGTCCCGATTTACGCCACGCCATTGAGGCCAATCCTCGGCGAGCAAATCATTCGACGCCACAAAGAGCACGAAAATTACTCTGAGAGAATGCAGTCGAGACACAGTTACTCCTAGCCACGCCAATCAAGATGGCAAAAAAGCACAAGCGACCTATTCATCAGGCAAGTATGTGGGTTCGAAGATACAGAACAGAAAGACAACAAGGTGACGAACGAAAGTCACTCTGGACTTTTCGTTCGTCATATCCAATATTTTTCAGCATTAGGCCTTACCCGGGTGCTCCAAAAGCTCCTATTTCTGCGAGTCACCCAGAGCTTTGTCCTCTGAGTCAGGCTGTCGGTTTCCTCACGAAGAGGACCTCTTTCGACCGCCCTAGAGATTCTCCACTACCTAAAAGATTGCCAGAGCATTGACAGGCGAACCCGTGCCACCCTCCACCGCCAACGGGCCCGCAACGAGCATGAACTCCCAACGATTCAAAGATGCAGCCGTCTCGGCTAGGGCTTCCAGATCTTGGTTATCGAACAAGTCGACACCCATCGCCACAATAGTCAGCTGGTGAACAGGAAGAGCCACACCGTCGACCAAAGATGGGGCCACGTCAAGTGCCGCATCACTGCCCATAAATGAGATGTCACGAGACTTCACCCACGGCATCGTCGACGCATGAAGACCGGCAGCCTCCTCCGCAATAGTCCACGGCCCAAGCTCAGCTCGTCGGGCCCAACGACCGGTACGAATAAAAACGGCATCACCCGGTCGCACAGTAACCCCAGCCATTTCTTCCCATGCATCAAGGTCTTCCATATAAATGGGAGTGCCCGGTTCAAGATACGGAACGCCTTTCAACCGCGGGATGTCAAAAAGCACACCTCGCGTAACAATGCCACCGTGGAGATTAAGGATGGACGCGTTAGAGCAACCCGCTTCGGTGATCGTATCTTGCGACACACCGTTGTACATCTGACCCTTATACAAAATGTGGCATAACGAATCGATATGGCTGTGGGAATACCCGTGATAGCTGATGTTGTAGTTATCGCTTACGCCGCCAAAAAATGTCGGTTCAACCGACGGGTCCGGCACACCCAACATCCTCCGACCAAAAGGAAGTGGCACATCGTCAGCCTCTTCAGTCAACAGTGGGTGCTCAAGGGAAACCGTAATTCCTTCCGTGGCCAATGCGACGGCTTCTAATCTTTTTTCCGGCGTGATCAAGTTCGCCGCTCCGAGCTGGTCATCATCCCCCCAGCGCCCCCAATTCGACAATTCCTCCATCAAGCGCTCAATGTCAGCTTGGTCGAGGTCATGTGACTCAGCCGTCACGGGAGGAGGAACATACTCGGCCATGGCAGGTGCCGTATCTTCCATCGAGTCCATGTCAGGCCCAGATCCACAATTGACGAATGCAATGGCCATAAAAGTTACCCAAACATATCTTAGAGACCTAATTCTCATCGAATACCTCCGCGGGAACCGCGCAAAAAATCATTAAAGGTCAGTAACCGACACACGCCCACCCAATCTTGGACAACATACCAACTCTGTAAAGTCATCCACAACCTTAAAGTCTTCAAGCCTGTCAAAGATTTCGTCCGATTCCGTTATTCCGTGAATTATGGTGAAACACTCTTCACACGAGCTCCGGCTAGAATCCCCTCCATCGCATAGTTCCCCTCATGACAAGCGTATTCAAACATCGCGTCATCTGATTTCTTCATCGGGATCATCAGTGTCCAGGGTTGGGACCATGTGTTGTGGTCGTCATACGTAACAACGTACTCAAGCGTTTCTGGATCGACAAGCGTAATGCGCTCCACAATACGAACATTCTCCGTCGCACCACGCAAACTGGACTGAGGTAAATAATTCGTGGTTTCGATTTCCAGAGTGTTACCGTCCCATCGGCCTCTTGAATCTCCATGCAATTGACGTACTGTCGAATCCAAATGCGCTCGGCCGTCGATAGGAATAATGCGTGCGTCGTGAATTAATTCCTGAAGGATCACAACGTGACCGGGTGTCTGAAAAATCTGAAAGTAACTATTGTACCCAGCAAGCAAATTCGGTACACCGAACGTGATACACCGCTCATTGAGGGGCAAGTTCTCCGGCCCAGCCGGACCATCATTTGACGGACTGACGTCGCCGAATCTCGCGAGCGCACCTGCTGTCATTGGTGGAATACGTCCATTTGGAGGGTCAATAATAAGTGAAGTTCTCGCATCAAGCTCACGTTCCACTAACCAGAAAGAATTGTAGTTGCCTGTCCCGGCATCGAACTCGCGGAAATTCGGGTCATCTAATACCTGCTGAATCAAAAGGTCTCCCAGAAGATTCCCGGCCTGTTCACTTTCACGTAGCTCCGCAGCCCGCACCCGAAACTCAGCCAACTCTTCGTCCGTCAGCGCATCTTTTCCTTCAAACGCCGCCGGTCGCTGCAATGGTGTGGCCGTGTTATTCGACCAAATTCCTTGCAAATCCGGTTGTCCGTCCAGCGTCCGCGGCAACGTCCAATTCGATTCCTGTGTGGAAGCACGCGAAGAGACTGTTGCTTCTGTCTCCGATGCGCGAGCCGGGCCTAACGGGCCTGAACCAGCTGTGGCCGCGAGAACGAATACCGAAACTAACGCGCCCATCGCCGGCAAAAACGCTCGACGAAACGACACCGTTTTCACTGTCGATTCCATAATCAACCTCCTGAAGAACGACGAAAATAGGCGTTCTTCTTACACACTATAACGACTAGTTACAAACAGTTTACAGGCTCATTTAACAATACGGGTGGCTAACTACTTCATTCGTTCTTCAACTGTTTCATCCTAAGATGAACGCGGGTGCCTAGCTGACGCCAGAAATGAAAGAACAAATCCAGAGACCATAAACCGGCGAGTCAAAAGATTTGGGAATGGCTTGCACGAAAGATCCTGTTCCGCTTGAACTTCTAGACAGTTGCCAAACTTAAAACTGTCATCTTCCCAAAAAAACAAACTCAACTACAAAAAATACGATCTTCATGGCCAACCAACATTTCAGAATTGAAGAAGAATGCATCGACTAGCGGGGCCTCACTCATGCCAAGATCCCACGGATTGGATGTCCATCGACATCGGCTAATCGAAAATCGCGGCCGCCAAATCGATAGGTAAGTGTTGTGTAATCAAGTCCAAGTAAATGTAGAACTGTCGCATGAAGGTCACGCACGGTGTGCGCATTCTCGACAACCCGATACCCGTACTCGTCTGTTCTTCCGTACACAAATCCCTTCTTGACACCTCCGCCGGCTATCCACAGACTGAATCCCATCGGATTGTGATCGCGGCCGTTTGTTCCCTGAACAAATGGCGTGCGCCCAAACTCACCAGAGAAAATAACGAGCGTCTCGTCGAGTAGCCCACGTGACTTCAAATCCTTAACTAATCCAGCAACAGGTTGGTCAACGGTCAGAGCATTGGCTGTGTGACCCTCTTCCAGTTTCGTGTGCTGATCCCAAGGATTGGCCGCTTGCCCCATTCCATTAGTTCCAACCATCGTGAGTTCGACAAATCGCACGCCACGCTCAATCAAGCGTCTGGCTACCAGGCATTGCCGGCCATAGGCACTGGTTGAGGCATTCGGAGAATCGAGTCCGTACAGTTTCTTCGTCGCGTCCGTTTCACCAGTCAAGTCAACCAACTCTGGAACAGCGGTTTGCATTCGATATGCAATTTCATAATTGTCAATGGCCGCCTCAACTTGGGCGTTTCCATCAGTTTTTCCAAGAAAACCGTCATCCAAATCGTTGATAAACGACAGCCGGTCTCGCTGCGCTGCATCGCTCTCAGTCGGCTGAACGTTGTGCAAGGGCGAAGCATGTCCCGGATAAATGAGTGATCCCTGGTGAATAGCCGGCAAGAATCCATTCCCGTAGACATTGACCCCTCCAAGCGGGATCCCACCGCTACCGAGGACGACGAATCCAGGAAGATTCTGATTGTCTGACCCAAGACCATACGTGATCCATGCGCCCATACTCGGGAATCCCGTGAATGGCATCCCACAATGGAAATAAAAGTTTGCCTGCGCATGCTCCATGAACGGAGCCGTCATTGAACGAATGATGGTTAACTCGTCAGCCACGCTTCCTATGTGCGGGAAAAGAGTGCTGACCGGAATGCCACTTTGTCCGTAGTTCGTAAATTCCCACGGACTCGGCAGGATGTTTCCATCTTGATTGAACATTGTCCGTTCAGTCTCAAACGGCATGGGCCGGCCGGCCTCGGCCGCAAGCCGAGGCTTTGGGTCAAACGAATCGATGTGTGACAAACCTCCTGACATGTAACAAAAAATGACGTTTTTCACCTTGGGTTCAAAGTCCGGAGCCTTCGGGGCTAACGGACCATTCGTGTCCGTCTGCAAACAGCCAGCATAGGCTTGTTCCGCCATCAACGCAGACAGTGCAAGCCAGCCAAAACCGGTCGATGTCTGACGCAACATTTCACGTCGGGTCAAAAAGGGTAAGGGTCCCTGGTGCTGACTTGGGTCGTAAGACATCTTGCCTCGTTAAGGGATGAAGATAAATTCCTTGAGATTGAACAGACTGTGAGCAACATCCTGCCAAACCTCACTACCGTACATCAGCAACTCCGGAGATGTTCCGTGGGTGGCCGCAACCCTGGAAATATAGGCGTTCACCCGGGCACGTTCCACATCCGTTGGGTGCCGAGTCAACGTTTTCAAAAACATGTGAGTAACCCGACCATCGACCGACGTTGGTTCACCATTGGCAAGCCGTCGTCCCCATTCCGCCGCCTGGCCAACAACTAGTGGGCTGTTGAGTAAAGCAAGTGACTGCGCAGGAACATTGGTCGCGTCACGCTGACCTCGTGTTGTCGCCGGTTTGGGCAAATCAAACACTTCAAGAAATGGATTATGTGCATTACGGCGAATCTCTTGATAAACACTTCGTCGTCCATCACCATCAACTGGCCCGTTATCAGGATCTCCCTCCGTCAGACCTCTGCGCGCAGCGTAATGTACCGGGACAGACGGACCGTACATCGTGCTGTCCAGACGACCAGAAATCGCCAACATTGCGTCCCGAATTGCTTCGGCGTCAAGCCGTCGAAGGTTCGCATGCTGCAACAACCGGTTCGTGGGATCGATCTCCGTCGACGCGGCCGACGGCGAGCTACTCAATTGATACGTGTTCGTCAACACTAAACGGCGTATTAACCGCTTTACAGAGTAGCCATCACCAATGAAATTTTGAGCAAGATAGTCGAGCAGGCCAGGGTGTGATGGTAAATCACCAAGACGACCAAAATTGTCGACTGTCCGGACGAGCCCATAGCCAAACAAATAACGCCAAACACGATTAACCGCAACACGGGCAGTAAGTGGATTATCAGACGCGGTCACAGCGTCGGCGAGGTGTAGTCGAACTTGAGCTGGTTCTGGATAAACCTGGTCGTTAATTGCTGTTAAGAATCCACGCGGCACAACATCGCCGAGATTTTTATGGCTTCCTCGAACCAAAAGCGGTTGGTTTGGTGCCGCCTCCTCCACCACTCCGGGTGCCCGTCGTGCAACAGGAACATCGCGCTCCAAGAGACGATATTCAGCCACAAGCGGTCGCAACGTCGGCAGATCCTCAAGTGACCGAGACAGTAAATCGGCCCGAACAAACTCGTCGAGAAATACCGCCTGGCTTTCACTTAATCGATTCCCGCGCCAAGCTTCAACCGCTGCTTCCACCTGACGCCGCAGGCTTACAACAAGGTCTTCCAGAGACATCGGATCATCCACTTTGAGCATGTGGAGCACTGGAAGCACCGTGTCACGCGGCGTTACCTTCTTGTCGTGAAACACGATCTGACTGGCGCCAATAAAAGATCGTCCATCCTCCCGACGAGTCGGTCGATTCCGGAGTGCCGCGTCCTCTGAATCATATTGAAACCGCGTAACGTCATCTTGGGTCGCGAACTCGATGTACGCCGTAAACCCCTTCCAAAATGTGGCGTCCCATTGGGCCCACGCCATCTCGTCAGCTTTTGGGCTGTACCGAAGGTGATAGATACCACCGCGGGGGACCGCATAATTTTCGATGATTACCTGCGCAAAGCTAAGATCCCCGCCAAGCACTCGCAAACTGATGTAGTCACTATCGATCCGAAAACGTGGCGTCTGGATGACACCTCCATGTTTGGTCGATAGTAAGTGCGTATACACCCCACCAGGATAAATTCGACGGAGTAGAAGATCGCCTCGACGTTCGACGGAAAATTCTCCGGGTGCGGACGGGACATCTGGGCGCCCAACGCCGTGACCTACCGTCGTGGAATAGTCTCCACTCGCGAAATCCCACGCCGTATCGAAATGATCTGCATTAAAGCGTTCACGGTCGACACGCTCCGCAACCCACGCATCCCGGAGTTCACGCCATGCTCGCTTAAAGTCGGACGCCCCCTCTAGTGTATGCAATGCTTCCAGAACATTGCCGTCGGAAACGGATTCAGACGAGCTCAAGCGATCTGGATCTGTTGCCGCCGGTGCTTTGACTTGCTCCAATAATCGTTCGCTGAGTTCGGCAACCTCCGACATCCAGACGTCACCAAGCTTCAATCGAATGTCTTGCTTCAACTTTGCGAGTTCCACTGTGTTCGTCGCAAGAACTCTTGGAGCATCAATTGCTCGTTGTGTGGGACGTGCGCCATACAATGTGCCAAACAGCGAGTAATAATCTTTTTGACTAATGGCATCAAACTTGTGATCGTGACACTTTGCACATGACACAGTTAATCCCATGAACGCTTTCGACACGACATCGACCTGATTGTCCGTCCACTTAACCCGGTCTTCCCAAGGGTCGACGGGTTGATAGCCATGTTCCACCAACCGGAAATGCGCGGTGCCAAGAACTGATTCATTCAGCTGTAGGTCAGAATTAAGCCGTGGTGGCGCCAACAAGTCGCCCGCTAGATGTTCACGAATCAACTGGTCGTATGGCACATCCGTATTAAATGCACGAATAAGGTAATCACGATATCGCCAGGCATAAGGGATATCTGGGTCCCCTTCACTACCGTGCGATTCACTGTATCGAACAAGGTCCATCCAATGCCGTGCCCATCGTTCACCAAACTGCGGTGATGCCAGGTACCGGTCCACTAAAGCCTCGTACGCGGCTGGCGACTCATTCGCGACAAAACGCGCCACTTCCATTGGTGTTGGCGGAAGACCTCGTAGGTCAAATGACAGTCTTCGAATAAGCGCGTAACGGCCGACTGCCGGCGCCGGCTCAAGTGACCGATTATCAAGGGCCGCATACACAAAACGATCAACTGGCGTGGCTGTCCAAACCGGGTCATTTATTGTCGGAGGGTCAACGACTTGAATAGGCTGCCAGGCCCAATGCCGTTGTTTCCGCTGGGCCAAGTCAAAAGGGGCCGAGGGATCTGGTATGTCTTCGAATGCCCTAGTGACTGGCCATGGAGCACCCATATCCACCCATCTAACTAAAGCTTCAATTTCTTCGTCATCGAGACGTCCAGTCGGAGGCATTAGTCCCGGTCGTCCTTGCACGCGTTGGATTATCGCGCTGTCGTTTGAACGCCCTGGAATAAGCGCCGGACCGGAATCGCCACCGGTCAAAAGCCCAGAGCGGCTATCAAGACGAAGTCCTCCAAAGGGAACGTCAACAGAGCTACTGTGACACTGGTGACAATTCTCCGCGAGTAGGGGGCGAATACTCTTTTCGAAGAATTCCTCCTGCTCGAGCGTCGCAGTTGCTCCAACTTCAGTCGCTACTTCCTGTGCCCAATTAGACACCGGGACACAAAGCACCAACTGCAACAAAGTGACCAGTCCTAACGAGCATTTCATTCTCTGACAGATCCGAAGTATCCCATCGGAACTAAATCTTCTATTTTTATGGGTGTCGTGGTTTAACTCCGAACTATCAACGAGTTCTAGTATTCTTCGGTTCACACGCACCTCTAGCGAAATTATTTGGAATCTCACATTACTTTGGATTCCAACCTCAAGCCAGGCACAATTAAATCTAATGTGAACATTTTTTGCGCCCAGAAAATCAATCGTAGCGCTAATCGCCTACCTACCAGTATGCTACTGGTTTGTCCTTGAGATCCGTTTAAGGTTCCACTCGGGGAGGGGAAGTAAATGAGAGCAAATTCGAAGCACAACCGCATCGTATTCGGTTTCGCGGTAACCGTCGGTCTTCTTTTAACAATGCCGGCATTCACGGCTGCTCAAACCGAACGCGGCACACCGAATGGGGAATGGCGTTATCAGAGCGGTGATGCATGGGGAACCCGCTATTCGCCGTTGGATCAAATCAACGCGACAAATTTTCAAGATCTTGAGCTTCAATGGGTTTGGCGCGGCGACAATTTCAGTCCGCATCCTTACTATTTGTCCCGTTCTACCCCGAGTTTCATTAACGGCGTCCTCTATACCGTAGCTGGGTATCGACGCACGGTTGCTGCCATCGACCCGGCGACTGGGGAAACACTGTGGACTTATCGCGAACCCAGTACCCGCCGGTGGGAAGAATCGATGCGTGCAAGTTACGGCAAAGGCGTCGGCTATGCAGAAATTGATGGGCGCGGTGTCATCTACGTGATCACGCCGGCATTCTTTCTACATGCGCTTGATGCCAAAACCGGCGAACACCTTGAAGGCTTTGGCACGCCCGTGCCAATCGAAGGCTTCCCAAGAACAGGAGTTGTCGACCTTCTCGCTGATCTTGGACATGACTATGACGTCTACGAAGGTCTCCCAATGAGTAAGGGTTATATAACGAGTTCTTCGCCACCCATTGTCGTCAATGGCACTGTGGTCGTTGGAAACTCGCATGAACAGGGATACAGTCAGTCTCGCATCGAAAATGTCCCGGGCGACATTCTCGCTTACGACGCGCGAACTGGAGAACACAAATGGAAGTTCAATATTATCCCGCAGTCAGAAAGTGAATTCGGCTTCGATACTTGGGAGAATGATGCATACCAGTGGACGGGTGATGTTTCATCCTGGGCCCCTTTGTCGGCAGACCTGGACCGGGGAATCGTCTATATACCGACTAACGCCCCGACAATTGACTATTACGGTGGGTTTAGACCAGGAAATAATTTGTTTGGTACTAGCATCATTGCCCTCGACGTAGCCACTGGCCAGCGAGCATGGCACTTCCAGACAGTTCATCATCCCATCTGGAACTATGACCTGCCGAATGTCCCCATCTTGGTCGACGTAACTGTCGAAGGTAAAGACGTCCCCATGGTCATCCAGACAACCAAACAAGGGATGACCTTTGCCTTCAATCGTGAAACGGGTGAGCCAGTCTGGCCGATTGAGGAACACAGCGTTCCTGCATCAATTGTCCCAGGCGAACAACTCTCGCCGACTCAACCCTTTCCCACGAAACCGGCCCCGCTCAACCCGCTTGGACTTTCTGAAGACCAGCTGATTGACTTCACGCCTGAGCTTAGGCGTGAAGCCGTTGAAATCCTGAATCAGTTCCGAGTCGGAGGCCCATACATGCCCCCGCTTCCGAATAACCATAATGAATCCGTAAAGGGTTGGGTCGCCTGCGGCGCAGGAGGTCTGAACATTACTCATCCTGCAACACTGGACCCAGAGACAGGTTATCTGTATCAAGCGAACGGCCCCGGATGCTCGGGACGGACGGTACAACCGGGTTCGGATGTCGACGGGGACACTCACGGTTGCACCTCCGATTCTGGCGAGTGCACGACAACTGGTGTGACTATTTCCGATTGGGTTCAGGGTGGCGGTGTTGGGTGGGCTGGTCCGCAGGGCTTGCCTATTTATAAACCGCCCTACAGCAAGATTACCGCCATCGACATGAACACCGGGGAGCACGTATTCGCCGTTCCAGTCGGGGAAGCCTCAGAACCGATGAAACGGCATCCTGCCCTACAAGATATCGACCTCACGGGCGTTGGCACCCCGCGCGGTAAAGCCATATTGATGACGACCGGCAGTCTGCTGCTGGCAACAGAGGGCATGAACGGCCCCGCGGTACTCAATGCTCACAACAAAAGGACCGGCGAAAAAATCGGGAGCATTGATCTTCCAGCACCAGGACAATACGGGATGATGACCTACCAGCATGATGGACGTCAGTTCATCATTGTGCAGGTCGGGCAAGGCGGAACGGTCCCAGGTTCCCTTGCAGCGTTTGCATTACCTGGAGATACAACGTCTCAGGCAGGCCATTAACCGTCTCCCGTCTCAAGACAAGAACATAGGGGGAGCGAGTTGTAGCAGTCGTGTCCAACTCGCTCCCCCTTTTTACGTCCTATTCCAGACCCGCCGCGGCTTTTCTTTCGTCAGTTCGGGTTCCACCGAGAATACCTTCCAATGAGTAGTTTCCTTCGTGGCAAGCATACTCAAACATCGCCAACTCATTTCGCCGCATCGGCACCTCTGCCGTCCAAGGTGCTGTCCACGTTGCGGGGTCAGAGACCGTGAACTCATAGAGCAAAGTGTCAGCATCAACGCGAGTAAACCGCTCTACCAACTTACGGTTTTTCGTTGAACCTCGGTAACTGTGCTTGTCACTAAAGTTCGTTGTCTCTACAACTAGTGTGTCGCCTTCCCATCGCCCACGAGACTCGCCAGTCCAAGACTCAATACCTGGCTGAGGTCCACCAGTTAGCGGAATGATCCGTGAGTCGTGAACCATTTCATTAAGTACCACCACATGGTCACGCGTCTGGAATAACTGCATATTCTGGTTATAGCCACCCGGTGTCATCGGTGGACCCTGATTGAAGCCGAGAATGCAACGGTCGAACGCGCTACGGTCAAGAAATGTGTCGGCTGGATGTTCCTGTCGATATCCCCGCCGTGCGTTCGCAAGTCGCTGCGCTCGGGCAGTTAGCGGTGGATATCGTCCGTTCGGTGGATCAACGATCAGCGACGTTCGTCGATTGCCAACCACATTAGTGCCTCGATCCATCCAAAAATTGTTGTACGCCCCAACTCTGCCTCCTGCTTCTGTTCGCGTCGCGTCGGCCGCTAGAAGCCGTGCATCCCGATTAACCGCCTCCTGCTCGAGATTCGCGGCCTCCTCCTCGGACAAAAACGCCTGCTCACCCAAGTCCTCTGGACGCTGGAGTGGTGTAATTGTTCGAAAATCCCAAACTCCCTGCAAATCTGGCGCGCCCCACGGCGTGCGCTTTACATCGCTCTGTCCTTTTGCTGGGCCGGACCCCAGCGACACTAACAGTACAGCTGCCGACAAACTCATCAGAAATCGACGTTTCATGCCTGACCTCCTTTGTTAAAGAATTTTGCTTCTACATGAATTTTTCGTAATTCAACATCCATAATTTGTGGAACCGAATACGTTTTGGTCTTATTTTTCTTTTCCAGCGATCAACTACGATGAACCAGAGTTCAGCGTCACGAATCCGATTTGATGATCAAAGCAGAAGCCATCGGTTCTTCTCCTTGAAGTAGATCGGTCTCAAGTTGACAATGTTCTTCAAACGCGAGCCACTGGGCGTCTGTCCATTTCCGGCGATGGCTGCGCGGCTGTCTAATGAGTTCAGCGCCATCGGTTCCCTCGTAGACCGAAACGGGCTTTCTTGCCGCCTTCCTTGCGACAATACGGGCCGCCAACGGAACTGCGTCCGTAACTTCGTGAGTCGGCAACGGAACCGATTCGTACTCACTCTCAATGCCGTTCTTATCACGATATATAGCCATCCGACCCTTTCGGCAAACCACTAGCAAGCGCGTTATTTCCTCGCACTAAAAACTAGTTCGCTTAACCCTCCCCATCGGTTAGCGCAGAAGATTGACGCACATCTACTCCTGTGCCCGATGGCCCGCCAGAATTCCAGTCATTCCAATATTCCCTTCATGGCAAGCGTACTCAAAAAGAGGGTCTTCACTCCTTTTAAGCGGAATCATGGCCGACCACGGCTGCGTAAACGTTGTGCCATCCTCAACGGTGAACTCGTGCTCGATGGAATTACGTCCAACTCGAGTAAAGCGCTCCATCAAACGCAAGTTTTTTCCTGAGGGCCGAACTCGTCGATATAAAGGAAACGGGCTTTCACTCTTCATGGAAAAGTTGGTGGTCTCGACGACAAGGGTCTCATCCTCCCACCAACCCCGAGAGTCTCCGTGCCACTGTCCAATAGACCCTCCAATCGGAGGCCGTCCGTCCAACGGGATGATGCGAACGTCGTGGATCATTTCTGACAGAATCACAAAATATTCTGAAGTCTGCAATATTTGGTAATAGGTATTGTAACCAGCGAACAGATTCGGCAACCCAAACGTTACGCAACGTTCGCTTAAGCGCCGGTCCTCCCACGTGTCTGCCGGATGGCTCTCCAGATATTTGACCCGCAGGTCCAACTGCTCCTGCGCCACTTTAGTCAACGGAGGAATACGTCCGTCCACCGGATCGACAATCAACGAGGTCCGCTTCTCGAATTCACGTCCGACGAGCCAAAACTGATTATAGTTGCCGGTGGCAGTATCCCGTGAGGTGAACTGAACACCGTCTTCGAGCACCGCCTCAAACACGCTATCCGCAAAAGCCGCATCACTCGCTCCGCTTGCGAAGAGTTCTGCATATCTAGCTTCCACTTCCGCTAGCTCCTCATCACTAAACTCCGCTGTATCGGCAAGATACCGTGGCCGTTCAACAGGTGTCGCGCTATTGTTAGCCCAGACACCCTGGAGATCTGGTTGGCCGTCAAGTGTTCGTCCCAATGTCCACTCAGTACTCAAGACCCGTTCAGAATGGCTACCACTCACGAAGGCCGAAAACAACAACGTCAGTGTTATGACCCTCCGCACCGACGACGGTCCAACGAATCGATACGACATTCAGATTCCTCCAGAATCACACAGACGGTCGATTTCGCTCATCAGCAATATCAACAAAAAGCAACCACAATAACGGCGGAAAACAACTAGCGAAAGTTAACATTCTTGGAGAGCAAACATCCGTCTATGTCATCACCGTGCACTAGGAAGTGGTGAATCTCCCGATGAGCATCGACGGCCAATAAGTTGCGTCTGACTCATAGTGGGTCCAAGAAGACTCTTTCAACGAACCAGAACAACCCAACGATAACAACACCAATCGATCCAACAACGGCGACCCTCTGACTTGCAACAACACTCTTTACCTTCAACAACATCAACGCGGAGGCAGCAGTAATAGCCACAGCCAACTGGCCAATTTCAACACCTAGATTAAACGAAAACAGTGACCATCCCAACGCCCCTGTCGGCAATCCCATTTCGCGAAGCACACTAGCGAAACCAAACCCGTGAATAAGTCCAAAAATTCCTGCTATCCAAACACGCACATCACGGCCACCTCGGGCCATCAAATTGTCTACTCCAACGTACACAATACTCAATGCAATCACCGGCTCAACTATGCGTCCAGGAGGGGCTACAAAATCGAGCACTGCGAGAGACAGCGTAACGCTATGGGCGACGGTAAAACCTGTGACAACTAGCAAGAGCTGCCGTACAGTACCACCCAGCAGAAGAAGACCGATGAGAAAAAGCAGGTGATCAGGACCGATGAGAATATGGTGGACACCCGCCGGAATAAATTTTTTCACTACTGCCCATCGGCCCTGGCGATTGCCAACGAAGTATTGGTAATTTTTCTGCGCCTCGCCGAGAATAGCTTGAGAAACTAGAGCATCACCTTCATAAACATTAAGAAACGTTTGGTGCTGAGGGTCATATGGAAACAAATCGGCGGACAAGCCCACAACGCCAGGCACGGAGTCGAGTGAAAGAGTAGATTGAAACCGAATGGCCTGTCGCTCTCGCAAGGGCTCGCCGATCGACCAGTGCTCAAGAACTACTTGTCTTTCATCGGTCGTCAGGTTTAAGCGCTCTCGTAAGATATTTTCGAAACGTTCAGCTCCGCTTCTTAAGAGCGCTTCATCGAGTACGCGTTCAGGCGGCTCAATACCCAGTTCGTGAGCCACATCCCAAGCATGCGCCACGACGGTAACGGTAATTGTCGTGTCTTGGAGCTTAAAATCAACAAAACTAAAGGGCGCCGGATGTCCATGTGACGGCGCCGCAATAGCCAAAAGCAACGAAAAAATGAGCAGCACCCGTCGCATTTCAAGAACCAGCACTAGTGGACAGTTCGCGGACACCCCGCTGAAACAGTTCGCGGACCCGGTCACTGTTTCGGAACTCTTCCAAAATCGCTCCTCGGCGACTTGTGCTTAGATCCTGCATTACATAAGTCAGCACAGTAGCCATGACCGTGCCTTCTTCGGTACCAGTGCTCTCGAAACGAGTTCGAAATTCTCGGAGGGTTGGTTGAAACGATGATTCGTGCCAACGATCAACAGAAGCATCAAGACGGACAAAATCGTCGAGTGCAGCCGCATATTCTGGACTAGCGGGACGATGCCAGAACGCTACATCGGAACCGAACTCTGGCATGTATAAAGGGAGGTAGAGATTTGCCCTAGCTGGAACCCGCCGAACCAAAGCCGGATTAAAGCGTTTCACCTCGTCGCGAGACAAACCCGTGCGTTCTGCAACCTCAGACAACGTAACATTGCGAGAAACGCGCATCGCAAAAATCTTCGTTTGCGGAATTTCTTCCATCATCTCTTGTACATTGATCGTGTTGCCAAACACCATTTCTGCGTAGAGAGCCGAACGGTTGCCGTAGGTACGGAAGAGAGCCCGGAAACGACGTATAGAAATTGCCCGGAGGTCACGCGCAAAATCCGAACCAATCAAGTACTGTTCACGTATATCCGACCCGCCCAATCGCTTTCCGTTGATCACAACTCGACCGACATTTACGCCGCCCGCATGGTGTTCAGAAAGCGCTGGAATAAAACTGCCATACATCGTGGCTAGAATCGTGAGGTAAGCAGCACAATAGGGCGCTTGGGTGGTCTGATTGTAACCCTCGATCACATAAGGCGACAGCCGTTTAAGGAAGTTCCAATTTCTTGGGAGCCACTGACACAAACCAAGTGCCCTAGCCCGCGAACGAGCCCGGCCATTCAGTCCGGACTCGACGATAGCTTGAGAGAGCCCAACCTCCGCCGGAACCGCAAAACGTTCATAAATATCTCCCCATTCACCCAAGAAGCCACCGAATCGCTGAGCATGCGGCGAGAGAAACCGCCCTCTCGTCGGATTGTGAATCACACCACCGACCACTGGGGCCAACAACTGTTCCAATTCGTTCCGTCGTTGTGCTAACCGTCTTGACAATCGCTGTCCGGCAATAATGCCTGCATATTCTGGATTTTCCCAGACTCCGTCTTTTACCCAATTTCCCCGAGTCGGAAACGTGACCAAAAGGCGCCCGTCCTCTGCACTGCCGAAAATGATGTTGCCATCTGGAATCGTAAAGATGTGCTGCCAGAATTCATGGGCCGGCCTGAAAACCCGTAGTGCTTCGAAGTCATCGTCAAGACGTACGCGCGCATAGTCCTCGGCGAGTGTTGACTCCAGCAACGGTTCTGACACCGTTGGCGGCACCTGCGCATGTGCGAATAGCCAAAAGCTCTCTCCCAGAGTGCCTCGCACAAACCAAGCCGCCGCAACGAGCACCATACAAAATGAAAGGCCACGTATGTTTCTAGTCATTTCCACTGTGATGTTTCGTCAAAGTTCTGTGAAGACTCGAACAACACCAATATCCTAACTCCTTGCACTTGAGGACGGTCCTAAACATAGCCATAAACATGAGTTACAAGAAAATTCACGGCCCCACTCAGGTTTTGGCTGTGCAACCTTGGGTGGACGCTAACATAATTGGAACAAAGACGCATTCGGAGTACTCTGACACGATACCAAGATTAAACTCCACGAGACATTTTTGAGGACTGGCAAACACAATGATTACCGAGAGCGCATTCGCAGCACTCGCCGGACTTACTGCTGTCGTCGCATTGCTTGCTATTCCTGTTGATCGCGAAGCTTAAGTGGCATGTTTTTCTCGCGCTCCTCGTGCCAATCTTGCTCTTTGCTTTGGTTCCTGGCCTCGATCAAGAGGCCTTCATTAGGGCTTTTGAGCAAGGCTTCGGTCGGACAGTTCAGAGTATCGCCGTCGTTATCGTGCTGGGATCAATCCTAGCGGAATCATTGAAACACACGGGTGGAATCGAACGGATCACTAGATCCATGATCCAGTGGATTGGTGAAACCCGCATGCCTTTGGCTTTGACTCTGAGTGGATTTGTGATCGGTCTAGCCATCTTTTCTGATGTCGGTTACCTAATCCTTAATCCACTCGTCCATTCAGCCGCTATTACTAGTGGGTCAAATATGAGTGTCATGGCCACTGGACTTGTTGGCGCAATGCAACTCACCCATGCCATGGTGCCACCAACGCCAGGCCCACTCGCCGCTGTCGCCCTAGTCGGTGCAGACATCGGACGAGTGATTCTCTTTGGTAGCCTGGTGACTCTAATCGCGTCTCTCGCGGGGTGGGTCTACGCCATGACCGTTGGTCCGCATATCGTATCGCCGCCGTCTCGAGAGTTTGTCGGTCAATCGTTCACAGAACTCGGCAAAGAATCTGAATTGCCGTCAACGTGGCGAGCCTTTTCTCCGATCCTCATTCCGCTCGTTCTCATCGCCGGGCAGAGTGTGACCACCCTAACATTGCCACCTAGTCATATCGTGAACATTGCTATGCGTTATCTTGGATGGCCTGTTGTTGCACTTTGTATCGGCATTCTCCTTGCCTACAGAAACACTACCGCCGACCAAATTACGACGCGGACAGGAAAATGGGTCGAGGATGCACTTCGTGCGTCGGCAATGATTATCATGGTCACCGGACTCGGGGGCTCGCTCAGCCAGATTTTGCGAGAAACACCTGCGGTTACTTCTATTGCCGACGCAGTGGCTTCCACCGGTATGCCTGCCATCTTCTTACCCTTTGTTCTTGGGGTGGTCGGTAACATGATCACGGGATCGACGACTGTCGGCGTGATTACCGCGGCGTCGGTTTCGGCTCCGATGATGAACACTTTAGGTTTGAGTCCGGAAGCAACAATGTTAGCCGGCGCTTCTGGTTCTATGATTGTCAAACACGTAAACTCGAGTTACTTTTGGGTCTGTGCATCCTTGTCACGTATGTCATTGAAGGCGGCGCTTATCTCGTTTGGGGGTGTGACATTTCTGAACGGCGTGACCGCGATGGCAGTCGTCTACTTTCTATGGTCAACCGGGGTTGTTTAACAACGCAGAAACCGGCTGTCCTCTTGCGCGGAAATATGCCGGCATTTATTGTTTAGTCAAGGAAACTCACAGCTAGACGAACAACGAAGCTAGCATCCCATAGCAAAACAACTAATTTCGTGGAACTTCGCCAGAAATACTCTCGTCACAATAGAAGGTGTGAAATGACAAACAGGTGCTTCTCTCTATCAGTTTTGTGCAACTTGGCTTTCACGGTCTTAGTTCCTATGGCGGTGGCTGCTCAGTCAACAGGGGCCAAAATGCGAACGCCCGACGGTCACCCAGATATCTCCGGCACTTTCACCTTTCGCACACTTACCCCCTTACAGCGTCCAACAGCTCTAGAAGGGAAGACTCAACTTGGCGTAGAGGAAGCCGCCGCTTTTGAAGCATCAGAACGCACACGGCTAAATCGAGATCTCTTCGACCCTGAAGCGGGTGCGCCAACAGCCGGCTACCAGCCACGTACCGCTGGCGGCGTTCTCTCCTACAATGAGTTTTGGTACGAACGAGGCGTCGAGTTAACTTCAGACAAGCGGACGTCGCTCATCATCGACCCAACCGATGGAAGGTTGCCTCCGCTTACGGAAACAGCTCGTGAAAACAATCAAGAAAGACGCGCATATCAGGAACAACATCGCTACGATTCTTACGAAGACCGAAGTTTATTCGATCGCTGCATAATGGGCTTCAACTCAGGACCACCAATGACTTCCGCAGCTTACAACAACAACGTTCAAATCTTCCAAGCTCCCGGATACGTCGCGATCCTAAACGAAATGGTTCACAACGTCCGAATCATTCCTCTTGATGGACGAGCGCACGGCACACTTGCTCAATACGCCGGAGACTCTCGAGGTCATTGGGAAAATGAGACACTCGTCATCGAAACAACCAGCTTTCGAGGCGGTCAAAGCCGTGGAACGGGCCCTAACATGCACCTCGTCGAGCGCCTCACACGACTTGATTCTGACACTGTTGCATATGAATTCACAGTGACCGACCCAGCGGTCTACACGGGGTCCTATACCGCTCTAATGCCATTCAGACGAACGGATGGAACTTTGTTTGAATACGCCTGCCATGAAGGCAACATCGGCCTAGCCGGGATCCTGCGTGGGGCCAGGGTTCTCGAATCCGAAGGGCGTGACCTTCGTCGGTAGAACTCAGTTTCCGCAACTCAATCTAATACGTTCCAGAGCCGACAGCCACCAGCGTTAAAAACGGCCGGTAGCAGCTCAACCTTCGCATCGCCCGCCCTGTATGCTTGGGTAGCAAAGCGATAAATCGATACTAATGTGTCAACCCGTAAACCATGTAATTGACACCGAGCCGAAACCCGACATTCGAAGCCTCGATCGGAAAGAATCCTGATCCGGCCATCTGCCAATACTCTGCTAAATTGGTATTGTAGTTAGCGATCGCCATCAGTCTTCCCGTAGGTTCGTTATTTTCAAACAAACCAAAATACTCTGGCCGGAAGCCGTACAAATGGTGATTAACTGGGTGAGGAAAATCGATTTGCTCAACCCGAAGAAAAGACTCGAAGATCGGATGTGTCTGGTCGAGTTTGATCCACAGCGCACCTGGGATCACTCTCTTCATCTGCGCTTCAAAGTTTGCCCATTGATCAGTTTCAAAATCATTAAAGATTACGAACCCACCTTTAAGGAAGTAGGCTCGAAGAGCCTCGGCTTCCTCGTCGGTCATCACCCAGAAACCAGGCTCCTGCATTAGGGCGATCGGGTACTTGAACAAATTAGGGTCATCGAGTGTGAGAATAAGACTTCCGTCAGTTTTTCCGGCAATGGTTGTAACGTCGTCTAACACCGCCATCAAGTTCTGTTCACCTCTAGGAAATTCATGCATCCACATATTGAAACCCCGTTGAAAAACTGGAACGCCGAAGGTTCCAGTTGTCCATCGTAACCGCACGAACGTTACTTCTCCATCGTAAGGAACGTCAGATCGACCCCAACCCGATTGGGCGGATACCGAGACCACAGAGACGAATCCAAGTGCAACCATCCACCATAGTTTCCGACTCACAGCGTCGAGCCTCCCTCCGGGAAAGTTCGGTCTTTAGTTGGAGTATCGGTATTGATTAACCTCGACTCCACAGGCGTTACAAATTCACATGAGGTGGTAACACCAGTTCTCACAATTTCAGCCTATTCACTTGGCCGTCGTCTTGCTCAAGCGTGTCATGAAAAAAAGAAATGTGCATGATTTTCCCGGCTTTTGTACGAAGCGCTGAGTACAAACTAGAAATTTTCTGCCCGAAGGGCTTTAAAACTTCGACGCACAAACATATCCAATGAAATGGAAGTCCATTAGAGACCACTCGCCCTAAGGCAATTCCAGCAAGAATCCGACATGCACCGTTACGTCGCAGTCGCACCTGAACAACTTGATCCAGCACCGGCCGTGCAACCAAAACAGTGGCGGTCGGTCGCGATAGAACGTGAGGAAAGGAGCTCAAAATCGAAATCCGAAATATGCCTTGGTGCTGGATTCAACACAGGGAGTTCTAGCATCTGGTTGAAATCACAGTCGAAAAGCGTTCCATCCCAACCTACTGACAGCATATTTCGACACATTACCCCACGTGCGGCGGCTGGATTGTAGCTCGAGACTAGACGCTCCATGTAGTCACTAAGATTGGATGAGTCAACCAACCATTCAAGAAAACGGCTAATGGGCATGTTGGTAATCGCATGCAACGCAGTGAACCGGATTCCATACAACCGGTCGAGTTCCCGCTTCCACTCTTTTTCCAACGACGATTGCTGCGCTGGAAGATACGCGCCAACAGGGTTCGTTACCAGCACCAATCGTAACCCTGACCCTTCATCTCCGTAACCGAGAGTGTTCAGTTTTCTCAACCCCTTAATCGATTTCTCAAAGACTCCGTCACCCCTTTGTTTATCAGTATTGAGTTGCCGATAATGCGGCAACGAACAGACAACTTCCACCTGTCGTTCAGCAAGGAACTCTGGGAGATTAGATTGCGACGGAAGATCAAGGACTGTGAGATTACACCGATCGATCACCTGGCGTCCGCGCGCCACGCACTGGTCAACAAGCCATCGAAACTTCGGATTCAGCTCCGGCGCACCGCCAGTGATATCAACTGTTGAGATTGATGTTCGCTCCAATGCTTCGAGACACAGCATCATTGTTTCTTGGGTCATTACTTCCCGTCGATCTGGTCCCGCATCAACGTGACAGTGCAAGCACGTTTGATTACATAACTTCCCGACGTTGATCTGAAGAATTTCAATAGCGGTCGGTCGCAGGGGATACAGCCCATCACTCGCAAGCACCGTAGCGAAATCCTTGTCCAACGACAGCCGGTGTAGCGTCGCGAGTTGCTCACGTGGCGACGCGAGCGACGAGTTTCGTGACATCAGCGATGGAAGCACCTTACCCATGAACTATCACATGCCAACACAGGCAACATGTCTCCGCATTTGTACGCCATGCACTAGTGAGGCACCACCGCGAATCGCTGAAGCAACATGCACGGCTTCTGTCATCTGATCTAAATCCGCTCCCTTTTCAAGGGCGTCCGAACTGTAACTGTCAATGCAATATGGACACTGGACCGCATGGGCCACACCAAGAGCAATCAGAGATTTCTCCCTAGCAGAAAGCGCCCCGTCCGCAAATACCGCGTTATACCAAGCAAAAAATTTCTCGGCAAGTTCCGGCTGGTTTTTTCCAATGTCAGGAAAATGTTTCAGATCTTCGCCAGAGTAATAAGTGTCGCTCATTCACCCTCCCTTTACTGATGATTAAGGTGGCGGAGGGACAGGGATTCGAACCCTGGAGCGAGTTGCCCCGCTAACGGTTTTCAAGACCGCCGCCTTCAACCGCTCGGCCATCCCTCCTGATTGGACCCATGTCCACAGCTACTAAATCCCAACAACGTCATCATATAGCTGGCTCAATTACCTCCAAGCCACGCATGAAGGGTTGAAGAACCTTTGGAACAACCACCGACCCGTCACGCTGCTGATAGTTCTCAAGAATCGCTATCAGAGTTCGACCTACGGCAACACCTGACCCGTTGAGCGTATGAACGAACTCACTCTTTCCCTTCCCATCCCGCCGAAACCGGATGTTCGCGCGACGTGCCTGAAATGACTCCGTATTACTGCACGACGAGATCTCTCGATACGCTCCCTGGCCTGGAAGCCATACCTCAAGGTCAAAGGTTTTTGCTGCAGCAAAACCCATATCGCCGGTGCACAAACTCACTGTACGATACGGTAACTGTAAGCGCCGGAGTACCTCTTCCGCGTGCCCTGTAAGTTCGTCTAGAACGTCATAGGACTGTTCCGGATGAACATACGCTACCAATTCAACTTTATCGAATTGATGCTGGCGAATTAGGCCTCGGACGTCCTTGCCGTACGAACCAGCTTCACTTCGAAAACAAGGCGTATATGCTGCATAGCGAAGGGGAAGCACGTGCTCATCGAGGATTTCCTCCCGGTGCAAATTACAGAGCGGCACTTCAGCGGTAGGAATTAAGTAGAGGTCCCAATCCCCGGCAACCTTGAACAGATCGGCTTCAAATTTTGGGAGATTGCCGGTCCCGATAAGGGATTCCGTGTTCGCCAAGAACGGTGGTTCGATTTCTGTGTAGCCGTGCTCTGTCGAATGCAGGTCGAGCATGAAGTCAATCAAAGCTCGACTGAGACGTGCGCCAGCACCCGCAAGTACTGTAAAACGCGCACCCGCAATTTTCGCCCCGCGCTCAAAATCAAGAATTCCAAGAGTCGGACCAAGTTCCCAATGGGGGCGTGCCGAAAAATCAAATGAAGGTCGGTCACCATAACGACGCACTTCTTGATTCTCCTTGTCCGATGAGCCAATCGGCACACTTTCGTGAGGTATGTTCGGTAACGAGAGTGATAGAGTTCGGCGTTCTGTTTCGACACGTTCTAGCTTCGTTTCCTGCTCCTTGATCCGCGTGCCGTAAGACTGGCCCTCTTTGATTAAGTGATCCGCCGGTTGTTTTTCTTTCTTCGCCTTCGCAATCTGCTCGCCAAGGACCTTTCGCTCTCGGCGCGTCCGTTCAAGCAACGGCAGAATAGCTCGGCGTTCTTTGTCGAGATCGGCAAGTCGGTCAAGCACGGCGCTCACTGTTGAAGCACCTCGAGTAC
>Ga0310123_10000059_pt1 | contig 88150 bp, 57 predicted proteins | sample CB6_AW_1057_MG_FD_203505 | JGI IMG/M metagenome (GOLD analysis project Ga0310123, IMG submission 203505) | Marine microbial communities from Western Arctic Ocean, Canada - CB6_AW_1057 | ecosystem: Environmental > Aquatic > Marine > Oceanic | place: Canada: Western Arctic Ocean | collected...
CGATTCGTACCGAAGCAACAACGAGGACACGGACACAGATGAGTTGATCTCTCGATCCAGTATGATGGCCCGCCGCTCAGCTCGAAAACAATCCGAACAGCAACGCCGGGATGCGGCTGAGCGAAAAAAGGAAGAAGAACAGGTGGATGCGATTTTGCAGCGTATCCATTGTGACGGCGAGAATTCACTCAAGCCAGCTGAACTGTACCTGCTCCGTAAAGTCAGTCAGCGATATCGCAAGCAGTTGCACACCCGGGAAAGAAACACGGAAACCGGTCGCTGACAATCTGCTAAAACAGTTTTCCGGAATCAGTTTCAGACGATTCTTCCGGTTTTTGATCTACAGTTGGCGTCCCGTCGAATGGCTCAACGTCCGCGCCGGTGTCCGTCATTCGACGGACGATCTCAATGCGACCGCCAGCTTCTTCCAGCTGGCGGTCGCAGTCTTTCAATAAACGCATGCCACGTTCAAACTTTTCCAGAGCTTTGTTCAGTGGCTGCTGACCGGATTCCAGTTCGCCGACAATACCGGTGAGCTCATCCATGGCCGCTTCCAGAGAAACCGTTTCTTCAGACGAGGAGCTTTTGGTTTTCTTTTTGCGCGCTGGCACTTTGTCGGCTTCCTGCTGAAGAATATAGCTTACGAATGGTCGTGGTCATATCGCACACGGACTTGCAGGGCTCCCAGCATTTGGGTGATGCGATCTTCTTTCTGATTGATGAACATCACATTCTCCAGCACGATGGCACGTCGTTCCTGACTGGGATGCATAATTAATCGCCCGGACCGCAGCAGCATGTACTCAAAGACGTCGTTGATCTCTTTGTCAATTCGCAGGTTAGGCGCCGAAAACCGTTCCATGTCACTCAACACACCATGATGATGCAGCAACTCGTTGCCACGGACTTCCCAGTAATCGAATCGGCGACTGATAATCACGCAAATAAACAGGAACAGAATGCTGAACGTGTAGATGAAGTAGAATGCGGCATTGGCTCGAGGCGTAATCCGTGACAGCCGTTCGTGGAACCCAAGAGCCAGATCTGGGTTGAGATGAAATATCGTCCACAGAGCCACGGATGCTGCGACAGCAGCAAAGAACCATGTCAGTGACGTGGTCCGCGGAAAATCAAAACTGACCACGACCAGATTGATTGTCAGCACAGCCAGAAAGATACGAGCCGGCAGCCTCGCATATTCAGCTCCCGGATCGTTGCCCAGGGCCCACATGTAAATTGCGCCAAACAGTCCGGCAAGCACCGATGGATACAAAAACACAATCTTCGGATAGCTAACCAGAAGCACCGGCTCGGGGCCACCATTCGAACTGACTTTGATGCTGTCGGATTCGGCAGCATTTTCGACGGTCTGATCATCTGCCATGACAGAATGTCCTGAAACAGGGAGATTGCAGTTGTCGGTTGAACGAGGTCCGCAGAGTAACGACCGAGGAACTCGCACGCCAGAGTCCCAACGTTACCACCGGTTTCCGGGATCATTCTTTGTGGGCAGGAACTGCATATCGATGGGGCGCGACACTAAAATTCCAGCCATCATTTGCGATGCTGTTGAACGTTCGTACGGATTTCAGCATCAATTGTGGACATTCATTTGCAGGGGTTCGGCGCAGCCGTTCACAGTTTTCAGCTACGCCTGTTCCACCGAGAACGGCAATACAGACGACAACAAGTCGTGACCAGTCAGGATCATGAGCAGACGGTCAAAACCCATGGCCACTCCTGAACATGTAGGCATGCCGGAGTCCATCGCTGCCAGCAGTCGCCGTGCACCGGGAAATTCACTGGATTTCAGGCGTCTTCTGTCAGCCTGCTGAGTGGCTTCTCTCAGTCGCAGTTCGTCGGCGTCCGTGAGTTCCTGGTAACCGTTGCACAACTCGATCCCGTCAACGTAGAGTTCAAACCGCCGAGCGATGCGTGGATCTACCGGTGACGATTCTGCGAGTGCCGCCTGCGAAACAGGATAATCGACAAGGAACTCTGGTTCGGAGAATCCCAGCCGAGGCTCAATCTCAGAGACCAGCAACAGATTCAGCAGGTCATCCCGAGTATCCGGCAACGGAGAAATGCACAGGTACTCGGCACTGCATTTCCGGAGTTCCGTGTCTGATGCCGACAGGACATCGATTCCCAGCTGACGTTTGAATGCCTGTTGATATGTCGTCACTGAGAAAGCACGGGCTTCGAGCCGTGCTGTCAGTGGCCCCTGGATTTCTTCTGCTCCGGCACGAACCAGCTGCTCCACGATTGCCATCTGGTCTCGCCATAAGTCTCCCACCCCATACCATTCGACTATCATGAATTCCGGATTGTGCAGGATTCCGCGTTCGGCAGAACGAAAGGCCTGTGTGATCTGAAAAATGCTCTCACTGCCCGCTGCAAGCAGACGCTTCATCGGAGCTTCCGGAGACGTCTGCAGAAACATTCTGTTACCCGTCACAGATACTTCAATCGGATCCACGTGGGCGTCGATGACTGTGTCGTGAGACAGCAATGGTGTGTCAACTTCCAGGTAATTGCGTTCGAAAAAAAACTCTCGAATACACTGCCGCAGGCTGGCGCGACGGTGCAGCATTTCGATTGAACAGCCAGGACGCCAGTCCTGAGAGCTGAATGACATCAGAGACGCTCCCTGACGTGATGCACTGCAGTGGCAAGACGTTGCATGCCTTCGCGGATTCTTTCCGGAGACTCTACGCCAAAGCTCAGTCTCATCTGATTGCGAGGTCGGTCGGACCACGACGTTGGATAACACAACTCTCCGGGCACAAAGATCACGTTCGCTGTTTGCGTGGCATATCTGAAGAGGGGACTGTCGAATCCGGTTTGAATCTCCTTTGGAAGTGTCATCCAAGTGTACAGGCCACCGTGTGGACGATTCCATTCGACGCCGGGAATACCGGAAAAAAAATTGTCTGCCGCTGCCAGCATGGCGTCCCATTTGACTGTGTAGCCTGACACGACCCGCCTGACATGTGCCGCATAAAATCCGGAGTTCATCACGTCAGCAATCAGGTGTTGGTTCAGTCGTGCAGAGCCGAAGTCCTGGTTACCCTTGAGGTCGCTGATCGGTTTAACCAGGGATTCGGGAAGGACGGTCAGTCCAACCCGCAACCCGGGCGAAAATGACTTGGAAAAGGTTTGTGTCAGAATCACAGTTTCCCCGGCACCGTCGTACGACCAAAGGCTCGGCAGCACCGGCCCCTCATACCGCAGCTCGCGATACGCTGCGTCCTCGAGCAGCAGGATTGGCCACTCCGGTGTTGACCAGCGCTGCACAATCCGGACCAGACGTTCACGCCGATCGGCTGAAATGCTGACTCCGGACGGGTTGTCATAATAACTCACGGCATAAACAAGTTTGATACGATCCCGAATACCCTGACTCTCGAGTCTTTGCAGTGTTGCTTCCAGTTCGTCCGGGCTGATACCCCGTTCATCCGCTGGTATTGGAATCACTCGCGCTCCCACACCATCCAGCACACTGAGATAAACAAAGTATGTTGGTGCCGCGACCAGACAGATGTCTCCTGGTTCGAACAACGCCTGACTCAGCAGGCACAGCAGCTGCTGCGAACCGGTCGTCAGTATGATGCGTTCCAGCGGCAGGTCGTTGACGTCCGTATTATCTTCGAGCCCTGCCAAATGGTTGCGAAAGACAGCACGAAGAGGCTGGACGCCTGGCGTTGTGCCGTATTGCAGCGTTGATCTGCCGCTGGTGTCGGAAGTCAGTACTCGTTTCGCGGCATCCAGAACAAGTTGTGTGGGCAGGGTCATCTCATCGACTAAACCCGCGGCAAGTGAAATGCAGTCCGGATACTGATATACGGCCTGCATCAGATAACTGATAGCCTGATCGGAAGCCCGTTGTGCTGCCTCAGTAAGTCTCAGATTTTGCATCGCGAGGCGTGCTCGGCGGTAGTCAGGATCGGCGATATTGTTCCCATGGAGCCCACAGCCCGGACGGCCTGTTTATGTGACGGCCGTCTCGCAAATAAGTTCACCTTCCTGCGGACCATGCTGCGTCAGTGTGAGGATTTCCGGTCCGTCTTCGGTCATCAGGATGGTGTGTTCAAACTGCGCTGAAAGCGAACGGTCCATGGTTCGGACCGTCCAGCCATCGGTTTTGTCGACGCGTGTTTTCCATCCGCCGACATTCATCATTGGTTCAATCGTGAAGCAGGTTCCCGGCTGAAGAAGATTACGGTTCGAGGCAAGGTCTGGAAAGTGGGGGATGCCCGGTTCCTGATGGAATTCAAGTCCAATCCCGTGGCCCTGATACTCGCGGACAACCGAGTAATCTTCCTGGCGGGCTAATGTTTGAATGGCTCGACCGATCGTGGAGACGCGACAGCCTGGTTTGCACGCACGGATCCCCTTGAACAGGGCTTCAAACGTTTTCTGGACGAGGCGACTGGCAACATCGGAAACCTCACCGATCATGAACATTTCGGACTGATCGCCGTACCAGCCGTATACGACCGTGGTCAGATCCACGTTGACAATATCCCCTTCTTTCAGCGGCGTCTCGTTGGGAATGCCGTGGCAGACAACCTCATTGACGCTGGTACAGATCGTATTTGGAAAGCCATGATACCCCAGACAGGCCGGCGTATGCCCATGATCCTGTGTGTATTCGGACGCCAACTCATCCAGCTGGAGCGTGGTGGTTCCTGGCCCAATATGTGGTCGCAGGATATCCATCAGTTCCGCATTGAAGCGACCGGCTGTGCGCAGGCCATTCCGGTCGTCTTCACTCAGGTATAGAGGGATTCGTTTCTTCGGCCGCGTCAACCTGGTTGCTCCAGTGCCGGTTCTTAGTCTCGTTTCTGCTGTGACCTTTGGTAGGATTATTGTTCTCCACTCACTCATGTCAAACAGCCTTCGTCTCAGACTGATGACACAGACAAGATCAGGTAGCACCGCAACGGTTGCCGGAAAAAAGTATTGTTGCCCGTATCCATGTCACACAGCAACCGGACGTAATTCACTGCTAAGGCTTCAACGTCTTCACAGATCGCTGCCGATCTCGAAAGTCGAATTGATTGCAGGAATGACGACACCGGACCGATGACTGCTGTTGGCCCGCCAGATAATCATCCACAGACAGGAATTCCAACGGGTACAATAAATTGAGCGTATTGGCTTCTGCTCGTCATCGCAAATACGTGCGGCTGTGAAATCTTAAAAACAGATTTCCAAGGCACCGACGGAAATCAGAATAAACGCGGCTTCGATGCTATGGACGTCGGCTGCCTAGAGTTGGCCCGCAGACGGCATTAACCTTTGTCCGCGTCAGCCCGTCAGACTGTCGGGCATGGCTTCCATAAAGCGGAAGGCGCCGTCCAGAACACTTCGGCTGAGAGCGACTTTAACACTGTCATCGTTGTTCCAAAGTTCCTTAAAACGTCGCTTCACAATCCGGCGACTGTTTCGACAGAATGCATCAGCCAGTTCGGCTGCCTGCGTTGCCTCAGCATCGCCCCGTTTCTCCAGTGCGATTGCGCGGGCAATTGTGGCAGACATGGCAAAAAGTTCATTGACCACATCCACGAGACGGAACAGAAACAGCTGTCGGCGGTCCAGTTTCTCACGGAACAGAGCCATTCCGTGGAAACTTTCGCGAGCCAGTTTGGCAGCAGCCCGATGAATGAAGCGGAGGTGCTTCGCCCAGCGGCCATAGGCTCCGTACCAGGGGGTAAAAATGCCCTTCAACCAGCGAGTTGGATACCAGCCAGCGTAGAAGACACCAATCGAGGGTAAAGCCTTGATTTTGTCCATTGTGGTCGAGTTGGAATCGATGATGGCTCCTGCCACAGACAGGTGTTTGTCGACAGCCTCACGGGCCATCAGCAGATGCATAATCTCCGATGAACCTTCGAAGATCATATTGATGCGAGCATCTCGCATCGTTCGTTCTACAGGAATTGGTTTCTCACCGCGGTCACGAAGACTTTTCTCGGTTTCGTAACCACGACCGCCACGAATCTGCATGGTATCGTCGATGATCTTCCACGCCTGAACGGTATTCCACTCCTTGCAGGCTGCACTTTCCAGACGCAGGTCCAGTTTTTTGTCGTTTGCCAGATAACTGGTCAGCTTGACGATAGACTCCATGGCAAAGGTTGTTGAGGCAATGTCACTGATCTTGTGCGCAAGGCTTTCGTGTTTACCGATGGGGACGCCCCACTGTACGCGTTTGCTGGCCCATTCCCGAACGATCTTCAGAGCGCTTTTACTCATACCGACACACGTATTCGGAATGGACAGTCGTCCGTCATTCAGGGTTGTCAGGGCAATCTTCAGACCTCGCCCCTCTTTGCCGATGAGATTTCCGACAGGGACTTTGACATCTTCAAAAGTCATGACGGCGTTTCCGAGTGCCTTCAGACCCATGAAGTGGCAACGATGCTGAACAGCAACGCCTTTCCAATCCGTTTCTACCACGAATGCAGAAATTCTGTCGGTTTCTTCATGTTTCGCCATGACAACCAGCAGCCTGGCCAGTGTGCCGTTAGTACACCACAGCTTGGTTCCGTTGAGAATGAAATGCTGCCCGTCATCGCTCATTCGCACGCTGGTTGTCAGGCGAGCAGGGTCGGAGCCCACTTCCGGCTCGGTCAACGCGAACGCGGAGATTTCGCCCCTGGCGCAACGCGGCAGATATGCCAGTTTGAGCTCATCCGAACCGAACAGTTTGAGAGGTTGCGGAACACCAATGGACTGGTGAGCCGACAGCAGTGCTGTGAGGTTCCCACAGCAGCATCCCAGCAGCTCCATGACCTGTGCATACTCAAGTTGATCGAACCCCAGACCACCGTACTTCTTCGGAATTTTCATCCCGAATGCGCCGAGCTCCGCCAGCTCAGCCACGTGCGCCATGTTGTATTCACCGGAGTGATCGACCTCGATTGGGTCCCAGGTGTCCCGCAGGAACGTACGAAGTTTCTCAAAATACTCTTTGAATTCCGCACGCCATTCGATGCGTTCCGGGTACGGATCGATCAGGTCAAAACGGAAGTTCCCGAGAAACAACTCTTTCATGAAACTGGGATTTACCCAGTCTGACTCGCGGGATTCTTCAGCCAGCGCCCGTGACTGTGATTCAGTGACGTCAATCTCTTCGTGATTCCTGGATGGAGTCTGTTCCAGTGTGGTACTCATCAGTTCGTCCTCCAGCTCGAATGCAGTTTCACGTCTTTAAATGCGGTAGAGAAACCATCGACAAATCAGTCTCAAGAACAGCTGAACAATCGATACTATCGACCGGATGAAAATGTGCATCGGTCGATTAACAGTCTATCAATTGGTTTTAACCGTCTGTTTGAAGGAAATGTTAGTACAACGTTGTCCGGTCCACCAAGTTCCAGTTTCAGAACCGTCAGGCTCAACGAACTCGCCCTGACATCACCAGACAACGGTTTGGCTGAGCCTCGGCAGCGGCAGGCCACCTGGGGTTTCCACACACCGGAATCTTCAGTCATTGTTCAGTGACCGTCTTTTCCCGTTCCCGCAGCCTGCGACGAAGCAGTTTGCCAAGGAAATTCCTTGGCAGTCCGTCGGGACTGTGTTCGATCACCCGCGGCCTCTTGTGAGCCGCAAGGTTCTCTCGGCACCACGTGTTGATCTGATCTGGCTTCCAGAGCTTTTTCGATTCCATTACGACGTAGGCTTTGACCGTTTCTCCTCGCTTCTCATCGGGGATGCCGACCACGGCTGCTTCTGCGACACCTGGGCAGCTGAGTAACACTTCTTCGACTTCCTGTGGAAAGACGTTGAAACCGGATGTGATGATCAGGTCTTTCTTACGCTCAATAAGTCGATAGAAACCGTTTGGCAGTTTTTGAGCCAAGTCACCCGTGTACAGCCAGCCATTGCGAATCGCCTTTCTGGTTGCCGCTTCGTTCTTCCAGTAACCCAGCATGATCTGCGGGCCTCTCACCAGCAGCTCTCCCGTCTCACCGTCGGCTACATCGGATTCTTCATTTTCCGAGCACACAATGCGAGATTCTGTATCCGGCATCGGCAGCCCGATCGTGCCGTGGTCGGACGGAATGTTCAGGGGGCCTGAGTGTGTGACAGGAGAGGCTTCCGACAACCCATAGCCTTCAACAACGAGTCCGCCGGTATGCGATGCAAACTCTGCAGCAACATCGATGGGCAGACCAGCACCACCACTAATTACCCATTTAATCGACGTGAGATCCGCCGTATGGTCGCGCAGGTGGCTGTTGATCGCCACCAGCATTGCCGGAACGGCATGAAAAATTGTCGGTCGATGTTTTTCAATGTGTCGAATGACCTGACGCACATTGAATCGGTGATCCATGTACAATGATGCCACACTGGCAGCTCCGCTGAGAATCGTGGCCGACAATCCGTAGCTGTGGAAGAATGGAAGCACGGCCAACATCGTCTCACGACCAATAACACCGCCGGCCCAGTAGTATTGTTGCCAGGCGTTGCAAACCAGGTTGCGATGACTGAGCGTCACGGCCTTCGGATCTCCGGTTGTTCCACCTGTGGCCAGAATGTAAGCCGGTTCATTCAGATCCTTCACTTTATGCGGTACCTTGACAGGCGCTGCACCTTTCACCTCATCCCAAAACCAGCTCACTCGATCACTGACGGACAGCCACCAGCTGCCAATACGTCTGCGGCGCAGCAACAGGTAACCGATCTGCTGAAATAGCGGCAGGCCTGGACGCAGCGACACATACAATGTTCGGTCGGGGCGCGCTTCACCCATCAGCAGATGGGCAAGCATGTCAAGACAGACAACGATCCGGCACTCGGTCAGCTGCAGCAGCGTGTCCACGTCATTGACAACAGAGAGTGGACTGATGGCAACTGCAATCCCGCCAGCACGCCAGATTCCGTTAAGAGCAATGACGTATTCGGGGCAGTTTGGGAGCAAGATGCCGATCCGATCACCTGGCTGAACGCCAAGACGGTGGAGCATATGGGCAGCACACATTGCGTCCTGATTCAGCTCTTCCCAGGACCACTCCAATTCGTTGTAATGGCAGGCAAGCCTGCCAGGAATGAGTGTTGCGGCGCGGTCCAGGAGTCCCCATGCGGGCATGTCCGGATACTCAAGAGAACGTGGAACCTCAAACTGAGGTGCCGCGGATGCCGTGACATCATCCGGTGCGATTGAAGAGACCGTCGACATGACTTCACCCCACTTTCACGGTCTCCGTACCACGAGAGCAGCGAGGAGACGGCTGAGGCGTCCGGCTTCCATTCTGTCGCTGTCCGTCCCCCGACGGATACCCAGTGCTGCGACAAATTACCCAGTGGAAGCTGGACGCAGTTTTTCGCTTTGCGGAGTTCAGTTCCGACGCCCGGATCACTCAGGAAAATTCCTGAACCGCGATGGTACTTCGAATCACTTTCGCTCCTGCGTTATTTTAGAGTCCGGTCGACACTCCCAACCACGCTACAAAAAACCAACATCAGTCCTAATTCTGAGCATCGGCTAATGCAAGGATAGGTTACGAAGAAACCGTTTGTGACCAGCACGACTGGAACCAGTCAGACCGGAAATACAGGATCATCCGGTCAGTGCAGAGTTTACGGGTTGCAGGAATGATCTTGCTGAAATAAGCCTCTGAAGGCTAAAACTCAGGGGTCCGCACCTGCGGCGGACCGGATGAAACCCATGAATTGCCAGCATTGCAGCACGGACGCGCCCGCTGAAACTGACCCTCGGAGCGGTCGGTTGCGCTGTCCCGAATGTCATGCTTTTTCCAGTGCTGAGGCCACTCAGCCAGCCGCTGTCCGGCAAGCTCGCGATATTCTGCACAAATGGTCCAAATCAGATTTGCTGGATCAGATTTCCAGTTTTCCACAGCTTCCAGTTCTGGCAGAACCTTCCCGCTCGGTACCACGTGTGCAGGATTCATCGTCCGCCGAGGAATCGGCAGTCGTAAATCCGGATAAGGATATCCAGATTCAACCATCAATCCTGGCGACCAGTGCTTCAATGCAACCGCAACCGTCGAACTCCCAGGATGATGCATCCCCCACGGCACTGGCAGAGGCTGACGGTTTTGCTGCTTCCGAAGATGCAGGACAGACGAAGAAAAACAAGCGTCGGCATCTGGCGAGACCGGCGGTGCAGCGTCGATCAGTGAGGTCCGAATCTGAGGCCACACCGATGATTCAACAGCAATCCGAGACTCCTCAGGAAGGAATGGACGCCGTGGAGAAGAAGCTTCGCGTCGACGGACCGGCCAATCCTGCCCCGGCCAACGACCCGGTCAGCCCGGCAGAACAATGTCCTGCGAACGGCCCTCGGGTGCAGGACGCATCTGCAACGCGGCGGTTTCACATCGATCGCGCGGAAGAATTGACGGAACTGACCGACAGCGGCGGGCATGTGCAGGGTTACCGTCCGCCACGGCGACAATATATTGATGAGCCGCATGAAGCAACGGGTATTCGCGGACCGCATTTCGAAGTTGTATCACCACCGCGTTCAAGCCTGACATCGCTAACGGGCCAGTTCCTTGCATATGCCGGCGTGCTGGGTTTGACCGTCGGCACGGCGATTGTGATTTATGGCCACTTTGGAGGAGAAGCAGGTTACACGCCCACCGGCTGGCTGGTGACGACGGTTGCTCAAATGCTGCTGTTCCTCGGTGTGATTAACCTGGTCTCGGGTGGTATTGAACAGAACAATGAAGACGTCTCCCGGCGCATTAACGTGCTGGGCGAACAGCTGATGCGTATCGAGCAGGTTGCCGAATCCGTAATGCGTGGTCCGAAGATACCGGTGGACCGCTACTCCGAAAAAGCAACGACGGAAGGAATCTCCGTGAATGAAGTTGTTCATGCTGACGAGCGGAGATAACGTCGCTGGGGCCACAAACGCCGTTCGTTCGTCTGTGACGTCCGGCCCCCAAAAGTCACCTGGTTCGAGACTCAGGCAGCGTGTTTCAAGAGAATTCTTCGGCTAATTCCGAACGCCGGACTTCTGATTCGCCGGCCGGCTCTCTTCCCAGTCACCCGCCTGATCCATCGATTGACACACAGATGCCGCCGCACGTATTTCCAAGGGAGCGGTTCGAAGTGCGTTCTTCTTTACGATTGCACGGCAGGCAGCGCCGCCTCATGATATGCTGAATGCGATCTGTGCTGTGTGCCAGGGTGTACCGATTGTTGATGACTGTCCATACAGCACCGCCCTTTATCACCCTTAAAGGGACCCTCGGATGTATCCGGATCAGATTGGCCCCTATCGAATCGAAAAGAAAATTGGTTCGGGCGGCATGGGCAATGTTTACTACGGAGTTCACACAGAAACCCACCAGGTTGCTGCAGTAAAGGTTCTGCCGGCGTCTCTGGCGAGGGAAGATGGTTTTGTTGAACGGTTTTCGCGCGAAATTCAGGTCCTGCGGACGCTCAACAGCCAGCACATCGTACAGTTGTTCGAAGACGGATACATTGGTGATGGATCATGGTATTACGCAATGGAGTTTGTCGACGGCCAGACGCTGGGAACCCTGATCTCCTGTCGGAAAAAACTGTCGTGGACCGAAGTATCACACATCACTTTGCAGGTCGCTGCGGCTCTCAAAGCAGCGCATGATGCCGGTGTGGTCCATCGTGATATTAAGCCTTCGAACCTGATGGTAACCCAGGATGGAACAGTCAAGCTGACCGACTTCGGTGTCGCTCACATGTTTGCGACAACGCGACTGACGCGGACCGGGGGAATTGTTGGAACTGCAGAGTATATGTCTCCTGAACAAGCTCGGGGTCAGCGCGCGACAAAACGCAGTGACCTGTATTCACTCGGAGCGGTGATGTACGCCATGCTTACAGGTCGGCCACCGTTCACCGGCAGGAATGCCAATGAGATTCTGAACAAGCAGCAGTTCGCTCAAATTGAAAAACCACGTCATTATGCTCCGGACACTCCCCTGCTCTTCGAGGAACTTGTGTGTCAGCTTCTGGAAAAGAAACCTGAGCGACGAATCCCGGATGCACTGGTCCTTAGCCGTAAGCTCGAACAGATTCGCTCACGCGTGGAATTCGTGGGGAACAGCCAACAGAAGGAATTCGGGAGCACAGTATCGGTTGCTGTCGAGTCTGTGGCAGATCCGGCCAACGCAACTGCCGATGGTCACACTATCCATCGACCGGGTCCGGCGACGCTGGTTCGTGACATCCTGCGTCAGGAAGCTGGCTCGCGGCTGAAAACTTCGCCTCTTGTCCGCTTTTTTGACAACACATTTGTCCTGATTGGCATGTTGATACTGGTGGTCACCTTGGGGTTCTACCTGACCCGAAATGCGACGCCCACGGCAGAAGAAAGTCTTGAGAAAGCCAGAGTGATTATGGAGGCAGAGGCGACACCGGCATGGCTGCAGGCGCGTGACATACTGAGGGAGTTACTGAATTCGAAGGCACTGCCGGACTATGTTGACAACATGGAGGCCATGATTCAGCGAGCGAACCAGTATGAATTCTGTCGCACTCTCGAGTGGACGACCACGATTGACGGATCGCAGGATTCAGAGATTCAGCGTCTGGTTCGTCGTGCATTTGATCGATTTGCGCAAGGCCATGTGGTTCAGGCACGTGCTGACCTGAAATCCGTCGGGGTTGTGCTGGCAAGCTCCCGGCCGGACGGATACCTGGCTGAGTTCATTGACGCCACACTGAAGAAATGGGAAGGAGATACAAGTATCGAAGGTCGTCATCAGCTGCTGGCGTCGATTCTCGCCGAAGCGCGGGGGGCGGCGCCAAATTCACAGGCAACGGGGACGGCCGCAGAATTACTGCAGTCAACATTGACGCTCTATCAGGACGACGCAGCAGTCGCCAGTGAGATTGATGAGTGTCGCCAATTGCTGAAATCGATTCACAGTCAGACTGCGGAACAGTGAGCTGTGCGGAATCTGAGAATTGGATGGCTGGATTGTCCCAGCCCTTGTCAGGACCAGGTGGCCCCTGAGAATCAAGGCCAAAACAGACGAGGAGATCAGCATGGTGGTTCGAGGCATCCGCGGCGCCACGTGTGTTAGCAAAGACGATCCGCAACAGATTCGTGACGCGACTCAGGAATTGATTGAGCAGATCCTTAAGCGAAATCACATTGCTGATTTCAATGACATCATTTCCGCCATCTTCACGACCACCGCCGATCTCAGCTCAGCGTTTCCTGCGGAAGCCGCTCGACACATCGGTATGAATCTGGTTCCTCTGCTTTGCGCCCAGGAAATCCCCGTTCAGGGATCCATGCCCCGATGTATTCGAGTGCTGCTCCACGTTAATACGAATCTTGAATCAGCCGAAGTTGAACATGTCTATCTGCGTGAAGCCCAGCAGCTGCGCCCGGACATGAATAGTGCTCAGTAATTGTCACGCAGGCGGACAATTGAAAGGCCGCAAGTTGACAGTGTTTCTGAACGGCGTCACACCGGACAGCGGCCTGCCATTACCCAGGTCAGACCAAAACGGGGAACAGCAGTGCAACATTAGTTCTTAGTACAACTCAATCACCCTCGGTCACGGCAATTAGTCGAGCGAAGTTTCTTTTTTGCTGTAGGCTGCTGTCTGACGGACGGGCTCCGTCATCTCACCGGTCATGAAGTTGTCGACTTTCGCCTGTTTCTTGAGATCTGCAAAGGTCTCAGCGACAAGCGTCTGTACTTCACGTTCCACCAGTTCCTCATGCAGGATCCCGTGCACATCGTCTTCATTGTGTTCCACCGGCTCCGTTCGGCCCTCGTACTGAAGAATAGCAAATTTGTTGATGCCCACCTGCAAAACCGGTGACACTTCGCCTTCGCGCTTCATGCGGAACGCGGCTTTGCGAATCTCTTCGTGTGCACCGGAATACCGACGAACTGGAGGAACCTTGCCTCCCAGAACTCGACTGTTGGGTTCAACTGAGTGATTTCTTGCAAGATCCGCAAACTGATCCGGGTCAGCGATCAGTTTCTCTGCGACATCTGCGGCATGGCGCCGCTTGTCGAACAGAATCATTCGCGCTTTCACCCGAGGCCCGTAATTGTCGATATACGCTTCCTTCAGCATCTGACGAGTGATCTTGACGTCACGGCCGGCGATTTTTTTGAGAGCCAGCAGCGGCCAGACAACATCGCGGTGATACTGCAGGGGCGTCAGTCCGCGTTCAGACTGGATGAACTTATACCACTGGGCTGTGGGCAGGCCTGCGTGTTTGCTGAGTCGATGGACTTCACCTTCCACTTCGGCATCCGTCACATGAACTCCCCGTCCCGCACACGACTGCTGAATGATCTTGCGGTTGATCAGGTTTGTCAGCACCTGACGCCCGAATTGTTCCATGCATTCACGAGCCAGTTGCTCCCGCGTAATGACTTCCCCGTTGATGCGAACCGCCGGCAACGAGAGTTCATTGGTGTCGGAAATCGAACTGCCATTCCTTTTATGCTGAGCTTCCGGCCTGGCACGCAGCAGCTGGACGCCGACACCCACTGCCAAGGCAGCGATCAGGATCCCGGAAACGACCATTGATGCCGGAGGTCGCCGGGCTCTTTGCGCATTGAATTTGGCGACAGGCTTAGTCTCTAAGTGGGCCTCGACCGAGGTTTTTTTGTCATCCATGACTGTGACTCCTGTCACCGAGCGTACAGGTTCGAAACGACTTTCGTCGCGCGCAGCGAAACTGACGCATAGTTGACGATGCGACTAGCAGGGAGAGGGATCGACCGGGATGGCCGAAAGAGACAATTAGGGCTGCGTGAACGGCAGAACTAACCGGTTTGAGAGACCTGCCGTGGAGGTGAGCGACCAAGTTATACGAGTATTCCGGGAATCGAGTCAATATGTGTTTCTGGGGGGGTCCGCGAGTCAGAACGATTGTGATTGCGGCACGATCTGTTATGATTTCTGAATATGTCGGAATAAATGCAAGATGTTGACACCGTAGGGGTTACATCTCCTGGGGAGCACTGATTTTCAGCATGTGCTGGTGATTTCTCTGGCTGCGCGTCTTGAACCACTGATTGCCGGGAGCCGCTCGGACAAATGAGTGTCAGTGGGCGAGTTGCCGGCATTTTTCTACTGAATCGCAGACAGATTTCTAGGGAGTGACCAGATTGTCTATCGACGATCCTCAGGGTGAAATTTCAGTACCGAATAACGACCGCGTGCAGCGCATGGACATCCGGGAAGAGATGCAGCGGAGTTACCTGACGTATGCGATGAGCGTCATTGTGAGTCGTGCGCTGCCGGATGCACGTGACGGCCTCAAACCGTCTCAACGGCGCATTCTTGTCGCCATGAACGATCTGAATCTGACACCCGGTGGCGGACGAAAGAAGTGCGCTAAGATCGCCGGTGATACCAGCGGGAACTATCATCCACACGGTGAAACAACGATTTATCCCACACTCGTGCGGATGGCTCAGGAGTGGGCCATGCGCGAAGTCCTCGTTGACAAGCAGGGAAACTTCGGTTCTCTGGCCGGATTGCCTCCAGCAGCCATGCGCTACACAGAAGCGCGGCTTTCCGCAGCGGCTGTGGAAATGTTGCGGGACATCAACCGTGACACCGTTGATTTTACCGCTACCTACGACAACGACAGTTTCGAACCGGTGGTGCTGCCAGCCCGCTTCCCCAATTTGCTGGTCAACGGGTCAAACGGGATCGCGGTTGGAATGGCGACGAGTATCCCACCTCACAACATGAGCGAGGTGTGTGAAGCGGTCATCCGGCTGGTCGACAACCCGGATTGCTCCATTGACGAGATCCAGGAAGTACTGCCGGGGCCTGACTTTCCGACTGGCGGCATCATCTGTGGACGGCTTGGAGTGCGGCAAGCCTATCTGTCGGGTCGATCGACAATCACGCTGCGGGCCAGGACGCACTTCGAAACGGAAAAGAAAAGCGACGTGATTGTTGTTTCGGAAATTCCTTATCAGGAGACCCGTGATCGCATCCGTGAAAAACTGGAACTGCTCGTACGTGACGAACGCATCAAAGGTATTTCCCGCATCGTGGACCTCACCGATCGCAATATTCCGTCATGGAAGGTGCACCTGCACATTGTCCTGAAAAAGGACGCCGACCGGGATGTGGTTCTGAATCAGCTGTATCAGTTTTCACCGCTGCAAACGACTATCAGCATGATCCAGCTGGCTCTGGAAGGTAATCGACCACAGCTCATGAATATTCGTGCGCTTCTGGATGCCTTCGTGCGACATCGTATCGACGTGATTCGTCGCCGTACGGAATACCTGCTGAAGGAGGCTCGGAAGCGCAAACATACCATCGAGGGCTTGTTGATGGCACAGGCCGATATCGACCGGATGATTCAGACGATTCGAGAATCACCCAGTCGAGCTGATGCCAAGACAGCTCTTGAGGCCATTTCCATTCCGGCAGAAATGGTGGCGAGGGCACTCGGAGCTGATGGTTTTCTGGAGTATCAACAGGAGCAGGGGGAAGCAGAGAATTACTTCCTGTCGACAAATCAAACCGAAGCCATCGTTTCAATGCAATTAGGTTCCCTGGCCAATCTGGAACGTGAAAAGCTGCAGGGCGAACATCGTGAACTTTTGAAAAGCATCGCACAATACGTGTACCTGCTATCGGATGAATCCAACATTCGTGCGGAAATCCGTAAGGACATGCAGGAACTGAAGGCCAAATTCCCCGATAAGCGCCGCACCGAAATCTCCGAAGAGGAGCTGGGCGACTACGACAGAGAAGCACTCATCGCCGAAGAGACGATGGTGGTAACGCTGTCTCAGCGGGGTTACATCAAGCGAACTCCGCTGACAACCTACGAATCACAGCGGCGCGGCGGAAAGGGAATCAAGGGAGCTCAATCGGACAGCGAAGATGCGATCGAACACCTGTTCGTATCCAGTACTCACGATTTTCTGTTGTTTTTTACTGACCGTGGCAAGGTGCATTGGTTGAAAGTCTACGATTTGCCACTCCAAAGCCGCACAGCTCGTGGCCGCTCGCTCGCCAATGTGATCACGCTTAATGAAGGCGAGGGTATTGCCAATTGCTTCAATGTGCGGGAGTTTCCCGAAGACAAGTTTCTGATGATTGCCACACGCAAAGGAATCGTCAAAAAGACGGCTTTGTCCGCCTATGGGCGCCCGATGAAAGGCGGCATAATTGCGATCCGCCTGGACGAGGATGACGAGCTCATCGACGTCCGCATTCTCGAAGGTGATCAGGACGTTGTGCTCAGTACGTCCGGTGGCATGTCCATTCGATTCAGTCACGAAGATGCTCGTCCGATGGGTCGAGCTACCCGCGGCGTCAAAGGAATCAGTCTTGGCTCTGACGAGTACGTTGTCGGGATGGTCGTCGCCGAGGCTGAGCGGACTTTGTTGACCGTTTGTGAGCTGGGCTACGGAAAGCGAACTCCATTCGGCACTGGAGTCAGTTTTGGAGACGAAGAAGAAACGAACGCTGATCTGACCGTAAGCAGCAGTGCTCAGTATCGTCGTCAGAAGCGGGGCGGCAAGGGCCTGCGCGACATCAAGACCACCAGTCGCAACGGCAAGGTCGTTGACGTACTTTCAGTCATCGACGATGACGAAGTGCTGATGATCACAGCCATGGGCAAGATTCAGCGATTGAAGGCGTCTGATATCAGTACAATCGGCCGAAATACACAGGGCGTTCGAGTCATCCGCCTTGGCGATGGCGATTCACTGGTTTCCTGTGCGGTAATTGCCAAAGACATCGTTGCTGAGCAGGTAGCTGCGGCTCTCAACACCGGCGCAAACAGCGCTGCAGAGGGCAGTTCGGACGTGACGAACGAACCGAAACCATTCGACCCTCCGACGGAGGAACCAGACGTTCAGGAGTAACCTGCCCAACATTCTGTAGGTAATTGCACCGCCACTGATTGGCACAGGTTCGTAAAACCTGTGCGAGCATTGACACTCGTTCTGATGTTGATGGCGTCGCTCAGCAAACTGCTCCGGACAACACCTCCTGAACGGTCCTTGCTGGTATGTACCAGCGAGACAGCTCGTCGCAAAGTAGTGTAACTGACTAACTGTGTGATTCATTCGAGAGTTGCACGCTGCCAGATCGGGCTGCATTCGGCCGGAACGGCCAGCGAAGTGGCATCTGTTTTATCACGTGGCTTCGTTTGGTTTTGCCTCAGACCGCAGCAGGGGAAAAAAGATAATATCCCGAATACTGCGGCTGTCCGTCAGGAGCATGACCAGTCGATCAATGCCAATTCCCAGGCCGCCTGCCGGAGGCATGCCGACTTTCAGTGCTTTGAGGAAGTCGGGGTCCATCCTTGCCATCGAGTCTTCTTCCGATAAACCTTCAAGCTGTATCTGAAATAACTCCTCCTGCAGACGAGGATCATTCAGTTCCGTATATGCATTTGCCAGTTCCATTCCCGTCACAAACAGTTCAAATCTTTCGGCGATACCTGGATCGTTGTGTTTGCGCTTTGTCAGCGGGCAAATAGAAGCAGGGTAATCGACCACAAAAACGGGTCCCAGCAGATGATCTTCAACTGTCGCTTCAAAGATCTCGTTAATCAGCACATCAGGGTGTTTACCTGTTGTGTCGATGTCGAGTGACCGAGCCTTGGCTTCGACAGCCACATCATCCTGCATGTCACAGCCAGCGTGCTGGGCAAACAGATCAGCATAAGGGCGTCGTGGCCATGGTGGAGTGAAGTTGATCGTCTCGTCGCCCCACGCAATCACCAATGAACCGCAGACGGCCTGGGCTGCGTCTACCACAATCTGCTCCGTCAGATCCATCATGCTGCGGTAGTCACCATAGGCCTGATAGATTTCGATCATGGTGAATTCGGGGTTGTGAGTAGCATCGACGCCCTCGTTCCGAAACACACGCCCAATCTCAAATACGCGTTCAATGCCACCCACCATTAACTGTTTGAGATGCAGCTCGAGAGCAATTCTCAGGTAAAGCCCCATATTCAGAGTATTGTGATGAGTCACGAAAGGTCGTGCCGCTGCTCCTCCGGCAATCGAATGCAGGACAGGTGTTTCGACTTCATGAAACCGCTGGCTTTTCAGTGTTTGTCGCACCGAATCAATAATTGCGGAGCGTTTCAGCAAGCGGTCCAGGACACCGTCGTTGTAGATCAAATCGAGGTAACGCTGTCTGAGGAGTGTTTCGACGTCCTTTACGGTGTGAAATTTCTCCGGGGGCTGGGACAGTGATTTACACAGAATCGTAAGCTGCGTCACTTTCACTGATGGTTCGCCGGAATCAGTGCGCCATGTGATTCCGTCGATACCAATCAGGTCGCCCAGATCAAGAGCTCCCATGAGAGCCCATTGGTCAACGTTCAGGTCACCTCGGGAAAACAGCAGCTGGATCTGACCAGTCTGGTCTCTGATGTCATAGAACCTTAACTTGCCCGCCTTACGCCGCAACATGATCCGGCCGGCCAGTCGGACGTTGCGGCCGGACTCGCCAGACATTTCAGGAACCACATCCCGCACGTCACTGATGGAAGTGTGATCATCAAATCGCCGGCCCCACGGGTCCTGCCCCAGTGATTGAATTTTTTCGAGCTTTTCCAGGCGCGCTTTTTCAAAGCGATCGGCCATGATCGTGGTCCGTAGGGGTGCGACGGTCGAATCTGCAGTTTGCGGTCAGCGTCTTACAGATCCCGAGAAGGCGAGGCAAGGCAGCAGGCGGGGGACGTCAGGAGAATCAGTTATTCCGCGGTGAACGGCGACTCTCGGTGCTCGACAGCCAGTAGCAAGCCGGTGTCATGGCACGCTGATCTGAGCAAGCCGGGAATCTGATCAGGTGCAGAGGACTGGGAGTGAGACGTGGCTGGGGAATACCGGGGCTGCCGCCCTGCTTCAAATGACTGGCCCCCACCAAGCCGTTGGCAGCCAACAAAAAAAGCCGAGGAATTCCTCGGCTGAACAGACAATGTGGTGTCGCAAACCCTCCACATTTAACAAATCAAAGAGACAGTGCCTCGTTCGATTCAGATTTCTGGTTTGTATCGCCGAAGTTACACAGTTCTTCACGAACGATGTTCGTGGAACGTGGTGCTTCAATTCCCAAACGGACCACATTTGGGCCGATCCTGACCACTGTAACAGCCACATCGTCCCCGACGAGAATCCGCTCTCCCTTTTTACGTGAAAGTACCAACATTCTGTTCCACCGTTTCCTTCCGTTCCGGACTTCCCTGTACCGATCGAAATCACCAGCCCACTGCTGGTGTCCCGCAAACCCTCCTTGCCGTGCCTCCTTCCGGCACAATGCAGCCGATATCAGCTTGATCACGACATCAGAACGATAGCAGTGGCCTGCCGGATTGCCAACCCCAATTTATCACAATTACAGGGTGCACAAAATGAAGGCATTGTTGGCCATTCGCAGGTGCCTAAATTTCATGCAGTGCCACAACAGCTGCCACACTGGCAGTTGTTGACTTGTGTTTTCTTTGGCGACATGGTCTTCTGCTACCATAAACGCATGGCTTCGGAAGGAGTGAACTGGAAGCCAGCCCTGCTATTCAGTGCATCACCCGGGATTGAGATTTGGGGAATAGCAGCAGCTGCAGATCAGCGTTCAGCAAGTGCGTTTCGATTGTCTCATCAAACAAGGTCGGTCCGCCAAAAGAAAGGGGCCCTGCAAGGACACTGGGAAATGCTTCGATCAGGAATCGTGGGGATTGGATTCATGGGTTACACGCATTTTGAGGCAATGCGTGGACTGGACGAAATTCAAGTGGCGGCTATTTGCAGTCGCAGTGAACAAAAACTGGCTGGAGACTGGAGCGGTATTCAGGGCAATTTTGGCCCCCCAGGCGGACAGGTGGATGTGTCAGGGCTGGCGCGCTATACAGACTACAATGATCTGATTGCCGACCCGAACGTAAACTTCATCGATGTCTGCACGCCCACCGAAAGGCATAAAGAGGTGGTGTTGGCAGCGATTTCGGCCGGTAAACCGGTACTGGTTGAAAAACCGATTGCGGTCAACCTGGATGATGCTCGGGAGATGGTGGAGGCCGCCGCGGTTGCTGAGGTTCCGTTGTTCGTGGCCCATGTGCTGCCATTTATGCCGGAGTTTCAGTATGCCGCGGAGATGATTCGGAGTCTGTCTCACGGCAGGTTATTGGGGGGGCATTTGCGGCGAGTTATCTGTCCGCCCGACTGGTCAGAGGATATGACTGACTTCAGAAAACTGGGTGGCTGGGGAATCGATCTGCACATTCACGACAATCATTTCATCACTTACTCCTGCGGACGGCCTCAGACAGTCTACTCCCGGGGACTGCTGCAGGACGGTCTGGTCAATCATATCCACACTTCTTATTCGTGGGATGGAGGCGGTCCGGCTCTGACGTGTGTCAGCGGCGGGATAGCGGCTAATGGATTGCAGTTTGGACATGCATTTGAATTCTACTTTGAGAAAGCTACGTTGTTGTTTGAAGCCGGCACCTACAGTGGTGAATGGGTCGTCGACCGACCACTTTCACTGGTATTGAACGACGGGACGATCAGCAAACCGGAGTTGAATGCCAGTGACAGCTGGTGTGCGGCATTCACCGAAGAGTTACGGGCGGCAGCAAACAGTGTACGAACGGGCAAAAAGGATGAGGCACTGGACGCCCGCGCGGCGCTGGACGCTCTGGACATCTGTTATGCAGAAGCCCGCAGCATCAAATCGGGGACTGTGACGGTCGTCTGAATGGTTTCATTGAAGGGACCGACTTTCTCCTGTCGCTGCTGCATGGGAATTGTTACAGCAATCAAACATGGATCAGTTTCAGAATTTGGTCAGTGATAGCCGGAACATCGGTTCTCGGCCAAACGTCTTGCTGGACACAAGTGGGCACATCAGAAATTACGGCGTGAATACTGGCGTCAAACCGGGCATACGGAGGTTCACCGAGGTCGGGACGCCAGACTTCAAGCTTGAGACCGTCGGCATGCAGGTCACCTTCGATCAACAGCAGATTGCAGTCGGAAAACATTCCGCACAGCCGTTCATACCTGTCGAGCGAGACGTCGGAACGCTCTGACGGTACAAATGCGGCGATCAGGTGAGGTGAAAGAATGCCGACTCCAGCCGCGCCGGCCTCCCGGTGTTTCCATGAGTCTTTTCCGGGAGTATCCAGTTCATGTTCATGATGCGTGTGCTTAATGGTGGCGACCCGCAAGCCTCGCTCCGAGAAATTTCCCAGAAGTTCGCACACGAGTGTCGTTTTCCCCGCGTTTCGTCGACCAACAATGTGGACGCGAGGAATCGGTTCAATGGAGTCATTCACGATATTTTCGGCGTTGCAGGACTAACGGAAAATGGTAATTCCGCTGGATTAGCAGCGGAAGGGTGCTGGCCTGTGGTTCCCGCGAAGTGAAACCGCGGCAGAAACGGTAGCTGGCGCACGTCGGAGAATGCAGCGGCGACACAAAAATTCCATGGGATTCCGCCAGGGTGACGCTCCGGAGTAGGTTGGCTGAGGATACCACCTGGTGTGCTGAAATTCATTTCCTTGCCGTGTCCCCGTGGCTGGAATGTGAAACCCTGCGGGTTACACCGACCGGGTTGGGGAATGGGGCACGCCATGTTCATCATGTACGGAAGCGATTGACACAAATGATTTGTCTGTGCTGAATAGTCGGCTGGTTCCGATAGGTACAGACACGGACTAATTTTTCCGGAAGCAGAAATAATTTCCGCTGAGTCAGGGATGAACTCACCGGCAACACCGGCCAAAGGAAATGCCGTCAGTTTGCAGTCCGACGCACTCCACGACAACCTGTTCCGCACGGATGTTGGCCAGGTTGTCGCGGGTCGTTTTATCTTTCGCGGAATTCATATCACGGAGCCGGGCGACATGAGGTCCCCATCGCTGTTGTATGCTGCATGTTTTGTCATTGCCATCCCGGTCTTTTTCAGTCAGGCTCGTGCTCAGCTCGTGCCGGGCACAGGAATCAAACTGGGGAAAGTGGGTGATAATTTTGAAGATCCAGACTGGAAATGGATCCCCAATGGCGCCAAGTCCAGTCGCGAGCAGGATGGGGCTGTCCGCAGACCCACAGGCTATTCGGCAAACCGCCGCTGGTTTGAGAGTCCAAAGAGGGGCATGCCGGATGTGATAGAGCGTGTGGCAACTCCGGCGAATGGATTGCCCGGAAGCGAAGGCGCGCTGCGGCTGCAGACGCTGAATACCGGCACTCCCGGGCGGCCCAGCCATCAGATGGAACAGGACGATTTCATCATGTCCTGTTCATCTCGGGTGGGTGTTGTAAGTGTCAGTCGAAACCCCAGCTGCACCGTGAGAGTCTGGCTGCCGCCATTCGAGAATTGGGAGAATCGTTCGGGGTCCCACTTTGGTTATCGAGCAGACCTCAAGACGACCATTTTTACCAAGGAAAAACGCCTGTTCTTCACGAAATCCGTGAAGAAGCCGGAATCTTACTGGCCGGGATACTTTATTGAATTCCACAGCAGTCATGACCCACGTTTTCCGCAGGATGAAGCAATACTGCTCATTCGCGGCAACAACGGTGGTCACGAAGTACGCAGTCTTCAGTTAACGCCCGGCTGGTGGACTTTGGGAATGTCATTCACGTCTGACGGCCGAGTTCACTATTACGGCCGGCAGGGTGTCAAAAATCTGCGGGCTCAAGACCATTTGTATTCAAGTTTTCCATATGACTTCAGAGCTGAACGGTTCGCGACTCACTTTTTCAACTCAGTGAATCATAATGATGGACGCACATGGTCGACGCCGATCATCATTGACGACCCGGCTGTGTATGTTTTGCGGTAGCTGCTGTTTGGATCATGCTGCAGAAGAACCAGGACAAGCCCCGGCTATAGCGCAGCCGGGGCTTTCATGATCTGCAATGCTTCATTACGGTGAGTTAATCCAGATATTCAGGTGGTATGGGAACGTCACCTTCATCATCTGACTCGGCAGAAGCATTCAGGCCGCTGATCCGGATCAGCGGCCGAATCACCACCTGAGCAATCCGCCCGACATTGCTGTCCATGACAGCCAGTTCCAGGATTGCCCGGCGAAGACTGGCCAGGCCGGAAAGAGGGCCCGACAATTCCGTTGGAAACGCGTCCATAAATTCCAGGTTTTGTATTGCCACTGCCAGCTGTTCTGTGTGCTGAACGAGAGCTCGCTGCAAACCCAGAATACCGTCGAGGTTGCCGTGAGCCAACTCAATGTTCCTGGACTGCTCTGCGAGTATCTGGTCCATGGTGACCAGAACACGGGCATTCTGTTCAGCTCGCTCAACGCGATTGTCGACCGCCAGGAGCTGGTCCTTCAATGAAGCCAGTTTGCCTACCGCGTATCGGGCTTCTTCCAGTCCGGAGGCACTGGCTGATACGGAATCACGCAGTCCAATGAACTCATCGAACTGGCGCGAGGCCACCTCAATGCTGACTGACTCCTCCGACAGTCGAGCAGTCAGGTCATCGAGTGCAGCGAGGCTGTGACTGGCCGAATCCAGGTTCTCGCCAGCTGCGACGATCTGATCCTGCAGAGCCAGCATGTTGTCGAATTGCTCAGCGGCAATCCGCAGCTCCGCGGAACCATCGACCAGTCGGTGAGTCAGATCTGCCAGACTGGCAATACTTGCGCTCGCTTTTTCGTAGCCGTTGGACGCTGCAATGACACGATTCTGCAGAGCAACGATACCGGATAACGTGTTGTCGGCCACGTGAGTCTGAACGCCCGTACTGATGATCTGCGATCTCAGATCATCAATTCGCGCAATTTCAGACAACGCACTGGCTGTGCGTTCCTGACTGCTGGTCAGCTGGTGGTTGACTGCTTCGATTTGATCCAGCGATGCCAGAGACTGGTGTGCTGCTGCCGACTCATGTGCGATCCGAGTTCTCACTGATTCAATGCTGGCGATGGCAGCATCAACTTCCGACAGATGACCGGCCTGTTCTTCCAGACTGGTGAGCAGGTCGTTCGTTCGCCAGACAGATTCTCTTGCAGACACAAGACGTTTCATACTCTGGTCAGAAAGGTCGAGCCTGCTTTGGATCTGATCGAGCCGTCCCTTCAAGGGACCAACCATCATGAGTTGCATTCCGAAAAACAATACCGCCAGTGACATCAGTATGGTCACTGACATGAACCTGCGGAACCCCTGCACCTGCTCAGTGCTCCTGCGAAAAGTTGTGTGATTGCTCACCAGTTGCCTCCGGAAGAATATGTTCAGACGTTGAGATAGTCTGTCGCCAAACGGGCCGCAAACTCTCCGTATTCCTCGCGGGTTGAGCAGACCCACGATCCTGTATCGCCATTCGCAGACTTTGCGATTTGTCCAATCGTTAAACTTCGGTAGAAGATGCCGGAACAGGCCCGGCAGCGCAGGTGGAGTCACTCGATGGAGCTGTAGCGGTTATAGGATAATTCATGGGCCCGATGTGGCATGTCCAGGGACATGAGAGGCGGCGCCGGACTACACATCGCTTCCCCAGGGCTGGGAGAGCTGATGCGTGACCTCAAGTTGATCGCAGATGCGGGCGACAACAAAATCAATGAGATCTCCGATGGTCCGGGGCTGATTGTAGAAGCCCGGCATTGCTGGAAGGATGACAGCTCCTGCGTCCGTTACTGTCAGCATATTGCTGACAGTGGTGCGGCTCAGCGGCATTTCGCGGGGAACAAGAATCAATTTGCGTCGTTCCTTCAGGTGTACTTCTGCCGCCCGCTGGATCAGGTTTGTGGACGCCCCCGCAGCGATCGCGGATAGCGTTCCGGTCGAACATGGACAGACCACCATCCCGCGAGTTTTCACGGAACCACTGGCGATACCCGCCGAAAAATCGTGGAGTTGATGGACACGCAAGATGCCACTCAATCGAGTACTGTCTACCGGCTGGAGACCCAGTGTCACTGCAAACCGACTGCTCAGACAGTCTGCAATCAGCGATTTCCATTCCGCATCCGGTGCCGTTGCGGGAGGGAACGGCGTGCCCATTTCCTGCAGCATGACCTGGCATCCCGCATCGCTGACCAGCAGATCGACAGTTTGAGATTGTTCCAGCAGCACGCTCAGCAGCCGGACCACGTACGGAGACCCGCTGGCCCCTGTGACAGCTACAACGATGGATTGATCCGTGTTCATGCGACAGTCCTGATGAGAATGGCCGCCACAGATCTCATTGTCTCTCCACGACGGAACAGGTTAGGATATCATTGGAAATCCTGGTTGAGTAGCAAATTAGTCATTTGCGTCATGACTGGCGGCGTGGCGTTTCCGACATCTGGCGGCTGATTCGTGGCAACATACCGAAGTTTTAAGAAACTTCTGGGCGAGACCAGCCTGGAACGCAAGTGTCGATACCTCTTTGGTGCCGCATTGCTGGGACTAATTACCGGGAGTTTTTGGCTGCACGCGGCCAGAACACGGCAGCTCGTTCGCAACCAGCAGGTGATTGGCGCCCAAACGCTCCTGTCCAGTTTGTTTACCAGGCGGCATCTCAGTTTCTACCACAAACACGTGGAGCAGCACACAGCGCCGGTCCCCGAGTCCGTACCCGACGTGCAAGACCAGCCGGACATGCAGGACTTTGCCACCTATGAGACGGCGCTGAATGCTTCGGAAACGCTGATACCGTCCAAAGGCCCGGGGTCAGAGATTCGGTGGTCTTTCAGTCCTATCACCGACGATCCCCTGGATGATGACGACTCCGAGGCTCGCCGTCGCTTCGAGACTGGTCAGGAGGACGACTACAATGAATTCATCACAGAACCCGATGGTTCTCGCACGTTGCGCTATTTTGCCGCGATCCGCGCATCGAGCCACTGCCTGAAGTGTCACTCACGCGAAAACCAGTACAACTCGTCAGTGTACACAGCGAATGAGTTTGTGGCGGTGGCTGCCGTTACTATTCCCATGGCCAGGGTCGATGAAGAGCTGAGTTTCAGTAACGCGGTATTCGTGGGATCCGCAATCATCACCACAGGCCTGGCGATGCTGGCGGCCTATATCATCGTGCGTTACATCATCGTCAAACCGGTGTTGCATCTCAAAGATGTGAGCGACGCAATTGCGATGGGAAATCTCACACAGCGTGCGGAAATCACAACAGGTGACGAGTTTGAAGAACTGAGCCATGCATTCAATCGGATGCTGCGCCATATGACGACTGTCAATACCGAATTAAGGACAGTCAACGACAATCTGGATGCAAAGGTCGATTTGCTGGCACAGGCGAATATGGAGCTGTTCAACAGTAACAGTTTGAAGAACGATTTTCTGGCCACAGTGAGTCACGAATTGCGAACACCACTGAACAGTATCTTGGGGTTCAGTGACATTCTTGCCAGCGCCTCGAATCTGGATGAGAGGCAGCACCGCTACGTCGCTAATATTCAGACATCCGGGCAGAGACTGATGATTCAGATCAATGATCTGCTGGATCTGGCCAAGATTGAAAGCGGTCAGATCGAGATTCAGGCCGGCAGCGTCGATGTTCAGGAACTGATTGATCGCCTGGTGCAGCAGGTGACTCCGCTGGCGGAACAAAAGAATATCGACATGCGGGTGACTCATCCCTGGCCGGCTCTGCCCAGGTTACAGCAGGATGGAGATAAGCTGAGACAGATTCTGACCAACCTGCTGTCGAACGCGATCAAGTTCACTCCCGAGGGCGGTCGAGTTCGTGTCAGCTCCCGTCAGTTCAGAACGGACAACCGTACCACCCGGAACGGCCTTGACAACCCTGCGACAGAGCCGTCTCCGGACGACGAACAGATTGAAATCGCTGTGGAAGACACCGGCATTGGCATTCCAATGCAGCAGCAGGAAGACATTTTTGAGAAGTTTCGCCAAGGAGCCACTCTGCCTGGTCAGCGCGATCATGCCAACCGGGAATACGGTGGTACCGGACTGGGATTGTCGATCGTTCGTGAACTGTCGCGTCTCCTCGGTGGTGATGTTTGCCTGGAAAGTGAGTTTGGCAAAGGCAGCGTCTTCACCGTGACACTGCCGGTTGTCGTGCGTCTGGCGAAAAAGGAGGAGCCAGCACCAACACTTGACAGGCCATCGATGGTTTTGAGCGGAATCACATCCATTGATTTGATGAATCCACCTGGCCTGCAGGAATCTCCTGCGGAGATTGCCGAAAAAGACAAATCATGATCGATTGAGTCGTATCCCAGGTGCCAAATCGAAAGTGTGGATCGGCCGAATCTGCCGATATGTGAGTGAGCGCTGGGTGGTATGTGCCCGCACAGACTGCGTGACCCGCAAATCTAGCCCTTTCGGCAAAACTGATTCAAGTGACAGACTCACCTCAATCGATACGAACGATACGAGGTATCATGATTCAGTGGTCCTCCCTCTATGCTGCGCATTTAACGTACCTGGCGGCCGACGAACGGCAGCCCCCATGATTTTACGGAGGAATTCGGAATGGGAATTCTGCGAACCGCATCGAAGACCCTGTTCATTGTCGCCCTTGTGATCGCTCCCGCGACCGCTGACGACAGTACGTTTTCCGGGACTCCGGCAGGTTCGTCGAACCTCACTATCTTTAAAACAGATCAACATGATCGTGCCGGCGGCAGCGCCAGACAACGGACCGTTCGTTCGAAGCCCGGCCGAACACCGGTGGGCGCCCGCTCACCACGGAGTTCGAACACAATGTTCTTCTCCCCCAACCGCGATGCCCGGATTCCGTCCTTGCAAGCAGATGGTACCCCACCGGACACGAAACAGGCAGACGGTACCCGACAGGACATGAAACAAGCAGACGGTTCCCCACTCGAGACGAAACGTCAGCGGATGCAGGTCACACTGAAGCGAGCAGGTGAGGAACCTGGTCAGTTAAGTCTCGAGCAGGTACCGCGTTCGGTGCCGCCAGCGGCTGGTGGTGTCACACAGGCGGTTGCGGAGTCACACGAAACCGAACTGCCACCGCTGCAGCCCGTCGCCGCGGAGGGTGACAACCCGTTTCTTGATTCTGCCGGGGCGGAGGAAATCCAAAAATTGACATATGATGACGTCGAGATTCCGGAGCTTTCGGAACCTGATTCTTCATCACGATCAACATCGGAAAGTGACGGCGGTCTGTCCTCAGAATCTGCCGCTTCAGCTTTCCACTTTGAACCCGTCACACCGGAATTTGAGGAAATTGAAATTCCAGCAGATGAAGCTGCCGACAGCGTTGATACGTCTGCAGTCGCGGTGGTCCCAAATACCGATGGGAGCGGCCTTCCATCAGAGCATACTGGCGCCCAGCGACCGTCCGTTGAAGTTCAGTGGACTCGGCAGGGAAAACTGAACATTGGACAGAAGAGTCGATGTTCGCTGATTGTGACAAACACAGGAGCTAGTCTGGTACGCAGTGTTACCGTTGAAGCTGCAATTCCGGACGGTATTGATGTTGTGAGCGCCGTCCCTGCACCTCAGTCGGGTACGTCGCGATGGTCCTTTGGTGACCTGGCATCTGGTGAATCACGTTCGATCGATATGATCATCATCCCTGGCCGGCGTGGCGATGTCGCCATGAATGCCTTCGTACGATTTACCGGCTACTCCACGTCGGTCCTGACGATTCAGGAACCAATGCTGCGGACGACTGTTGAGGGACCGGAATCAGTAACCGTCGGTGAATTGGCTGGTTACAAGGTGCGAGTAGAGAATCCTGGCACCGGAATAGCTCATAATGTTGTCATTGAGGCTCAGGTCCCGGAAGGCATGCAGCATCGAAGCGGCAGTGTCCCCAAGATTCACGTGGGTACACTCAATCCGGGTGAATCACGTCAGGTGCTGCTGAATCTGACTGCACTGGACGGTGGACAGTATCGACTGGCCGTTCGAGCCGTAGCGGACGGAGGCGTCAGAGACGAAGCGGAAGCGGAAATCCTGATCTCCAAGCCACGCCTCGAGGTGTCTATTTCCGGACCGGATACCGCCGCGGTCGGTATACCTTCGGATTACGAGGTCATTGTGAGGAACACCGGAAACATTCCATCCATCAACGTCCGTGCGAAGTATCAGCTGCCGGTGGATGCTCGCTTTATACAGGCAGACCGCGGTGGTGTGTATCAGAAAAAGGAACGACTGATTGATTGGTTTGTGGGAACGATCCAGCCGGGGGAATCAGCCAGCTACCATGTCACACTTGAAGCGGGACTGCCCGGATCCGACCTGCATCGCGCCGGGGTAAAATCAGAACATACAGACATCACGATGGTCAGCCATTCCACCATAGTGCACGGCGTGCCTGAGCTGGTTCTTGATATCGCCACGGCTGAACCGGGATCGGCTGCTGGTGAAGAAACAGTGGTCCGCATCCTTGTGAAAAATGAAGGCAATGTGGATGCCATGAATGTCGGATTGATCTGTGAATTACCGTCTGGCTGGGAATTCATTGCCGCCGAGGGACCGTCCGGTTTTTTGGCCGAAAGCGGCGTGGTGATTTTCCGATCGATTGACGCAGTCAAAGCCGGGAGTGAAGCGACCTACCTCATCCGGGGCCGGTGTGAGCGAGCTGGTCGTCACCGAATCCGTGTGCGCGTGGGCAGCTCATCGCTGTCAGAACCACTCATCGGTGAAGGTACGGTGACAAGGTGATAACCGGAGACGCTCATTAAGGTCGATATTCGGGATTTGCGGCAACAGACAATCTCCTCTGCGGTCCTGCTGCTATGGTCGCCTGAGGAATAGAGGGCTGTCGCAAAAGTAATATTGTTGAGGCCGGGGCTTTCTGCGACGATTTATGCGGTGTTCTCTGCAGAAAGTCAGAGAATTCCAACCTGTTTCCCTTTCCTGCAGCAGACGCCACCGCATGTCGTTCCAGAGTTGTCCGCCTCAGCGGAAAGGAATGCGCGGCCAAATTCAGCTGACCGCGCTGCCTCGTTTGCAGACTCAATCGAACATTGCCGCCACTGTGGTGGCAATGCTCCTGCTGGCGGGCTGCAGAAGCACAGGGAACGTCTGGAAGGACAGTCGCCCGCTCTCCCACAGTGTTCGCGCTGGTGATTTTGTCATCAGCAGTAATTTTGTGATTGCTGACGAGGCGCCGATAATCCTGGAGCTGAAACAGCTCCAGGTCGATATCACAAAGACACTGCAGCTGCCGTTGCCGCGCGACCCGGTCGTCGTCTATTTATTTTCGGGAGAATCGGCGTATCGTCGATACATGCGGAACACATGGCCGTCGCTGCCGGCGCGGCGTGCGTACTTCATCGGTACATCTCGCGAACTGGCAGTGTACTCATTCCATGGCCCGCGTGTTGAAGAGGATTTGCGTCACGAGCTTACGCACGGCCTGCTGCACGCAACTCTCAGCACAGTTCCGCTTTGGCTGGACGAAGGTCTTGCCGAGTACTTCGAGGTTCGCGGATCGGCCTCCGGTCACGCTCATCCTGAACACCTGCAGACATTAGAGCGTTCACTGAAAAGGAACTGGCATCCATCCATTGAACGGCTGGAAGGTATCGTGGACTTTCAGCAGTTTGATCGAAAGGACTACGCCGAGGCCTGGGGTTGGGTACATTTCCTGTTACACGACAACCCGGACGTTAAACAGGTTTTGCTTGATTACATCGGGGATCTCAGGGACTCAGAACCCGCTGGTTCATTTCGAGCAAGGCTTCGGCCGGCCGACCAGCGACTGGCAGCCTATCTGACCAGTCTGGACAGTGCGGCCGGACGACCGTTCCTTCCACTATAGTGTGGAATCCAGTCAACTTCCCTGTGTGATTCCTTCCTGTGAACGGATAGTGTTTTTGCTGCAGCCCGTATGACCGGCGAATGTGACAGTACAGGAACCGAAACGTTGCAGATCCCTTTTTGACCGGTGATTCTCTCACGGGTATGATAGTCACGGTCTTCCATGGAGCTGATGTTTCTTACAGTGTGATGTGCGGGAGTCCGGGATTAGTCGCTGTCCTGAACCGAGTTCAGTGCACCATGCTGCTGTTGGAGTCTCCCTTCCTGCTGCCTTGCTTTTCATCGACTTCTCGGGCTTCAATGGCAGACAGACGCCGTCTGACTCGAAACACTTCTTCCCAACTATTATGACTATTCCGTCTGGCTCAGAAATCGATCGATCTGTGACACCGGATGCACTTCCGGACGTGCCAGGCGTTCCATTGGCAAAGCTGCCACTGGTTGCAGATCACCAGCATACGGTAGTGACATCGCAGTCTGATGGCAGCAATTCCAACCCCGCGGACATCCGTGTTGCGGATGAGGAGAAGATTGATCCGTCCGAGGCACTTTTTTCCACGGATGCCTCAGACTTCGTACCTGGTTCGGTCCGGCTGGAACATTTTGAGGTCCGACGACGAATCGGTTCGGGAGGAATGGGCAGAGTCTTCCTTGGTGAAGACATGGCCCTCCGGCGGCTCGTCGCGTTGAAGGTCCTGAATCCAGGCTCAGCCGGTGTTCCGGCGCTGCTGGCTCGATTTCAGAACGAAGCCCGGTCGGCCGCTCTGCTCCGGCACGACAATATTGCTCAGGTGTATTTTACGGGTGCCAGTAATGGTGTTCATTTCATCGCGTGTGAATACATCGCCGGCAGGACAGTCCGGGAGTTGATTGAAGAATACGAAACACTGCCAGCAGATTTGGCAGTTAATTATGCGGTCCAGGCCACATTGGCCCTGAATCACATGTACGCGCGCGGAGTGGTTCATCGGGATATCAAGCCATCCAACATCATCGTGAGCAATGAAGGTCGCGTGAAAATCGTTGACCTTGGACTGGCCCGCCGGGACAGCCCCGATTCCGTTTGTGATATTACGGTGGCGGGAAGCACACTGGGGACGTTCGACTATCTTGCACCTGAACAGGCCCGTGATCCTCGCGAAGCAGATGTTCGAAGCGACATTTATTCGCTGGGATGCACCCTGTACCACATGCTGACCGGACAACCTCCATATCCTGAAGGCACCGCACTGCAGAAACTGCTTGACCACCAGGGTAAGCAGGCACCGGACCCGGCTCAGATTAATAATCGCGTCCCCGACGAGATCGCGGACATTGTGTTGACAATGATGAAAACCGATCCTGGTGACCGTTATCAGACGCCTGGAGAACTGCTGTCTGATCTTATTGAAGTCGCCACTGAGATAGGACTGCAGGGTGTTCCTGCAGACGGGATCGTCTGGCAGCAGGTTGAAGAACCTGCCGCCCGACAGCTCTCCGGAGTCATAGTCCTTCTGACCGCGGTCGTCATTTTTTGTACCACAGCCATCACGTTGCATTTCATTGACTCGAATTCAGCCGTCCCCACTTACACGCTCGACGGTCCGCGAACCGAACCAGCCGAACGGAATCCGGCGAACGCCAGCACGGAGTCAGAGGCCGCTCCGAGTGTAACGGTGGACCGGCCGAGCGAAGATCCGAATGGCGTGGAGTCTCAGCTGCATGTTCCCGATTTTCGGGATCCATTCGTTGTGCATTCGCCGGACGGCGTCAAGAGAGGTTTCCCGACGCTCAGCGAAGCCCTGTATTCGCCACGGGATGGTGACCAGATTGAGCTGACGTTCACGGGTCTCGCACCGATTCCGATCAAACAACTGCCAAGGCTGGACCACCAGACAGTGCATCTCTTTGCATCGGATGGAGCTCGTCCGATTCTTGAGTTTCACGGGGTTCGGGATGATGTCGATGTCACGAGCATGTTTACGCTGATTCACTCCAATTTGTCGCTCGAAGGAATAGGTCTTCGACTGGTCCCGGACAGCTCTGTGTCGGAGTTCACATGGAGTGTGTTCGACTGTTCGGGATCAACTCACCTGGAACTCCGGCGATGTTCGATTGATGTCGCGGTCGCTGACGGGGCGACGGTAGAAGTTTGCCGTCTCAGAGAATCGACGTCCGATATTGAAACAGGACACACAACTGATGTCCGACTGACGAATGTCGTCGTCCGTGGTACAGCGGACATGTTTCATGTTGAGGCCCGGACAGATGGTCAGATCCGACTGGACAATTGTGGCTTCGGTCTCAATGGTCATCTGGTGAACAATACGGGCGGTGCCTCAATGCACAGTCCCGGGAGTTTAAGCCTGGTTCTGGAACACGTTACATGCCTCCTGGGTGCTCCACTCATAGGTATTTTCGAGGTCGATTATTCTGTGACGGGACGGATGATTTCGGAGATTCAGGTCACGAGTCGCGCCAGCGTCTTCTGCAGCAGCGTCGATGAAGGGATTCTGATTGAATCCCACGGAACGGGACTTTTGGATGAATTGCGTGAACTGCTGAACTGGAACGGTGATACTAATCTGTACTGCGGATACGAATTCTTCTGGACATTGCAGATTCCAAATTCAAACCTGGCTGATCTTGCTGACCTGGACTACAAACTGGATGAATGGAAATCTTACTGGCCGCGGCGAGGAACGGAGGCACAGGCAAGAAATGTGGTGGTGTTCGACTGGCCGGAAGCATTCTGGCATTCAGCGACGGACGATCCGGACGAATCTTCCGGGCTCCATCGTTTGCAGCCGGACTGGTTCCAAATCAATGGCGATCGATTCCACGGAACTCAGCAGGAACTGCCACGGTATCGGGAGCGCGAAGTTCCTGGCGTCGTGTTCCGCCGCCTGCCCGAATTCATCGAATTGCCGAGCAACGACTCGACTGTGCCGATTCCTCCGGAAACATCTGTTTCCGAATAATCGGTGTTGATTCGACGGGTTCACAGGCGTGATCCGGACAGATTCTGCAACGGCAGGAAGAATTGTTGGGGTTACCGGTTCACCGTTGTTCCAAATTGACACGTGGCTGCCAATGAAGACAGGCTGAATCACCTGATAACACTGGAAAGTGAAGTACTGGGATAGGTGGTGCATCGACTGTTCAGTGGCGAAATCGCTGCTGAACCTGGTGTGAGTACCAGGACGGTGCAAGCGCATCGTGGTCAAATCGACGGTCAGACGGCTACGGACAGTGTGGACCGGCTGATCCGCATGTGTTTTTCAATTACTGCAATGACAACACAGCCGTCCAACTTGCAGCCTGATCGATTCACATCACGTGCCACCATACAGGTGGCAGGCACCGGGGACTGCGGTTGCGATGTAAGCGGGTCAGCGATTAACTTTAGCAGAGATTTCTCTGCTAAAGTGTCTCGACAAGCAAGTCTTTGTCGATAGACTTCCTCACCCTGTTGTGAGGTCAGATTTCGCAGGACGTAAGCCCAGTGAGTCAGTGATGTGTGGCCATCGTAGCCAGTGCAACAACATTGTCGCGGGGTGGAGCAGTCTGGTAGCTCGCGAGGCTCATAACCTCGAGGTCGTCGGTTCAAATCCGGCCCCCGCCACTTAAACCCCACGGTCGCGAAATTTGCGACCGTGGGGTTTTCTCTTGCGCTGTATCAGAGACAACCGCGAATCCGTCGCGATATCGCCAGCCCGCATTGCCGGCCAGAAACAGAGACAACCGTGGAACGCTCACCACGTCCCGATTGACCGCTCCGGGGCCCAAAGTCTCTCTTCGCCGGCAGAGAGAATCCGTTCGGGTTATCAGCCCGTCCGGTTCGCTCAGCCAGTTTTGGGTTTTCGAAGAAGGGTTAGAAGAACCCAACCTGCCGGCTTATCGAAACGGCGGACATCGAGAGTGATTGTGGCATAGGTATCGAGGGACGCGGTGGCATGTGGTCATCGCATTCTTACACCCTCGCGAATGACACAGCGAGGCCAACTGAAGACACGTGCCGAGACGTATATCGAAAGCGTCTTGCGAGCGATTTGTTGCAGCGACCACGCTGGCCCGCCGGCATTTGCCAAAGCGCGGATTCGATTTCACCTTCCGGACCGCTCGGCATGTTGCGTTTGTGAAATGGTTCTGTTTGAATCTCGAAGTCCGTGGCGGCGTCGACAGATGAGACCGCCCGCTCGGGAAACCTGTGCAATGTCGCGACAGCTATTATGCTCCGAATTCAACTCAAGAAATGTTGAGGGACATACGTGATGCGCGCACCCAGGAATCTCGCCATGTGGTCTGAGGCTTCGGCACCGGCCAATTGGTCACCGACCACACTCGCTGAACTTGAGAAATCTGAAGAGTTCTTTGAGAACGTCTTAGCAGAATCACCCGGGCTGCTAAATCTCGACTCTCGCCGCAGCGGCATACATGGCCCGTACAAGATATTCCGACAACTGCCGCTGAATACGCCCTTCGGACGAACGATTTATCCTGACATCGTACTTCTGTCCGACAGCGGCCACATCATTGTCGTGGAAGTAAAACGCAGCGTGAATCAGGAGTTGCGTGATCGAAGTGTCATTGCGCAGATCGTGGACTACGCAGCGTCGTTTGCGGACGGTTCGGAGGACGATTTTCTGCTGCTGTTCGGCAAAGAGTCCCGCGCGGACACATGGGGGGACTTCATCGCTGAACTGTTCCCCACAGCAACGGATCAACGTGATCTGGCGGCAACTCTTCATGAGCGCATCAATGACGGCGCCCTGAATCCTGTAATTGCGTGCGACCGAATTCCGCCTGAACTACCCGAGGTTGTCCGTGGCATCGCAAACCAGAGTTCGCTCGGCTTCGAGCTCGATCTCGTGGAGGTGGTGCCGTATGTGAACTCGTCCACTCCTTCCGATGATATTTTGTTTGTTCCGTCAACACATTTGACCACTGAAATCGTCGCACGCACAGCCGTCACTGTGATCTACCGTCAGGGGGATAAAAAACCATCGACGCGGGTTGAGACCACGTCAATGGAGGAGATAGAGGAGAATATTCGCACTGTAAGCGAGAGCGGGGTGTGGATTGTGGAAGAGACGGAGGAAGCGTTCGAACAGGAAGGAAGTAATGTCCTGATCGATCTGTTGGAGTTTTCGAAGCAGCACAGCTATCAAGGCCAGATTATCGCCAACAATCTCAAGAAATTTTCCACGTTCGGATTCTATGTTCCTCTCGTGATCGATGACGGTTCTCGGAAGACGAGAATGGTGTTCTCATGCACGCAGGGATGGTCGGCGATCAACGTGTATTTGAGTCGAATCAAAAATTTTGTCTCACCAGAACTGAAATCTGAGTTTGTTCGCAGAATGGAAAAAGCGTTGGGCAATCACATCGATTCTACTCAGTCCGAGTTGTTCCTGGCGTTGAGTGATTTTGAGACGAAGCTCGATGCCTTTAAGAATGTGGTGCTTTGGCTCAAGAACAGTCTCGAGAGCGCCAAATGACCTGATGCCGCATACTCTGGGATAGGACACGTATGCAACGTTCGGACACTGGTTTGGTATTCGCGGCGACAGACCTCGCCAATCACCTGCCATGTCGGCACCTGACACAGCTGAGCCGAAAAGTCGCCGACGGTGAGATGAAACGGCCGTACCGGGACGACCCGGTACTCAAGACCCTCATCGAACGCGGCATTGAGCATGAACGTGAATTCGTTGAACATCTGAAGTCAGAGGGCAAGTCTGTCGTTGATTTGACGGTTGGCAGCGAACGTGCACAGCGAACGCTGGATGCGATGCGGAGAGGTTACGACGTCATCGTTCAGGCAGAGTTGCGTGATGGCCAGTGGATGGGGTACGCAGACTTATTGCTCAAAGTCGAACGTTCCAGCGATCTGGGAGACTGGTCTTACGAAGTTGCCGATACGAAACTCACCCTAACAACTCGCGCCGGAACGGTGCTTCAGCTGTGTCTCTATTCCGACCTGCTCGGCACCTTGCAGGGGACAATCCCCGAACGCATGGCAGTTGTGAAGCCGGGTGAGCCGTTCCGGATAGAGTATTTCAGGGTTGATGACTTTCTCGCCTATTTCAATCTCGTTAAACACGGGCTCGAGGATGCTGCGTCGGCAAGCCGTGACACCTATCCGGATCCTGTTCCGCATTGTGAAGTCTGCCAATGGTGGAGCGCCTGCAACCAACAACGGCGCGACGACGACCATCTCACGTTTGTTGCCGGCATCCAAAAGCATCAGACAATTGAATTGACGGAACAGGGACTCGGTTCTCTGGAGTTGTTTGCCACATCAGATACACCACTCAGACAGCCCCCGATTCGTGGTTCGGTCGATTCGTTCGACCGAGTCCACCGCCAGGTGAAGATCCAGCATGAATCGCGCACCAAAAAGACTCTGATTTGGGAGCATCTGGAGCCTGAAGATGAAAGGGGGTTATTCAAACTGCCTGAACCCGACGCGGGCGATGTCTTTTTCGACATTGAGGGAGCACGCCACGCTCCGGACGGGGGACTTGAGTACCTTCTTGGTTTCGTCCTGCCGAACGAGAAAGGCGACTCTGAATACAAGGTCATTTGGGCGATGACTCGCTTACAAGAAAAGATCGCATTCGAAGAATTCATAGATTTTCTGATGGCGCAGTGGGAAACCCACCCCGGCATGCACGTTTATCACTACGCCCATTATGAACCTACGGCGATGAAGAAGCTGGCCATGCGCCATGCAACGCGGGAAGACGAAGTTGACCGACTGTTGCGAGCAGAGCGGTTTATTGATCTTTATACGGTCGTACGACAGTCCGTGATTGCCGGTGTTGAGAGTTATTCCATTAAGAAGCTTGAGCCGTTCTACGGCTATGAGCGAAAAGCCGAGCTTGCCGATGCGCGGCACGCCCTGCAGCGATTCGAGCGTGCGATGGATCTGGGTTTGGATGGCGACATTCTGGACAGTGATCGAGGGGTCGTACTCGCCTACAACGAGGATGACTGCGTCTCGACGCTGAATCTCAGGAACTGGCTGGAGGAGATTCGCCAGCGGCAAATCGAGTCCGGCAATGACATTCCTCGCCCGGAATTACTTGACGGGACCGCGAGCGAGCCGATGCAGCAAAGGAACGACGAAGTCTCGCGTGTCTTCAACCGTCTCGTTGCTGGATTGCCCGAAACCGACCGCACCTCAAATGAGAATGCGCGTTGGCTGATGGCACATCTGCTGGAGTATTTCCGGCGCGAGGACAAGTGTGTCTGGTGGGAATACTTTCGCATGCATGAACTCGAGCCCGATGAACTGCTGGCGGAACGAAAAGGTCTGGCGGGACTGGAGTTCGTGGGAGAAGTTCCCGGAAAACCCGGCGTTAGACTTCCGACGCACCGCTATCGGTTTCCATTTCAGGAAGCCAGTTTCGATTTTGGCAGCAGCCTTGAGGAGGTTACTGGCGGCGCGATTGGCAGTGTTGCTCATTTCGATCCGGGGCAGAGAACCATCGATATCAAAAAGCGTGGGGATTCAATCGATATCCATCCGTCAGAGATATTCGCCTTTGACCGCATTGCGCCGCATCCAATGCCCGAGTCGATATTGCTGTTCGCCGACGCTGTAGCCGCGAGCAGCGTGGATGTTCCACCGCGAAACGCTCGATATGCACTGCTGGCAAAGGAACCACCGCGGTTTCACAGCAAAGCGTTGCCCATGAGTGGCCCTCTGACAGAAACGGCGATCCTGTTGGCTGCCGACTTAGACAACAGTGTGTTGCCGATTCAGGGGCCCCCAGGCGCCGGAAAAACGTTTCTTGGAAGCCGCATGATTGCCGAACTGGCCAGACAGGGCAAACGCATCGGTGTAACGGCCGTCAGTCATAAGGTCATCACCAACCTGCTGAAGGCCGTCAGCGACTACGCCGGGGATTCCGTGCGTCTGGCGCAGAAGCTTTCGTCGCCCGATGACGAACACCCACCGTCGATCAACATTCTGAAGGCTGGCAGTGCCGCGTTGGGAGCACTTGATGACGGCTGCGTGACTGGCGGTACAGCCTGGCTGTGGTCTAACGACGTAATGAAGGATCACCTGGACTACTTGTTCATCGACGAAGCCGGTCAGATGTCGCTGGCAATGGCAGTGGCCGCCGGCCAGGCAGCGAAGAACATCGTCCTGTTGGGCGATCCGCAGCAGCTCGAACAACCACAGCAAGGTTCGCATCCGGAAGGAGCAGAAGTGGCGGCCCTCAATCATCTACTCGATGGCCACCAGACGATTCCGGAAGACAGAGGTATATTCATACCGAGCACATGGAGACTGCATCCGACAATTTGTGACTTCACTTCAGAACAGTACTACGAACGTCGCCTTTCGAGCCGGGACGGCCTCGACTGCCAGATCGTTGTGGGGGACTCCGGCGTTCCCCAGTGCGGATTGGTTTTCGTGCCGGTTCCGCACGATGGAAACCAGAACCAAAGCCCGGAAGAGGCTGAAGCGATACGGCACATCTTCGAGCTTCTTCTGAATGGATCGCACAGTTGGTGCAATCAGGACAACGAGGAAATCTCACTTACCTCGCGTGACATCCTCGTTGTGGCCCCGTACAATGCGCAGGTGGCGTTACTGCAAAATTCACTGCCGCATGGAGCCAGAGTTGGCACGGTCGACAAGTTCCAGGGGCAGGAGGCAGCAATCGTGATTTACTCGATGACAAGTTCGTCTGTGGCGGACGCGCCTCGGGGAATGGAATTCCTGTACAGCCCGAACCGCATGAATGTGGCCACGAGCCGAGCCCGTTGCCTGGACCTCTTGATCGGCACGCCAGCGTTGTTTAATCCCGAGTGCACAACACCACAGCAGATGAAGCTGGCAAATGGGTTCTGCAGGTATCTCGAGATGGCTCAGGTGTGGGAGATCCCGGCATAAGTGATTCCGGATAGCTTTCAGACGATTCGTAAAGCGTGTCACCGACAGGTCAATTCAGACTACGCTTCCATTAATCCGGCGATGGAAAAGACTACGGAATGCCTGCGGGGGGACGGATCGAACAATTCTCAAACCGCAAGTTGGGCGATGTCCCTGATCTCATCGAAGACGAGACCCCGGACGTATCAGGCTGAGAGTTGTGTTCCATCCCATAACATTACCAACGGCATCTCAGGACGTGACCCGGAGCTCTTGCCCTTTGTCAATAAGAAGACGGAATCCGGACGTTTATCAGGCCAAAGTGCGTTGAGGATTTTAACGAGCCATCCTTCTCGACTTGAGAGCTGAGACTCAAACCACTCGGCCTCCTTCTTGTGGGAAGAGGGCCCCGCAGAAGGTACGAAGTTGCCAAACGAAAGGCAGGCATCGTCGACGTTGTCTGCAATCGCTATATCGTGGAAGTGTCGTACCCGTTGAATGGCAAACTCCCGCCATCCACCGGTGTGATCGACACCACCATGCTTATCTGGACAAACTCCGATATGTGAAGACGTCAATTTCACACGGTGCTTTCTAATTCGACTCAGGATTCCTTCGGGGGATTTTCCAGATGAAGCTGCAATCCCAACGTAGAATGCAGGAAATGGGACGTCAAACATGAGCAGATAGACTCCGAACTAGCTCTTCAGGGATTCCCCTTCCGGTGTGGTCGGTCGCAAAGCCTGCGAGAGAGTGGAGAAAGTAGCTTGGCTTCTATCTGGCGTGTGATAACTCTTTCCTCGCGAGTCTGGTGGTGTGCGGATGTATTTCCCAACCGTACCGCGCCACGCCGATTGATCAGTCGGTATATCGAAATGCCTGCACAGTCGAATCGGTCGCCGAAGTGTCAGTGTTGTCATGTCGGATCCGACCTGTTGCAGATGTTGAATAACGAACCGCCGAGAAAGCGAGACGGGTCTAGCTACTCAAAGAAAGGGAGCCTGACGGTCAATGACCACGGCCCGCTTCGAACGTCTGGCGAAACCGCAGTCCACTTCGCAGCTTAATGGATTTTCTATCTTGGCCTCGCGAGTAGGGTCTGCGGGATCCCCTTGATCGCAACCGCCGAGGATAGTCACATTGTGGGCTCCGTGACGTAGACGGTATGTCCCTGCGTTATGAGCTTGGTTTCACGTTTCCGCCTGACCATCTTGGTTATCATTCCGGGTCCCGGGCGTCGATCAGGAGTACTGTGATCTGCTATCGGATCATCCACCGCTCATGCCATTCCGCGATCCCGGTGATCAACTCAGGTTGGTCATGTGGGTACTTGTCTAACCTGTGCATGACTGCCCACTTTCGTGTGGGAGAGTCGCCCGGCGGCTCTTTCCACTACTTCCATCCCTGCGGGATCGAAACATCCATGCCTTCTCTCTGCTTCGCGAACAGGAGGTTCAGCGTGAATCCGTCACGCCAACAAATGTCAGCAGAGTTCTGCTCAATCGCCGGAAACGTGAAGTTGATGACAGGTCTTCCAGGACGCTCACCGGAGTACCCCCAGACAAATCCAGTACTAGCCACAACGCCTTTGTTGACAACGTAAAGGTCATACCGGTTACCAGATGGTTTAATACACTCAACGTCTCCCCCGAGCAGACATCTTCTCAGGTTCAAGTAGCCCTCCACGAGCCCGATGACAAACTTCGGCTGAAGCTCATGCCCGACGGGATCTTCGTCCTTCTTTTTACGTCCCGTGCAGAAGCAGTCCAAGGCCTCAAACTCTGTTGGAGCAAGCATGTCGTCAACTCACGATCTGATTCGTCAACCCTACCGGCAACAGGTTCTGACAAGGGCTCATCAATCTCTGCGATAATAGCGACGATACACGTCTTATGCCAACCCTTCGAGTGGATGTCGCGTCTGCTGTTAACCCAGTCCAGAAAAGTTCCAGGAGAGTTCGTTACCTCCGAGCCACCGTAGAGGACTCGAACTTTTGTAAGGCGTGCTGCTTCATGACTTGCGAAATCGGGTCGCGCGCGAGTCGTTACGAAGAGAGTTGTCTACGGGGAGCCTTTACTTTGCGAACTCATCCACAAACCCGCCAAAAACACTGTGTTTCTGGCGGGTTTTGTTTTTGGTGGGTTCCTCTGTTTGTTCCATTTCGCGTCCCTTCTGGGCCACCTGAGTGGCCACCACTGTCTCGGCAGCCTTTTCGAAGTGTCCGGCGGTGACCTGCAGGTAGTGTTTCCTGGCGACTGCTTCGCTGTTGCCAATCCACGCAACGACGACATGGGCAGGGTACGTTTCCATCAGTTCGGTTTCACGAGTGCTCCTGCAGTTTTGAAACGGCTTTGACCACGGCTTTGACCACGGCTGCAAACCCGCACGTCGCACAATGCAGTTGAACTGTGTTCGTAGATTACTGTTCTGGCAGCGGTAACGAGTGATAACGCTGACCGACCCGGTTTCTGCCTGTTCAAAAACTTCCCGCAGCGGTTCCATCGTTCGGCAGGATGACCGCATCGACGACGTGAATGATCCCGTTGCTGCAGGCGATGTCCGTCTTCACAACATTGGCGTCGTCAATCGTGACTCCACTTTTCGAGACAGCGATCGCCACTTCCTGCCCCTGGAGCGTCTTGGCAGAGGACAGCTTCACCACCTGCCCGGTGGTAACTTTTCCGGGCACAACATGGTACGTGAGGATCGCTTGCAAAGTTTTCTTATTCTCCGGCTTCAGCAGATTGGCCACAGTTGAATCGGAGATGTGATAACCGACGTTGGCCAGGGCCCCCTGAATGCGATCGTAACCCCACGTTGGATTCTCCTTTGCAAATCTCACGATGGAATCGACGATGACCTTGCGGATGCGTGGACGGCCGATCGCCTTTCGGTTCTCGCTGTGGTCCCATTTCTTTGCCACCAGCTCGCAGTGCCCGACGACCGCTACGGTTCCCCACCCACCCTGGTGTAAAGTTCGTCCATTATTCGAACCAAGATAGCAAAGCCCGCCAGAAAACACTGACGGGCTTTGTTGATTCCTGGCCCCGTTGCGAGTCCTTACCATTCCGCTGAGATCAGGCAAGGTCGAAGCGATCAAGATTCATCACCTTGTCCCACGCGGCCACAAAGTCACGTACAAATGCCTGCTGCGAGTCATCACATCCGTAGGCTTCCGCGATGGCTCGGAGCTGGGAGTTTGAACCGAAGACGAGGTCGACGGCGGTGCCGGTCCACTTGAGCTCGTCGGTCCCGTAATCACGTCCCTCGAACACGTGCTCGCACTTGGAAGACCTCTGCCACTTCGTGTCATTATCGAGCAACTTCACAAAGAAATCATTGGTCAACGTCTCTGGGATGCTGGTGAAGACGCCGAGTTCGGACTGTCCGACGTTTGCATTCAGTACCCGCATGCCGCCGACGAGAACTGTCATCTCCGGAGCAGTCAACGTCAGCAGGTGCGCTCGATCCACCAGCAGCTCTTCCGCCGGTCTGTCGTGCCCGTTTCCAACGTAGTTTCGGAATCCGTCTGAGGTCGGTTCGAGCACGGCAAAAGATTCTACGTCGGTTTGCTCCTGCGAGGCGTCCGTGCGCCCCGGGGTGAAGGGAACCTGTACATCGTGCCCGGCATTCTTCGCAGCTGACTCAACGGCTGCGCACCCGCCCAGAACGATCACGTCAGCGAGCGAGACCTTCTTGCCGTCGGACTGCGATCTGTTGAAGTCCTTCCGGACCTCCTCCAGGGTCTGCAGAACTGTCCTCAGTGCGGCCGGATTGTTCACTTTCCAGTCCTTCTGCGGCGCCAGGCGAATGCGCGCCCCGTTCGCCCCACCTCGCTTGTCGGTGCCACGGAACGTCGCAGCCGACGCCCAGGCGGTCGAGACCAGTTGGGAAATGGACAGCCCTGATGCGAGGATCTTGCCTTTGAGGTCCGCGATGTCTTGCTCCCGGATCAATTCATGATCCACATCGGGGACGGGGTCTTGCCACAATTGTGGCTCCGCAGGAACCAACGGGCCGAGACACCGCGAGCGAGGCCCCATGTCACGGTGCGTCAGCTTGTACCACGCCTTGGCGAAGGCATCTGCGAGCTCGTCCGGGTTCTCGTGGAAACGCTTCGAAATCGGCGCATAGATCGGGTCCATCTTCAGTGCGAGGTCCGTCGTGAACATCATGGGGGCGTGCTTCTTCGACGGATCGTGAGCATCCGGCACGGTACCCACCGCAGATGAATCTGTGGGAGTCCACTGCGTGGCGCCGGCAGGACTTTTCACTTGCTCCCAGTCGTAGCCGAACAGGTTGTCAAAGTAGTTGTTGTCCCACTTTGCCGGTTCGGTGGTCCATGCGCCCTCCAAACCGCTGGTGATCGTATCGCCGGCTTTGCCGCTGCCAAAGCTGTTCCTCCAGCCGAGGCCTTGCTCCTCGAGGCTGGCACCCTCAGGTTCGGAACCGACGTACTGGTCCGCATCGGCGGCGCCATGAGCTTTGCCGAATGTATGTCCGCCGGCAATGAGCGCAACGGTCTCCTCGTCATTCATCGCCATGCGACGGAACGTTTCCCGAATGTCCCTGGCTGCAGCGACCGGATCCGGGTTGCCGTTCGGCCCCTCCGGATTCACGTAGATCAGACCCATCTGAACAGCACCGAGAGGATTCTCGAGATCCCTGTCACCGCTGTAGCGCTCGTCTCCCAGCCACTCACTCTCAGGCCCCCAGTAAATATCTCCTTCTGGCTCCCAGACGTCCTCCCGCCCACCAGCAAAACCGAGCGTCTTGAATCCCATCGACTCCAGAGCACAGTTACCGGTGAAGACCATCAGGTCGGCCCACGAGAGTTTCTGGCCGTACTTTTGCTTGATCGGCCAGAGCAACCGCCGCGCCTTGTCGAGGCTCACGTTGTCGGGCCAACTGTTGAGGGGCGCAAAGCGGAGTGTGCCGGATGATGCTCCGCCACGGCCGTCATGGATGCGGTACGTACCTGCGCTGTGCCACGCCATCCGAATAAAGAGCGGCCCATAGTGGCCGTAATCAGCCGGCCACCAGTCCTTCGACGTCGTCATCACCGCTTCAATGTCCTGTTTCAGGGCACCCAGGTCGAGCTTCTTGAACTCCTCGGCGTAGTTGAAATCCTTGCCCATAGGATCGGACAGAGGCGAGTTCTGGTGGAGAATCTGCAGTTTCAACTGATTCGGCCACCAGTCTTGGTTCGACAGGGCCCCAGCCGCCGTGTGTCTGCGAGACGCATCGCTCATCACCGGGCACTTGCTTTCGGTATTCATATTCTCTCCAATCGGGTTCTACATTTTTTCAATCTGATATGTATACAAGGAACAGGAATCCTTGCAAAGTATTGACGCACACGCCGTACATTTCCCGGAGATGGTAGTTTGACGTGAGTCTCGCCATTCTGAGCCTTTTGGCGAGTTGAGCGCTTCGGTTTTTACAATTAATCGACCGAGTGAGTCCCGCGATTGATCGATTCGACGAAGCGAACCTTCAACAGAAATCGCCGGTAAATCGGCAGATGATCCCCGTATTTCGCCGTGACGATTTCTGCCGGCGATGGTCATGTCTGTGGCGATTCGACGGAAGGTGGTCAGACTACTAACGGGTAGTGTGGCGAGAACTCGCGCGGTAGAATCCTGAATGTCGTGGCAAACAGCACGGCGGGATTTCGCGCGCAAAATCCGGGAATGTCGTGAGAGACTGCCTGGCGAGAACGAACCCGAATCGGCATCGCAGAACGTACTATGAAAACACACATCCTGTTGCTGGCTGTCTCGGCCGGCAGTTTTACGCTGGGTGCCGATCCCGCTGTCCATCGCGATGACACGCTGAGCGCACGGGTTGCGGCCGCACTGCCGACAGTTGACGCGCTGACCAGGGCCGTGATGGGCGAGCTGACGTATCTCGAAGTTGCCGGTCGGCCTGCGTTTCTGATCCGGCCTCAAGGGGAGAAACCGCCGACTCCCATGCCGTGGGTGTGGTACGCCCCGACGATCGGCGGGCAGCCGAGGCCGGCTCACGCCTGGATGTTCCGGCAGTTTCTGGCCGGGGGCATCGCCATCGTCGGCATCGACGTCGGCGAATCAATGGGCAACCCCAGGGGCCAGGCTGCGTATAGCGCGTTTCACAAGCTGCTCACGGAGAACCACGGATTTGCGAAGCGGGCGACCCTGATGCCCCAGAGTCGCGGCGGGCTGATGCTCTACAACTGGGCGGCCGAGCATCCCGACCACGTCACCTGTATCGCCGGCATCTACACGGTTTGCGACATCAGCAGCTGGCCGGGCCTCAGGCGTGCCAGCGCCGCCTACGAAATGAGTGAGAAGCAACTCGCCGCGGTCCTGCCGAAGCACAATCCCATCGACCGCCTGGCGCCTCTGGCCGAGGCCGGCATCCCGATCCTGCACATCCACGGAGACAGCGACAAGGCCGTCCCCCTCGAACGAAACGCAGGCGAGCTGGCCCGACGCTACCGAAAGCTCGGCGGCAAGATCAACCTCATCGTCGTCCCCGGCAAAGGACACGAAGAGGTACCGGAGTTCTTCCAGTGCCAGCAGGTGGCCGACTTCGTGATCAGGAATGCACGTCCGGGCAACAAGAAACCATGAGCGGAAGTGGTATTTCGTGAATCGACCTGCCCTCAATTTTGGTACCAGGGACTCTGTTAGTCCACTGACGACTTTCGGCGCTGAACTGGTCTGTCGATCCGATACGACCACGACCTGTCTTCCGGTGGCCACATGGACCGCCCGGGGGTCGGACAGCTGCTCGCCGACATCGGAGCGGGCCAGGTGGACTGCGTGGTGATCGTACCACAATATCGTCAGCGAGTGTTGTTTCGGAAACGGAGGTGCAGGTCGACAACATTCCTCAAAATTTGTGCCGACGGAAAGGAATCAGTTTTGTGAAGGCCAACCTGAAATGTGGCGCGGCCTTGGGGGCCCTGACATCCGTGGCGGGAATCGCCCGTTGACAAATTCCAAACCCGGCATTGCCGAAGGAACTCAATCATGCGCATCGCCATCGGCGGGATTTCCCACGAATCGAGTACATTCGTAAAATCGCCCACCAGGTTAGCTGACTTTGAAAATGACTTCGGTCTGTATCGCGGCGAACAGTTGCTGGACCGGTTTCGCGGCTCCAATACCTGCACTGGCGGATTCCTGGACGGCGCTGAACGTCACGATTTCCAGGTTGTCCCGTTGTTGTGGACGTTTGCATACCCCGGTGGTCCGGTGGCCCGCGAAGACTATGAATCGCTGAAAGCTGAGCTCCTTGAGCGACTGCGACAGGCAGAGAAATCGGATGACCCTGTGGACGGCGTGTTGCTTGACTTGCATGGGGCGATGGTGGTCGAAGGCATCGACGACGGCGATGGCGACTTGATCGAGAGCGTACGAACTGCCGTTGGTGCGGACCGCCCGATTGTGGTGACTCAGGATTTGCACGGGAATCACACGCAGCGTCGCGTGGAAGCGTGCGACGCGCTGGTCGGATTCGACACCTACCCGCATGTCGACATGGCTGAACGGGGCAGGGAAGCGGCCGATTTGATTGTGCAAATCGTTCGAGGTGAGGTTCGTCCCGTCATGGCACTGCGAAAAATTCCTCTTCTCTGGAGCGCCGCATGCCAGGTCACGGCTCATCCACCCATGGACGATGCCATCGCGAAAATCCATGAAGCGGAGCGGCGGCCGGGAATCCTCTCGATCACGCTTGCCACAGGTTTTCCCTGGGCCGACATCCCCGAAATGGGACCGTCGGTGATCGTGGTGGCCGATGGCGACCGGGCACTGGCAAACGCGACCGCCGATGAGATGTGTGATTGGGTGTGGGAGCATCGCCAGCGCTGGTATCGCGACCTGCCCTCTGTGCGCGAAGCGCTCGACGAGGGCCGGCAGGCGGGGAAGTACCCCATCATCCTGGCCGACCAGGCCGACAATACCGGCGGCGGAGCACCGGGCGATTCGACGGAGGTGTTGCGTACGTTTCTCGACCTGCAACTCGAAGACGCGTTGATCCTGTACGTCGTGGACCCCGAAGTGGCAGCGCAAGCCTGCCAGTCCGGTGTCGGTGCGAAGATCTCTGTAGAAGTGGGCGGCAAGTCGGATCCGATACAAGGCCCACCGGTGGCCATGAGTGCTGAGGTGGTCGCAGTCAGTTCCGGTGAGTTTGCCTACGACGGACCGATGTACGCAGGTTTGACCGGAAACATGGGCAATTCGGCCTGGTTGCGCCAGGACGGGGTTTCGGTCGTGGTGGTGAGAGCCCGTGAACAGCCGCTGGACCCCGCGTTTGCTCGTACACTGGGTATTGACTGTGCTGCGATGAAGTACATTGCCGTTAAGTCCGCAGCCCACTTCCGTTCGGGATTCGAGAAAATTGCCGGTTCGATCCACAGCATCAATGCCCGCGCCATCCATTCGCCCAATTTTTCTCAGCAGACCTACCACCGTTGCACGACGAAGATGTATCCCCTGCACCTGGATTAAGCGGAAAACGCAAATGGTCACAGGATTTATCCAGTGAGTACATTGGCCAACTGGCTCACGAGAGACCTGGCGATGGACGCACAGCAGTCGGGAGCTCCTGCGAAATTCGGATCAGCGAATCAATACGGCAAGACGTGGAGCAAACCTCGCCGCGTGACACTTAATCGGAAACAACCACGAACCTGATTCAGCTTTCCGACGGTCGGATCATCATGACCCACGGCGAGCGTAACCGACCCATGGGAATCCAGGCAATGATAAGCCACGATGGAGGCAAGACCTGGATCCGAAAGGACAAGCTGGCGCTTGCCTGGCAGTCACCGAATTGCGACACCGGCTACCCCGGTTCCCTGCTGCACCGTGACGGCAAGATCCTCACCGTTTACTATCAGGTTGAAGATCCGGACAACGCTTCCCAGAGTCGTTCGTGCTCGGCCGTCATCTGGCCGCCGCCGGGATGGTAAGGTCGTAGGGGGCACCACAGGCGTGTCAGTCTTCCGGACGTGGAATGCCCACCGGTCGATTCTTGAATCAGAGCCAGAAAATGACTGCACGCAGTCCCGTTTGAGGTCGAAACTCTCCATTGGTGCGACCAGGACGTGATTGGCATCGGTAACCCGCGCCGCCCGTATTGGAGTCCTTCTTAGCTTCGGCACCTTTTGGTAACTGCCGTGCAATCACACTTCCGACAATCGTTCCGTTGAGTCACCGAACTCCTTCAGGTGGATATCGTACTTGTCGAGCAGCGACAGAAAGAGGCTGCACATCTTTCGGTTGGGCTTGTCGAGGTAGTCGAGTACGCGGCCACCCCGAAGCCGCCCGCCGCCACCGCCAAGCAGGACGACAGGGAGTTGCGTAGCGTCGTGCCGGCCCGTCAGCATGCTGGAGCAGAACAATAGCGTTGAGTTGTCGAGCGCGGTTCGTTCGCCTTCCTGGATCGCGTCCAGCTTGCGCGCAACATAGCCTAGTTGCTCCACAAAGAACTGATTCACTTTTAACCAGTCGTCGTTGCTGCGATGCGACAGGTCGTGGTGTCCGATATCGATGCCGAGATGCGGAAACCGCAGGTAGCTGATATCGTTGTTGAGCTTCAGCGTGCAGACGCGCGACGCATCGGTTTGAAACGCCAGCACGAGAATGTCACACATCAGCCGCATATGCTCGGCGATGTCCTGCGGCATGCCGTCCGGCGGCCGCGGCACGTTTGGCTTATCGAGTGTCGGCCGCCAGCCCTGCAACTCGCCCAGTTTATCGGCATTTTCAATGCGATTTTCGACTTCACGCACCGAGTTGAGGTACTCGTCGAGTTTGCGCTGATCGGTTGAACTAATGTTCTGCCGAAAGCGTTTTCCTGCGGTGAGCACCGTGTCGAGCACGCTCTTGTGCCCACTCCCGGCTTCATCCCTGAAAAGCTGATCGAACGCGAGAGCGGGATAGAGTTCCAGCGGCGTTGGACAGTTCGGAGAACTCCACGAAATATGCGAGCTGTATAACAGTGAATAGTTCTTGTGAATCCCAGGAATCGATTTATCGCAGCCGAGTACGAGGCTCGGTACCTTCGTCGATTGTCCATAACGCTGAGCAACGAGCTGGTCGAAGCTGGTGCCCGAACGAATCCGGCCACCTGATGCGAGAGGGGCTCCGGAAAGCAGATTGCCGGTCTGGGAACTGTGGATATTTCCTTTGAGCGCTTCCGCGTTGTACAACCCGCGGATAAAGAGCATCTTCTCGCGGAAATCGGTCAGCGGTGCAAGCACCTGTCCGAGTTCCATCTTGTTTCCATCCCCCTTCGCCCACCACTCGGTGGGGTGAAAACCATTTCCCGCAAACAGGACTGCCAAACGTCTTGGGGCCTGGCTGTCCGGCTGCGTGGTTTCATCCCCCCATACAGCCAGCGACTCCATCCACGGCAGCGCTAGGGTGACACCGGGGCCACGCAGGAATGTTCGACGGGAATTGCGATAGTTCATTGCCCAGCTCCATTCATGTTGTTTAGCCGGTTGCCGCAGTTCGGATCTATGATACCCGTATTTTCCACCCGTTCGCAATCTCGCCTTCGGCTACGGGTGAAACGTCTTTCCTCGAATCATCCGAAATTGCTTGCTCAACACAATCGTCTCCACCGCCACGCCGAAGCGGTGCCCGTGTTCTGCCAGCAGCTGCTCGATTTCCGCCAGTAACGGTTCATCGGAAAGCTGCACCGCACGGCCCAGTGAATACCCGAGTAACTTGCGACAAAACTGCTGCACAATCTCGTGCCGGCGCTCGTTCAACAAATATCCGCGTAGTCCCTCAATTCCTTCGATGACCCTGCCGTCGACGAGCATCGTCCTGGTGTCCGATTGTGTTTCGCGCAACCGCCCGATCGCATCATACTGTTCCAGGGCAAATCCATAGGGGTCAATTCGCGCGTGGCACCTGGCACATTCCGGCATGGAACTGTGCCGCTCAATTAACTGCCTCGCTGTCAATCCCGTGGGTACGCTCTCAGGGAGTTGCGGGACATTCACTGGCGGCCTGGGCAGACGCTCGCCCAGCAGTGTTTCGAAAATCCAGTTGCCGCGGAGGATCGGGCTGGTACGTGATGCACCAGACTGCTTGGCCAATACTGACGCCATCCCCAGCACACCACCGCGCCCCAGCCGGCGAACGCCCGTCACCCGCCGCCATTCCGGTCCACTCACGCCACCGATACCGTAGTGCTTTGCCAACAATTCGTTCAGGAACATGTGGTTGGCATCGAGCAGGCCCAGGATCGAGCCATCGTTGCGAAACATATCCTCAAAAAATCGCACGGATTCCTCGTACATCTCCCCCCGCAGTTGGGCAAACTCCGGATAACGTGTCTCGCTCTTTTCGTCATTCTGGTCGAATTCATGGATATCCAGCCACTGGCAGGTGAACTCAGTGGCCAATCGTCGCACACGTGAGTCGGTCAGCATCCGCCGGGTCTGTTTCAGGAGTTCGGCTTCGTTGAACCTGTGTCCGAAGGCAACGCTTTCCTCACCATTCACCACCGTACTGCCTTGTTCTGGCACGCCGGTCAAACGCCCCGCCGCCGCCGCACGGAGTTCTTCATCCGGCAGCGACGACCAGAGGAAATAGCTCAGCCGGCTGGCAAGTTCCCAATCGGAGACCGCGGCGGCGCCGGTACCCTCGGGCGCATTTTCGAGCCGAAATAAAAACGGCGTGGCCACGAAGATTTGGGCGAGTGTCAACCGAAACGCCTCGTCGTGTGGCAGCTCTTGTTCCCGCAATTGGCGATACAGCCCACGCAATTCGCTGGCTTCCAACTTGGTCAGCGGGCGGCGATAGGCACGGTTGGCAAATTCGACCAGCGCATCCACATGCCTTGGCTCGGTGTCAACATGCGCCTTGCGAAACGCAGCAGCTTGCTGGTTGATCGGCGCCAGCAGCGGTTCGAGATTTTTGTAATGCGATACCTTTTTCGGATCGTCACCGCTCATCGTTCTCAACAGGTCCTCCAGCATGACGACACGCTTCAACGCACTCTGGCTGACATAGTGCAACTCTTCCCAAAGCCGGTCGAGCTGAGACTTCTGTGCATCGTCGAGCATCAGCCGTGCGAGATGGTCGTCCTCCCGATAGAACGGCGTGGTCGTGTGGAGTACATCGACAGGCACGATCTGCATATAACATGCCGCAGCCGGAAACAGGCTGCGATGCTCGTTCATGGCTGACTGCAGCGCCACTCGCGCCTCGCTGTTTTCGCCAACGAGAATCGGTCGCGCGATGGAAACGCTGTGATGTTCCGAGAACACCTGGGTCACCGTTGAATACGTTACGGTGACCTCGCTTGGAAAAAGCCGCGACTCACTGGGCGGCGTGCCCGCAACCACATCGACTTGCACGCTCCCCTCGCGTCCCGTTTCCTCGTCGAGCGCAGCAGTCGTGAGGAAGTCGCGGTCAGCCGCCAAATGGGCGGGCAGACGAATCGTGACCACCGACGGGGCGCGAACACAAAGGGAGGCAGCATCGATCGCGTTGCCGTTAGGGTGCTTGCCGAACATTGCCGGGTCGAGGCCCCACTCGGCTGCCGCGGTCGAATCACTGTCCAACTCGACATTTCTTACGTCGCGGAGCAGAATGTCCGCTTGGCCATCTTTTACGAGTCGCGGCTGTTGCCATACAACGTAGTCGTGCTCATGGCCATCTCCTGCATCGGTAACGACAAGCGAGACGACGACGTCCTTTTCTTCTTCGCCTTCCGCCAACGCTGGAATCTTGAAACGCAGCTCCTGGTGTGTCGCCAACGGATCGATGGGTTCGAGCCAGCCGGATGAACTTCCCCGCCTCCCGATCAGTCCGACGGGGCTGAACGTCCACAGCCCCCGTTGCCAGGTCGCAACATCGGCAGCCAGAGCAGCGGCGTCCTGCGACTTCGCACTCCGCCAACGGGCACGCAAACCATCCAAAAGAAGCGAACCATCGGACCGGGAAAGGATTGACCAGAGAGTACCGAGGTACCTGGAATTGAGCCCGTGCTCACGAGCGACGTCTTCGATCGTCTTGCCACCCGCCGTAAGCGCATCCCGCCCGGCGAGCGTCGCGGCAAAATATTTCTCCAGCGGCAATCGACCAGCAAGTCCAAGTCGAGTATCGGTGTGGCCAGTAATGTAGCCCACCGACTCGCCAAGTCCCAGATCCACAGACTCTACGAAACCCTGGTAAAACTCACGAATTTCCTCAAGAATCTCGTCCGTCTTGGCGCGGCGTCTGATGTGAGGTGAAAAGCGAAATCCATCCGGTACGAGCACTGCATGTTGGGCGATCCTGGTGCCAGCGTCGAGATATTTTTTCAACAGGCCCGGCGACATCACCAGCGCGTCGCCCGTGTTGGTGAATCCTTCTCCGGCGGAACTATCGGCAGGAAACTCGCGCGTCGGATCCAGCGCGACACCCGTCAGGTCACGAACGGTATGCGTGTACTCAGCATTATTGAGCCGCCGCAGCACAACAGGTCCTGGGTCGCCGTCGCGGGCGCGGGCTTCGGCATCGAGGTAGCTCCGTAGCCAGCCGCGAAGCTGCTTTCCCTGCTCAGCAGGGAGTTGCTCACTGTCCTCTGGAGGCATCTCGCCACTGCCAAGCATCTGGTCGACCATCTGCCAGGCCTGGGGATTGAACCGCACAATGTGGAAGCTGGCAAACTGCTCGAGGTCAAGTTCGCCTTCTTTCCGCTCCGTCGAATGGCATTCCAGACAGAAGCGTTTCAGCAGTGGCTGCACGTTTCGTTCGTACTCCGCACCAAGCACATCGAACGATACTGGTTCTTCACCGACGAGGATGGCAGGACCGCCGAGAACTGCCAGCACAATGCAAATCAGTGTCTCGGTCAGGCGGAGCATTACCAAAGGACAATCGTCCTGACTCCGTTCCCGGCAGTCTTCTCTCTTCTTGTTGTAAACGAGCGGTTTCATCCCCGAAGCTCCGCAAAATTGCAACCTTTTAACCAAGTACGTGATCAATGTCTCTTGCCGGCCTGGGTGGCAATTCTGCCTTCAATGTCCAAAACGGATATTGTACGAAACCTTGACACCGTATCACATCAAGAAGACGGCGTGGGCAACAATATCATCTTCATGAAGAGCAAAAATGGCGTGCATTCATCGGCAGCATACTCACAGATACACCAGGGCTGTCGACAACGGTTTCATGGTCAGCCAGGAGAGCGGCGGTGCCTGAGCCGACCGTGTCATCATCGAGTCGCCTCCCGAAGGCGAGGCGTACATTCCGGTGTCGCGTTTCACCGGCAGCCCCGACACAGGCCCTCCGTGGCCATGTGGCACAAACTCGCACGTCACGGTGACCAGATCACAACAGAGACGTGCCCCATGAACCGGATGGGACCCTGATCCGGATCATCGTTCGCCCACGGAAAGTCCGTGTGATACATGAATGAGGTCAGGATCCGTCCATCGGACAACAGGACAGATTGCGGGCCGTGCATGTACCCGCTCGACCAGCGGAACAGGATGTAGCGGCGGGCCCAGTCCCACGTTTCGCCGTGGTCGTAGCTCATCACCGCCTCGATGCCGTGATAGTTCCGCCCTTCCAGCTCTCCAATTCGGGATGCGTAGGTCATCAGGGTGCGCCCGTCGGGAAATGGCAGCAGGCTCTGGTGAACATGGCCGTACTTCAAATGAACGGACGGCTCGGACCAGGTCTTCCCGTCGTCCTTCGATATGGTGGTGAACTGACCGCACCAGTGATCCGACGGTTGCGGAATTCCGGGCATGACGAAGCGGAAGGCGGCGACAAGATTACCGTTCTTTGCCCGTGTGATCGATCCTTCATTGCTGTTCCACGTCCGGGGAAAGAATTGTGGATCGCTCCAGGTACGGCTCCCCACGTTGTATCGCCGGATAAATGAAACATCCCGTTTCGTGTCCCCAACCCGTGTGAAGAAGATGAATGTCACGGTGTCGCCTTCGACCAGTCCGTTGAGGGCCAGGTCCGTGTAGGTCTTTAGCCCCCCGGAAAGGGGCGGGATAGGTTCCGGGTCGGACCAGGTGTGTCCTGCGTCATCGCTGAACAGCAGGTTGCCTGCGTTGCCACGCAGCATGAGCCTGGTGCCGCCAAGATTCACCGGTGTGGACCGCTCGATCGGAACCGGCTGTGGCCCGGCTCCAGGACATTCCCTCGTCTTCTGAGAACAGAATGCGGTTCCCATACTCAGTACGCATCGTCAGCACGAGCTTGCCATCGTCCATTCGGGTGAGGGCGGGGAAGCCGGCCCGCTCAATCAGAAAGGTGTAACCCAGCGCTTCCTGATACTTCGGGCTGTGGGGATCGTCCTGCCGCACGACCACAGGTGCGATCAGCGAGATCGGGGACTCCGTGCGGTGCTTCGTCGTGCGGTGATTCTTAAAGACTTTGTCGATCGGCAGTGTCTGAATCGAGTTGGTGATTGCTGGCTGACCATCCGCGTTGTTTGCGGGCTGTGCGAAGGCATTTTTTGCCATTGTGAATACGCCGCTGATGATCACTAAGACCAGCAGCTCGACCAGTGCAAAACGTTGTTGATCTTTCCAGTGCACTGCAGTTCTCGTGAAAAGAGAGATCAAAGGATCGGGAGTCTGTAACCTTCGGTCCGGCTTCGTTTTCATCCCATCCCTGACTTGATAATACATGCCATTGTTCACCATGCATGGCATCAACTATGGTCAGGTCATGTCTGTCTTAGCACTATACGCCTTCCGGCAACCACCAGCGGACGACTTCGATACGGGGCGAGTTGTCCGTGCCTCGAAACGAGAGCGCCGTAACCAGAGTGCCATCGGGAAGCTGAATGGTGGGGCCGAAACCGCCCCCACTTCTTTGACCGATCGGTGTCTTGTCGTCGATTACTATGCGATCACTGGCGAAGTCAAATTGAAACCCATTCTCCAGTTCTTCGCTCAGTACGGCCTGCACTCCCAGTGGCGGACGAAAACTCCGGACCGTGAATGTTAGCAAAAGTTTCCCACTGGCCAGACGCAGCACGTTGGGATACATCCTCCCATAATAGCTTCCCAGAGGCCGATCCAGTTTCCAGCGGCGACCTCCATCCTGCGAGCGAAAAACGACCATTCGATTGGCATGGTCGATGTTCTCCTGAGGGATTTCGGTTCCGGGGATCGGGGGAAGGATCTTCTGGTCCACCCGTACAATGGCCTGCAAATCTCCGTTGGAAGCTTCCCAGAAAAACGTTTCCGCCATGAAGAGCCAGTTTTCCAGGCCTTCCTCCGAGACTTTCTCAACGCCTTCAAGTTCACACTTAATCGACCGATCCCAGGTCTTGCCCCCGTCGGCGGACCGCCACAGGAAGTGACGTCCATGCTCCTGACAAACACCGAGGAGGAGGGTGCCGTCGCGCAGTTCAAGCACGTTGCGGCTGAGCCATACGGGTTTTGCGGGCAGGTCATCCCACGGCAATACCGGCGTCGATTCCCAGCTTTCACCATGATCGGTGGAGCGATGGAGAAAACTAACTGTGTCATCGTATGGGCTACGGCCGTCGCCGCCCCACAGGCTGCTGGTAAGAAACAGCGTTCCGTCTCCGGTGATCGAAAAATAGGGTTCCCGCCCCAACAGCGGTAGCGTTTCCCGCTCAGACCACGTCCGTCCATCGTCGGTGGACCGCCACAGAACTACGGGCTCCTGGAGCTTACCCCAAAGTTTGTGCTTATTGGGTCCACCTGGTTTGGTCCCCGTTTTTCCCTCTACCTTGACCTGGTAAAAAGCAATGACCAGAAGCTCACCTCTGGCGGTCCGCACTACGTTTGCCTTGTAACCATCTCCTGGACCGCCCAGCAGAGTCCGTTGTGCCTTCAGACGCGGAGGCAGAGACTTCGGGTTACGTACTTCCAAAAAATCATTGGCCGCAGCGTCGGCCCCATCGTCGGCCGCAGCGTACCCCGGCTGGATCGCGGGAAGTCCCATCCCTGTCACCAGGGTTGCAGCCCCCGATGTCTTCAAAAATTCACGCCGGCCGTGTTGAAATTTCATCGAATGCTCTCCGTGAATCAGGAACGGTTACCCACCGGCAGCAGGAAATTCCCCGGCTGCCTTCAGAACATCAATATCAGGACTGCCAGCTGTTTTGCATAATGCATCGGTATCAAATCAGCGCTTTCGGCCTTTTGAACGGGCCCCTTTTATTTTTCTCTCTTGCGGACTTCAACGCAGCGAACGCGGTCGCAGGCTGTCACCCGATGCGGTCGAAACGTTGTTATCTGTGCTTGATGTCGCGCAATATTGGGAGCAGACGCCACTCGGCTTCTGCGCCAAAGCGCTGATGGTATCCGGCATGTCCGGCGAAATGATTGCTATAGACCATCCGAACAACACCCGTAAACGCGAAGGTCGCAAATGTGACTGCAGCGAGCATCCCGACCAGACTCCGTTTGAACAGAGGGCCATAGTTGGACGGCGATTCCAGGGGTATAGAGCCATCTTCACGTTCTCGCGCGAAGTAATTGATCATCACCGTAACAATGACGGCATTGACAAAGAGGACACCTTCGGTGGCCAGACGGGATGCAGTGAACCCTCCGAGTGCCTTTTCAAAGTTGAAGATGATGATAATCCACAGCAGGATGAGATAGAGCAACTGTCCCTTACCCAGCCATGTGGACGGAACGATTGCCAGCTTGCGCCGCGCGTGCACAACCAGCAGAGCGACGATGCAAATCGACAACAGGAGAAAGGCGAGCTGGAACCAGGTCCGCGTCGAGAATTCGATGCTCTCGATCAGCGGCATCTTCATGCGTTCGGGAACCATCTGGAATTCGCCCGCGCGCTGTTTCGTCCATTCGGTGACATTCTTGATCATGCTGACATACATCAGCACCGTCATCAGAAAGGCCACAGAAAACACCTGTGTCCACCGTCGCTCAGGTGGGATCGCATCAGCAGGTTTCAGACGTGTCGCGAGCACGGCCATCGCCACACCCAGACCAAGTCCATAGAGCAATCCCACGCCTTGCTCGATGACGATGCTGTGCCAGTTGGCGCTTTGCCAGTGTGCCCAGCGTTCCACGATGGGATCCCGCACTTCCGGAGGAAGATCGGCCAGCCGGCCGGGATTGCCGGGCGCAATGAGCAACAGCTTAAGGCATTGAGTGAAGGCGATCCCCAGCCCGCCGATGGTGCCGCAAATCACGGACGCAACGGCAACGGGCAACAGCTTGTTGCGCCACATATAGAGCAGGAGGCCAAGGAAAACGCCCAGTCCACCGGCCCAGTTGTCGTTGCGCGGCGGAGTAATGCGAACCCCGAGCAGGACGGGGAACAGCAGAAAGACGATGAACCAGCCCAGCGCCAAATGCAGCAGCAGGGATGAACCGGAACGCCACTTCCCATATCGCACAAAGTAGATGGCGGTGCCAATCGTCAGTCCGAACAGCAACCCAACACAGCCGGAGTGTGTTGAAAAGATGGTTGGCCAGTTGGTGACCATGTTTGCCGGGTCAAAAGGCTGTTGGGTGTCGGGATTATTAATCGTGAGATCACCCTGAACACGAACGAACCACGGCAAAACCATGGCAAGAAACCCGGTCTTCGTCAGTACCCATTGCGCCGCCCAACCCGCGAAACCGACGCCGCCGGCATAGAGCGGGAGCAGCGCGATGTCACGGGAGCGACGATTCCACAGGTCAAAGGCGCAGATCGCCACCAACGCGAACAGAGCCTGGAGCCAGTCCGTATCAAGCCAGTAAAAGGGATCGTTTTGGCGCATCTCGCGCTCGAGTCCCTTCTCCACGATGATGGACACCCTGCCGCCGGTGAACTGCACGACCGGCTGCAGATTCATCACCTGGTCCCAGAAGAAATAGAAGGCCGCCCACGCCGTGAACACCCAGCAAAGAGGCTTGAAGATCTCGGCGAGGCGAACTTTATCCTCCACCGCGGCGTACGCGGTGCACGCTGCTCCGAGCGCGGCCCAGAGGAAGCTGCCCAGAAACAACCCGAAAAATCCGAACAGGACGGACGGGAAATGGCCCGAGTGGGTATATCCCACCACCTTCATGTAGGAGAACGAGCCACCGAATCCCCAGCCCAACGCGCCAAAGAATCCGAAGTAGGCCACGCGTTGTCGCCAGTCCTCGCGACCGGACATCAGACATGCGACGATGCCCGCTAACACGCCAGGCAGCATGGCCCCGTACTCGTGCCCGAAATTTCCGCGAACGCCCCAGCCAATCGACAAGCTGATGCTGACGAGTATCAGCGTCGACATGCGCCAACTCGGATGTCTTTCCGTCTTCGGCATGGTCCCCTCCTGCGATATGGTATGCGGCACCATTGCCCCTGATTCGCGGCACGCAGGAAATCACGATAGTCGGACACGCACACCCGGTCAACGGCGGTACCAGCCGAACGGTGAAGCTCAGCGACGGGCGTAGGCCGTCCACGGCAGCATGAAGTTAGGCCCCTGAATGATGATCAGGAGCGACTCATTTTCTGACGCGAAACGACTGCTGAAAACGCCGGAGTTCTTCACCTTCCAATCAGGCCAGGATGCTTTTCGCAATCAGTCGATAATTCTCATCAGAAGCGTGAATGAGTGGAGCCCTTTCGTTTCTTTGATTCAACCCTCGCGAAGCCAGACGATGATTCTGAATGGCAAACGCCTCCCATTTGGCTGGGTTATTCGTCAAGTAATATGCGAAGTAGGAGGTCGTGTGGTCGTTGCCCGGCGGACCAGGCCAGCTTCCGTCCTCGGAAGTACAGTTTGATCCACTTGTTATGGCACGTCGGTCTACCGTATGTCTCGAGTCGGTTTTGAACGCTGGACTTAGCCTTCCCCACGTAAATCACGCGCCCTTCGGCGCAGGAAAAGGGCATAGACACCTGGCTTCTTAGGCACCTCGCTGATTTCACTGGTGTTGTAGGGCAGCCACCCTGCTTCATTGTGTCGAAAAATTTCCGTTTGCTGTCCCTCCCGAGTTTGGGGCCTGGTTTCTGCTTAACCATCCTGCTCATATGTCCCGACAGCCAACCCTCCGGAGCAATGGCAGGATGCCAGGCACATGCAGACCAGTCTCTCCACAGCTGGCAGGGCCGGTTGCGGGGGTGACGGTTCGAGCTACCCGGACTCTCTGGAGAGGAACAGAAACAGTCCCACACTGAATCTGAACAAGAACAGACTGCCCCGCCGATCAATGCCCAGCATCCGCAGGGCGACGCCATTGCTTCCTGTTATGGCAATTTCGTACAGTCCCATTTTGCCTGCCGCCGGTCAGGTCCAGTACAACGAATCATGATTTCAATCCCTGGATTACGAGGCCAATCAAGCCCGCAACTCACGTGCCGGTTGACGGGAAAAGCATTTGCTGACGGGTTAAGCCTTTTACAGATGCAAGTTTAAGGTGGAATTCTTAGAATCGCACTGCAGCGTAACCACAGAGACTAACGTCCGGATTTGGTACGACTGACTCGGTCTGAGACAGCTTCCTTGGCCCGGGAAGCATGTCTACTGCGAGAAACCACTCGCGCATTCAATTCATGAAGTTCGCACAATGGCGAAGGCCGCACGCGAGCACAAAGTCATCACGCAGCTGGGCAATCAGGGACACTCGGCTGATGACATCCGGCTGTTCTGCGAATGGATCTGGGATGGAGCGATCGGCAATGTGACCGAAATTCACGCGGGGTGTGATGCGTTGAAGGCACTCTATTGCCGGATCCATAACCTGCCAAGCCTCACCGAAAACCATGAGATCCCGGCAGAACTGGACTGGGACCTTTGGCTGGGACCCAGCGGGTGCCGGAAATTCCACCCGACGTATCTGCCATTCCAGTGGCGTGGCTGGATGCCATTCAGTACCGGATGCATCGGCGACTGGATTTGCCACATTGTCGACCCGTCCATGTGGGCACTCGATCTGGGTGCACCGAGCACGGTCCGGACAGAAGTCGATGGCGATTACGACCCGGAAAAACACGGCGACTTCTATCCGTCTGCCAGCACGGTCACGTTTCAATTCCCTGCCAGGAATGATCGTGGACCAGTCAAGCTCGTCTGGCATGACAGCAACAGCAGGATTCCGCATACCGAATTGCTCAGTGACGAACAGAAAGTGCCAGGTGTCGGAGCGATTGTCTACGGCGACAAGGGCGCATCATGCACGGCTCTCACGGCGCGCGAAATTGTCACATTCTTCCCGAGTCCCTGGGCAGGGATTGTCCCGCGCCGGAGCAGAGCATTCCGTGCGTCAGGAACCATTTCTCGCACTGGCTGAAAGCCATTCGAAACGGGCGCCAGGCAGGTTCGAATTTTGATTACGGTGGTCCACTGACGGAACTTGGATTACTCGGAGCAATCGCGATCCGCTTTCCGACACAGACACTGGAACGGGACGCCGCCACGACGCAATTCACAAATGTTTCCGAAGCAAACGCCTGGATTGACCAGCCGTACCGGTCGGGCTGGAGGCTTTGAAGACGGCGTGAAAAAACTTTGCTGTCGGTCAGTTTTGCACGCATGTCTGTATTTCGATCCCAACGAACTTGAATCAGCGACAACGTAGATTCCGGACAGCATCACTGTCGAGAACACGGACGGAAAACGTCAGGATTTCGTTACAAGCAGCACGGCAGATTTTGTGAGCATCTGACTGTCGAAAGTTTGCTGACTCGAACCAGCACAGTTTCGGTGCAGTGGGCAACTGGTGAGTGTACAACTGCACGCTCCACGGCTAAACGGGATGCTGCGTCAGAAAGTCAGCCACTTTGTCGGAATCGGGCCCGATCGGATGAACTGGACCGAAATGGCCACCAAGTCGCTATACTGGCGCCAGTGTTTTGACTTCAACAATGGGAATGTCTATGCGGCGGAATGCGACCGTTCTCTTTTGCCTCCTGTGGTTGTCCGCGATGTCGGTGCGCGGCGCAGAACCCGCAGATGAAAAAGGGTTCGACTTCTTTGAAACCAAAATCCGACCGGTACTTGTTCAGCACTGTTATGAGTGCCACTCCGCCGAGGCACAAAAGGCCGGAAAACTGAAAGGTGCGTTGCTACTGGACAGTCGCACTGGCATACACAGGGGAGGCAAAACGGGTCCGGCGGTCGTGCCGGGCGAGGTTGAGGCCAGCCTGCTGGTCGAGGCGATGCGCTATAAAGGCCTGGAGATGCCGCCCAAAGGCAAATTGTCCGATTACGTAGTGAGCGATTTTGTGAAGTGGATTCGCAAAGGTGCACCGGACCCAAGGCACGACGCAGCCACACCTCACCAACCCGACGGCATCGACGTGTCAGCGGGCCGCCGCCACTGGGCCTTCCTGCCACTATCCGACCCGGTCGTTCCCCGGGTTGATGATAAAGCCTGGCCGATATGCGATGTGGACCGTTTTATACTAGCACGCCTGGAAGTGGCCGGGCTGCGTCCGGCTTCTGAGGCAGATCGGTATGCGCTCCTGCGGCGCTTGTCTTTCGACCTGACCGGCCTGCCACCCGCGCCCGAACAAATTCAGACATTTGTCGACGACCAATCCCAGTACGCGTACGAATCGGTTGTCGACCAATTGCTGGCATCGCCCGCCTTCGGAGACCGCTGGGGGCGGCACTGGCTGGACGTCACCCTGTACGCGGACACGATCGGAGACGATCGCCTGGTACCGGAAAAAAGTGCCTGGAGATATCGCGATTACGTGATTGCCGCTTTCAATGTGGACAAACCATTCGACCAGTTCCTGCGAGAACAGATCGCCGGCGACCTGCTGCCGGCCAAAGATGACCGGCGGCGCGCGGAGCAATTGGTGGCCACCGCATTTCTTACGCAGGGCCCGATCCAGACCGTCAATATGTTTAAGGCACAATTGCGGTGGGACGTCGTCGACATCCAGGTTGGCAAAGTCGGACAGGCTTTCCTGGGGCTGACGATGCAGTGCGCGAGGTGTCACGACCACAAGTTCGATCCCATCTCGCAGCACGACTACTATGCCATGGCGGGCATCTTTCAGAACCTGGAAGTGCTCACCGGGTTCAAGGGACACTCGAAGACCCTCAGCGACACGGTTCGCGTGCCGCTGCCGGAATCGGACGCCGACCGTGCAACTTTTCAGAGCGTCATGAAAGCCATCGGAGGCGAGTCGGAAAAATTCAAAAAGGCGAATGGTCCTGAGCGGCCCTACATCTTTGGCGCCCAGGAAATCAGTGCGACAAACGCCCGCATCACGATCCGTGGAAACGCTCTCCGACTGGGAGAGGAAATTCCGCGTGGCTTTATTCAGGTATTGCTGGGGGAAAAGCGGCTCCGGATCCCCGTGGGGTCAAGCGGCCGGCTACAACTTGCCCGAATGATGACTGATCGACAGACGGTGACGTGTGCGTTGACTGCGCGGGTCGCCGTCAACCGCATCTGGCACCATGTGTTCGGCGCGGGTCTGGTAACAACAGCGGACAACTTCGGCATTCGTGGCACCAGGCCATCTCATCCGGAACTGTTGGATTACCTGGCGCAGCAGTTCATGCAGAAGGGTTGGTCGGTCAAGCAACTGATTCGCGAACTGGTGCTCAGCCGGACCTACCGCATGACTTCCCTCGCGGGTTCGAAAGCCGACACGCAGGCTGTCGACCCGGAAAACCGGCTGTTGTGGCGGATGAACCGTCGGCGTCTTGAGGCCGAAGCGATCCGCGACACGATCCTGCTGGTCAGTGGGGATTTGGACCCGACGCGCGGCGGACCGTCGCTGCCCCCAGCCATCTGGCAATCCGGCCCGGTCAGGGAATTCGCGATACTCGAAGGGGAGCCTCCACCGCCGCCCCACATTGCCAAACGCCGCTCGGTATATCTGCCGGTCTATCGGCGCACACCTGCCTGGGCAGACGGGCTCGTCCTGTTTGACTTCGCCGCTTCATCAACGATCACCGGTGTCAGGCCGGCGACGACCGTTCCGACGCAGTCGCTTTACCTGATGAATTCACCCTTCATGATCGAACATGGAAAAATGGCCGCCAGGCGTGTGCTGGATCAGAATTCGCTTTCACAACAGGAGCAAATCGCAGAATTTTATCTGCGGGCGATGAGTCGGCCGCCAGGTCGCCGGGAAGTGCAGCGAGCGCTCGCCACACTGGATCGGCTAACCGAACAGGGCATGTCGGACGCAGACGCCTGGGGAATGTTATGCCATGCGATTTTCGCGTCGAATGAATTTCTGATGAGGTTTTGATGGTTGTCTATCCCGGATCACAGGCATCCCGGCTGCCCGCTTTGGAGACGGAATCACCGCATTTAATCAGAACCGGACGTGATGACGACAGCGGAGGTGCGCATCCGCGGGTGGACAGACTATCATTAAGACAATTATGAACCAGCCATCTTTTTCTCGTCGCAACTTTCTACGCACGTCCGCCTGCGGATTTGGTTCGCTTGCGCTGGCCGGGTTGCTGGATGACGAGCTGCGTGGCGACAACAGCCTGGCGGTACGTCCACCGCATTTTGTGGCACGTGCCAAAAATGTCATCTTTCTGCTAATGGATGGTGGCCCTTCGCAAATGGACCTGTTCCAGCATAAGCCCCGTTTGGTCAAAGGTCACGGCGGGCCAATTCCATTTGAGCGACCCGAAGGAATGACGGCCGACGGCATGGAAAACAGCAAACTGCTCAAACCCGTCGCAGGAATCAGCCGGCACGGCGAGTCGGGGATGTGGTGGAGTGACCTGCTGCCGCACACTGGAGCGTTGGTTGACGACATCTGTTTGCTGAATGGCATGCATACCGACAACCCGGCCCATCCTCTGGCCCACCTGCAGTTGCACACCGGCTACACGCAGGGCCAGCATCCGTCCATGGGTGCCTGGATCAGCTATGGACTGGGCACCCAGAATCGCAATTTGCCAGGCTTTGTCACGATCAACCCGGTCATGGGCGGGAGCGGCGGACCGCACCTGTTCGGCAGCGCGTACCTGCCCGCTACTCATCAGGGTATGGCGATTCGCCGTGACAACAAGATCGGCTATCTGGGCCGCTCGGATGTTCCTCAGGCCGCCCAACGCGAACAACTGGCACTGGTGGAGGCGATGAACCGCTCGCTGATTTTACAGAACAGCGGCGACAATCAGCTGGAGGGCATGATCGAATCGATGGAATTGGCCTTTCGGATGCAGAGCGAGGCCCCACAGCTGATGGACCTGTCCAGCGAGTCGCAATCCATTCAGAAGCTATATGGCATCGGCGACAAAGCGACTGATGAGTTTGGCCGGCGTTGCCTGCTGGCTCGCCGGTTTGTCCAGTCGGGTGTGCGGTTCGTGCAAGTCACCAATAGTGGCTGGGACCACCACAGTTCGATCCTTCAAGGTTTGCGAGCAAGGTGCCTGGGTGTTGATAAGCCGATCGCCGGCTTGATCGCCGATCTTAAGTCCCGCGGCATGCTGGACCAGACACTGATCGTGTGGACCGGCGAATTTGGCCGCACGTCCTACGATCAGGATATATCGGTCGGCAGGAACGGTCCGGAAACCTATGGCCGTGGCCACAACCACCTGGGCTATTCCGCCTGGCTGGCCGGTGGCGGTGTGAAGAGAGGACTCACCTACGGCCACACGGACGAATTCGGCTTCCGCGCGATTGACGGCAAGGTCCATCTGCACGATCTGCATGCCACGATGCTGCACCTGCTGGGCCTGGATCACCGGCACCTCACCTACCGTTATCGCGGTCGGGACTTCCGCCTGACCGACGTCGAAGGCAACGTCGTCCACGAGATTCTGGCATAGAGCGAGACATGACTCAGCCGCAACTCCAGGTCGCGACTGAGAGGACGTTTACTTCTCCGCAGCCGTACCGGGCCAGCTGACCCACCGAGGGTGATCGCAGCCGCGCGGCGCCTGGACCGGCCCGGCCGTGAGTCGGCGCTGGCCGCTGCCGTCGGCGGACATCACCCAGAGCTCCGCGTGCCGGCCCACCATGCAGCGGACGAACGCGATCGAGCGGCCGGAGGGCGACCAGCGCGGCCGGAAGTCCCAGCGGTGCTCGACGGCCTCAGTCAGCTCCACCACTTCTCCGGTCTCCGGCGCCAGCAGGCAGATCTGCGTGCCGCCCTTCGCACGCTCGGGAGCGAAGACGTTCTCCTGGTGGCTGGGCCGCGTTCGGTCGAAGTAACAGTCCATGTGCGCGTCGGGCGTCAGTCGAGTGTAGGTGACGAACTTGCTGTCAGGGGACCAGCTTGAGGTGTTCGATCCGCCGCCGCGTGCATCTGCCGGCCCGTAGGCCGTCCCAAACCACTGCCGCTGATCAGTGGTCAGTCGGCGGGTGCGCCAGCCACCCGGTGCTTCAGCGACGGCGGTCGCCAGTACGAGGTCGGCCCGGGTGTGGCCTGGGTCGGTCTGCGGGAGGCAGTCGAGATAAACCAGGGAGCGGGCGTCGGGTGACCACTCAGGGTCGAAGAAGAGGTGGCCCTCCTCACCATGCACCAGCGTCCGCGGTCGGCCGTTCAGTCCCATCACGTTGACCGCATAGTAGCCCACGCGGAAAGGCGAGTCGACGAGACCGCTCTTGGGGTACCGCACGCCGCCGGTGAGGTGACAGGAGAGACGGCTGCCATCGGGGCTGAGGTGGGTGCCGTAGTGGAAGCCTTCGCCCGCGGACGTGATCGCTCGCGTGTCGCCGCCACTCAGATCCATGTCGTAGAGCTGACGCTGTCCATGATCACCGATCACGCCAGCCAGCAGTCGTCCGCTCGGCAGCACAAGATCGATGCTGACTTCACTGTCGCCGGCGTCGAAGTCCGCGAGGAGTTCACGTTCGACTTTGCCAGACACGGGGTTGAAGAGCCAGATCGAGCCGTTGCGCCTGCCGGCGACGGCGGCGGCCATCGTGGTGTCCACGAAACTCCTTGCGACAAATTTCCCGTTGGCGAACTGCGGGCCCAGCTGCCACCCATTCTGCCCCGCGACCCCGAAGTCCGGGTACTGCTCGGCGCTGCCGTCGGTGCGGATGATGCCGACGACGGCCGTGCTGTTAGAGCCGTCCGGCGCGCGCTCACCCTTTGCGGAAAACAGCAGCCATTCGTCCGCGCCCTCTGCTGCTGCGGCCGTCGGAATTCGGCCCGGAAATGCGTGGTCGGATGGGCACAGTGCGAACAACAGAACCAGGCACCAGACTCTTTTTTTTTTCGCTGATTTTATTCATAACGGCATCCCGATGGTCAGTGGACAATGATTCGAAATCAAACATGTCTCGGTTGATGACACCATGGCTGCGCCATGTCATCTGTCGGCTTAGTTTAATGCGATCACGTCTGCTACTTTAACCATTCCCGAAAATACCGCAGCCAGTTCGCGTGAAAGATGTTGTCCACATCCTCGTCGGAATAGCCGCGTTCGCGCAGCATCGTGTCCATCTTGTGCAGGTCGACCGTCGTGAGGAAATCGCCCGGCATGTGATTGGTGCCGCCGGTATCGGTGCCGATCGCTGCGTGGCGTGTGTTGCCTGCAAGTTGGCAGATGTGGTCGATGTGATCCACGACTGCCGTCAGGCTCACTGTTTTGGGATCTGATTTGCCGTGAATCCAGCCCGGCACGAGCATCCACGCATCCAGCGCTTCGCCGATCACTCCGTCGCGAGCGATCATCATTCTGATCTGTTCGTCGGTAAACTGGCGGTCACCGGGCACGAGCGCGCGGCAATTCGTATGGCTGGCGATCACCGGGCCGGAGAAGCGATCGTAGGCGTCGTAGAAGCTCTCTTCCGACAGATGCGTGAGGTCGAGAATCATGCCAAGTCGCTCGAATTCCTTGAGGATGGCCCGGCCTTTTTCGGTCAGCGGGCCGTAGGCGAGAGTGCCTGCTGCGTAGTGACTCGGTCCAAAGTGCGCCAGCATCACACTGCGTACACCATCTGCCCACCAGGCTTCCGCCTGCGCCGGCTCAACGATGGGGTCTGCGCATTCCATGGAAACCATAATGCCCACAGGGAGGCTGTCATCGGTCTGGTTCTCCCAACGCTGCCAATGCGCGTCGAGCTCCGCAGCAGTACGGATGAGCGTCACTTCTCCCTGCTCTTCGAGAATCCGGTAGTATGCCAGTTGTCCCTGCGCAGCGGCGTAGGCTATGGCCTGGGTCCCAAAGTCTAAATCAAAGCGGCTTGTCGGTCGCGCCTCACGGTTCGCCCGCACGGCCACTGTCGACTGACACACCGCCACGCGCGCTCGCCGCATCTCAGGCAGACATACAGCGGCGTGCCCGCGATTGGGCGCGTCTGTGAGCCCGAACTCACGTGCATTCATCGTTGCCAGCTCTTCGGTCTGGTCACGATTCTCCCCCAGTGCGAAGAGAGCCAGATCCACGTGACCATCGAATATAAGACGCATGGCTTAAATCCTCGTATGAATTTCCGGGTTCGACAGCACCGCACCTCAGTTTTGGAAACAATACCACGCGTCATCCATGCACACGTGAATCCGCCGTGCTTTTTACCAGGAGATTCCACAGTCTTCTGCGAGAAGTTTCGCTGCTCTGAAACCCGCTGATGTCGCATCTGCCATTAACCAGCTTCAGAAAAGTTCCAAGAGAATTCGTTACCTCCGAGTCGCCGTCAAAGACCTTGGATTTTGTAATGTATTTCAGAAACACGGCTTCAGAAATCAGGTTGAGCGGCCACACATTCGAAAAGCAAAGTAAGGGACTGAGCCGGTTACAGCTGCTTACCGAACGAAAAGTCAATAAATGAATAAGAAGCCGATCAGAAAAATTCACAGAATGTGGTGATAAACAGTCGCAGTAAACAGCAGTGCATGATTCCACTCCCTGGACTGGTTCCTGACACTTCAAACACCAACCCGGCAACGCTGCCGCATCAACGACAGGTGATTTGTGCGACGACAGTCAAGAGACGTTTGAAACGGTAGTGCATCAGCTTTTGTCTGACTTACGGAAGCAGCACAGTTGCACCTGTGGTCTTGCGACTCTCCAGATCACTGTGCGCCTGCGCCGCGTCCTGCAGGGCATACGTCTGATTGATTTCAATCTTCACAGCCCCGCTTTCAACGACGGCAAACAGTTCTGCGGCATTAGCTGTCAGCTGGTCACGGGTCGCGTTATAGGTCGCCAGCGTTGGACGAGTCAAAAACAAAGAACCGTGAGATGTCAGTTCGTGGATGGCCAGAGGAGCAACTGAACCTGACGACTGGCCGAACGTGACCATCAGACCGAGCGGACGAAGGCAATCGAGCGAGCCGTCGAATGTATCGCGGCCAACCGAATCGTAGACAACCGGTACGCCCTCACCGTTGGTCAGTTCGCGGACTCGATCGACAAAGTTTTCTTCCCGATACAGGATGGTGTGACTGCAACCGTGTGAAGCGGCGAGTTCCGCTTTTTCCGGCGTGCTGACTGTTCCGATCACCGTCGCGCCCAGATGTCTGGCCCACTGGCAGACCAGCAGTCCAACTCCGCCCGCCGCCGCGTGAATCAGGATCGTGTCGCCGGACTTGACGGGATAGCAGCATCTGATCAGGTATTGCGTGGTGAGACCCTTAAGCATTAACGCGGCGCCCTGCCGGTCGTTCACACCGTCGGGCAACCTGACCAGAAGTGCAGCGGCCATTGTTCGTTCTTCGGCGTAGCTGCCGGGCGATCCACCGGCATAGGCGACACGGTCGCCAACCTGAAGATCCGCCACATTTCCGCCGGTTTCTTCAACGACACCTGCTGCTTCCATGCCGATTCCGGTCGGCAGCGATCCGACCGGATACAGCCCAGTACGATGGTAAGTGTCGATGAAGTTGAGCCCCACTGCGGTTTGTCGGAGACGGACTTCGCCCGCAGCCGGTTTTGCAACATCAACTTCTTCCCAGCGTAAAACTTCAGGACCACCGGTTTCGTGGATTCGGATTGATTTGTTCATTGGTCGTCACTTCGATTCTGAGGGTGTACAGTGCGCGGTGCGCGATCGACTGCCTGATTGGCGCAAGCAATTGTTGACCGTCCGGCACAAAAGGGCAACACATGGCTCGTATTGGTTTCATCGGTTTGGGAACGATGGGCGCCCCAATGGCTCGCAATCTGCTGGCGACAGGGCATCAGCTGTACTTCTTTGCCCGACGTGCGGAGGTGATCAGTGAGTTTCGTAAAGTCGGCGCGACGGCCTGCTCGACCTGTGCTGACGTGGCCCGGTCGTCTGATTTCGTGTTCACGATCGTTACGGCCGATGAACAGGTGGAACAGGTGGTCCTGGGCCCGAATGGCGTGATCGAAGGGGGCCAGGAAGGATCGTTGCTGATCGAGATGAGTACCATCAGCCCGGACACGGCACGCAGCATTGCGTCCCGGCTGGCGACGGTCGGCATGTCGATGCTCGACGCGCCCGTGTCGGGAGGACCGTCGGGAGCACGCAAAGGTACGTTAGCCATCATGGTTGGCGGTGATACCGCCGATGCCGAACGAGCGTACGGCCTGTTGCAGACGCTTGGCAGGAATATTATTCACGTTGGTCCGCTCGGTGCAGGTCAGACGACGAAACTTGTCAATCAGCTTATGGCTGGTGGAGTGATGACGCTCATCGGCGAAGCCATGGCGATCGCGAAATCGGCGGGACTCGATCTCAGCCGGACGGCGGAAGCCGTGGCTGTTTCGAGCGGCAACTCCAGAATCTTTGAGGCGCGCCATCGGTTCATCATCGAAGATCGATATGATCCTGGATTCACGAGCGCGTTGATGCGGAAGGACGTTGCACTGGCGATCGATCTGGCCAGACAACTTGGTATTGCAGCACCGGTCGCATCCGCCGCGCTTCGACAGTACGACGCGGCGATTCAGGGTGGTAACGCTGAACGGGATTTTTCTGTTGTGGCAAAAGACAACCCGACTTTGTTTTAGAACGCCGGCTTTCCACCGGCAGCGGCAGGGCAAGCTTTCGGTTGCCTTGCAGGAACAAACCTCGAAGCCGTATGGTCAAAATATGTAGCTCCGGTCATGCTCGATCAGTCACTGCGTCTGCAGCGTGTTCCGGATACAGGTGCCCGTGACATTATGACTCAGGTCCCGGAAAACATGCGGTGCTGATTAAGTCGGCAGCTGCGTTTTACGGGACTGCACAGCAACGAACTCAGCAGGTGCTAAACGGATATCTGAGGAAGGCGAGTTTTCGCTGTTCGGTGACAGTATTTTCGCAGGCCGCCAGGACAGTCACGGCCCGCAACTGATCCGAAAGAGTCATCGTGTTCAGTTGACAGATTGTGCGGACGGTGATCGTTGCGCTTAGCGCGGAAATGAGTGGCATATTCGCTGATGCTCCGGTTACGTGATCGGCGATTAAACAGGATCATACGGTCCTGACAGATTGACTTCACTCCTGGGCAGCAGCGGCCTATATGCGCGTTCAGGTTTGGTTTGTTTGGGTGGCAGCAGCATAACTTCGATGTCCGTGTACTCGGTGACGTCATTCCGCAATACCATGAAACCGGTATCGTCCCGCGTTAGAACGCCGAAGCGAGTCCTCAGCGACGCATCCCTCAGCGTTGTCGCTGCGTCAGACACCAAACTCTCAGTGTACTCCGGCGAGTCACTACGAATTTGTCGTCTTACAGCCGTATTGATATTATGGTTGTTATGTTTCCACAGACGAGAAGTCACTGCTTGCTGCCGGTTCTGTTACTCACCTACATTTCGTACTGCGACGTCGTCAGGGGACAGGAAGATTCGGCCCATTGGTCGTTTCAACCCATTCAGAATCCACCGGTTCCAGTGGTGATAAATTCTGAGCGGGTGACTGCACCGATTGATCGTTTCATAATCGCTCGTCTGGAAGCCGAGGGACTTGCACCCGCTGACCGAGCGAGGCCGACGAAACTCATCCGGCGGCTCTATTTGGATTTGACCGGGCTCCCGCCGCGGCCTGCGGACATTGACGAGTTTGTCACGGACGAGTCGCCGGATGCCTACAGTCGTTTAGTGGACCGGATTCTGACCTCGCCTTCGTACGGTGAGCGGTGGGCGCGACACTGGCTGGACGTGGCTCGGTACGCGGATTCGAACGGGATGGATGAGAATCGGGCGTATGTGAATGCTTTCAATTATCGGGACTACGTGATCCGATCGTTCAACCGCAACAACGCGTTTGATCAGTTTCTCAGGGAGCAGCTGGCGGGGGACTTGCTGCCAGTTGATGCAACAGACCCGGTTGAGCGACTGGCCATCATGACCGACCGCATGGTCGCCACGGGGTTTCTCGCCATCGGTCCCAAAGGACTTCGGGAAGTCGACGGGACCAAAATGGAAATGGACATCATCGATGACCAGGTCGCAACGGTCAGCAAAGCGTTCATGTCGTTGACTTTTGAATGTGCAAGGTGTCACGACCATAAATTTGATCCGATTTCGACACGCGACTATTACGCTCTGGCCGGCATCTTTAAGAGCACGCGGACGATGACGCAGATCATCGACAGTCGCGGCAAGGGAAATGGCTTCTGGATGGAACAGCCAATTCCTCGCGATCCGGCGGCGCAGATCCAGTTTGACAAAGAAGTGACGGTTCACGAAAAATCACTGGAAGCAGCTCGCTCGGAGTTACCGTCCGGCATTGTGAAGATCGTCGACATTGACGAGACGAAACTTTCACCCGATCAGAAGTCGGAGTTGGTGATCTATAAAGCAACGCGGGAAAACGCCGTTCGCCTGGTGGCTTACCTCAAACTCCGGGATGAACGTCCCAGGCCGCCGCCAAGCGGGATGGCGATGTCCGTGGCCGAAGGGACGATTCAGAACGTGCCAGTTCATGTTCGCGGCAGCCATCTCAACCTGGGCGACCAGGTGGCTCGCGGTGTACCGTGGTTTCTGACGCGGGAAAGCGAGACACCCGAAGAGAAGTCAAGTGGTCGGCTGGAACTTGCCGAGTGGCTGGTTTCGCCTGAACACCCGCTGACCAGCCGAGTGATCGTCAACCGGATTTGGCAATGGCACTTTGGGGACGGGCTGGTGAGAACGCCGGACAATTTCGGAATCAACGGCGAAACGCCAAGTCATCCGCAGTTGCTGGACTGGCTGGCGGTGGATTTCATGCAGTCCGGCTGGTCCATAAAACGGCTGCACCGGATGATTGTTCTGTCCGGCACTTACCAGCAGGCTTGTCGCGCATCCACAGAGTCGCGAGTGAATCCGACAGATGTTGACCCTGAAAACCGCTTGCTGTGGCATTTCCCGCGGCTGCGGATGGACGCGGAACAGGTGCGGGACTCGATATTGTTTGCAGGTGGTCGACTCGACCAATCGATGGGTGGATCATTGTTGACGCTGAAGCCGCGGGATTACGTTACGGATGCGAAATCGTTTCAGCATCTGGTGAAGTACCACAATCGGCGGCGGGCGGTGTATCAGCCGGTGATTCGGAACAAGGTCTACAGTTTATTCCGCATATTTGATTTCCCGACGCCGAGTCTTGTTAACGGTGACCGATCGTCGACGAATATCCCGGCACAGGCTTTGCTGTTGATGAACAGCCCCCTGGTGATCCGATCGGCGGCTGTTTTGGCGGAATCGTCGTTGAGTGATTCACAACTGAATGACGAGCAGCGTGTGGCTGACGGTTACCTAACCATTTTGGGACGAAGGCCAAACGACAATGAAGTGCGTGCTGCGTTGTCGTACGTACGATCGTATGCGGAAGACGCAGAGAGACCGGCATCGGGTTGGCAGAGTTTTTTGCACGCGCTGATGGTGTCCAACGAGTTTCTGTATATCGAATAACAGATCGCCCTGCGGTCGATAAAGTGCAACCAGGTTCGCTCCATGAACATGTCGCGCCGTCAAATGCTGCAACGCTGCAATATCGGTTTCGGTTCGCTGGCATTGCGCGCACTGCTTTCGCAGGAAACGCGAGCTGATACCAGGGCTCAGCCGGTTGCGCCCAAGTCGCCCCACCATCGCGCCCGTGTCAAACGGATTATCTTTCTGTTCATGAAGGGTGGTCCGTCTCAAATCGACACATTCGACCCCAAGCCGCGACTGACTCGCGATCATGGAAAGACCCTGCCCATCGAAAGACCGCGGTTGCTGTTCCATGCTGTCGGCGAATCCAACAACAAACTGTTTGGCAGCCCGTGGAAATTCCGGCGTTACGGCGAAAGCGGTATTCCCGTCAGCGAACTTTTTCCTCATATCGCGAAATGTGTCGACGACTTATGCATCCTGCGATCGCTGCACGGCACAAACCCTGCGCACGGCGGAGCAACACTGAAACTGCATACCGGCAGCGACACCCTGATCCGGCCCAGTATGGGATCCTGGCTGTCGTATGGGCTGGGCACCGAGAATCAGAATTTACCCGCGTTCATGACGATCTCCCCGACGTTGTTTCATGGCGGTGCGAACAACTACGGATCAGCGTTTCTCCCCGCAGTGTATCAAGGAACTCCGATCGGATATGCCGGTCTGCCCGCAACTGAGGCCAGGATTGATCACATCCAGTCCGCCGGACCCAGGAATCGTCAGCGGCGACAGCTGGATTTCGTACAGCGTCTCAACAATCGCCACCGTGACCAGTCCGAGTTCGTCGATGAACTTGATTCGCGCATTAATACGCTGGAGCTGGCGTTCCGTATGCAGGTGTCGGTTCCTGACCTGCAGGATGTCTCCGACGAAACTGAGGCAACTCAACAGCTTTACGGATTGCACAAAAAGGAAACACAGGACTTTGGCTATCAGTGTTTGCAGGCGCGACGTTTCATCGAGAACGGTGTGAGAATGGTTCAGGTAACACACCAGAACGGGAGCGGTCATTGGGATCAACACGCCGATTTGGTGAGTCGTCATCCGGAAAATGCGCGGCAGGTGGATCAGCCCATTGCGGCGTTACTGACCGATCTGAAGCGTCGCGGGCTGTTGAACGACACGCTGGTCCTGTGGGGCGGTGAGTTCGGGCGAACGCCAACGGCGGAACAAAAGGGTTCCGCCGCGAAGAACGGCCGCGACCACAACCCGGACGGATTCACGATGTGGATGGCAGGCGGCGGTGTGAAGCCGGGTTTCATTTACGGTGCAACGGATGAGTTCGGATACTATGCCGTCGAAGACAGGATGCACATTCACGATTTGCATGCAACGATTCTGCATCTGATGGGACTCGATCACACCGAGCTGACCTATCATTTCGGGGGCCGCGATTTTCGACTGACCGACGTGCATGGTGCAGTTGCGAGGAAGATTCTGGTCCAGGCGTTGGGATGACAGCCCTTCTGGCTGCCCGAACATCGGCTGAGGCCACTAATCCTGATCGCAGCGGCCAAATGAAGAGTGTGGCGGAAACATTATTCTTCTGTTCGTAACCCATGCCTGTGGGGCAAATACTCGACCATCACCTCGACATCCGCCAAGCTGATTGGCTGAACAAGCCTGGCATCCTTTTTCAAAACGTCAACTCGCAGGGTATTTGTTCCAACTTGAGGAAGCAGGGTGCCCTGCAGATCCACGTGCAGGCGGTAGCCCCGATAGGACCTTGGTCGCCTTCGCAGCTGATAAGTCCAGTCGGCTTTCCGCTGTGCTTTCGCGGGGATCAGATGTCCGTTCCACCACAGACGCACCTGGTCGGTGTACATCATGTCCCGCATCATGACGCGCAATTCGCAGTGCCATAACTCACCTGCTCGATCTTTTGCTGCGATATCGTCCGCAACTTCAAGATAAATCTCCGGCCCCTCCTTACCTTCCTCCAGTATTGCAGGGATTTGCCAGGGGATGCCATACCCGGGTGGAGTCCCCGGTTTGGGGTTGCTGCCGGCGCGGAAAACTTTATTTTTATGGGCCAGAATATCGGGATATCCCATGAAGCGAATAGCTGCGGTCGCCGCATCACTGTACGGATAACGGTCCGGGTCGGGATAATAGGTATGGAAGAGTACGCCCTGAGCCCCGGCCGCATAAGCGTTTACGGCGGCAGCGTAATTCACCTCACGAGTATTTTCCGGAGAAGTGTCCAGTCCGGCCAGAACAGAAACCCTGGTCCCTTCTGCGGCCTGGACCACCTTTCGCAGTTCCGGTGTGCCCGCTTCATAACCATGAGTCACCGGCATGGCGATCACGGTGTCCATGAGTTCTTCCTGAATCCAGGTTTGCAGATCCAGTCCGATAGACTTGTTTCCTTCAAGTGTTCCGGCAATCCGAATGACAAGCCGTTTCTTCCGTCCCTGACCGGCTGCAGCACGGTCACAGACAGCCCGGATTTCTTTCATCCAGTCCGTCATTGTCTGCGTGTGTTCTGTAACCTCACGCCGGGCAATAAACGGAGCATAATCGTGAAAGTTGATTTCGATACCGTCGGTGGGATAGTCGGTCACCAGTTCCCGAATGACTGCCAGGCGGTTGGCTCTCACTTCGGGAACGGCATAGGAAAGACGGTTCGGCTGGTCGTGAACGGACTCGGGGAAATCGGGCTCCTCTCCAACCTGCCATTCGGGATGCCGGGTCGTGAAATCCGCCACGCGGCTGCTAGTGACTCGGTTGGGAGCCGTATGCAGCATGTTGAGCAGCAGGTGAGGCATGAATGAGAACCCGCGTTTGTGGGCATGGTCACAAACGACCCGAAGCGGGTCCATTCCCCGCTCGATTAGTGACCGGGCATTTTGACCGGCACGGTACCAGACGATGTGATCCACCAGGTCAAGGTTGTGTCCCCAGTGTTCACCGACCTTGGTATCATAGAGGAGAACACTGCAGTCTCCCACGGCATAGCTGATGGTGTCGATTCCGAGATCGAGTAACTCGTCGACGGGCTCCACATAGTGGCGAACACTCATTGGAGGCTCGTACAGATAGACGCTGGAGTGTCGGCCATCGGAATAGAAGAATACCTCTTTGGGCGAGACCGAAGGATTCTGCCCCTGCAAGTCAGGTGAGGCGGACAAGGTACACAAAAGAATGCCCAGCAGGGCATGTCGAACGCACATAGGTCGAACCTCCTCAAATCAGCTGAAATTTGTCACCCGTTCTGCTGGCACCCGTTTTACTCGTGAGGGGACCAGAAGTGAAACTGTCTCGGTTCGTAATCCTGGTAACAGCAATTGGGCACTCACAGCCAGGCTCTGAACGGGGCCAGATCAAGCTGATCACTCACAAGGGGTTCGGCTTCATCGGCAACGGCGGCAGCAAGGACCTGTTCTTTCACCGTTCGGCCGTCGAGAGCACCCGCCTGGAAGACCTCAGTCAGGGTCAACAGGTGTCATTCACCGTCGGACAGAGTCCGCGTGGCCCCTGTGCCACCAACGTGCAAGTGATCTGAAGCGGTCATGGCTTCCAGCGAATCAGCGTCACGCCCATCGTCAGGTAGTTGTTGTGGACGGTCAGGATCGACCCGTCATCGAGCAGGGTCGAGAACAGGTGGCCGGCCTGGCCGTGGCCGGGAACATGGTGATCGTAGAACTGCCATTCGTCCAGGATGATCTTCCGGTCCAGGTCCCAGGTCAGCCCGTTGTCGCGGCTGATGACCGCTTCGCAGCCCTTGCGATGACTGACCCGTCGGCCGTCCTCGAGGTCATGACGCACGACCAGTGTCATCACGAGGTCACCATTGGGCATCCGCAGCAGGTTCGGGTGCATCCGTCCGTCGGCCAGTGGCCTGGGCTCGGTCCATGTCTGCCCCTCGTCCTTGGAAATCGAGACGCGAAGGCAACGGTACTCGTCACCCTCCGCCCCAGGGTACTCGACGGAAACCTGGGTTCTCAGGGCCGCGACGAGCCATCCGTTTTTCGCCCGTACCAGCGACCCCTCGCTGGCCCGCCAGTTGGCCGGGCGAACCTCGTCCCGCCAGGTCTTGCCGCCATCATCTGACCAGCGGATGAAGTTCAACCCAGGATAGAAGGTCGGAGACCCCGGCGGCTTGCCGGCCCGGCTGAGTCCGATCATCGCCATCCGCTTGGCCCGACCGTCCGACCCCAGGTCCACCCACGGGTTCCCCTCGGCCTCCACTCTGCCACCTCGCGTGCACGGCTGCCTGACCACATCGATCCACGTCCGCCCGTAATCGCTGCTGATGTATCGCTTGTTCATGCCCCCGATGTAGGACAGGCGACCCCGGCCGAGATTGGCCAGCATGATCGGACGTCCGACCTGGTGTCCGGCTCCGTCGACCACCCGATCCAGTGACGTCCAGGTGCTTCCCCGGTCCTTGCTGAAAGCGATGAACGTCTGCTCGCCTGTTCCGGCCCCGTACCACAGGCTCTTGCGGACATCGCACATCCCCAGCAACACGAGTTCGCCATTGTCCATCTGTGTCACGCCGAACCCGACCGACCAACCCCGCTGGTGGAACCTCAGTTGCTGGCACTCGGCCCGCTTCACCGCCCACCCCCCCTGGCCGTCGCCCTGCCGCATGAAGTGCGGACGGAACCCTGGACGCTGTTCCGGGTCGGGGGGCGCAGCCTGCGTGGAGAGAGCCGAGAGGAGACCGACCAGGCAGATCCCGGGCAGGACGGTTCGCATGTTCGTGCTTCTTGTTTTCATGAGATTGTTCTCGATTCGGACGACACAGCACGGTCGACGACCGCTCAATTCTATGACGCCGGATCCCATGGTACTCTCGGACGCCAGTGGCTGCATCGAAGCATTTTGTGAAATTCACTTTAGCGAACGACCTCAGAAGTGCGTTTTCAGTGCTTTGAGCCGGCCTTAGACACCGGAGTTGAGAGCGTGCTCGAAGTTGTGGACCACTGACCATGGCGTTCGTTCGAGCATCGAAGCGTGAGCGTGCAGGTGATCAGACGGGAATCAAACGTGTCGATTGTGTTCTGCGGCTCCCAACAGAGGTGTTATTCATCCGAGATATCACCGACCTGTTGACCTGCGCCGAACAGGATCCACCCAAGGATCACAACCATCACGAGGATCACGCCCCCCAGAACGAGCTTGTTCTCCAGAAGCTTACCGAAAGTAAAATCGGCCGTTCGGTCAAACACCGGGTTGCCGGTCTCTTCCCCTAGTGCTACGTCAATCGTTCGATACTCCTCCTGCATCGATGTCAGCACGGTGGCTGTATCGTATTTGGGAGAGGTGGCAGTTTCTGAACCATAAAGGACACGGTACTTTTCGTCACTGGACACCAGAAACTTTGTACGGTAAATATTTCCTGCTGCCGTGACGCCGGTCACTGTCAGTGGCTGGTTGTCCTCGTTCGCTATGGTGATGCGGTACTTCTCGTGTCGCTGTTCGGGGAACTTGATCGTCAATTCCTCGCGCTCAAAATCATGGAAGTCAATGGCGGCGATCGTCGCCCTGCCCACTTCGTTCCATTTGGTTCGAACTCCCTGGATTACGGGAGTTTCCACCACCGCGCGGCGGCTGAAATTACTGCTGTCAGTCAACAGTGTGAATTTCGTCAGCGGCTCCCGTCGCGTATGAACATGAATGATGGTGCTCTTTGCTTCGGTGTCTTCTTCGGTCTGAAACTTCGATATCGGATACGCAGTTTCCCGGGCGCTCTTCATCTGCTTACTTGTGATCTCATGCCAGAAGCTCAGGCGATTGATACGGAACGAATATTGATTGACTACGGTCGTTTCAATCCTTGTAGCTTCCGCATCGCCGCTGAACTTTCGCATGAGCAGCCGATGAGGCGATTCCTGTTCCTGCGTGACGTTGTCGATCGCGACTTTGAACTGACGCTGAGAATTTACGGGCAGTCGGACGTCGTTGTTGCTGACATCCATATAGCGGGAGTAATCAAAGATCAGTGCGTTGTCGACCAGAGGCACCCAGCTCCGGCCGTCGCTGCTGCCAAGCACGCGGACTTTTTGTTCGTAGTTTTTCAGTGGCGTGAATACGGTGAAACCGCCCGCTGCAGGAGCAGCCTTGTCCAGCTGGACAAGGACTTCGATCTGGTTGTCTTGCGCCTCGTGCAGAGAAATCACTTCGGTTGTGACCATCCTGCGGACCGTTGTGTCCTGAATCTCAGTTAATTTTTCAAGGACGTAGGAAATTTCCTGTCCGTTGCTGTCTACGACACGGACGTCGGGAAAGTTCTCACGGGTCGAAGCATAGATGTCACTGTCGAGCCTGACGCCCAGGATTGCTTCATCATGAACCGCATTCCCAGCGACTTCTTTGACAAAACGGTATGCCGCAGGCTGACTGGCGGCGTGTACGACGGTCGAGGCTGTCAGCAGGAACAAGAGGGCAAGACAAGTACCGCCGGAGCCGCTGGCAGGCCTGCCTTCGCATGGATTCCTGCGACGCCCTTCGTTGTATCCGGCAATCAGCAGGTACCTGTCAGAATTGAAAACGTTCATTCTTTCAGCTCATTGCTGTCGTCGGAATCAATTGTGAAAGATTCGCGATATTTGAGATAAACAAAGGATCCGCTGAGGATCAGCATGCCCAGCACGATGAAGGCGATGATTCGGTATATCTGATTGAGTTGATTCAGGTCGACAAAGAAAACCTTCCACGTGACGATGGCAAACAGGGCCAGCCCGATCCAGCGCAGCGACGAGATTTGTTTCCGGATACCTGCTAAGACCAGGCTGAGCGCAAACAGCGACCAGAGAACTGAAATCCCCCCGGCACGCAAACCAGGGACGTAACGGTGCAGGCACGTGTTCAGCTCAAGGGTGAGAAAGAGAAATAACGATACCAGAGCAGTTGCACCCAGGATGCCCGAGATCTTCTGTGCCGACATATCGCCTCGAAGCAGATAAGAGGCAAGTACGAAGAAGGCAATAATTGCCCCAAAGTCAAGCAAACGCGTTCCTGCGCGCATAAAAATATCTGTATCACCGTCGTAGAACATGACTCCGAAAAAGCTGAACGTGTGGCTCAGTTTGATATGCAGGCATATGAACAACACTGCCAAGAAGCCCGCAATCCACGCGCGGACAGCCCATCGATCGCGGATCCATTCGCCGATATCATTTGACGGCTGGACGGCAGTACCTGAGACCTTCAGCGGCTGCTTCAGCAGGCGGCAGGCTCCGGCTATCGAGGTAATCGGAACACCGAAGATGATCAGCCGCTCCACCATCTTCTGCAGATAGTCTGCCACCGACATATCGCCGGGGTGTATTCCTCGCGCGTACTGGGATGGCAGATCCAGAAAACAGAACCGGGCAAACACAATTGCATACAGCAAAAAAGCAATGTGACGCAGGAACTTGCTGTTCAGTTTTCCGCCAATCCACAGCATGATAAAGGCTTGGATCGCCCAGCCCACAGTCGTCCATTCACCCGACAAAATCAGCGGGATGGTTACAGCCAGGAAGAATGCGGCCAAACCGGTGAAGCTCAGCAACAACTCACGATCCAGCAGCTTGCGCCGCAGGAAGTAGTGGATGTGTCCGATGTAGAAAGCCGTCAGGCCCAGGGTGACTGCTGTCATCCACTGCCTGCCATAGAGTTCTTCAACCATCCTGTAGCTTGCCACAAAGAATATGCCGGCGTTGAGCAGCAGAGCCATAACCTCCACCAATGTCGACTTCCGGCGATTCACCAGGTTGAATATGAATATCATCGTGGAGAACAGTCCAAAGAACGCGACCAGAAACGGCATGGCCTGCCAGAACTGGTCGGGCTGATATTCCTGCATCGCCCGGAAGAACAGCCCGTAAGTACACAGGAAGCTCAGGACATTCAGGATGTACCAGTTCTTTCGGTAGCTAATACCAAAGACACCAATTCCCAGGATCAATATGTAGCTAAAGAGCCTGACAAAGCTCACGGCTTCGACTGTTGGCAGTATCAGCGGTGTGCCGTAGCCACCGATGATTCCCAGAACGGCCACCAGCGCAGAATCAAACCGGACCGCGACTGCACCGGCACACAGAGTCACAAAGACCATCAGTGCGAAAGCCTCAGAAAAGCCAATCAACTGATAGAAATTGGCGGCAGCAAAGATGGCGAAATAAAGTGTCGCGATACCGGCACCCATCAACCCCTGACCCAGCAGCCGATATCGTCCGCTCAATATCCGCATCCCGATGACCAGCATGGATACGCCGCCCAGCAGGGAAACGGACACGCGGCCAATGGGTCCAATCAACCCGTGTTCGACGGAATATTTCAGGAAGAAACCGATTCCCACGATCAGCACCAGCACTCCGATCCGCAGCAGCCAGTTGGTAGCGATGGCATATTCCATGGACACGCCAGTCGGCCGATGTTCCTCGCCAACAATGATCCAGTTCCAGGCTTTCGCAAGGATCTCTTTGGCACCCTGCTCGAACTGGCTGGGTTGACGAGGTTCCGACGTTTTCGGGGCAACAACACGCGGCGCAGCCGGTGGCAATACAACGCTGTCCGGTATGGTGACTTCCTGTTTCGGTTCTCGGAATTCTTTCACTGCCGGTCCGTGCGCAACGTCAGGAGTTGAGTCGACTGTCAGTTCCGGCTCAGGCGTTGGAGTCTCTTCAGCGGACGCACCAATGACCTGTCGGACCAGGTCGCCGAGTATCTTGTCGTGCCTGGACAATTGCTGCCTGAGTTCGCTGAGGCGAGACGTCACCTGGTCATGGTTTGTCTTCTGGCGGCGCACCAGAACGATCGGAAGCACAATCAGGGTCAGGAAGAGGGCGAGGCTGATGCCGATGCTGGTAAGAATTGCAATCCAGTCGAACATACGCGGTTCCTGCCTCCGATGATCGTTCTCCCGCAACGTGTGCCAGCATATCGTAGTTCAGCCGACAGGTCAAAAATCTGAGGTCCCTGACTTCGCGATCGTGATATTGTCTTTGGTGCAATCCGAGATGCTGTGCCAAACGACGTGCCGTGTTCAGGCGGCACTGAATACGTGTGCCATCACCCTGCCCCACCGTTATGTCCCGGAGAAATGCGATAGAGCTATACCTGTTCAATTGCTGTGCCAATGACAGATGCGAAGTCGGTGATGACGATCTAAATACCTGTAATCCGGGACTTTAGGAATTATATTTTGGTCGGTGTGTGGGGTTGTGCAGTCGGTGAACTGCGGGTCGCTGCAGTCAGATGACTGCACTGCCAGTTTCAGCACGGAGTCAGCAATGAGGCGCTGATGCCACTGCATATCTGCAGTGGAACCTCGTCATTGCCTGCGAACAAAATGGCTGCAAGCGTGAGATTGCAGTTCAGAGAGTCATTTAAGCGGCAGGGATGAAACGTCGTCCGGACATAACCGCAAGATATACGCAGGTGGCAGAGTGGATCTGCGGCACCGGATACGGATTCAGGTTCCACAGAATGTTGCCTGCACAACTTCATCCGGAGTTGGCGCAGCTTCGTACGCAACGAACTGCGGCTGTGCAGTAAAAGGATGCTGCAATACCTGGTTCAGGAGACGGAAGGGTTGAAAGTCACCTGCGTTTCCGGCCTGAATTACCTCCTCGACACGATGGTTGCGCGGGATGAACACTGGATTCGTGTTACGCATCACATCAAGGGTTTTGCTGCGGTCAACGGGGTTCAGACGTTCGCGCCATGCCTTGAGCCACTCAGCGATTGCTGTGGGTTGTTTAAACAGGCTGGTGACAATCTCGTCGTCACCGCTTTCGAGCGCATCAGAAAGATGGCGAAACACCAGTGTGAAATCAGCCTCACCGTCTGCCATTGCCTTCAGCAGGGTTTGTACCATGTTCCAGTCATCGGAACTGCCGTCGTTCAGTCCAATCTTCGCAGTAAACTGCTTTTGCAGCGCACGGCTGTGCAGTTCGGGAAAGGCTTCCAGAGCGGCCCTGGCTTCATCGAGAGATTTCTCCTGGTCGTCGTTAAGCAGAGGGAGAAGTGTTTCGGCAAAGCGACTCAGATTCCAGAGGCCAATGGGAGCCTGATTTGCAAAGGCATAACGTCCCTGCTGATCGATCGAACTGAATTTTTTTTCCGGATGGTAAGTGTCGAGAAAAGCACATGGTCCGTAGTCAATCGTCTCGCCGGAGACGGTCATATTATCGGTGTTCATCACGCCGTGGATAAATCCGATCTGCATCCAGTGAGCAATCAGTTCGGCCTGCCGCCTGATAACTTCGTCGAGCAGAACACGGTAAGGGTTGGGTTCGTCCCGCGCGTGGGGATAGTGGCGGTCAATGACGTAGTCTGCCAGCACCCGCAGATTGAGTGTGTCCTGCCGGGCGGCGAACCACTGAAAGGTCCCGATGCGGATATGTGACTGAGCGACCCGAGTAAATATTCCACCAGGCAGCATGCTTTCGCGGACCACCTGTTCACCAGTGCCTACTGCAGCGAGTGCTCGGGTCGTTGGCAGGCCAAGAGCAGCCATGGCTTCTGAGACAATGTATTCTCGAAGGACCGGGCCCAGTGCCGAGCGTCCGTCACCCCGCCGCGAAAACGGTGTCGGACCGGAACCTTTCAGCTGGATGTCGTGGCGGATACTGTCCGTGCTGATAACTTCACCCAGCAGTATGGCGCGACCGTCTCCCAGTTGCGGTACAAATCCGCCGAACTGGTGCCCGGAGTAGGCCATGGCCAGTGGTTCCGATCCCCTTGCGTGATTACAGCCTGAAAGGATCGTGAGACCTTCCGGGGACTCAAGTTTGTCGATGTTGATACCGAGAGTTTTAGCCAGTGGGTGGTTCAGTTGGACCAGTTCAGGTGCGCTGACCGGAGTGGGGTTGATCCGTTTAAAGAACACATCCGGCAGACGGATATATGTATTGTCGAACTGGAACGGCATGGCAGGCAGCGTGAGAGGTGGTTAGTCAGAAAGTCGATATTTAACAGAGTTCAATCGATGAGAAAACAGACCACTCAACTGCCCTGTTGCCGCTAATCCCTGATGGTCGCAATCACTTTGGCTGCCAAATGGCGTCCAAAATCGTCAGGAAAATGGTCGGACGTGGCGTCTCCCACACGCACAAAAACAAGATCTTTGTCGGGGACGACATAGCCGTTGTTCTTGCGGGCGCCGCGGGTCCAGACGACCCGTTCCGGTACGTGATAGATCCACCACATGCCTCCATACTCCGGATCCGCATCGGTCGGTTCCCACGCAAAGTCATAGTATTCCTCGGGTACGATTCGGTGGCCGTCCCACTGGCCGCGGTGGAGTGCAAGATGACAGAATCGAGCGTGTTCCCGGGCCGTCGTAAGCACACCGCTGTATCCCTGGCTGTACGGGCCGAGATCTCCGTTGCCGCCAATTTGCAGCCACCGGATGTTATGAAGTCCGATTGGGCCGAACATGCGCTCATTCAGGAAGGGAAACAGGTCACGTCCGGTGATTCTGTGAAACAGTGGCAAAAGGTGCGCAGCACCGCCGTTACTGTAGTAGAACTGTGCTCCAGGGTCCGCAGCGAGTTGCGCCATCGACGAATCAGAACCTCGACCGAATACCCATTTGAAAGGCGCTTCTTTCGGCGGTGATTCCGCTGCGAAACCTGCCGTCATGGAGAGCAGATGTCTCAGGGTGATGTCCGCTTTACGCGGATCGGTCAGTGGCATTGCTTCGGGCAAATATTTTTTACTGAAGACCTTTGTTTCGAGACTGAGATCACGATGCTCAGGTAAGTGTCCGGCTTTGACATCACCCAGCAGCATGCCGAATGCTGCGGTCGTATACGACTTCGAACTGGAGTAAATGTTGTACGTTGTCGAATGGTTACAGCCGTGATACCACTCACCGACGATGTAGCCACGCCGAATCACGAGGAACCCTGAATTGCCACCGGCTGTGCGCGTATATTCCCAGACTGATTGCAGCGCATCCCAGTCGATGCCGCATTTTTGCTGAATCACCTGTTTCTGAGATGCGTTCGGAATGCCATTTGGGGGGAGAAGACTGCGCCAGTCACCCTGCGATTCCGGCGGGGGAAAATATTCTGTGGGCATCACGATTTTTGACGCGACCGGTGGTGCCGCGACAACCTTTAGATGATCCGGAATCAGAGTGACGAGGCCGGAGAGCACAAGGAACGGCACGAGCAATTGTTCACGCAGCAACTGACCTCTGCAGTAACGACGTTGTGAAATGGTACTGTTGTCCATGACCTTCGGTGTTCCTTCCTGACATTTCAGTTCGCCTGTGTCTTGTGTGGGTACGACCATCAATTATTGGTGGTGTGTGCCGTATTGTCCACGATGCGGGAAGACACTTGGAAAGGATTTCCGGCAGTTGCGGCGAAACTGTAAAGTGATCATCCGGGATGAGACATCCGGCCATGGCAGCGAATCATCGAAATTCATCCTCTGCCGGCAACACAGGAAGGATAAGACCCACACCTCTGTTCAATCCGTGTTGAACGGTTTTAAATGCGTTGCCTGCACGGCAGCGGTTGCTCTGCATTGGTCTGGTCGTTGAAAAAAAAGTCACACGGTCTCGTGTTAGCGACTCGAATTTCATTGATATCGAAAGAAGCCGTTGTGATCAGATACCTGGTTTCAGCAGCCTGGTCAGCACTTACGGGATAAGCCATCTGCCGGTGCAGACCCTCCGGTGACCAGGGAACGATGCCGGTGGCACCGACTCTGCAGCACCACCGCGGCGCTCCTCCGGATATTGCTGAGTGACTACGAATGCTCTTCCATCGAGAAGAAATCCGTTCGAACCGTTCTTATACTTCCGGTACCAAATCAAACCAGTAACTTTGTCGCAGCAGGTCGTCCGGTAAAATGACGACCTGCAAACGATGTGGTGAAGCCGGAGATATTTCAGTGATTAAAATGTCCACCGTGTTATGGAGTGTGCTGTTAACATTGACAGGCAGTACACCTGGACTCTGCGGTCAACGGGGCAACTCGAACACTCAAAACGCGTCTGGTGGAGAAATTTCGTCACCAGATACCAGGCAACACAATCCTCATTTTTCTCGTCGTAAACCTTATCGGATTATCTATCAGCAGGACAGCAGCTGGGGCCTGGCCAACGCCGTAGATGTGAAAGACTACCTGCATGGGATGTGTGGTTTTCTGCGGGATACTCATGTCGACGCGTTGTTCTGGCATGACGGCGCGGGCGGGAACACGGCGAATTACGACAGTGACGTGCTGGAACTGACCGGTGAACGCATTGGTAAGGTTCATCCCTTCCTGCAGCAATTGATTCGGACTGGCAACGATCCTGCAAAAATAATCGTTCAGGAGGCACATCGACACGGTGTCGATATCTTTTACTCGTTCCGCATCAATGATCTGCACGACAGTCTTGGAGGTGGCAAAAGTCATCCGCAACTGATCGCCTCGTTCAAGCTCGAACATCCTGATTGGACTATCGGTGAGGGACAGGCCTACGGCGGAGTGCACCAACTTGACTTTGCAGTACCAGAAGTGCGAGAACTAAAATTTTCCGTCATCGAAGAGGTATTTCACAAATACGACTTTGACGGGCTGGAAATTGACTTCATGCGCAGTCCGCCGCACTTCATGCCCGGCAGCGAGCCGGAAAACGCGCCGCTGCTGACTCAATTTTTGCGCCGCGTGCGGAAACACCTTGCACAACGCGCAAAACAGCGGGGAAAACACATTCCGCTGGCCGTTCGAGTTTCAGAGACTCGGGAAGCCTGCCGGCTGGATGGGTTTGATGTGGCAACCTGGGTCAAAGAGCAACTGATCGACATCCTCATCCTGGGATCCGGTGCTATCGACATTGAAGTCGAGTCTTTCAAAGAGCTTGCCGCCGGCACGAACGTTTTGATCTATCCATGTCTCTACGGGTGGCCGAGCGGGTATATGCCGATCACACCCGAAATGACACGTG
>Ga0310123_10000060_pt1 | contig 88050 bp, 55 predicted proteins | sample CB6_AW_1057_MG_FD_203505 | JGI IMG/M metagenome (GOLD analysis project Ga0310123, IMG submission 203505) | Marine microbial communities from Western Arctic Ocean, Canada - CB6_AW_1057 | ecosystem: Environmental > Aquatic > Marine > Oceanic | place: Canada: Western Arctic Ocean | collected...
ATGGGTGCCTGGAGCCACTACGGCCTGGGCAGCGACAACCGCAACCTGCCCGGTTTCGTGGTGCTCAGCCACGGGGTCGTCCCCTGCGGCGGACTCGAGAACTACTCCAACGGCTTCCTGCCCGCCCTGCACCAGGCCACCATGTTTGCCGTCGACGGCCCCCCGGTCGAGAACCTCGTCCCGGCCGACAAGAACGCGCAGGTGCAACTGGCCAAGCTGGCCCTGCTGAAGGGACGCGACCGGGCCTTTTCGCGGTCGCTGGGAGGCGACGACGCCATCGACTCGGCCATCCGCAATTACGAGCTGGCCTTCCGCATGCAGTCGATGATCCCCGACGTCCTGGACCTCTCCGGCGAGACCCGTGCCACCCAGGCGGCCTACGCCACCGATTCGAAGGGCAAGTCACAGAGCCTGTTCGGGATCCAGTGCCTGCGGGCACGACGGCTGGTCGAATCGGGCGTGCGATTCGTCGAGATCACCTGTGCCCCGGGAGCCGCCAACGGGACCTGGGACCAGCACAGCAACCTGAAAAAGGGCCACGAGAAGAACTCGCTGGACACCGACCAGTCGATCACCGCCTTGATCAAGGACCTCAGGTCGCGGGGCATGCTCGACGAGACGCTGGTCGTGTGGGCCGGGGAATTCGGCCGGACGCCTCACGCAACCGGCGACGATGGTCGCGACCATCACCCCGAGGGTTTCACGGTCTGGATGGCCGGCGGCGGGGTGAAGGGCGGAACGGTCTTCGGCGAAACCGACGAGTTCGGCATGCACGCTGTCGAGAACGTCACGACGATCCACGACATGCACGCCACGATGCTGCACTTGGTGGGGCTGGACCACGAAAAACTGGTCTTCCGCTTCGGCGGCCGCGACATGAGCCTGACCGACGTGCACGGACGAGTGGTGCACGAGGTGCTGGCGTAGGTCCGCAGATCACTTCGCGATGTCGATGCAGGTGATCCGTTCGAGATCTCTCACGTAGAGCTTGCCGCGGGCCAGGGCCGGGGGCGTCCAGGCCCGCTTGCTGGCCAGCGCCTGGAAACGGCCCTTTTCGGTGTAGGCCTTCGCGGTCGCCTCGACCAGTGCCATCTCCCCCTTTTCGCCCAGGACGATCAGGTGCCCCTGGGCCGAGATCACGGCGCCCTTGCCGACGGTGCGGTTGGTCCAGAGGATCTTGCCGGTGGCCAGTTCCTGGCAACGGAAGACGTTGTTGTCGAACCCGTAGAGGTATCCGTCGAGCAGCACGCAACTGTTGTAGTGGTTCTTCATCTGCTTGTTGGTGTAGATCTCCTTGCAACCGACCTCGCCCGCTGACACCGTCAGGCGATAGGCCGAGCAGCGACCGGTGTTCCGCGAAGCGGACACGTACAGCGTGCGGGTCTTGGGTTCGAAGATCGGCGTGGCAATGTTCATGTCGTCGGTCGTCAGCCACTTGTGCTTCCACTGCACGCTGCCGTCCGAGGGCTTCAGCCCCACCAGCGACTTGCCGCACAACACGACCAGGTGCGGCACCGGACCGTCATCACCGGGAATGTCGATACGGATCGGGGAGGAGTAGCCGGCCACATCGTCGTGGGTCTTCCAGATCACCTTCCCGTCGGCCTTGTCGAAGGCGACGATCGAGGCCTGCTTGGCACCGACGTTGACGATCAGCCTCTGGCCGTCGATCAGCGGAGTGGTCGAGACGCCCCAGCGGATGTTCTTGGCACCGAACTGCTTGAGGACATTCGTCTGCCAGACGACCTTCCCGGACGCCTTCGACAGGCACAGCAGGTCGCCGCTGCCTCCCAGCGCGTAGACGCGATCGCCTTCGACGACCGGCGTCCCGCGAGGTCCGTTGCCGTAGGAGTTCTTGAAAGCGGTCCCGGAATGGACCTTCCAGAGCGTGGATCCGTCGCCGGCGTCGAGGCAAAAAACGTACTCGGCAGTCTCCTCGGCCCCCATCGTGAACAACCGGTCTCCGACAACGGTCATCGATGAGTAGCCGATACCCAGCACGCGTTGCCAGATCCGCTTGGGCTTGGTGGTGGTCCAATCCAGCGAGAGGCCGGTTTGTCTCGAGATGCCGTCGCGTCGTGGACCACGCCAGTCGGGCCAGTCCTCCTGGACCGGCTTCGCCTTCGAATCGGCGGCGGTGACGACCGGATCGGGAACCGCCACCGTGGCAACCAGCAGGCAGAACACGGCGACGCAGAGCGGGGTGAGAATTTTCATCGACAATGACTCGGCACGAACCAACAGGAAGACCCCCAATCGGGTGTGACGGTCCCATGGTAACGAGAAGAGCGTCACCGTCGAGTTGCTTAGAGCAACTCGCGAATCACCTCGCCCCGCTCCAGCAGAGGCCGCGTGCGGGTGGCACCGGCGATCGGCGTGAACCGCGGATCGATGCCGAGATGGTGGTACATCGTGGCGACCACATCGTAGGGCCACAGCGGCCGATCGTGAGGCACCTCGCCCTTGGCATTGGACGACCCGATCACCTGGCCGTGGCGGTAGTTGCCGCCGGCCAGCATCACGCTCTGCACGTCCGCCCAGTGATCGCGTCCACCGTCCTTGTTGATCTTGGGCGTGCGGCCGAATTCGCCCCACACCACCACCAGCACCTTCTTGTCCAACCCACGCTCGTGAAGATCGTTGATCAACGTGGTGACGGCCAGGTCCATCGGCGGGCTGGCGGTCTTGGTGTGAGCCTCGAGCGTCTTGTGGAAGTCCCACCCGGAGCTCGAAAGACCCACGCCGGGATCGATCAGGGTCACGAAGGTCACGCCCCGCTCGACCAACCGCCGAGCCAACAACGCCGACTGGCCCGAGCGGTGATAGCCATATCGACGCCGGGTCGCCTCGTCCTCCTGTTCCAGGTCGAAGGCCGAACCGGTCTTCTCTCCGGCGACCAGGTTGAAGGCGCTGTCGTGAAAGGCCGACCACGACGCGGTGGCCACCGGATCGGCCTCGCCGCGGATCTTCTCGAACCGGGCCAGCAACTCGCGCCGCTGGACGAAGTTCTTGCGGGACAGGCCCCCGGCCGGGGCCAGGCTGCGGACAACGAAGTCCTTGTCCTGGGCCGGCTGCTTCCCGTCACCGGTCCGCTTGATCAGGATCTCCATCGGGTTGAAACGCGCCGGCAGATAGGCACCCCGGTGAGGATACATCCGGTGCGGTCCCTGGTTGTCCAGCGGGTAGCCCATGAAGACGTAAGGCGGCATCCCCGGGTGGTTGGGTCCCCGGACCATCGACACCAGGCACCCGCTGCTGGCGTGACTCGACTTCTTGAACGGGTTGATCCCGTTGGCCTTCGCGTCGTGACCGGTCTGGCACCAGTGCATGCCGTGCTGGTGGTCGCTGTTGTCGTGGTGCACGCTGCGGATCAGCGTCACCTTGTCCATCAGCTTGGCGTGCAACGGCAGCGATTCGCAGATGAACGTGCCGGGCACATTGGTGGCGATCGGGTGGAACGGGCTGCGGATCCCCAGCGGAGCGTCCGGCTTGGGGTCGTAGGTTTCGTAGTGGCTGGCGGCTCCGTTGAGCCAGTACTGGATCACGGCGGTGTCACGGTCGACGGCGCTGAGGTCGATCACGCCGTCGCTGGCGACCGACAGGCCGCCCATGCCGATACCCGCACCGGCACCCAGGCCGGCCCCGAGGAAGGCACGTCGTCCGACGCTGCTGCGGTAGTCCCGGCAACCACTTCCGCTCATCGCGAATCCTCCCGGCCCCCATGACCGTGGTTTCCCTGTTCCTCTTATCGTCAGATCGTATCGCAGTGTCGTGTCTTTGTCCCGAGAGAAACGGGTCAGGCCAACACCTCCTGGATCACCCGCCTGGGTTGGACCCCGGTCAGCCGTTGATCGAGTCCCTCGTGAAGAAACGTCAGTCGTTCGTGGTCCAGGCCCAGCAGGTGCAGGATCGTGGCGTGGAGATCCGAGACGTGCAGGCGGCGTTCAACCGCCTGGAACCCGGTCTCATCGGTCGCCCCGATCCGCTGGCCGCCCTTCACGCCCCCTCCGGCCAGCCACATGGTGAACCCGTAGTGGTTGTGGTCGCGGCCCGGCTTGTCCACACCCTCGCTGGTCGGTGTCCGGCCGAACTCGCCACCCCAGATCAACAGTGTCTGGTCCCACATCCCCTGCCGCTTCAGGTCGGCCATCAACGCCGCGATCGGCCGATCGATCTCGAACGCATGCCGACCATGATTGTCGGGAACGTCGACGTGGGCATCCCAGGAATCGGGACCGCCGCCGGAATACAGCTGCACGAACCGCACGCCCCGTTCGAGCAACCGGCGAGTCAACAGGCACTGCCGACCGAAGTACTCGGTCCGCGTGTCGTTCAGACCGTAGAGCTTCTGGATCGACTCGGGCTCGGAATCGACATCGACCGCCTCGGTCGCCTCGGTCTGCATCCGGTAGGCCAGTTCGTATGAGGCGATGCGGGCGGCCAATTCCGAGCTGCCTCCCCGCAACTCGAGGTTCTCGCGGTTGAGCTGGTTGAGCAGGTCGAGGCTGCGACGCTGGGTGCCGGCACCGATGCCGTCGGGCCGCTTGAGGTTGAGCACCGGGGCGCCCTGGCTGCGGAACAGCGTTCCCTGGTACCGGGCGGGCATGAACCCGCTGCTCCAGGCACCTGCCCCGCCGCGGGGACCTCCGCGATGATCGGTCATCACGACGTAGCTGGGCAGGTTGTCGTTGAGATTGCCCAGTCCGTAGCCGAGCCAGCTGCCCAGGCTCGGGCGACCGACCACGATGCTGCCCGAGTTCATCTGCAGGATCCCGGGACTGTGCGTGGGGGTCTCGGCATACATCGAGTTGATCACGCAGAGATCGTCGGCGAACTGGCCGACGTGGGGAAACAGGCTGCTGACCATCAGGCCGCTGTCACCGTACGGTCGGAAGGGAAAGGCCGACGGGGCCAGCTTGCCGATGGCCCGCCCGTTGGACCCGATCTGCAACCCCCCGTCGAAACTCTTGCCCCGGTACTTCTCGAGCGCCGGCTTGTGATCGAACGTGTCGACCTGGCTGGGTCCGCCGTTGAGAAAGAAGAACACGACCTGCTTGACGGTCGAGGAGAAGTGCGGCGACTTCTGGCCTGACGGCCCGGACCCCGTGGCGGCCGACTCGGCCTCGCGGCTCATCAGGTCCACCAGCGGCAACGCGGCGAATCCGCCACCCCACTGCCAGAGAAACTCACGGCGGGTGTTGCCGCAGGGAGCCTGGTTGGGAACGAACTCGGTCGATGTGAATGTCATGGCTAGTCGGCGTATACAAATTCGTTGAGATTGAGAATCACGCGGCAGACCTGGACCAGCGCCTGGCGACGGGCGGCGGCGACCGTCAGCGGCTCGCGGGGCTCGACCGGATCGACCACGCCGTACTTGCTCCCCAGACGCCTCCAGGCCGACACCAGTTCCGCCTCGGTCAGAGCCCGATCCCAGACGAGCAACTCGGCCACCAGGCCGTTCCAGTACTCGCTATCTAGTGTTCCCTGCCGGCCGATCGTCCAGCCGGTACCCAGTTTCCGCGTGGGCAACGGAGAACCCAGCTGGTCCAGCAGGCGGTTGTTCTGGAAGACCCGGGCGTTGCTCGACTCGGCGACCCCGGTGAGCAGGAACGGCGAGGCGGGCTTGGTGACTGCGAGTTTGTCGCGGAGAGCAAAGGCATCGGTCAGGCGGACGGTGCGGAGTCCCTTGGGACCGGCGGTGGTCCCCAAGAAAATCGATGTCGTGCTGTTGCCGCGTCCCCCGTCCCAGTTCCCGACCAGGTTGCGGTGCGGTCCCGGCTGTCCACCCGCAGGACGGTCGGTCACCACGGCGATGATGGTGAACTGCTGACCGGTCACCGGCGGCTTGTCGAGTCCGAACCAGTCCTTGCCTTCGAAGTTGATGGCCGGGTGTTTGCCGATCGCCTGGTCGGCCACCAGCGGATCTCCGTGACCGGTCGCCACCAGAAATCCCACCCGGCTGGCCCACCGGGACACGTGCTGTTGCTTGTCGAGCGTCACGCCGTGCGAGGCATCCAGCCACAGGGTCAGTCCCGTCTCGGTGATCTCACCAACCGGCCCCGTCGCCCGGCCCCCGTTCGTCTCTCGCTCAAAACGCCGATGATCCTCGGCCAGCAACAACAGGGACTCGCTGGCCAGGAATCCCAACAGGCTGGCCCGTTCTCCTCGAGTCGGTTTGCGGCCCAAAGCGAGGCGGAAACCATGATCGAGTTGATCACCGGGCGATGAGCCCACCTCGGCGATGATCCGATCGGCGAAATGCCGCGACTGCCGGTTGACGAACTCGCCGTTGAACAGCTCCAGCGCCTGCGGCGCCACCGTTGTCACCTCGCGGCGATCGGCACTGCGAGCCGTGTCACAGAAATCGAGCGTCTCGAGGAAGGGGATGATCAGTGTGCGTTTCAGGAACGAGTAGATCGTCCGCCGAGACGCGTCGATCTCGTTGAACGGCTGCCAGACACCGGCGGGGTTGTAGCCGCTGCGCAAGGCGTCCTTGGGGATGAAGGGGTACATCGGGGCACCGTAGAGGCGGTCGTTGAGCCGACCACTGACGGCCAGCATCGAGTCCCGGATCGCCTCGACCTCCAGACGCCGCACCGGGAAGTGCGACAGCATCAGGTTGTCACCGTCCTTCTCGGCGTTGGCCGCTGTCGCCCGCTTGCTGGTGGCGTAGGTGCGGCTGGTCATGATCAGCCGGTGCAGCGTCTTCAAGGAATAGCCGGCCTCCTCACCGAACCAGTCGGCCAACCAGTCGAGCAGTTCGGGGTGAGTCGGCAAGCTGCCTCGGACGCCGAAATCGTTGGACGTGCGGACCAACCCGGTCCCGAAGTGGTACTGCCAGATCCGGTTGACGATCACCCGCCTGGTCAACGGGTTGTCGTCGGACATGATCCAACGGGCCAGAGAAATGCGGCGTCGGCTGGTGAACTTGTCGGCCGCGTCGAAGGCCGGCTGCTTCTCGACCAGGGCCGCCGGCACTGCGGCGGAGACCTCGACGCCCGGCTCATTCGGGTTGCCCCGTTCCAACAGGTGGGTCACCGGCGGTGTCGGTGAAGGTTCGAAGAAGAAATAGCCCTGCGGCTGGGACTTCAGATCCTTGCCGGCCAGCTGAACCGGCGGCAGCGCCGCCCGGGCCAACTCGGACCGCCCCTTGTGCTCGCGTTTCAGCCCACGGAAGACGGCGACCATCGAGTAGTAGTCCCTGGCCGTCAGCGGGTCGAATTTGTGGTCGTGGCACCGCGCACAGCCCATTGTCAGTCCGAGAAAGACCTGCGACGTGGTACTGACCATGTCGTCAAGCTCGTTGAACAGTTCGGCAATCACCTCGCTCTTCTGAACGCTCGCCCCCCGTTCGGCGTCCCATGGTCCGACCCGGTGAAACCCGGTGGCCAGGACCGTCTCGGTTGTCGCCCCGGCGATCTCGTCTCCAGCCAGTTGTTCGGTCACGAACCGGTCGTAGGGTCGGTCGGAGTTGAGTGCTCCGATCACCCAGTCCCGGTACTTCCAGGCCAGCGGCTTGACCCCGTCGACCTCGTACCCGTTGGTGTCGGCGTATCGCACCAGGTCCAGCCAGTGTCGACCCCAGCGTTCGCCGTAGTGCGGGTTGGCCAGCAACCGGTCGACCACTCGTGCGAAGGCCTCGGGCGACCCGTCGGCCACGAAGCCGTCGACCACCTCCGGCACCGGTGGCAGGCCGAGCAGATCGAGCGACGCACGACGGACCAGGTGCCGTGGTCGAGCCCGCGGCGAGGGAGTCATCTCGCGGGCATCGAGCTGGGCCAGGATGAAGCTGTCGACGGGGTTTTGCACCCATGTCGGATCCTGGACCGCGGGGATCTTCGGGCGGCGGATCGGTCTCAGGGACCACAGGCTGAGCCGATCGGCCTGGTCGTCGATCCCGTCGGGCCACGCCGCCCCCTGGTTGATCCACTCGGTGATCACGCGGATCTCGTCGGGACGCAGCGCCCGTCCTTCACCCTCGGGCGGCATCCTCGAATCTCCGGGGCCACGCCCTCGGATCATCTGCACCAGCAGGCTGGCCGCAGCCTTGCCCGCCACGATCGCCTTGCCGGTTTCGCCACCCTTGAAGGCCAGCGGCTTGCGGTCCAGCCGCAATTCGCCCTCTGTGTTCTTGGCACCGTGGCAACGGAAACAGTGGGCCTTGAAGATCGGCCGCACGTCTCTCAGGAAAGCCGGTTCGGCGGCATCGACACCCCCGGTCGCACCGACCATCAACAGGGCCAGCAGGCCCCAACCAGGCAGGTTCCGTACCATCATCCCCAGGACCACCTCGCCAGTTGTTCTGTTCCCACCCGCCGATGATACCACGCGGGCGGTCTGGACGTCGGCCTCACGCCGCGCCGTCGAAGTGCTCGGTGCGGAAGACCGCCTCCTGGATCGAGAGGTACTCGTCGCGAGACATTCCCGGCGTGAACTCCTCGAGCACCTTCCGCCCCGTGCCGGCATCGTCGGCCAGCAGGTCGACGGCCATCATCGCCAGCATCTTGGCCGGCGAGACGTACCCGTTGTCGGTGTCGGCGATGTGCCAGTCGACGCTGTGCGGCTCGCCGTGGGCCCCGGCCATCACCGGGTGCAGCACCGGCATCAGCTGGCTCAGGTCGCCGGCGTCGGTCGAACCGCCGCCGTGGGGATAGTCGCGGTAACCGTCCTCGTCGAAGATCGTCGCTGCGTTGCGGCGGAACAGGTCGCGGAGATTGGCGTCGTTGTTCAACGGCAGGTTGCCCGGAACCGTATCGATCTCGACCCGGCACCGCATCGCCATCGCCGCGCCCTTCAGGCAGGCGTCCACCCGAGCCGCCGCGTCCTGGATCGCCTCGGCCGTCTTGGCCCGAACGTAGGTCTCGAGCCGGACTTCCGAGGGGATCACGTTCACCAGGTCGCCCCCCTTGGTCACGATCGGGTGCACCCGCACGCAATCCTCGTCACGGAACGTCTCACGATGCGAGTTGATCCCGGAGAGGGCCAGTTGCGCAGCGTACAACGCGTTGACTCCCTGCTCGGGAGCACCGCCGGCATGAGCCGCCACGCCGCGAAAGGTGACCGTCTTGGCCAGGAATCCGTTGGATGAGATTCCCACGCCGTGCGTCCCATCCTCGCGGGCCGGGCTCTTGGTGTGGATCATCACGGCCATGTCGACATCGTCGAAATGCCCCAGCTTGATCAGTTCCTGCTTCCCGCACAGAAACGACGTCTTCCCCTCGCGGACCAGTCCCAACCGGTAGTCGATCTCGACGTACTCCTCGGCCGGCACCGCCAGGAAGACAATGTTGCCGGCCAGTTCCTGGGCAATGCCCGAGGCCTGCAGTCCCACCGCGGCACCCATCAGGCCGGCGATCTGGGCATTGTGTCCGCAGGCATGAGCGGCCTGGGTGTCGGGATTGGCCCGGGGGTGGCCCGGAACCTGCAAGGCGTCCAGTTCACCCATCAGGGCCACGGTCGGTCCCGGCTGGCCGCCGCGGATCACCGCCTTGACACCCGTCAGTCCCAGCCCGCTGTCGAACTCCAACCCCAGATCGCTGAAGACCTCCTGCACTTTCTCGGCGGTGCGGTGCTCCTTGAACCCCAGTTCGGGGTCATCCATGATCGCCTCACCCACGCCGATGATCCGCTCGCGATTTTCTTCGATCGACTGGCAGACGGATTCCTTCAATGCTCCGGCGGTCGTCACGGTGAGGTCTCCAGGGTCCGGGAAATCGGCGCATCAGACGCACATGGCACACGGCCGACAAGAATAGTAGCATAAGCGTGTCGCCATTCCGTCCAGCCCCGCCGCCAAGCATGATCCGACTCTTCGACACCCCCGCCGCTGCCCAGGGCAACTGGACTCGTCGCGACCTGCTGCGGGCCGGGCTGCTGGGGGTCGGCGGCCTGTCGCTGTCCAACATGCTGCAACTCGAGTCGGTACGACAGGCGGTCGCCGCCCGGGTCCGGAAACCGGCCAGGAACTGCATCTTCATGTTCCTCAACGGCGGCCAGGCCCAGATGGACACGTTCGACATGAAGCCCGCGGCCCCCGAGGGAATCCGCGGGCCGTACCGGCCGATCGCCACCAGTGTTCCCGGCACACAGATCTCCAACATGCTGCCACGGCTGTCCCGGCTGACCGACCGCTACACGATCCTGCGTTCGGCCTCCCACCCGCTCTCGGGTCACAACAGTTCGGCCGCCTACGTGCTCAGTGGACACACCCCGGGCAGCGATTCCAGCATCCAGCCCACGCCGATGGACCACCCGACCTACGGTTCGGTTGTCTCCAGGATCCAGCCGGCTCCGGCTCACCTGCCCAGCAGCGTCCTGACCCCGCGACTGCTCTTCGACATGGGCTTCCCCACGCCCAGTGCCGGGGGAGGCTGGTTGGGGCGGCGGTACGATCCATTCCCGGTTGCCCGCAATCGCATGATGTCCAAGGCCCCCGTCTGGGACGGCAAGCTGCCGGGGCCCCGCTCGCTGGCTCTTCCCAAGGACGTCTCGCACTCGCGGCTCGCCTCGCGCCGCAGCCTGCTGGGCTCGGTCGACAGCGCCTTCACCGCCGCCCGCGACGACGCGGCCGCCCGCACACTGCAGGCCCACCAGGACAAGGCCCTCGACCTGATTCTCTCGCCGGAATGCCAGTCCGCCTTCGATCTCTCCAAGGAACCCGCCGCGATCCACGACCGTTACGGGCGATTCGAGATGGGGCAGGTGATGCTGCTGGCCCGCCGCCTGGTCGAGTCGGGCGTCCGCTTCGTCACCGCCAACGCGGTCTCCAATCCCAAGAACACCCGCCTGTCCTCCTTCCAGATCTGGGACACCCACTTCGACCACTTCCGGCTCTACAACGACACGCTGCTGCCGGAATTCGACCAGTCGCTCTCGGCGTTGATCGAGGACCTCGACACGCGGGGCCTGCTGGCCGAGACACTGGTGATCGTGATGGGCGAGATGGGCCGCACGCCGAAGATCAACAAGAGCAAGGACGGTGGCCGGGACCACTGGGGTCGCGCCTACTCGGTGCTGTGGGCCGGCTGCGGAGTGAAACCCGGGCGGGTGATCGGAGCCACCGACAAGAACGCCGGCGAGGTGATCGACGCCAAGTCCTCGCCCGATGACATCGCCGCCACGCTCTACGAGGCGCTCGGGATCTCCCACGAGACCGTGCTCGACGACATCGCCGGCCGGCCCCGCCGCATTGCCGAGGGCAGCCCGATCGCGGGATTGCTGGGCTAGACTAGACCGCCGGCCACTGGTGGTTGGCCGGGTCGAGCAAACGGCTGGGAGCAAAGTACTCCTCGGGGTAATCGTCGGGCTCGTCGTCGAGACCGAGGATGCGGTTGACGATGCAGCGGGCGCCGTTGAACGACACGCTGCTGCCCGATCCGCACATCCCGGCAACGATCCAGCGGCCCTTGCCGTCGATCGAGCCCACGATCGGATACTCGTCCGGAGTGTATCCCACCGTCCCGCTCCACTCGTTGTCCAGGTCCAGTTCGTACGGCCCGAAGTGCTTTCGCATCTCCGCGGCCACGAAACGGGTCAGGAACCGCGACGGCTTGTTCCGACCGGCCTGGCCGTCGGGAACCCGCGACCCCCCCGACCCCCACAACACCTCGCTTCCGTAACGCCCGGCGAAGTACCACGAACCGCTGATGCCGATGTGCGGCTTCATCGTCACCGGCCCCCCCTCGCCGGAGGCCGCCTGCTCCTGTATCGGCAGGATCGCGTCGTGAAACGCCGCCTCGAGCATCGGAGTGTACGACTCGGTGGCGTAGAACACGTGGCGACATGCCACGATTCCCCTCGAGGTTTCGACCACGTATCCGTCCTTGTTGGCCACCACCCGCTCGACCCGCGTCCGCGTGTACAGATCGACCTGTTCGGCCGCCAACGCCTCCCGCAACAGGCTCCAGACCCACTTGGCCGGGTGCCAGCTGGCGGCCTGTTTCGAGAATCCGGCCGGGAGGTTCACCCGCATCCCGGACAGCTTCCTTGCCTCCGAGGGCTCGATCATCGTCCAGTCATCACAGCCGGACTTTTCGGCCAGCCGCGCCGAAATTCGCAGCGATTTCTGTTCCTCCTCGGTCCGGGCCTGCACCCACCCGGCGCGGTTGTAGTCGCAGCGGAATCCGTGGATCTTGATCGCCTGCTCGATCAGGTCCGCGTTCTGGTAGGCCGCCTGGCAGTAGACCTTGGCAAACCGGTTGGCCAGCTTCTTGCGGCCGTCGGTGTCCAGGTCGGGGCGGACCTCGGACAGGTACTTGCCGACCGTGTCACGGACCATCTTGAAGTAGCGGCCCATCACCACCAGTCCCTCGTTCCGCCCCGAGGCTCCACTGGCCGGGTCGTCCATCTCGAGAACCACCAGGCGGCGATCGGCCGGGGCCCGTCTCGCCCAGTGATAGCCTGCCGCCGCACCGGTGAACCCGGCCCCGATCACGACCACGTCGGCCTGGTCGGGAAGCTTGGCGGCCTCATCTGTCTGCCAGGGATACTCCTCCCACGGGTTCTCGTCCTCCAGCCACATCGGCGTCCGCGACACCCGACCGCGGATGGCCAGGCAATTCAGGCCCAGGGGCATGTTGATCCAGGCCTGGTACAGCGCCCAGCCGGCGAACTTCAGCCAACGCAGGGGCAGCGGATCGTCTTTCCAGTTGAGCTGGACGAAGTGCCCGGCCGCCTGGAAGTCCTGCTTCCGCAGGCCGATCAACAACTCGATGACGAACGCAACCCGGTTCAGCAGGCTGACATTTTGTTCCGAGAGGTACCGATCGACCTCGCGTCTGTCGCGATCCACGCTCACGCCTTCCCCCTTCCCGGATTCGCCCCGTCTCGACCGCTATTCCCGTCCCGTGTGACACCTCATGCACGCCGCCGTCAGCACCCGTGGATTGATCCGGTGATCGTCCTCGCGGTACGGAGACAACTCGCCATGACACTGGCGGCAGTCGAGTTTCTGCTCGAGCACCTTGGCATGCACCTTTTCGAAATGCCAGTATCCCGGGCGGGGGTCGACGATGTCACCGGCCACATCGTGACAGTCGGCACATCTCTGCACGTCGACCGACTCGATCGGTCGCTTCCAACTGGCCGTCTTGAGAATCGACCTGGCGGCCACGCGGCCGGTGACCACGCACGGCCCCAGAAACGTCCCCTCGAGTGCCGCCTTGCCGTTGATCAACGCCAAACCGGTCAACTCGCCCACGGCGTACAGTCCCGGGATCGGCTGTTTCTTCTTGTCGACCACCCGGCAGTCCAGGTCGATCGCCACACCCCCCATGCTCTTGCGGGTCAGCGGAAACGTCTGGATCGCGTAGAAGGGCGGCGTCTCGATTTTCACCGACGCCTCGTTGTTGAACTTGGTCCTGCCCGGTCCGAACCGGCCGAAGTCGTCGTCGACACCCTTCTCGATCAGCGAGTTGTACCGCCGGACCGTCTCCGCCAGGCCCTTCGCCGGCAGCCCCGACTTCTCGGCCAGTTCCTCGAGCGTGTCGGCCGACTGCACCAGCTTCGGGTTCTGGAAGATCAGCCGTTCGACCTTCTCGGCATCGGCCCAGTCCGATCCCGAGACGCTGAACTCCTTCTTGGTCTTCTCGTCGAAGATGGCCCAGCAGGTGACCTGTTCCTGTCGCAGCAGTGCCGGCATCACGTCCTTGGCCCACCCATGGTCGTTGGCGAACCGCTTCCCCTGCCAGTTGACCAGGATCCCCCACATGTTGGCCGCGTTGAGCCCCTTGTTGCTGCCGGGGTTCTGGGGATCGGGCAGTCCCGAGTAGTAGTTCCACTGGTAGTCCATCTTGACCAGTGCCCCGCCGATCTTGCGGACCATGTCGTGCCCCAGTCCGATCGAGTGCCGTCCCGATCCGGCCAGGATCTTGTCGGGAAAATCGAACTCGGCCGGCCAGAACTCTCGGACCAGGTCCAGGTTGCTCTGAAATCCTCCGGTTGCCAGCACCACCGCGTCGGCCTCGAGAGTCCCCTTGGTCTCATCCCTCATGTCGGTCGTCCGCACGCCGACCACACGCTGGTTGTTGACCACCAGCGAATCGGCCCGGGTGTTCCAGGCGAACCGGACGTTGGACCGTTCCAGGCACGCGCGGTAGACCGGTGTCACCAGCCCGATGCCGCGTCCGGCCGGCTGGTGAAACCGGTCGACGGTGTTGCCCGGAGCCGAGTCGATTCCCGAGAACTGCACGCCAAGATCGATCAACCAGTCGTAGATCTGTTCCCGCGAGTGATCGACGTAATACCGCACCCACTCGGGGTTGGCCCCCTCACCCCATTCGATGAAGTCCTTGTAGGCCAGTTCGGGCGAGTCCTTCTGCCCGGCGGCCTCCTGCACCGGAGTGTCGACGATCGACACCCCGCCCTGCGACATCACCGCGTGGCCGCCGTAGACGCTCGACATGTCGACGACCACCACCTGGGCGCCGCCGTCGGCCAGTTCCAGGGCGGCGCTCAACCCCGAGAGACCGGCGCCGACCACGACGACCCGAGGTGCCGGACCTTTCCGGGACGCCGCGGTCGCGCCGCCGCCGACCCGACCGGTGCCGTTGACACCTACGACCAGTCCAATCCCCAGTGCCACCATCACGACGGCGGCCAGGACGACGGTAGCGGAACCCGACCGTGACGTCATGGCGAGGCATTCCCCTTCAGTCGCTTCAGCCGGATCTTGCGGAACTCGATCTCCATCGGCGGGCCACCGTGCAACTGCAGGCCGATGATCCCCTTGGGAATCCGCTTGGCCTTCTCGTTGTCGACCACCTCCGAAGCCACCCGGCCGTTGATCTTGAAGTACATCCGGTAGCCCTTGACGACCACGTGGACGTCGTTCCAGTCCTGTCGCTTGACGTGGCTCGCCTCGAGTCCCTTCTTCAGTTTCGTCACCGTCTTCTTCCCGTCGGCGGCGATCACCACGCGGTGACCCCGTTGGACCAGGTACGAACCGCGGGGATAACCATGGAAGTCCCACGACCCGAGCACCTGCGGCCCGATGCCGACGTGGCCGAAGTCGGCATGGTAACCGCTGACCTTGTGCGTCTTCGAGATCCCCAGCAGGCCGCGGATGTGGATCCCCGAGTTGCCCTTGGTGCGGAATCGGTAGCTGAGTTTCAGCTCATAATCACCCAGGTTCTTGTCGTGAAAGAGCAGATCCGACCCCTTGCCGTCGGTCTTGCCGACCAGCAGACCGTCGCGGACCGACCAGTGGCCCCGCTTCTCCTTGGGGATCACGTTCCAGCCCGTCAACGTCTTCCCATCGAAGATCGCTTCGAACTTGTCAGCCGCCAGGGCGGCTCCCGGAGCCGGCAGGCTCACCAACATCCACAGCACCAGCGTTCTCATGTCGACTCCTTGGCCGCCTCCACGGGCGGTCATTTCTTCTTACCGAACCGGTACACCGACCGGGCCGTCTTCCCCAGGATCCACCGCTTGTCCTCGGAGGTGAAGAACGGCACCAGGTCCTTCATGATCAGGAGCTCGTAGAAGTTCGCGTAGATCATCCGCCGCGGACCGAAGGTGTCGTAGAGCTTGCGGAGGTACGGCCACATGTCTCGGAACGGAGGTTTCTGCTGCGACGGATTGTGCAGCGATGTGCGAACGTAGACGTTGGGGAACTTCTCGAGAGCCAGGATCTGGTCGATGCCCTCGCTGTCGGGCTTCGCGATATCGATCATCGCGAAGTGATCGATCACCAGTTTGACCCCGGGAAACCGTCGGGCCATGTCACCGACCTGGGCAAGCTGGTGCGGGGCCAGGAAGATGTTGAAGACGGCTCCCAACTGCTCGGCCTTCTTCCACAACGGGTAGCAGACCGGGTCGTTCATCCAGACCTTGTCGCGGTCGTAGATCGGGCTCAGGCGCAGCCCCACCAGGCTTTCGCGTTTGATCAACCGCTCGAGCCGTCCGGGGTTCTCGGGATCGCCGGGCCGGTGAAGCCCGTGGCCGACCAGCAGTCCGATGGCGGCGAACCGGTCGGGATGCGTCTTGACGCAATGGCTCGAGTACGAGTTGTCGGTGCCGTAGTAGCAGACGTGGCTGATGACGGTCTTGGCGACCCCGTGCACCTGCATCTCGGCCAGCAGGTGCTCCATCGAGTAGTTGCGACGGGGCTTGCTGTTGGGACAGTTGGAGAGCTTGGGGTTGATCGGGAAGTCCTTGTCGTTGATCAACCACGCGTGCTCGGCACCGTTGACAATGTCATCGGCGGTCCCGGTCGGCTCGGCCGCCGCGACCCGTCCCGCATCGAGTGTCGTCCAGGCCGCTGCCGCCAGGCCACCGCCGGCCATCCGGCCGAGGCATGTCCGTCGATCGATTACGCTCATGGCTTCAACGGCAGCAGTTCGACCTTGCGGAACTCGACCGGATGACTCTCCGACTGCAGCGAAATCGACCCGCCCTCGATCAACCGCGGCGTTCCGGCGGGCTTTCCGGCAATCAGCTTCTTGGCGTCCTTGTCGTTGGGATCGTACTGCGGCCTGGTGTATTCGATCACCGTCTTGCCACCGATCTTGTGCCGGATCACCTCGCTGCCGCGGACCTCGACCTCGACGGTCACCCACTGGTCTCCGCGGTAGGTCTTCGAGACCGAGTTGGTGCAGTGCCGCTTGTGGAGCTTGCCCTTGTAGACGACATGTGTGCCGGGCGTGCAGAGATTGGCGGTGGAACGATTGCCCTTGTCTCGACCGCCCAACAGCTGAACCTCGATCGATACCGGGAAGTTCTGGTCCTTGCCCATCGACTCGGGCGACTGGCCGTGCACCATGATCCCGCTGTTTCGGAACGCCCAACTGGGCCCGCCCGCGACCTGCTTGCCGGTGAAGCGGTACTCGCAACGGATGATGTAGTGCGAGAACGGCTTCTCGTAAAACAGGTGACCGAACTTCGTGCCGAACCCCTTGTAGGCGTCGTAACCGACCTTCAGCACGCCGTCCTCGACCCGGAAGGTCTTGCCGAAGTTGTCACCCAGGGCATGGCCCTTGATCTTCACCTTCCAGCCGGACAGGTCCTTGCCATTGAACAGCTGGATCCACTTCTTCTTGGCCGCATCCTCCTTTTCGGCGGCCGACAGCGTCAGCAACGGAACCAGGAACAGGGACCAGCACATCAGGCCGGACAGGCCACTTCGGAGCAGGCGTGTCATGGGAGAACTCTCAAGTGATGGAAAGCGGGGGTGAATCAACATTGTGCGATTTGTCGAGCCGACGGGAAAGTCGCCGGCCGATCAGGGAACGAACTTCAACAGGCTCTGCCCCTCGGCCGGCATCGACGCCAGGGCCCGTTTCAGCTTGACGTACGCCGCAGAAGCGGCACCGGTGGACGGATCGGCCAGCGAATTCTGCTCGGTAACGTCAGCGGCCACGTCGATGAAACGGCCGTCACCGTAGAGCTTGAACCGCTGGTCACGGACGAATCGCTGCGGCTTGGTCTTTTCGGGGCGAGGACAGTAGTAGATGTGGATCCAGTCACGGGGCCGATAGCCCTGCTCACCGGCCAACAGTCCGGCGAAGCTGCGTCCGTCGAGTCCTGCGGGCACCGGCAGTCCGGCCACGTCGAGTGCCGTGGGCAGGAAATCCGAAAAGTCGACCAGGGTGTCGGTGACCTGGCCGGGAGCGACCGTCCCCGGCCACCGCACCACCAGCGGCACCCGCGTGCCCGCATCGGTCATCCGCCCTTTCCCACCGCGGATCTCGCGTCCGTTCAACCGCGACCGGATCGTGCGGTGCGTGCCGTTGTCACCGGTGAACAGGATCAGGGTCCGCTCCGAGAGTCCCAGTTCGTCGACCTTCGACACCACCCGGCCAACCTGCTCGTCCATGTAAGCCACCATGTCCTCGAAGTTCCGCTGCCGGTTCTTGCTCTTGCGAGACGCGCTCCGAGGTGTGGGCAGGAACGGACTGTGGACCTGGATCAACGGCATGTAGGCGAAGAACGACCGATCCCTGTTCGCCTCGATGAAGTCAGTCACTGACTTCGTGACGATGTCGGGCCCGTAGTCATCTGGTCCAAACGTCCGGTTGGTGCCATTGATGTACAGCAGCGGTTTCCAGAAGCGGGATCCGAGCCGATCGACCTGCCACAGGCAGATCTCGTCGAACCCGGTTTTCTCCGGCCACGTCCCCTTGCCACGAAAACGGGGCTTGTAGTGCTGTGCCCCCAGCAGTTGCCACTTGCCGGCCACCGCGGTCCGGTAGCCGCCCTCCTTCATGTACTGACCGATCGTCTTCTGGTCACGGTTGAGAACCGAGAAGGCCGCGTAGTTGCGGACGTTCGAGAGGCCGGTCATCAACTTGACCCGGCTGGGGGTGCACAGCGGCTGCGAGTAGCAGTGTCGAAATCTCAGGCCCTGCCTGGCAAGTCGGTCGATGTGCGGCGTCTTGTACTGCCGGCTGCCGTAGCACCCGAAGCACCCGAAGCACTCGTAGCCGACATCGTCGGCCACGATCAGGATCACGTTGGGTCGTCGTGACTTGCCGGTCGAGGAGTTCGCCGTGCCGACCAGTTCCAGGTAACCGGTCGCGTAGCGTCTGCCCAGTTCGCGGTAGGAAGCCGCGTCGAAGTGAACCTTGTCGCCCTTGTGCTTCAGCCCCTTGGCCGAGACGAATGCGGAGTGCTTGACGGCCGCGGGCAGTCGACGGTGAGCCACGTCGACCTTCTGCTTCGCGGTGTTCCAGGGCCGTTCGGGCCAACGCCCCATCTGGCCGGCCAGGAACGGCACCACCGGCGCCTGCAACTCGCGACGAAACCGCGAGATCAACTCGTGCAGTTTCTTCTCGTAGACCGCCGCCTTCTCGGGCTGGGCATCCGATTCCCCCTGGTGCCAGAGAATCCCCTTGAGCGTGCCCTGTTTCAGTGCGGCGTGGGCCCGCTTCAGGCAGTCGTCCCACGGATGGGTCTTGGTGCTGGGATGAAAACCGCCGGGCTCCCAGGCGGCGATCGGCGAACCACCCACCGCGCACGGGACCAGCCCGATCGTCACACCCGGCTGCGTCCGCGCAACCACCGCGGCGAACGATCGTCCGACGCCCACTCCGACCACACTCGGCTTGTCGAAATGCAACGGGTCGACCGCCGGCACCCACTTCCCATCCTTCGAAAAACTCATCACGCGGGGAATCGGCCGCTTGTCCGCCTCGGCCACCTTCCCGCGACCGGCCATGTTCGACTGGCCAACCAGCAGGTAGAGATGGAAGTCCTTCTTGGCCGGCAGCCCGGTCTCGGCAGCCGACGACGACGACACCAGGACCAGGCAACCGAGCAGCCAGGATCTCAGGCAGTTCATTGCAGTCACTCCCTCCGGCGGAATGGGAACTTCAACCGACCTTGGCTAAGTTACCCTCTGCTGGTTTGGGATCCCATCAACTCGTCGCTCTCAATTCCTGGAGACTCACGCTGTGCTTCCTTCTTCCGCCAGGGTCGTCGTCGTCGGAGGCGGTGTGCTGGGAACCAGCGCCGCATTTCAGCTGGCCGAGGCCGGGGTCGAGGACATCGTGCTGATCGATCGCGGACCGGTTGCTTCCGGCACCACGCCGATGGCCGCCGGCCAGACCGGGTACCTCAACAGCGACCGTTTCGCCACCGACTTCGGACTCTACAACGTCGAGTTCTTCGAGAACTTCGAGCAGAAGACCGGCCACGCGATCGACTTCCACCAGTGTGGCAGCCTCAGGATCACCCTCACCGAGGCCTTCCACCAGGATCTCGAACGTCGACTCGAAGTCGCCGCCGAGATCGGTGATGACGCCCGGATCATCTCCTCGGACGAAGCCAAACAGATGGTCCCACTGCTGGCGCCTTCGCCGGACTGCCGGATCATGCTGATGCCGCGAGACGGGTGGGTCGAACCCAAGTCGGTGGCGGTGGCCTACGCCGCGGCGGCGGTCGATCGGGGAGTCCGCATCCACACCGGAGTGCCGGTGACCGGCCTGGTCCATGACGGCGAACGCGTCAGCGGCGTCACCACCCCCGAGGGGGTCCTGCGGGCCGACTGGGTTGTGCTGGCCGCCGGAGCCTGGTCAAGACAACTCTGCCAGCCGCTGGGCGTCAATCTTCGCAGCGTCCCGGTCCGACACCAGGCCTACGTCACGGCCCGGCTGGCCGACGCACGACCCGACCAGCCGATCGTCCGCATCACCGAGCCCCAGTTCTACGTCCGACCCGAAGCCGGGGGGCTGCTGGTGGGCGGATACGGCTACCGACCACTGAGCTTCGACATGGACGAGTTCGAGGATGGGTTCGAGATCGCCGCGCTCGAGGCCGACCAGGTCTACTACGCCCAACTGCAGGCCGCCGCCGAACCGTTCTTCCCCGTGCTGGAGAACGCGGTCCGAGTCCAGGACCGCCGTGGACTGCCGACGATCTCGCCGGACGGCCGGATGGTCATTTCCGAGCCCGACGGAGCCGCGGGGATGATCGTGCTGACCGCCTGTGGAGTCGGAGGAGTCGATCGGTCGCCCGGAGCCGGTCGCATCGTGGCCGACATCGTGGCCGGCCGTGATCAGTGGATCGCTCCCGAGATCCTCGGAGCCAACCGCTTCGGCAGCGAATTCGTCGACGACGTCGCCCTGCGGGCACGGTGCGAGGAGGTCTACGCGCACCACTATCACGACGTGTATTGAGACTCGAGCCTACCGCTCGTAGTGCTTCAACCACTCTTCCTGGAGCCCCAGGAACTTTCGCAGCGACTTGATCTGCTCGGCATCGGTCACCTCCGAACGGGACAACTGCTTGCCCTCGGCCGAGAAGATCACGTAGGCCGGCTTGCGGTCACCCTTGCCGGTCTCGAACACGAACCGGGTCCCCCGGTAGTATTCCTTGGCGAATTCGGCGGACTCGAGGAACTCCTTGATGTTCTTCGTATCCTGCTTCGAGTACTTCTTCTTGTGGTCCTTGCGGACTCGCTTGGACTGCTTGAGGACCGACTTGATGATCCGCTTCTTCGAAACCGACTTCACCAGTAAGACGGTGTCGGTCTTCTTCTCGCGGTCAGCGATCGCCTGGAAGAACTCGTCCTCCTCGAGTCCCGCCTTGAGGCCGTCGAACCCGCTCTCGATCAGGAACTTCGTCCGATGGGTCGTCGACCCCAGCTTGGTGTAGGACACGCCCTGGGCCGGGCCGACCAACTTCATTTCGGCCGCCATGGCCGTCGGTGTGGTTCCACCGGTCACCACGAAGGCCAGCAGCCCCCCGAAAATCAGCCTGGCGACTCCGGGCAACCTGGAGCGGAAGTTGTCAGCCATCATCTGTCGGTCTCGTCGTGTCAGAGAAAAACAAGCGTCACACGGCCACACTATAGGAGATCCGTCGCCGAGATGCACCGTTCGTCGGCGTGTCGACGGAATGACGCCGAGCTAGAATACGGGGACCGGCCAGGATCGGCCGATTCCCCTGCCAGGAGCGACCATGTCGAAGCAAACTTGTGCATTTCTGCTGTTCGTGCTGCTGGCCGGTGCCCCCTGCCCGGTGGCCGCGGCGGAGGCACGGCCCAACATCGTCTTCATCTACACCGATGACCAGGCACCTCGTGCCGTCGCCGCCGCCGGTGACAAGCGGTTCATCACGCCGCACATCGACCGGATCTTTCACCAGGGAGCCCACCTGACCAACGCGTTTGTGACCACTCCGGTCTGCAGCCCCAGCCGGCTTGGCCTGATCGCCAGCCGCTACGGCAGCGAACTGGGCGTGACTGACTGGATCAGTCCCCGGGCCGAGAAGACCCTGGGCCTGGCCGAGGGCACCACGACCTGGCCACGACTCCTGGCCGAGGCCGGCTACACGACGGCGCTGTGTGGCAAGTGGCACCTGGGCACCCAGGACCGATACCACCCCACCCGGTTCGGCTACCACGAGTTCATGGGGATCCGCACCGGCGGGTGTCCCCCCAAGGGAGCCCGGCTGGAGATGCTCGATGGGACCGTCCGCAAAGTCGATGGCTACACCTGCGACGTATTCACCGACCACGCCCTGGACTTCATCCGTCGACAGCACTCACGGGACCACGTCTTCGCCGTTTCGCTGCACTTTCGAGCACCGCACGCCGCGTGGTTGCCCGTACGTCCGGAAGACTGGGCCCCGTTCAAGGACCTGGACCCCGAGATCCCCAGCACCGAATACGACGACATCGACATTCCTCGGGTCAAGAAGTGGACCCGCGAGTACCTGGCGGCGGTGGCAAGCATCGACCGCAACGTCGGTCGCGTCCTGGTACTGCTGGATCAACTGAAGCTGGCCGAGACGACCATCGTCATCTTCACCAGCGACCACGGCTACAACCTCGGTGACCACGGCGTGTGGTACAAGGGCAACGCACAGTGGGTCCGCAAGCCGCTGCCACCACGCAAGTGGAAGCACATTGGACCGCGGCAGCGGCCCAACATGTGGGACACCAGCCTGAAGGTGCCCTGTGCGATCCGCTGGCCGGGAGTCATCAAGCCCGGGACAAAGATCCCCCAGACCATCTCGAACCTCGACTGGTTCCCCACCCTGCTGGCGATGGCGGGGGTCGAACTGCCGAAGTCGGTCACGCTCCGCGGTCGAGATTTCACACCGCTGCTGAGAGGCCAGGAGGTGGCCTGGAACAACGACCTCTACGCCGAGTACAGCATGCACCACGGTGCGACGACTCACATGAGGGTCTGGCGGACTCCGCGATGGAAGTACATGAGAGACTTCGCCAACCTCGGCCGAGAAGAACTCTATGACCTGGCCAATGACCCCGGTGAGACCAGGAACCTGGCATCGAGCACACGGCCCGAGCACGTGCAGATCAAGACGCAGCTCGGTCAGAAGATCCTCGGACGAATGACCGCACTCAAGGATCCGGCCCTGCCCGGCGGGTAGGCAAGCACCACGACGAATTCGACTCAGCGCGACTTCCGTCGACCCTTCAGCCAGCCGGTCCGCTCGATCCGCTTCAACTCGGCCTCGATGTCCGTCCCCGCGTAGAACGACAGCCAGCCCCGTAACCGCTGCGTCTGGCCCGGCGGGCAATCGGGGAACTTCGGATCCGAGTGCATGCAGGGGCAGTCTCGGTTGGCCCAGGGCCTCTGGCATTTCTCCCAGGCAGTGATGATCCAACGGTTCCCCGCGGCGTTGCGGCAGGCGACGTAGGGCGAGGTGAGACGCTTGTTTTCGGTCTCTCGCTGGTTGAACCCGGCAGCCGCCTTGAGCATCACGCAGTTCTGGACCCGGAGGCCGGTGAGTGTCTGCTGCGATCCGTTCCGGATCCACAGTTCCATCAGCACGGCGGCGTCCGTCGGCACGACCTTCGCACCGAATGACACCTCGTTGGGCAGGGTGCGCTCGACCTGCAACACGCCATTTCGGAGCCGTTTCCACTCGAGCGGTTCCAGCACCACCTGCTTTCGATCCCAGGTGGTTCGGACGTGGGTGTGAGCCAGGTACAGCAGTTCCCGTTTCCCGCCCGGGTTCCACCAGATCGCCTCGGGGACATCGACGACCACGTACCCGGCGTCGTCCCAGGGCAGGAAGACACTCACCTTGGTCTCTCGCTGGGGCCTCATCGCTCCGTCGCGGAACCCGATCCTCGGGTGGCGGCCACCGGGGTAAGGAAGCACGCGGAGCCGGCCATCTGTTGATGGAGGCCTGGCGCCGGGATCGATTTGAAATCGCTTGAGTGACTCGCGGACCTCCGCGGCCGACCACCCCGTGGCGGCACACACTTCCGGAACCGCGAACCGGTGATGCACCACCATGTTCGAAAGCCAGTTCCTCTGCGACTTGTCCCCCACGGGGCTGCGGAAGTTGTCCCGCGGCCGCTTTGCGGCCAGCATCCGCTTGCGGTCTTCGATCACCTCCTCAGCACGCCGCGGCTCGAGCTTCGGGTCGACATAGCGGGCCGCGTCCCGCAACGAGACCACCTGGTAGCGCTCCAGTTTCAGAAACTTCATGAAGGCCTCGAACTGCCGACGGGGCGTGTCGACCCAGGGGTGAGCCCGGTCCGGGACCCCGTGAAACTGCAACACGGCGATCCGTCCGTGTCGTGCCTGCTGCACCGCTCGACGAAAATCGGCCAGCTCCCAGCTCGGACGACCGTCACCGGCCGAGGGGATCATCAGCGGGTGGTCCAGGCCCGGCTCCCAGGCCACTCCACGGCCACCCTTGTAGACAAACTCCGGCAACCCGCCGCGGCGGGCGAACAGGATGCCCCGCTTGCGGAGAATCGAAAAAGCCTCGGGCATGGTCGCGTTGCCCGGGTAGGCAAACGAGACCGGCCGCGGGATCCCGTGTTCGCAGCAACGCCGCTCGATCACCTGCAGTTGCTCATCCAACTTCCCGATCGTCTTGGCCGTCACCGGCTTGTGATCCCCGGTGTGATTGCCAATCTCGAAACCGTCCCTGGACAACTGCGCGATGTTCTCCCAGGTCATGTAGTTCTCTTTGTCCTCCTTGAAGTCGAACCCCTCGGTGATGAAAAAGGTCGCGCCGAACTTGTAGTCGAGCAGGATCGGCCGCACGACGGTGAAGTGCGACTTGACCGAATCGTCAAACGTCAGCACGACCAGCTTCTCGGGAACCGGCTCGACGGCCGACGTCGTCCCGGCCCCCGCCAGGCACACCACCCCCAGGATCACAACTTGCAGCCTGCCCGCCAGTCCCATCATCCGCGTTTCTCCCTGGGGCATCGCGACCCGCAACTCAATACCCGCCGTCTCCCGGTTCGTCTCTTTCCGTCCCGCCGGACCGACCGGCTCCAACAAGGCGGATCAGCCATCGCGGTGTTTTTCGAATCGGAAGGCCGAGACCAGGAACCAGCCGACGACGATGGCCGCCAGCAGGCAGATCCCGTAGACCACCCCCGGTTGGTCGGCAAAGGTATAAATGGCCTCCGTCGATCGCGAATCGAAATCGGCCCAGGTCGAAACGGGACTGGAGTTCATGGCCACTGGCTCCGGATCTGCTGCTTGTTGTTCGTCTTCTGCAATCTCAGGTCTTCTCGCCGATCACCCCGGCCGGCACGACACCCTCGATCCCCAGTTCGGCGATGTCGAGCCCGGCCAGTTCGACCTCGCGCGAGACCCGCAACAACCCCAATCGATTCAGCACCAGGCTGATCAGGTACCCCGGCACGAAGCCGACCCCGATCATCACGGCGATGCCGACCAGTTGCCCTTTCAGTGAACTGAGGATCTCGTGCTGGGGATATCCGCTGGCGAAGAGCCCCATCGCCAGCATCGACCAGACGCCCGCCCCGCCGTGGACGGCAATCGCTCCCACGGCGTCGTCGATCCCACGTCGCTCGAGCTGGTTGCCCACGAACACGGCCACCCCGCCGCCGGCGAAACCGACCAGGTAGCCCAGCGCGGGATGGTAGACGTCCACACCCGAGGCGATCGAGATCATGCCGGCCAGGCCGCCGCTGATCGTCCAGTAGGGATCGCCCTTGGATGTGATGAACGCCCCCATCGCACCACCGGCGAAGCCCATTGTCACCGTGAACGCCAGCGATCCCAGCGTCATCGGCGTCCCGTAGATGCTCCGCCAGGGTTCGGGGTCGGCTCCCGGTTCGGCGACCTGGAACACGGCACACGCGGCGTAGAAGGCGTAGAACCCGGTGAAGATCAGCATCAGCCCCAGCATGGTCATCGGCAGGTTGTGCGGGGGGATCACCTGCGGCCGTCCCTGGTCGTCGTACTTGCCGATCCGGGGCCCGAGGTTCAACAGCACGCCCAGCGTGAAGGCGGCCGCCACGGTGTGCACGCAACCGCCGGCTCCCCAGTCGTGAAAACCGAATTCCGTGTACAGCCAGGCACCGTCGCTCCATCCCCACGCCGCCGCCAGGATCCAGACCACCGATCCCAGGATCATCGCCAGCAACAGGTAGGCCCCCAGCCGGATCCTCTCGATCACCGCTCCCGACATGATCGACCCGGTGGTGAAACTGAACAGCAGGAAGGCGAACCAGAAGACACCGGTGATGTTGTCGCCGAGATTCGGCCCCATCGTGTCGCTCCAGGGCAAAGCGGCCGCTGCGGCCGTCCCGGTATCCGGCACCACGCCGCCCTGGAAGGCGTAGTAAATCCACCAGCCGAACAGGAAGAAAGTTGGCGTGATCACCGCGCAGGTGAGCAGGTTCTTCATCATCGTCATCAACACGTTCTTCTGACGGGCCACGCCGGCCTCGTAGATCATGAACCCGGCGTGGATCAGCCACATCAACACGCCGGTCCAGAAATAGAACGTCTCGATCGTCTTTTCGGCAAAGAGCCGTGCGTCACCTTCCACGTCACCACTCCACGTCAATCTGGACCCGAAGCCCGGATGGCCCCGCAACGAGCCTACCATCGAGACGGGCTCCCTCACCAGCACCGCGGGACTTGCCATCTTGTTCGCCGGCGGGATGTCCGATACCATCAATAACGGCTGATCGATTGCACCCCCGGGAACCCGATCCGGATGATCCCCGTCCCCACTCACCCCAGGCTCTCGCGACGCACCGCCCTGCAGGCCGGTTCGGTCGGGCTGCTCGGGCTGGGAATGAACCACGTCGCCGAGTTGCGGAGCGAAGCCGCCGGCACAACGGTCGGAGAGACGGTTCGCAAGGGGCGAGCCAAGTCGGTCATCTTCGTATTTCTTTCCGGCGGGTTGACCCAGCACGAGAGCTTCGACCCCAAGCCGAAGGCTCCACAGGGGATCCGCGGCGATTTCAACCCGATCTCGACCTCGACGCCGGGGTTCCAGATCTGCGAACACCTGCCGATGCTCGCCGCACGGAGCCACAAGTGGGCCGCGCTCCGCTCGCTGACCTCACCCTACAACGGCCACTCCTCGGGCCACATGGCGTTCCTCTCGGGCCGCACTCCGTTGCCGCCGACGTTCAACGGCAGCAAGCCGATGCCCGAGGACTGGCCGTCGATCGCATCGATCGTCGGAGCCGTCACCGCACCGCGGAACAACAACCTGCCGCCAGCTGCGGTGCTGCCCGAACGGCTGATCCACCGCTCGACCCGTGTGATCCCCGGCCAGTTCGCCGGCCGGATGGGTCGTCGCCACGACCCGTGGTTCATCGAGGCCTCGCCGTTCAACGCCAAATCCTACGGTGCGTACCCCGGCTACGAATTCCATTTCACCCGCGGCCGCGAGCGGAACAAGAACCTGCTGTTCCAGGCCCCGAACCTGAGCCTGCCCGAAGGCATCACCCAGGGACGCTTGGGCAACCGCCGCCAGTTGCTGGATGTGCTCGAGTCGCAACGCCGCGACCTCGACGCGTTCGCCGCAACCGAGAACTTCAACCGGTCGCGTCAGGGAGCGATCAACCTGCTGACCGACAAGTCGGTCCAGGAGGCCTTCGACGTCACGCGTGCTCCCGAGAAGGTGCAGCAGCGGTACGGCAAGAACGCCTTCGGCTGGTCGTTGCTGATGGCTCGCCGACTGGTCGAGGCCGGAGTCAACCTGGTGCAGGTCAACCTGGGCAACAACGAGACCTGGGACACTCACGACAACGCGTTCCCGTTGCTCAAGGACTGCCTGCTGCCCCCGACCGACCAGGGTCTCTCGGCACTGATCGACGATCTCGAAGAGAGCGGGATGCTGGATGAGACACTGATCGTGATGCTCGGCGAAATGGGCCGCACGCCCAAGATCAACACCAAGCTGCCCGGCCGTGATCACTGGGGCGCGGTGCAGAGTGCCTTCTTCGCCGGCGGCGGCATCCAGGGCGGGAGGGCCGTCGGCACCTCCGACGACCTGGCCGCCTACCCGGCCTCCAACGCCCAGCGACCCGAAAACGTCGCCGCCACGATCTACCATTCGCTCGGATTGCCCGACACCACGGCGTGGGTCGACGAGTTGAACCGGCCGCACCACATCTACTACGGCGAGCCGATCTACGACCTGCTGTAGACGGATCGGATGATCGGCCGCAGCACCAGTCCGCCGGCCAGCACGCCCAGGCCCGTCAGCCACACCTCGCGGTCGACCCAGAAGGCCAGGAACCCGCAGGCGACCAGGCCCACAGCAGAGATCCAGGCCGGATAGAGTCGTTCGTCCTTCGAGAGTCTCAGGGCCGCGAGGTTGGTCAGCGAGTAGTAGACCAGCACGGTGAACGCACTGAATGACCAGGTCGTCTGCACGTCGCCCAGGATGGTCATCGCCGCGATCAACACGCCCACGGCCACCACCGCCAACGTCGGCGACTCGCCGCGGGCATCCAGTTTCGCCAGTTGTGACGGCAGGTCACCGCGGCGGCCCATCGCCAGGGCCACCCGCGAGAGGCCGAGCACCAGGTTCAACAGCACCCCCAGCATCGCCAGCACCGCTCCCACCGCGACCAGCCACGCCAAGCCGGTTCCCCCGAATCGCTCGGCCGCCTGTTCCAGCGGTGCGGGGGTCCCCGAACCGGTGATCGCAAACGCCTCGACCCCCGCGGCACTCACACCGACGACCGCCACCGAGATGTAGAGCACCATCGAGATGACCAGCGTGGCGATCATCGCCCTGGGGATCTTCCGCCGCGGGTCCTCGATCTCCTCACCCATCGTCGCAATCCGACCGTAGCCGGTGAAGGCGACGAACATCAAAGCGCACGCCTGGGCAAACGCCGCAGCCGATGTCGTGCCCTCGGCCGGTCGCCAGAACGGAACCAGCGACTCGCCCGCTTCGGAGACGGCCGTTCCGATCCCGAAGGCGACAAACAGGGCCAGCGTGAAAACCGTCGATGCCACCAGCACGGCGTTGACCCGGTTGGACCGCTTCAGTCCAAACAGCACCAGCAACGTGATCCCCAGCACCACGCCCAGTGCCGGCCACCGATCCTCGACCGCCTCGGTACCGACTCCCAACCGCCTGGCGTAGGCGATCACGCCGAGCGCCGCGGTGGCCGCCGAAGCACTCTTGGCACAAAGGAACATCCAGCCGGCAACAAACCCCACCCAGGGCACCAGCCACCTGTGGCCGTACTCGTAGGTACCGCCGCTTTGCGGGTGGTTGGCGGCCAACTGGGCACTGCTGAGTCCGTTGCAGGTGGCCACCACGGCCGCCACGGCGATCGCGGCGATCACCGCAGGGCCGATCACCCCCGCGGCGAGCCCAATGCTGACGAACACACCCGTCCCGACGATCGAACCCAGCCCGAGCACGATCGCACCACCGACGCCCACCTGGCGTTTCAACTGCGGCGCGTCGCCCGCAACAGAGTCTTCCCCGTTCACCTCGCCCCCCCCGTCCGCGAACACGGAATCAGCCGTCGGTGACAGCCGCGTCTGGAATGCAGCGAACGTGCAGTCGTCCGAACAGCGATTCCAGTTCGGATGTCATCACCGCACATTCGTTACTGAAATCGGCCACCGGATGCAATCGCTCACGCAGGCACCCAATCGCCGTCTCGATCCGCCACGGGTCACCTTCTTCGACCGAATGGCACAGCGTATCGTAGAACCGGACCAGCGACCTGCCGATCGGCCCGCCACGGGGATCGCTATCCAGGTGGTGGTCGAGACACGTCAGGCGAATGCCGATGTCGGCGATCAGGAAGGCCGTCGCCAGCGATCTCGACGATCCGGGATTCGTCTCGCCCGCGTCCCCCGGCCCGCTGGTCAATTCGTCGCGACAACCTGTCGAGAGTCCATCGTCATCGAAAATCCATCCGTCTTCATCACTCTCCGGATCGAACGCTTCCCACTCCGGTTCCAACAGTCCTCTCCACGACCGTCGCTGTTCATCAACCCAGGTATCTGGTCTCGAGTCCATCCTGTGGCTCTCCGTGCCGAACCGACGTCCGTCCCGCCAGGGGATCTCGTTCGGCAATTGGGATTTCATCAAGCGGTCTGCGGACGGCCGACCGTGGCCCGACTCTCCTCTTTTCCCTCCCGAAACCGACGGCCACCGTGTCTGCGACCATTGAACCCGCCGCCGGGGGGCCGGTGTCAATGTGAGTCCCGGGAGTTCTTACCGAATCTCGGAGACTATTTCGCCTTCAACACGCCGTCGATCATCCGGTACGCCTCCTGCCGCATCGCGTCCGGGAAGCTGTGCTGACTGTCGGGGTGACGGACCACCATCCGGCCTTCACCACCGAGCAACCTGTAGATCGGCCGGGCGGCCTTCACACAGCGATCGACGCTCTTGTGGCGAAAGTTGCCGTCTCGCAACGGCGCGTTGACGAAGAACGGCCGCGGAGCCAGCGCGGCGACCAGTTCCTGGAAGTCGTAGGGGATTTCGGTCAGCCGTCCGCGGTAGTTCGACAGTCGTGGCATGTAACGGATCTGACACCAACCGGCCCCGAATTTCCAGACTCGCTCGGCACCGTCGTAATAGTCCTGGTACGAATCGAAGCCGCAACTGCTGGCGACCACGGTGATCCGCTTGTCGAAGACCGCCGTGTAAATGGCGTTGTGACCTCCCAGGGAATGACCGATGGCACCGAACCCGCGGGAGCTGTCGACGAATTCGAACGAAGCGAGCAGGTCGAGACCACGGGAGTTGTCCCAGATGGCCTTCATCGTGCCACTGACATAGTCCTGGCCGCCGAGGTTGGGCCAGTAGTTGGCCAGGTGGGGGTAGGCCGGCGACAGCGTGACATATCCTCGCTCGGCCAGTTCCTTGCCGTAGGCCCGCCCCTTGCGGCCCCCCAGCCCCATCACCACCTTGTGTCCCACCCGGTTGTCGGTCGGGTGCAGGCACAGCACCGCCGCCGCCTTTCGCTTGCCGGCCAGCACGTCCTTGGGAATGCACAGGTAGGCCGGGGTCTGCATGTCCTTGTCGACCGTGTAACCGATCAACCGTCGATGGTAGCTCCCCGCGTCGACATCCTCGATCACCTTCACCCCGATCGGACCACGTCGATCATCGCCGGGAAACCGCCCCATCACCGACTGCATCGCCGCCACGATCTCGGCCCGCCGCTTCGCCCAGTCGGCAGCGGTCTTCACCGTTTGCACCGCCCCGCCTGCCCCGTGGAACTGCAACAGGTTGTCCGGATCCAACCGCTTCCCGTCGGCCGCGACCACTGCGGATACGCACCCGATCCACATCACGCCGGACACCATCACCCGGTTCATTCGACCCGTCATCGCTTCTGCCTCACGGAGATTCAATCTGGTTCCTGATCAAGAGAAAACCAGCAACCGCCGCAGTTTGCAAACAACCGGCTGCCAACAACTCGTTGTGACCATCTTCGAACGTGGAATAGAATCAGGGTCGCGTCGGTTCGTCCCCATTTGCCGGTCCCGCTCGATGACACGTCACATCCGCTGCCTGTGCCTGGCCGCCTCGTTGCTGGCCACGTCGATGATCGGTTGTGGCGACCGGGCGACGACCGAAACCGCGGTCGACGTGCCCGGAAAACTCTACAAGAGCGAGTCGGGTCAGATCGAGGGCGTCACGCTGAAGGAGCAGTCGGTCTCGCGGAATGATCTGCAGGCGATCGTCCAGGGCGGTTCGAAGTTGAAGTCGTTGAGCCTGATTCGATGCCGCATTCCGGCCGGATCGCTCGAACTGCTGACCTCGCTCGAACATCTCGATTACCTCGATCTCCGTGGATCCTCGATCACCGACGCCGATCTCGAACCGGTCGGACGGCTCAAGACTCTCACCGCGCTGGACCTCTACGACACCCGTATCACCAACGCCGGGGTCGAACACCTCGAGGGACTCACCAACCTCAAGTCCCTGGGCCTCTACAAGACCGACATCTCCGGAGACGTGCTCAAGCACGTCCGCAAGATGAAGCAACTGGACCTGATCACCGTCACCGAGACCCGGATCGATGACGACGGCCTGCGTCACCTCGAAATCCTGCCGCAGATCCGTTACCTCGACGTCGCCCAGACCTCGATCACCGGCCGTGGCCTCGAGTACGTCACCGGCATGTCGGGCCTGATCGATCTCAACCTGACCTACTGCCGCAACTTCAACGACGACGGCCTGGCCCACGTCTCGGCCTTCCCCAAGCTCGAGGAACTGGTCCTGTTTCGCACGGCGATCACCGACAAGGGACTGGCCCACATCGCCGGTCTCCGCAACCTGACCTGGCTCGTGCTCCGCAGCACCCGTGCCGGAGACGCCGGCCTGGTCCACCTGGTGAACATGCAGAAGCTCGAGGTGCTGTTGGCCGAGCTGACCCGGATCACCGACGACGGGCTCGAGCACATCGGGAAGCTCAGGTCTCTGAAGAACCTCGGGCTCAATCACAACGCGATCACCGACGCCGCTCTGCCCCGGCTGGCCTCTCTCGAAAACCTCGAGGAACTCTGGCTCGAGAACACACGGATCACCGACGGTGGGCTTGCCGATCTCGAAAAACTCAAGACGCTCAAGCGGCTGGCGATCGATCGGACCGCCATCACCGACCAGGGCCTGGCGCGTCTCCGAAAGGCGTTGCCCGACTGCGAGATCACCCGAGATCGCGGGCTGTTGACCGAGGCTCACGTCAAAGCGGACGGCAAACTGTTCCCCGCCCTGGCGGCCATCCAGGCCAAGACCGAGCCACCAGGCGGACGACGTCTCTCGGGACTGGACTTCAGCAACCTCGCCATCACCGACCAGTGCCTCGCCCTGGTGGCAACCGACCAGAAGGCGTTCGCCGGCCTGAAGTCGCTGAACCTCTTCCGCACGTTCGTCACCGACAGAGGTCTCGCGACCGTCACCGGTTTCTCGAACCTCAGGCAGCTCGACCTGACCAACACGCAGGTCACCGAGCGTGGTGTCGCAAAGCTGGCCAGCCTGACCGAGCTTCGGGAGCTGTCGTTGTGGGACACGCCGGTCAACGACCTGGCCCTGCCGCCGCTGGCCTCGCTCCCACACCTGGAAACACTCAACCTGCAGATCACGCCGATCACCGACCGGGGAGCCCGCACCCTGGCCACGTTTCCCGCTCTCAAGCGGCTGAGCCTCGGGGCCACCCTGGTCAGCGACGAAGGCGTCAAGGCCCTGGCCTCTCTCGAGAACCTCGAACTGCTCGACCTCCGACGCACATCGGTCACCGACGACGGCCTCGAATTCCTCGCCCGGCTCAAGACGCTCAAGGTGCTGCGACTGGCCGACACGCGGACCACTGCAGTCGGTCGACTGAAGCTCGGAAATCAGCTGCCCGGCTGCCGGATCATGGACTCTCGGACGGCCTCGTCTCCTGGGATGCCTCCTCGTCGGGGGACAGCTCCGGCGCGGCGTTGATCACCGCCCAGAAAGTGCGGTCCTGCTCGGCTTCGGCCACCAACTTCAGGCCCGGGACCATGCTGAACAGCAGCGAGAAGACCACCGAGCTGACAAATCCGACGATGAAGACCCACATCGAGAACCAGTCCGAGAACGTCTCGGCGAAGGTGAACCACAGCGTCACCACCGCCCCGGCGAACGTCCCCAGCAGGACACCCGTCGCCGTCGCCCTGCGGACGAACAGCCCCAGCACGAACACTGCCAGCAACGGTGCCGCAAACGCCCCGACGGTCTTCTTGGCCACCGCGAACACGTCACCCAACTGGCCCACGTAACAGGCCAGCACGATCGCGATCGTGCCGATTACGACCACCATCGCCCGGGCCACCAGCATTTCCCCCGCCTCGGTCTTCGGCCGCCAGCCGGGCACCAGCCGGTCACGGAAGTCGACGATCAGTGCCGTGGTGATCGAGTGGATTCCCGAGTCGACGCTCGACATCGTCGCGGCCATCAACGCCGCCACCAGCAGACCCACCACGCCGGCGGGGAATTTCAGTCGGACAAACCGTGGCAACGCCTGGTCGTTGAGCCCGAGTTCCACCACGTCGGCGTGGAGTTCCCGGGGGTGAGTCTTGTAGTACTCGGCAATCGTCTCGTTGCTGCTGCCCGCCCCGGCCTCGGCCAGTCGGCGGCGGACCACTTCCACCTTGGTGTTCGCGGCATTCGAGAACTCGTCGATGGCGACGTCCGAGAGCATGTCGGGGTTGTGGTGAAAATAGCTGAACAGCCCCATCCCGATTACCAACAGCCCCGGCATCACGATCAACGAGGCCACCTGCGCGATGACGAAGCCGGTCTGAGACGTGCGGGTGTCACGGGCGGAAATGTATCGCTGGACGGCCACCTGGTCGGCACCATAGGCCGAGAGTCCCTCGAGAAAACTGCCGATCAGGATCGCGAAGGTGCCGAAACGGATGGTCGGGTCCAGCCGAAAATCGAACACCATCCGCTCGCGGCCGCTGAAGTAGGTGTCGACGATCTGCGATGCGCCCCCCTCGGTCCCGGAGACCAACAGCCCGGCAGCGAACAGGATGGTGCCCACAAAGACGAAGAACTGGATCACGTCGGTCCACATCACCGCCCGCAGGCCACCGAACATCGTGTAGATGATCGCCACCACGCCCAGGCCGACGATGACCAGGTACTGGTTCAGGCCCGAGATACCCGAGATGGCAACCGAGGCGGCAAACGTTGCCGCTGCCATCCAGGCGATCCGCAGCACCACGAACAGGCTGCTGGCCAGGCAGCGGACCGAGACGTGGAATCTCTGTTCGAGGTACTCGTAGGCGGTGACGCAGTTGAGCTTCGAGTAGACCGGGATGAAGACCCAGATCACCAGCGGTGTGGTCGACAGGAAGGCCACGCTGGCCAGCATGATCCTCAGGCTGTCGCCGTAGGCTATCGACGGATACATCACGAAGCTGTTGGCCGAAAACAGCGTGGCCATCACGCTCAGGCCGACCGTCATCCGGCCCATCGAACGGCCCGCAATCAGGAAGTCGTCCCGGCTCGACCGGCGGCTCAAGGCCAGGCCCAGGCCCAGCGACAGCACCAGGTAACCGCCGACGATGACCAGGTCGAGCGTCCGCAGGGAGCCGCTGAGAGCGTCCAGGGCGTCAGACCACATTGGGAGTTCCACAATCGATCAGCATCTGCCGGGCCTTGTCGCGGAACTGTTCCCGCACGTCCCGGGTCGGCGGTCGGCAGCGGCTCGAGGGCAGCCCGACCAGTTCCATGCACAGCTTGTCCAGGTACCCGTCGCCGCTGGTGTAGGTCTCCATTTCGGCCCACAGCCGGTAGTAGGGCTCGACCACATCCATCAGGCCACGCTGCACCCGCTCGTATTCGCCGGCTTCCAGCAGGCCGAACAACTGCACGCCCCACTCGGGCCAGTGATTGCAGATGTGCAGTTCGATCGACCGGGCTCCCAGCATGTGACTGGTGACGAACCGCAGCTGGTTGTCGATCACCGCCAGCTTCTGGCCGAATGTGTCGATGACCCGCTCGAACCCGAAACAGTTGTCCCCCGGACTGCTCCACTTCAACCCGACCATGTTGGGCAGTTTGACCAGGCGTTCGACCATCCCCTCCGAGACACCCATGCTGGTCCAGTGAGTGTTGTAGACGATCAGCCCCACTTCCGGAGCCGCATCGGACGCGGCCTGGATGTACTCGAAGAAGTCGTCCTCGGTGTGCGAAAAATAGAACGGCGGCGACACCTGGATGAAGTCGGCCCCCAGGTCCTGTGCGGCGGTGGCCAGTTCGACCGCCTCGACCGTGCTGGTCGTCTGGGCCCCGACGGTCACCGGGATCCGTCCCGCCGCCGCCTCGACCACCGTCCGGGCCACTTCGATCCGTTCGGCGATCGACATCGTCGAAAAATCGCCGGCTCCTCCACCCGAGAGAATCAGGCCGGTGCCTTCCTGCAGTCCCCCGGCGATCAGGAACTCGACATGCTGCGCGATCCCCGCAAAGTTGACCTCCAGGCTGTCGTCATCAAACAGCGTCGGGATCGTGACGTAGCAGCCCTGCAGCCGTGATCTGAGTTGTTGCTGATCCATGAAACATCCGTTTCAACTGAGGAAGATCCCGTCGTGAATTCTCCCGGTTCCGCCGGGAAACGGCATGATACCAACTCCTCTTCCGGCCTGCGTCCGGCGTCGCCACCCGGACTCGACAAACAGCCGTGTCCATCTGCAGGCAGCCACGTGATAGAATCACTGGTCGAATACCGATACTATCTATACAGTCTGCGGCGCAATGCCTCCGGAGCACGATGTTCCGGTCGATTCAATCTTCTGCCAGGAATCAGAACCTCATGTTCAGCATTCTCGGACGATCCCGTGGCCAGGCGACCGGTTTCTGCGACGGCCTGTCGCGTCGAGACTTTCTCACCGTCGGCGGCATGGCCTGTGGTGGCCTGTCGCTGGCACAGATGCTGGCCGCCGACAAGCAGTCCGGCACCGGGTCGAACCACCGGGCGATCATCAACGTCTACATGCCCGGCGGTCCATCGCACATCGACCTCTGGGACCTGAAGCCCAACGCTCCGAAGGAAATCCGGGGCGATTTCAATCCGATCGAGACGAATGTCCCGGGCATCGAGATCTGCGAGTTGTTCCCGCGGATGGCGAAGATGATGGACAAGTTCATCCCGATCCGTTCGATCAGCGACGCCGATGGCCGACACGACGCCTTCCAGTGCATGACCGGCTGGAAGAAGGGCGACCAGATGCCTCGCGAGGGACGTCCGAACTTCGGCGCCTGGATCGCACACGGCCAGGGCCGCGTCAACAACTCGGTCCCGCCCAACGTCTCGCTGTGCTACCCGACGGGTCACCGCGAGTGGGGCGAGACCCAGTTCGGCGGGTTCCTGGGCGCCGCCAACGCGCCCTTCGGACTGGTCGAGAAGGACCCGAACAAGAAGTCGAGCAACATGGTGCTCAAGGGCATCTCGCTCGACCGGCTCGGCAATCGCGAACAACTCCGCGTCGCCTTCGACCGGTTCCGTCGCGACTCGGACGCGAAGGGCCTGGTCGAGAGCATGGACGTGTACCACCAGCAGGCCCTGGGCATCCTGACCACCACCGCCCTCTCCAACGCCCTGGACCTGTCCGAGGAAGACCCGAAGGTGCTGGCCCGCTACGGCGTCAACAACCCGGCCTACCAGCGGGACGGGGCACCGAAGATGGTCCGCAACTTCTGTATCGCCCGCCGGCTGGTCGAAGCCGGAGCCCGGGTGGTGTCGATGAACTACAGCCGCTGGGACTGGCACGGCAGCGACGGGTTGAACTTCCCCCGCAGCCGCCAGGAGTTCCCGTTGCTGGACCAGGGCCTTTCGGCACTGGTCACCGACCTGCACGAGCGGGGTCTCGACCGGGACGTCTCGGTCGTGGTCTGGGGCGAGTTCGGCCGGACGCCGAAGATCAACAAGCACAACAGCCGCGACCACTGGCCCCGCGCGTCGTGTGCCATGCTGGCCGGCGGGCACATGCCCGGCGGACAGGTCATCGGATCGACCAACAGCAAGGCCGAGCACCCCGTCGACCGCCCGGTGAAGTTCCAGGAAGTCTTCGCCACGCTCTACAAGAACGTCGGCATCGACTCCACCAGCACGCGGTTCTTCGACACCTCGGGCACACCGCAGTACATGGTCGCCCAGGGTATCGAGCCGATGCCCGAGCTCGCCTAGTCGTCACCGGGACAGCATGACCAGCTTTGGCGTCCAGGCCGAACAGGTCGACCTGCCCCGCGGGGCGTTCCACAAGCCACCGCGGACGTACGTGACCTGGGACGGCCGTCCGGTTCTCGGACTCAGCCAGAACGACCACCGGGCCTACCTGTTCCCGGTCTGCACCCCCGCGGGAGTGCCGGTCACCAGCGAATCGCCCACCGACCACCCGCACCACAACTCGGTCTGGGTCGGCGCCGATCACGTCACCGCGCTTCTGCCGTTTGCCGAAGACCGCTTCGAAGAGGCCACCTACAGCTTCTACATCAACCAGACCTTCCAGGGCCGTGCCGCCGGTCGCATCGTTGCCGGGTCGCTCGAACACCGGTCCCCGGCCGACGATCACCTCGAACTGGTCCAGTCCATCGACTGGATCGGCCCGGTCGAGTGGGGTGCTCCCGACGGCCGGACGATCGCCCACGAAACACGCACCACCGTCATCCGGCACCTGGTCGGCGAATCCGACGACCAGTCAGCCTTTCTCATCGACGTCAACTGCGAGTTGACGCCAGCCGAGTGGTCCCTGCGAATCGGACCCACCCGCCACGCCTGGTTCGGCATCCGCCTGGTCGAACCGCTGCGGCCATCGCTGGGAGGCCAACTGGCCGGCCCCTCCGGATCGCTGAGCCTTGCCGACATCGTGGGACAACCCGGGCCCTGGGTGCAGGCATCGGCCGAGGTGGTGGCCGGCCACACCGCAGGCGTCGTGGTCGTCCGCGACCCCGAAACCGCCGAGATGCCCTGGAGTCTCCACGAGTGGGGGACCATCGACGTCAACCCGCTTGGCACGGTGGCCCGTGACCTCCCCCCCGGCGATACTCTCTTCTGCCGCCTGCGACTGGTTGTCCACGACGGCTGCTACACTCCCGAACAGATTGACCAACTGGCGAGACTCTGACGATGACCCGCACCCTGCCCGCTTTGCTGATGTCGCTGCTGCTGTTCCCGGCCGTCTCGACTGCCGAACTTCCCAAGCCGACAGCCGTCCTGGACCTGTGGCCCGACGGACCTCCCGACACCAACGGGCTCACCGGACCGGAAAAAGGCACCCGCTGTGTCGGCAACATCAGCAAACCAACGCTGCTGGTCTACCTGCCCGGTGGCGACCGCAAGCCGACGGCGGCGGTCGTGATCACCCCCGGTGGTGGTTACGGCGTGGTGTGTGTCGAGCCCGAGGGCTACCCGATCGCCGAACTGCTCATCCAGCGAGGCATCGCGGCCATCATCTGCAAGTACCGTCTACCAAACGGGCACCACCTGGTCCCGGCCAACGACGCCCGGCGGGCCATCCGCACCGTGCGGCATAACGCCGCCAAGTGGAACATCGATCCCAAGCGAATCGGCGTCTGGGGCTTCTCGGCCGGCGGACACCTGGCCAGCACCGTCTCGACCGTCTTCGATTCGGGCAAGCCCGATGCCGAAGACACCGTCGAGCGGCAGCCCAGCCGGCCGAACTTCTCGATCCTGTTCTATCCGGTGATCACGATGAAGGACGGAGCCGTCCACAGGGGTTCGCGACGAAACCTGATGGGAGCCGCTCCCAAGGCCTCGCTGCTGGAACGGTACTCCAACGAGTCCCGGGTCACCAAGCAGACACCCCCGACGTTCCTGCTGCACTGCACCGACGACCGCGCCGTGCCGGTCGAGAACAGCCTCGGTTACTACCGGCAACTGGTGGCCAAGGGCGTGCCAGCCACGTTGCTGATCTTCGAGTCGGGCAGCCACGGCCCCACCGCGTTCAACAGGAATCCCTCGTGGCTGGCAGCCTTCGACCGGTGGCTGGCGGCCCGCGGAGCGAAGTGAATCGCTTGACGGTCTAGCCGATCAATTCCGGGACCACCTCGCCGCCGACGTTGGTCAGCCGAAGATCGAACCCGCCGAACCTCCGCGAAAGCCGCAGGTGGTCGAGACCGAACAGCCGCAGCAGCGTGGCGTGGAAGTCGTTGACATGCACCGGGCGTTCGGCCGGGGCCCAGCCCAGGTCGTCGGTCCGACCCACCACCTGGCCACCCCGCACCCCGCCACCGGCCATCCACAGGCTGTAGGCATACGGGTGATGATCGCGCCCCGGTTGCTGCCCCTTCCCCTCGTGGGTATCGGCCAACGGAGTCCGGCCGAATTCGCCGCTGAAGACGACCAGCGTCGAGTCGAGCAGACCCCGCTGTTTCAGGTCCTTCAGCAGGGCACCGACCGGCTGATCGACCACGCTGGTGTTGTATTCGAGGTCTTTGTCGAGCGCATCGTGATGGTCCCACGAGGCGTGGTAGAGGCTGATGAACCGCACGCCTCGCTCGACCATTCGACGAGCCAGCAGGCAGTTGCGTGCGAACGTCGCGTGTGCGTTTCCCGTGTAACCGCGGTGCCGGTTGTTGGCCGGCTCGGACCGATCCACGCCGTAGGACTCGAGCGTCCGCCGGGTCTCGCCGGACAGGTCCATCAACTCGGGGGCGGCCGACTGCATGCGGAACGCCAGTTCGTAAGCGGAGATTCGGCTGGCGATTTCCGGGTCACCGGTCAGAGCGAGCCGCTGCTGGTTGAGCCGGCGGATGGCGTCGAGGCTACGTGACTGGTCGGCCCGGTTGATCCCACCGGGATTCCCCAGGTTCAGCACCGGATCACCCTGGCTGCGGAAGACCACGCCTCGATACGACGAGGGCAGGAACCCGTTGGACCAGTTCGAAGTGCCGCCACTGGCCCCGGCACCGGCCGAAAGCACGACGTAGCCGGGCAGGTTCTCGCTGGCACTGCCCAGCCCGTAGGTCACCCACGACCCGACGCTCGGGCGGCCCAGTCGCCCCACTCCGGTGTGCATCATCAACTGGGCCGGATGGTGGTTGAATTCCTCGGTGTGCATCGACCGCACGACCGCGATGTCATCAGCGCTGCGGGCGATCCAGGGCAGGCGATCCGAAAACTCGGTGCCGCAGTCTCCGGCCGGCGTGAACACCCGGGGACTGCCTTTCAACCGTGCCGTTTTGGCATTGGTGAACGCCAGTCGTACTCCCTCGGTCAACTCGCGGGGCAGCGGCTCACCGTGGTGCCTGACCAATTCGGGTTTTGGGTCCAGCAGGTCGATCTGGCTGGGGGCTCCGGCCAGGAAAACGAAAATGCACTGCCTGGCTGTGGCGGGAAAGTGCCCGCCACGCATGGCCAACGGGTTGGGCTGACCCGGAACCGGATCGGCAGCCATCAGTCCATCCCGGCCGAGCAACGACGAAAACGCCAATGCGCCCAGCCCGCTGGCCGAAGTCAGCAGGAAGTCGCGTCGCAGTGCGTCGCCACCGGTCCGGTTCTGCATGGCAGGCTCACTCACGGGTGATGAACTCATCGAGATTCAGGATGACACGGGCCACGCCGACCGAAGCAGCCGCCTCGACCAACGACGCCGTATGGGGCAACTTGCCCGGACCGACAACCTGGCGGGCCGACACCTCGTCGGTCCAGTACCGCTTGAGGTTGTACCGATACAGGTCACCCAGGACCTGCTGTTCGATCCGGCTTGCTTCCCGGCCCAGGCCGAATCGCACCGCCCGATCGACCACCAGCCGTGCCCGTTGATCAATGTCGGCGATCATCGGCAGGGGATCCACCAGGCGTCGACCCAACAGTTGCGCACACTCGACAAACACCGGATCGTTCCACAACGCCAGTGCCTGCAGCGGCGTGTTGGACCGCTCGCGACGAGTGCAGGCGGCATTGGAATCCGGAGCGTCGAATGTCACCAGCATCGGGTACGGCACCGTCCGCTGAAAGAACGTGTAAAGCCCACGGCGGTAGCGATCGCCCCCGGTACTCACCTCCCACGAGAGACTGTTCTGGAACCCGAGCTTGACCAGATCGGTGGGCTGTGGGGGCCGAACGCTGGGGCCGCCGATGCGGGGATCCAGCAACCCGCTGACCGACAATGCCAGGTCACGGACGATTTCGCCTTCGACCCTCAGGCGGTTCTGCCGGGCCAACCACGAATTGTACGGGTCCCGCTCCTGGAGTTCCGGGCGGACAGACGACGACTGTCGATAGGTCGCCGAGGTGACGATCAACTCGTGCAGCCACTTCAGTCGCCAAGCCCCGTCGTTGGGATCGGCAAAGCGGAAGGCCAACCAATCGAGCAACTGGGGATGGGATGGAGGTTGGCCCTGGCTGCCGAAGTCGTCATCGGTCGGAACGATCCCGCGGCCGAAGTACTGCTGCCAGACACGGTTGACGATCACCCGGGCGGTCAGCGGGTTGTCGCGGGCGACCAGCCAACGGGCCAGATCGAGCCGATCGGGGACCTTGCCCCTGGAGGCCAGCGGTGGAAGATCGGCGGGAGTCGCCCTCCGGACGACATGGCCCTTGTCGAGGAAATCGCCGCGGTGGTGGATTCGAGTCTCCCGGGCTGGTCGACGCTCCGCGACCGCCCGCGCCTTCGGCAACTCGCCTTCCGACGGCTTCGTCTTGCCGTTGCGGTCAACGGCCGCGACCCGCTTGTCGAGTTCCGGCTCCCGGTAACCGAAGAACCGGATCAGCTTCAGCACCTGTTCGCCCGTCCGCTTCGCGGGCGGAGCCCGGAGCGTGGTGAGCAGGTCGACATCGGGAACTTTCTGCAGCAGCGGAACCGGGGCACTCGAGACCGACAGCTGAAACCGTCCGATGTTGTGATCGTCGTGCACCCGGTGATCCAGCTCGATCCTCAGTCTCACCGGACCGTCATTCGCCACGATCGGTCGTCGCAGCGAGAAGACGGCGACGTGATCCTTGCCCACCTTGGGATGAACAGCCCAGCCGTCTGTCCCATCATCGCCGAGCACCGAGGTGACCTGGCGGCTGTTCTGAGAGAAGTCGGCGCGGGCTGAGGCCAGTCGGTGCCGCTTGGCAACCGTGTTTTTCTTCTGCGACTCGACAAAGATCCTCAGGCTGGACAACACGAAGTTTCCGTTGGAGGCTCGCCCTGGCCCCCGGCTCGGCAAGCGTTCATCGGCCAGGACCTGCAACCTGATGGCCCGGATCGTCTTCGTGTCGGCACTGGCCCAGATGGTGTAGGTTTCGGGCTGGCTGTTGGGGCCGGTGGCCAGCACCGAGAAATCGTCCTCGACGGTCAGCTTGCTTCCCGCCGACCCCACGACTTCCCGGGGCCGCAGGACTTCCCAACCGGCCTGGGGCCGCAGGACATTCTTCTGCCACCGCGTGAAGGTCTCACTGCGGAATGCGGCCACGGCTTCGAGCAGCTTCGCGCGGCGAGCCCGGTAAGCTTCCAGTTGCTCACGATAAACCGCGGACTCCTGTTCGCTCTGAACCGTGATCAGCGGTTCGTCGAGGCTGTTGAAGAAGGCGTAGACGCCAAAATATTCATCCTGGCTGAACGAATCGAACTTGTGGTCATGGCACTGACAACACCCCAGCGTGATCCCCAGCCAGACCTTGCCCAGCGTGTTGGTGCGGTCGACGGTTCTCTTGACCCGATCCTCCTCGCGATCCACGCCGCCCTCGGTGTTCACCAGCGTGTTGCGATGGAACCCGGTGGCGATCCTCTGATCGGTGGTCGCATCCGGCAGCAGGTCCCCGGCCAGTTGCTCGACGGTGAACCGGTCGAACGGCAGGTCGCGGTTGAGGGCCTCGATGACCCACTGGCGGTACCGCCAGGCGTGGGGCCGGATCCGGTCGGATTCGTAGCCGTTGCTGTCGCCGTAACGGGCCATGTCGAGCCAGAAGCGGCCCCAGCGCTCCCCGTAATGCGGCGAGGCGAGCAGTCGACGGACGATCGCACGGTAAGCGTCACGGGTCGGGTCGGCCAGGAACGACTTCACCAGATCCGGCTTCGGCGGCAGGCCTGTCAGGTCCAGGTGAATCCGCCTGAGCAACGTGGCCGGATCGGCCGACGGTGAGGGGCGGACCTCTTCGGCCGCCAGTCGCCTGAGAACGAAGCGGTCGATGCCGTTGAGAGCCTGTGCGGGCCGATCCACGTCGGGCAGATCGGGCCTGGTGATCGGCCGGTACGCCCAGTGCTGTTGACCGGGCCTGGGTGGTTCGGCCGCCTGGACGCAGCAGCCCGCCATGACCAGGACCATCCAGGTCCCGAGCAAACGCCGTCTCGGCAGTCTCAATGCTCCGACCATTCCCCGCCTCAGGATTGTTCGAACAACTCTCGCATCGGCTGCCCGTCGGCCAGCCGCCATGGCCGACCGCCCCGATCATGGACTTCTCGCTTGGGATCGATCCCGAATCGCCAGTAGATCGTTGCGGCCAGGTCCGCCGGCGTCACCGGAAGGTCGGCCGGGTAGGCCCCCGAGGCATCGCTGGCCCCGTAGTAACTTCCGCCGCGGACACCGCCGCCGGCCAGCAGGACCGAATAGCAGTCGGGCCAGTGATCGCGACCGGCATTGGAGTTGATCTTGGGCGTCCGTCCGAATTCTCCCAGCGCCACGACCAGCGTCGTCTCGAGCAGTCCCCGATCGTCGAGGTCCTCGATCAGGGCCGACAGGGCCTGGTCGGCCTGGGGCAGGAGGTACTTCTTGTGCTGGTTGAAGTTGTCGTTGTGCGAATCCCAGTTCTGGCCCTGCTGCAGGAAGTCGTAGATGTTGACGAACGGCACGCCCGCTTCGACCAGTCGCCGGGCCAGCAACAGGTTCTGCCCCCGCATGTTGCGGCCGTACCCCTTCTCGGCCCCGTTGCCGCCCCCCCCGGGGATCTCCTTCATCATTCCGTATCGCTCGCGCAACGCCTTCGGCTCGCTGTCGATGTCCAACGCGCGGGACACCATCGGCGATCCGATCAACTCGTAGGCCCTCTCGTAGAACGACCGCAGTTCGGTCATCGCCGAAGTGACGGCAGCCACCGGGAGCCCCGAGTCGATCTGATCGAGCAGGCTGCGACGTCCGGCCAGCCTGCCCGACGGCAGCGTCTCGGGCGATTTCAACGCATCGTTGCGATAGGTCAGCGTCTTGGGGTCACCGGTGATCTGGAACGGGTCGAAGGCCTTGCCCAGGAACCCCCCACCCTGGCACGGTGTGGGCACGACGTTGTGAAAGACCCACGGCAACGCGGCGTGGGGAATGTCGATGTCCCGGTGCTGGTTGAAGTAGTTGATCACCGCGCCGTAGCAGGGGAAGAACTGATCCATCACCGCGAATTCCTCGCGGTCTCCCATCGGCCCCTGCCGCCCGGTCAGCGACTCGGTCGAGGCCGAATCGTGCAGTCGGTTGGTGTGGTGCATGCTGCGGACCACCGCACAGTGATCCATCACCCTGGCCATGTGCGGCAGGTGTTCGCAGACGGGCATGCCGGGCACGTTCGAGGCCACCGGCCGGAATTCTCCCCGGATCGCCGTCGGCCCCTGGGGCTTCATGTCGTAGGTCTCGAGATGACTCGGCCCACCGTAATAGAAGACGATGATGCACGATCGGATCGCCGGCCGTCCGGCTGCGGCGATCTCGCGAGCCTGCAGCAGCCCGCCGAGCGAGAGTCCCAATCCACCGCCGGCCAGCGATGTCATCGCCTGGCGTCGGCTGACTCGCGGATTCGATGGGCTGATGATCACAGCGAAAATTCCGGGGTCGTGGCCGAAAGCGGCAACTCGGCCCGACAGTATAACACGGCACCGAGGAGACCGGATCCCCCGGGTCGCTAGCTCAACAGTTCCGGCCTCAGGCTGCCGGTGCCTGCGATCGGGTGCGGCTGCCCGTTGCGATCGGGCATCGTCATCTGCGAATCGTAACCCAGCAGGTGATACAGCGTGGCCTGCATGTCCTTGGGAGAAATCGGTGTCTCGCGAACGTCGCCCCCGTCCGAGGTGGTCCGACCGACAACGCGGCCGGCCGCCGTGCCACCACCGGCAACGACCGCCGTGTAGGCCCGCGACCAGTGGTCCCGGCCACCCCCGGGCTTCGAGTTGATCTTGGGCGTCCGCCCGTGCTCGCTCATCCACATCACCAGCGTCTCGTCGAGCAGCCCCCGGGACGACATGTCCTCGATCAGCGCCGAGTACGCCAGGTCGAAACCGGGCAGCAGCAGTTCTTTCAGGCGGGGGTAGTGGTACTGGTGAGTGTCCCAGGCCCCGTTGGCAAACTGGCCGAAACAATCCCACAGCACCGTCACGAATCTCGCTCCCGATTCGATCAACCGCCGTGCGGCCAGGCAGGTCTGGCCGAACAGCGTCATACCGTAGCGCTCTCGCAGGGCCCGTGGTTCACGGTCAATGTCCAGGGCATCGAGGACCCGGCTGGATGTCAGCAACGACATCGCCACCTCACGCTGCCGGTCCATCGCCTGGACCTCCAGGCTGGCGTCCAGGTCGCGGCGTCCGCGTTCAAACTGTTCGAGCAGCGATTGTCTCAGGCCCAGCCGTTCGATCGACAGGTCCTTGGACAGCCGTGCCGCCGGCGACATGCGGAACCGCCCTTCAGGCGTCGTGCCACCGAACGGGTTCTTGAATCTCTTGGTCTGTGGCACCGTGTTCTTGGGGGCAACGTGCAGCCCCGGACCGTCGAAGTCGGTCCAGACCGGGTCATAGCGGTTGTTGAGAAAACCCGAGAACACCCCGGCGTTGACTGCCGGATTGTCAGTCTGCGAGTTCATCAGCCACGGCAGGCCGAGATTGCCCGGCATGCCACTCGGCGGATGGAGCCCCTGCTGTGCGTCGAGGTATTCGACAACCGAGCCGACATAGGGCCAGTGCTTCAGGTCCCGGGCCTTGGTCTCCAGGGCCGGCGTGTAGGTCGGGATGCCGGTCACAGCGTACGCCACACCGTGGAGCGGGTACTGGTGCGTCAGCGAACGGGCGACGGTCACCTTGTCCATCACACCGGCGACCCGCGGCAGCAACTCACAGACCCTCAGCCCCGGCAGCTTCGATTCGATCGACCCCAGTTCGCCCCGGATCTCGACCGGCGCGTCGGGCTTCGGGTCGAACGTCTCATGGGTGGAGGGCGACCCGTAGGGGAACAGCAGGATGCACGACTTGGCCGAGCCCAACCCGGGGGATTGTGATGCGGCGGACTCGGCCGCCATCACGTCGCCCAGCCCGATGCCCAGCGGTCCCAGCGCACCCACATGGAGCAGGTCGCGACGCGTCAGGCCGTCGCAGAGCGTGCGGGGGTTTCCCTGGATCCTCAGCATCGCGAGTCGGTCATCCCGTGGGGACTCAGGTCGTGGCAACAGGTACGCATTGTCATCCGATCACCGGGTCACGGCAAGCACGGATCCGCCCGGCGGCGGCTAGCGAATCATGATGCACGAGGGGCTGGGAATCTTGATCGGCTCGCCCACCGACTTCAGCCCACCACTCTTGCTGTCGATCCTGAACACGGCCACGTTGCCGCTGGGCATGTTGGCACACAACAGCAACCGCCCGTCGGGAGTGATCGCCAGGTTCTGCGGCCCCTTGCCCAGGCTGGGAACGATCGCCACCGTCGTCAGCTTGCCGGACTTGCCGACCCGATAGATGGCGATCGAGTCGTGACCCCGGTTGGTCCCGTAGACGAAACGTCCGTCGGGGGTCACCTTCACGTCGGCACAGTGACTGGTGCCGTCAAAGTCGGCCGGCAGGGTCGAAAGCGTCTGGCGTTCGATCAACACCCCGCTTCTCTTGTTGTAGTCCAGCACGGACACCGCGTTGGAGAGTTCGTGGATCACGTACACCCAGCGACCGTTGGGATGAAACGTCAGGTGTCGGGGGCCGGCGCCGGCCGGGGTCCGCACGAAGGGCTGTCGAGGAGTGGTCAACTCGGCATCGTCCGCGTCGAGCCGATAGCTCAGAACCTGGTCCAGCCCCAGGTCGGCCGAGAGCACGTAGCGGTTGTCGGGGCTGATGACGAAACAGTGAGCATGCGGTTCGGTCTGCCGAGAGGGGTTCACACTGCTGCCCTTGTGCTGCACAAAGGTGGCAGCCTTGCCCAGTGATCCGTCCCTGCGGATCGGCAGCGAAGCGACACTGCCGGAGGAGTAGTTGGCAACGACCAGCGTGCGACCGGTGGCATCGACGTCCAGGTAACAGGCCGTGGTCCCCAGGGCTGACTGGCGGTTGATCAGCTTCATCCGGCCGGTGTCTCCCTCGAGCCGAAACGCCGCGATCTCGTCGTTGACCTTGTCACCGAAATCGTCGGCGTGGATCGAGTAGAGAAACTTGCGGTCCGGCGAGAGAGCCAGGAAGAACGGGTTCTCGACGTTGGTCGTCCGGTGGACCGGCTTCATCGTGCCCTGTTTCACGTCGACCCGGAACGCGTGGATCGCTCCCGCATCTCCCTTGCCGAAGGCCGTCACGAAGACCAGCAGATCATCGTCCGCGGCCGACGGAGCCGACAAAACGCTACCGATCAGTCCCAGTGCCATCGCGCAGTTTCGCCATTGGTCGGACATCTTTTCTTCCTGTTCACATCGTGGGTGTCAGTCGATTGCCGTTGTTCCCCGTCCCCCAGCTTACCAAACCAGTGTCCACGTCTCGCCACAGTGGCGGACCGAGAAACCGACGGCACGATCGATCAGTTGCACACAACCCGAGAATCCGGGTCCCGGCCCCCGGCTAGTCCGCCGCCGCCGGGCATTCCACCAGTTCGGCCACGCCGTCGATTCGGCCGCAAACGATCGCCACCTGCCCGAACCTGCAACCGATCGCCACAGCTTCGTCGCGGTTGATCCCCAGCACCAGCAGGCTGATCTCCGGCTCCCAGCCATCGCCGTCCGGGACACCCCGTCCCTGGAAGACTTCATAACCACGGTCGGCGAGTTCAGCCTCCAGCGCCTGGTGTCGCGAGAGATTGTCCGCCTGTGACAGCCGTCTCGAACCGGGATTGGCTGCCGAAATGAACGCCCACGCGGTGTCCGGCTGACCGCCGGCCCGGTGGCCCCAGCCACCGACCAGCTCTCCGATCCTCAGTTCGACGGTCGTGCCGCCAACGTCGGCCTTGTAGGCCGTGGCACGATAAGCTTCCAGCAGCTGCTCTCGCCGATCGTCACTCACACTTCGGGACTCCAGCCGTTCAGAATCTCCAGGCCGGGTGCTCGGCTCCGATCGAGCGAACCGTCTCGACGTACAGCCCCGTCTGCTTTGCTGGTGCCCGCCCGGAGTGTTCTCCCCGGTCCATGATCCGGTAGACCAGCAGGTTGTGCCAATGGCCGTCGGCCAGCCGGACCACCGACGCGTTGGGGTGATCCATGAACCAGGGTTTCCGGCTGGGGGTGGGTCCGAACTGTTTGAGCGCATCGCGGGCCAGCACCGGATCGAGCACCCCGTTGCGGTCCTCGTTGAGCGGCCACAGCACCAGCCGATCCCGTTCGCGGCCGAGGGGATTCGACACCAGGTAGGGGGTCCCGTCGGCCGCCTGATTGATCGACACCGGCGCCTGCCCCTTGGTCTCGGGACACTCGACAATCCGCTTCCAGTCCGCCCCGTCGGTCGACCGCCAGACCCGCAGCACGTGCTCGTCGTAAGACTCGTAGGCGAACCGCGCCGTGAACAACAGGGATCCGTCGATGTCGCGGATGAGCGTCGGCTCGATCGGCACCAGTCTCACCTCCACGTCGTAGACCACCTGCGGTTTGGAGGTCTTGCGATCGGCAGCGACCGGAGAAAACTCGACGGGCCGCCAACGCCCGTCCAGGCATTTCCAACGCGCCACCCCGACCACGTGCGGCTTGGCGAACCACGCCCGGGTCTCGCCGGTCGTCGCCGCCACGGCCATCAGCAGGTCATCCCCGTCGGGAATTCCCATCCGCAGGCTGGGGCAATAGATCTTCCACTTCGTCCCGGCCACCCGCAGCGGCTTCGCCCCGGTGAATGTCTCGGTTCCGGTCACCGAGAACCGCTTCCCGTCGAACGCCAGGTGCTGCACCTCGGTCGTACGAACCATCCCCCTGGTCTTCTCCCGCTTGTCGTACGATCCGTCCGGCTTCATCGGGAAGTCCAGCGCCTCGCAGAACCCCACCCCCGTGCCGGCGTGGGGATGAGGACTGCCATCGGCCCGCCGGGCACCGAAGGGGACAAATCCTCCCTTCACACCGTGCTTGAGCACGACCCGCCACTTGCCGGTGATCCGATCGGCGTACCGGGTCGTCCGCGTCACGGGCACCGGCTTGGCCCGGTTGATCTTCGCGGCGTCGTCGAAGACCACCACGTCCATGCCGGCTTCAAAGTCGCCCACCGGAAACCCCTCGGTCCTCAGGTTGCACAGCAACCCCGCCTGGGTGGGTCCGGCCTGAAACAGGTAACCGGTCCCGTACCGGAAACCGTCACCGTCGGCGGGCACGACCAGGTCGGCCGGACCTCGACTGACGGCAACGATTCCGCGCTTCCCGCCCGACCCAGCCGGTTCGGACCGGGCCGCATGCGGTAAGACAGCGGCACCAGCCGCTGCCGCCATGTGACTCAAAACCACTCGCCGGGAGATTCTCCCCATCACTCCTCCACACCTCACTGCCCAACTCACCGCTCGAGATCGGGATTCCCGATTCAAGACCCTCGTAGACAACAGACCGAATCCCGTCTGGCCGATCCGTCAACCAGCCTCCGGCTTCTCCTCGGATCCCGGCGGCGCGAAGACGTGCAGCGGAGAGAAATTGGCGACGTAATTGCCCTGCTTGTCCCGTACTGCTCCGTTGCCCTGGCTTTTGCGGTTGGATGCGATCACCACCATCCGGCCATCCCCATGGACCGCCAGGCTGTGGCAGTTGGACATCTTTGTCGAATTGAAGAACGGCTTCTCATGGCCCGGCTTCAACAGCAGGAACTGTCCGGAACCCGGCTGTCCGCTGGTGACCACAGCCCAGTACCCACCGGGATGCCACGCCAGGTCGAATACGAACCCGTGGTTCTTGGCACCCAGGCGAGCCGTGTGCCGGATCTTCAAGCCCGGCCAATCCAGCCAGTGGATCGTGGGAACTGCAATGGCTCGTCCGGTCGCCTGAGGCTCTCCACCGGCACAGATCAGCGTCCGCCCTCGATCGTGGAACCGCAACAGCCGCAATCCGCCGACATCCTGGATCCGCTTGTAGAAGTGCATCCCCGCCAGTGACGTCTCGCTCACGCATTTTCCGCCGGGCAGTGCGAACCGCCTGAGCACGCCGAACAGGTCACCGGTCACGATCTCCTTCTTCTCCGGGTGAATCGCCACGGCAAACACGTCGGCCGGATGATCTTTCAACTGGTGCAGCAGCTTGCCGTCGGCGGCCGACCACACCCGGATCACTCCGTCGCGGCCGGCCGTCACCAACGCCTGGCCGTCGTCTGAAACCGACAGCGAACGGATCCAGCCGTCGTGAGCCTGGTCGTGGTGCCAGGCAATCTCGGGTGTCCCAGCAATCCCCCGGGTCGCCTGCAGGCGACCCCAGGTGTCGGCACTGAAGACCAGTTCGCCACCGGGCTGCACTTCCAGCGATGACACCCACCCGTGGTGACCCGCCACCCGGTCCACCTCGACGGTCTCCTCGGCGCACAGATCCCACCGCCGAATCGACGCGTCGTAGCCACCGGCCACCAGCATCCGGCCACACGCGGTGAACCGGGCGACCATCAGCTGCCGGTCGCAGTCGAGCTTGAACAGCTCCCGCGGCTCGGGCGGCTTCTTCTCGGCGGGCTTTGGCGGATCGGCCATCTGTGCATCTCCGGCCCAACGGGCCTCAAATCAACAATTCGTCGACCTTGTGCATGTCATCGTGGGCAATCGGCAACGGCTGAGTTCCGTTCATGTACTGGGCCTCGGCCGAATCGAGACCGACTGCCGAGAACCAGGTGTGGAACATGTGGCCGATGTCATACGGAGTGGTTTTGACATCGGTCCCGTCGGGCAATGTCTCTCCGACCACCGTTCCCGGACGAATCCCGCAACCGGCCATCGCCACGCTCCAGGCATTGGGCCAGTGATCCCGACCGACCGAGCCATTGATCCGCGGCGTGCGGCCGAACTCGGCCATCATCACCACCAGCACCCGTTCATCGAGACCACGGTCGTAGAGATCCTCGATCAACGCCGTCACCGACTGGTCCACCTTGGGCATCCGGCTGGCGTGCGAGTTGAAGTTGTCTCCGTGGGTGTCCCAGCCGTAGGAGGTGACCTGGACGAACCGGACACCCGCCTCGATCAACCGTCGAGCCAGCAGGGCGTGGCGACCGAGATCGTGAGTCCCGTAACGCCGACGATCCTTCTCCGGGAGCTTCGTCTCGTCGAACAGCTCGACGTGTTTCATCAACGTCTCGGCCACGTCGTAGACGTGACTGTTGGCTTCGTTGAAATCACCGCGACGGCGGTCGGCGAACTGACGGTTGAATCGCCGACGGAGTTCCTGGCGGGCTTCATCGGCGGCTGAGCTGATCGAATCGGGCCGGACCAGGTTGGCCGGCGGCTTGCCGTCACCCAGGGCCAGTGCTCCGTACCTGGCCCCCAGGAACCCGGCGTGCTTGGAGATGAACCCCCCGTTGCCCGGCTTGACCCACACGTAGGGGGGAAGTCCGCTTTCGGTCGGCCCCATCAATTTGGCCACTGCCGAACCCAGGTACGGGTAGGTCACGCCACGATTGCGAGGCTGTCCTCTCAGGATCTTGGGAACACCCGACGAGTGATTCGCGTCCTCGGTCTTCATCGACCGGACCACCGCCAACCGCTTCATCTGCTGCGAGAGCTTCGGCATCAACTCGCTGACGTGGATGCCCGGGAGCGTGGTCGGGATCGACCGGAACGGACCACCGAAGGGCGTGTTCGGCTTCGGATCCCAGCTCTCCAGCTGGCTCATGCCGCCATCGAGCCAGATCAGCAGGATCTGCTTGTCGCTGCGAGCCATTTCCTCGGCGACGGCCGGTTGCAGCATCCCACCCAGTCCGGCCGCTCCGACACCGCCGGCCACCGCGCCCAGCAAGCGACGTCTCGACCAGTCGTGTTCCCACGAGCGGCAGTGGTTCATCGGGTTACTCCAGATGCTCTCAAGCCGACAACGCGATCAGTGATTGACCCAGAATTCCGTCGACGCCAGCAGAGCCCAGGCCAGGTGGCCGATTGCCTCGGCCCGAGCCGTCCGGGTCTTGTTCTCCAACAACTTCGTCACAACCTCGACATCCTCAGGAGTCGGACGACGGCTGACCACCGCCAGGAACAGTGCCCCGCTGAGTTTTCTCGGATCGGGTTCTGTGGCAAGACGCGCGACCAGGTTTCCCGGGCGAGCTTTCAGCAGGTCCAGCACCGCCTGGTCGTGCATCAGGTACAACGCCCCCTTGACGGTCGGCGCAAAGTCGACCTCCGGCTCCTTCGGGGGATTCGAAAACGTCTTCAGGAACTGCTTCTGCAATTCACCCAACGGATCGGTGTCGGCCACCACCTGTTCGAGCGTGGCGTCGGTTTGCTTCTTCACCCGATCGATTTCACCGGTGGCGATCAGCGTGCTCCAGAAAAGCTGTTCGGCCGAAAGTCGTTTCTGATTCGCCACCGCGTAGGACGTCGCCGGGGGCAACGGCCCGTCTCCGGGCAGACGAGAACTCCGCTGGTAACAGCGGGTCCGTGCCAGTTGGCCGAGCAGCCACTTGATGTCGAACTTGTGAATGGCGAATTCGCTGGCGAGCCGATCGAGGAGTTCAGGGTGGGTGGGGGGGTTGGCCGAGTGAAACAGATCCAGCGGTTCAACCAAGCCACGCCCCATCATCACGAACCAGAGCCGGTTGGCGATGTTCCGGGCAAACAGCGGGTTCTTCGCGTTGGCCAGCCGGTTGGCCAATTCCCTCAACGGACTGAACTTCAGCACGCCGAGCGTCTTCGTCTTCCGGTCCGGAGCCACCGAGTATTCCTCACCCTTGGGGAATGTCTGGATCGCCACCTCACCGGCTCCCGGAATCCTCAACGGCGTCGTCCGCGGGTCACCGGTGAAGACCGACTTGAAATCCCTGGGCTTCGTCATGACCTTCTCGGTCACCGCCGGGAACTCACCTCCCCGGGACTGCATGTTCTCGAAGATCATGTGCAGGCCCTGGAAATCGGCCTGCCTGTAGTCCTCGATGCTGATATGGTCGTGACACTGGGCACAGCCGAAATCGACACCCGCCATCAGTCGGCCGACGTCCCGGGTCAGGCCCGGTACGTCGACCGGAGCCATCGCCCCCTCCTTGGTCAACCGCGCCGTGAGGAAGTAGGCAGCACCGCGGAGGTTTTCGTCGGCGGCGTCCGGTGACAGCATCGCCCGGGCCACGCGGTCCCACGGCAGGTTCTCGGCAAAGGCGTGCCGCAGGAACTTCGTCCATTCGGCATGTTCCCCCCGACGCTCCATCAACATCGCATTGAACAGTTCCTGCATCCGACGCGCGTAGTCGTCACCTGCCAGCAGCGACTCGATCAATGCGTTCCGCTTGTTTGCCGACGTGTCATCCAGGAATCGACGTGCCTCGTCAACGGTCGGGATCCGACCGGCCAGGTCGAGCATCACGCGACGAACGAACTCGGCATCGTCAGCCGGCGGGGCCATGGATCTCTTGCCGGCCTGCGATTCCACCAGCCGGTCAATCACCTCGTGCAGGGACACCTCGGCGGTGTGGGCCCGGTTCGGACTGCCGGCGGCAACCACCAGGCAGGCGACCAGCAAAACCAACAGTTGTCGCATCGCCTGACTCCGGGACCGATCCACGAGCTTCAATGATACTCCGAAACCCGGATCGGACGACATGATTTCGGGTGCCCCTTGCTGCCTCCATCGTGATTGGCGAGGATCGTCGGTGACGAGAGCTGGCATTCGACGAACAACGGGGGTGTGACCGTGCGGTCAGTGCATTGTCGAACGGTGCCGACTTCGCGGGTCGCACAAGGACGGGTGTGGCTGCTGGCTGCCGTCCTGGTCGTGGTGTCGACAGCGACCGCCGCCGCCCAGCGTGTCACCAACGCTCTGCAGGCCCTCTACACCTTCGATGCCGGCCAGGGGAGCCAGGTCCTCGACCGCTCGGGGGCCGGTCGACCACTGAACCTGACCATCGAAAAGCCCTCGGCCGTTCGATGGCAGACCGGGGCCCTGCTTATCCGCGCCGCGACCCGGATCTCCTCCCCGGGCCCGGCCACCAAGCTGATCGACGCCCTCAAGCGATCGCGGGCGGTCACGCTCGAGGCCTGGGTTCGACCGGCCAACGGCCGCCAGGAAGGCCCCGCGCGAATCGTCACCATCTCGTCCAGCCCCAATCTCCGCAACATCACGCTCGGCCAGGAATTCCGCCAGTACGACGTCCGGCTCCGCACCTCTTCGACCACCAGCAACGGCATGCCGTCCACCTCCACGCGACCGGGCACCGCCGGCGGATCGCTGGCGCACGTCGTCTACACCCGCGATCCCTCGGGCACCGGGCGGATCTACGTCGACGGCAAACCGGCCGCATCCAAACGGATCGCCGGCCACCTGAGCAACTGGGACAGCCGCTTCCGACTGGTGCTGGGCAACGAGGGATCGGGAGACCGGCCCTGGCTGGGTGCGATCCACCTGGTGGCCATCTACAACCGGGCTCTCTCGACCAGGGAGGTGCAGCAGAACCACCGGGCCGGCGCCGCCGCGGGACATCAACCGCCCAGGGAACTGGCCATGCAGAAACGGCAGCGGTTCTTCGAAACCCGCGTCGCTCCGCTGCTGGCCCGGCACTGCCTCGATTGCCACGACTCGGTCGCCGGCAAGGGTGGGCTGGACCTGTCGCGGAAGGCCTCGGCGATGAAGGGCGGCAAGAGTGGCCCGGTGATCATCGCGGGCCGATCGGCCACCAGCCGGCTCTGGAAACGGGTCGCGGCCGACGAAATGCCCAAACAGGGCAAGCCGCTGACCGACGCGGACAAGCAACTGCTCCGAAAGTGGATCGACGACGGAGCCACCTGGTCGGGCGACCTGATCGACCAGGCGGTGTACGCCAGGGGCACCCGTGACATCTGGATCCAGCGGCTGACTGTCGACGAGTACATCGAAACGGTCCGCAGTGCCGTGGAAGTCGACATTTCGAAGCAGGCCCGCAAGTTGCTGCCACGCGACGTGCGGGCCGACGGGTTCAGCAACACCGCCTACAACCTCGGGGTCGATCTCAAACACATCGAGGCCTACTCGCGGCTGGCCGAGATCATCGTCGGACGGATGGACGTGCTGAAGTTCACCACCCGCTTCTCGTCGAGCCGGAAGCTCTCGACCGATGACACCATGCGTCAACTGGTGGAAACGATGGGCAAGTGGTTGTTCCGCGGACCGCTCGAGGAACGTGAAATCAGCAACTACAGCGGGATCGCCACGACGGTGGCCAGTACGGGAGGCGATTTTCGGGAAGCGGCCGGGTACATCGTCGAGGCCATGCTGCAATCACCACGGTTCATCTACCGCATCGAACACCAGAGGGGCGACGGGTCGAGTTGGCCGGTCAACGACCACGAGCTGGCCACGCGGATGAGCTACATCATCTGGGGCGGACCACCCGACCGCAAATTGATGAAGGCGGCCGACGACGGCCAGTTGGGCACCCGGAAACGTGTCACCACCGAAGCCACCCGGATGCTCTCCGACCCCCGGGCCGTCACCCAGTCGGCCCGTTTCATCACCCAGTGGCTCGACCTCGACCGGCTGGCCAGCCTCAAACCCAACCCCGACCGCTTCGCGGGCTTCAGCACCGAACTGGCCACCGACATGCGACGAGAGACCCTGGCGTTCTTCAACGAAGTCGCCTGGAAACAGAAACGTCCACTCTCGGAACTGCTCAACGCCCAGTTCACCTACGCCACGCCTCGGCTGGCTCGTCACTACGGGCTGAAGTCTCGGGGTCCCGGCTTGCAGCGGTACGATCTTACCGCGGTCGCCTCCCGGGGGGGGCTGTTGACCCAGGGCAGTCTCCTGACCATCGGCGGCGACGATGCCTCGATGGTCACACGCGGCCTGTTCATACTCCAGGACTTCCTCCGCGGCAGCATCAAGGACCCGCCGCCGGGTGTCGACACCACTCCGGTCCCGCTGAAACCCGGACTCTCGCAACGAGTCGTCTCCGAACAACGGCTCTCCAACGTCGCCTGTGCCGGTTGCCACAGGCGGTTCGAACCGATCGCCTTCGGACTCGAGAAGTTCGACGGACTCGGCGGGTTCCGGCAGACCGACGAGCACGGGAACCGGCTTCGCGAGGATGGCACGGTGCTGCTTCCGGGTGACTCGAAGCCCAGGGCCTACAGGTCTTCCGGCGAATTGATGGACCTGCTGGCTGGCAGCGACCGGGTCCGCCAGACGATCACGTGGAAACTGGCTCAGTTCGCCGTCGGCGGTCGGCTGGGTGCCGCCGACGCCAGAACCGTCCGCTCGATCCACCAGGCCGCCTGGAAGGCCGGCGGCAGGTGGACCGATCTGGTCACCGCCCTGGTGACCAGCGATCTTGTCATGATGACCCGCACGCAGTCCGATACCGAAGGCGGGGTGGACGGCAGCCGAGCCACCGGCACGAAGTGACGACCCGACTCCGGGGCGATTCTCACCGAGACCAGACGATGACAGCCAAACGCATCAGTCGCCGTACGATGCTCCGGGGAGCCGGAACCGCCACGATCGGTTTCCCGCTATTGGAAGAGATGATCTCGAGACCGGCCCGCGCCGCCCGGGCCGCCGAACCCCCGGTGCGAGCCTTCAACGTCTTCTTCGGCCTGGGGATTCCCGCCCCGCTGCAGACCGAGGGCTTCGACGGTGTCCTCGAACCGCTCAAGCCCCTGGCCCGGAAGCTGCTGATCATGAGGAACGTCGACCATGTGCGATGCGACGAGAAGGGCATCAACGCGCACTACGACGGAGCGACCGGAGCCTTCACGGCCGAGCCACCCGATGGCGAGGCGCGGGCCGGTGGCGGATCGATCGAGCAGATGGTCCGCCGCAGCCGCTATCCGAAGGGACTCCCCAAGGGCATGGTTCCCACGTTGATCGGCGGGACGTTCTTTCGCCGCAGCCGTGTCGGCCGCTACGTCCACAGCTTCAATCCCGATGGCACCATCGCGGCCACGATGCAGGAAAAGCCGCGAGATCTCTTCGAACGGGTCTTCGGCACGATCATCGTCGCCGGCACCGGTACCGACGCCCGCCGCCAACGGCTGAAACGCAGCATCCTCGACTCCGTCGTCGAGGACTACCGGTTCTACACCGGAAAGAGATCTCCGCTGGGCGGACGGTCGCGTCGCCGCGTGGCCGATCACCTCGACCGCATCCGTGAATACGAGCAGCGGGCGTTTGCGATGAAGCACAAGAAGAAGAACACTCCCAGGCTGCCGCGTCGGTCGGTGATCCCACACGGCGGTCCGGCCGATCCGGGCGGCCAGGGCATCGACATCACGCTCGCCGAACTCTCCGTCGAATGGCGACTGATGGCCGACCTCTACGCGGTGGCCATCCAGACCGACCGTACCCGCTTCGGCTCGCTTACCTTCCTGGCAGCCGGCGAGCGGATCCGGTTGACCGGCGACTACCGGTACCACGACCGCAAGATCTGGGACTTCGACGACGCCGGCCAGCAGAATGCCGGCGGCGACAAGGGGTGCAGCCACGAGTGGTGGCACAAGTTCAACGAGAAGCGGAAGAACGAAGCCCTGAGGGCACACGCTCACATGAAGATGCGCGAGGTGGCCTACTTCCTCGGACGACTCGACGGTTCGGAGTCGCGAGACGTCAACGGGCGGACGATCCTCGACAACTCGATGATCACCATCTCGACCGAATCGGGCGACGGACGACACAACGACCCGAAGCGGGAACTCTCGGGCGTCTTCCACGCCATCACCGGGGCCGGTGGCCGGTTCAAGACCGGGCAGATCATCGACGTGGGAGCCGAGGGCCTGGACGTCTACAACACGATGCTGACGGGCATGGGCGTCACCGACCGCATGGGACCGAAGAACCGCCCGATGCAGGCCGTCGACGCAATCCTCGCCTGAGATCGGACTGATCGGCGAATCGGTCGATCACACCGCTCCGGTCTCGCCATACTCGTCCTTGTAGGTGCCCTCGATCGTCAAGAACGAAAACCGCTCGCGGAGATCGGAGATTTCTCCCTCGTCTCCGGAAATCCACACGTTCGATACGTTCTGGTTCGCCCACGCGGTTGCCGAAACACTGGCACGGCCGAACCTGTCGACCTCGATCTCGTCCGCCAGTTCGATTCCCCAGGAGACGACAGCCGCCGCGTTGGTCGTGCCAACCCGTGCCCGCAACGCCTTCGACTCGCCTCCACGACTTTCCCACGCATCCCAACGGGCTTTCTTGAAGTCGATGTACTCGAGGACATGCTCGAGTTGCTCCCGTTGAGGACAACTGAACTCCAGTTCGAAGTCGGTATCGTTGCTCATGGTCTGTCTTCCCGGTGTGTTGCGATCAGTGCCGGCAATCTGTCGGTGTCATGACACCGACTCGTGAAACCGATTCCGTTATTCGTCATCCGATCCCGAACCCGCTTCTGTCGGGATGTCTTCGATGTGTCGAAAGATGGCGACCGCCCAGGTCCCGTCAGGCACCACGATGTCGATGCCGACGGAAACCTCCTGCCCCGCCTCGCCCGAGACCTCCTGGCGGCTCAAGCAACCCGCGTCAAAAAAGTGAAACCCGTCGGAATCGGGTCCGAGCAGTCGACCGGCAACAACATGAAAGGTGCCGGTTTCATTGAATACCAGTCGTGCCGAAACTGTTTCGAGGTCGAAGGTGACATCTTCCTCGGTTACCGGGGGTGCTGGTTCCAGAGCCAAGTCGTTCCTGATGTCAAAGGTCACCGATGACGGTGTTCCCCCATCGTCCTCGTCCTCGTCCTCAACAACTTCCGCCTCGAGCCAATCGGAATCATCCTCGTCGTCCTCGTCCTCAACAACTTCCGCCTCGACCCACTCGGGGTCATCCTCATCGGTTTCCCCGATCGGCCATGCCTGGCCCGCCTGGTAACGTTCCAGGTTGTCCTGGTATTCATCCCGAAATCCGATGGGAGCGACTTCGATGGCTTTTTCGACAAGTTCAACCGCCTTGTCAAAATCGCCCGTCTCGGAAAACGCGGCCGCAAGCGTGTCCAGGAAACTGTGGTACTGCCACTGGTCCTGCTCACACAACCGTGTGGCCAGTTCCACCGCTCGCTCACCATCGCGGATAGACTGTTCCGTACTGGTCGCAAGAGCCCACGCGAGATTGTTGACACTCCAGGGAAACTCGGGCGCTGCTTCGATGCAATTCTCGAGTTGGCCCCCCCGCTCTTCGAAATTGTCGACCTCCGACAGGCTGTTGTACAACTCGATCGCCTGCTGGAGAGCGTCGTCACCCTGGCTGCTCTTCAATGCAGCCAGCTCGCCCCAGAACCCGATCAGGAGATCCGGATTGAGCATCACCGACCGCTCGTAGAGCGACATGGCGGCGGCGGACTCGTCGTCTTCGGCATGAAGAGTCCCCAACATGCCAAGCACGATGCCCGCCTGGAGACGCTCTCCCCCGCGAGTCCCCTCGGGATCTTCGGGCAACATGTTTTCGAGAGCCAGGCGGACATCGGGACCGCGGCCCGAATCGATGATGTTGATCAGGTAATGCAGTGCCTGCAGTTGCTCGGCTGGTCGATCTGTCAGAGCGTCGATCAGCGTGTCAACGACTCCAGGCCCCAGCGCAGCAATCGCTCGAGAAACCGCCCCCCGGACATCCTCATCCGGATCGGCCAGGTTGTCCAGCATCAGCGGAAGCAGTTCCTCGGCTTCCGGCGCCGCATCCACCAGCGACAGGGCAGCCGCGTACCGGTACCGCCAGTCGTCGTGTGCGAAGAGTTGGCCGAGCAGGCCATCGGCATGATCCGACGACTGGCTCACCCGGGCACTGACCAGCGAATAAGCCAGGTCGGTGTTCTCGAGCAAGTCGACGGCGCAGACAACTTGTTCCAGGCAACTGTCATCCGAATCCGCCGTCCTGCTCAGCAATCCGTGAAACCGTCCGAACAGTTCCGGGTCGCGCAACAACTCCAGGATGGCTTCCGCCTGCTCGTAGGAGTATTCGTCGTCATCGGCACCTTTTCGCAGGACACGTTCGCAAAGTTGTTCCAGGACCTGGCCCTTGGGATCGGTCGCCTCCAGATCCACACCGTAGGCGACAAGCCACTTGGCAATCTCGGCGCTGCACTGACTGTATTCGTCGAACATCTGCAGCAGCGCCGGCCGGCCATCCGAATCCGACACGTTCGGGTTGGCCCCACGAAACAGAAGTCGACCGAGCATGTCGTCGTCACCGCGTGACGCCGCGATGATCACCGCGGTGTTGCCCTCGCTGTCGGTGGCCTCGAGATCGGCACCGACCTCGGCCAGTTTCCTCAGGCACGCACTGCGATTGTGACTGACGACATCGTGCAACAGTGGCCGTCCATCAGCGTCGACCGTGTCGGGATTTCCGCCGTGCCCGAGCAGCATCTCGAACAATTCCAACCGCCTCGCTTCGATCGCCTCGTATTCGTTGTCGTCTTCGAAATCGGCGGAATCCGGCTTGACCTCAATCGTGTCGCTGGCGACGACCGTCTCCAGTGCATTGGTCCGGCCACCACCGAAACCTGTCACCCCGTTGACATCGGCCCCGCGTTCAATCAGCGACTCGGCGATCTCGACCTCACCACACTCGGCAGCAACCAACAGGGCCAGTTGGACGTCCACCTGGACACCATCCGACTCAAGCAGATCACAGACTTGCCGGTGGCCTCTTGCTGCGGCGGCGGACCAGGCCGTGACGTCCCTGGAATCGCTCCTCGACGGATCGGCTCCCGCCTCGATCAACTGGCCGACGATCTCGATGCGGCCCGCCGCGGCTGCCATCGTCAACGGAGTCCCCTCCAGGTGCCGGTCCCCCCACAGCGTCATCGACGTCATGGACTCGTTGATGTCGTTGATCAGCAGGAGCATGTCGCCGACCGCGTCGGACCGCCCCAGGCGGCACGCTTGCAGCAACGCCGCTTCGGGTTCCGTCTCGACCCCGCTCTCGGCAAGAACTTCGGCGATCTCCGGTTGTCCCGACGAGATCGCCATCGTCCAACCCTCCGACCCCGAATCGGGCCCGATCCCCTCTTCGATCAGCAACTTGACAACGTCGACACTCCCGCCGGTAATCGCCGCCTTCAACGAGGTCATTCCGGATTCGTAGTCGTGGTGGTTGATGTCGGCACCGTTGGCGAGCGCCTGCCGAACGGCATCGACGTCGCTGTCTCGACAGGCCTGGATCAGGGTCACCGACATGTCCGCGGTCTGCCTCACCACTGCATCGAAATCCCTGTCGATGTCAGCAATGTCGACATCACTGATCTGCAACCCGTCGGGCATCGATCGGCCCACCACGACCCGGCAGTAGTTCCGTTCCCTGTGCAGGCCGACGCGGCCGGCGTACTGCATGCCGTCTTCGACATGAGAAATGGTCAACACCCGGTTCTCGGCCTGGGCCGACCGCCATTGCTCGGCGCTCAGCAACGAAGCCGCCCGCGGCGTTCCCACGACCTCGAGCAGATCCGACCACTCGATGGGGCCCTCGGTGGCAAGCGACCAGCCCTCCGAATCGAAGACTCCCTCGATCTCCTCTTCCCCGTCAATCGGATCATCATCCTCGTCCCACGAGTCGCTCTCTTCCTCGTCGTCCTCGCCGTCCGCGTCGTACTCGCCGTCGTCCTGATCACCGGCCGAAACCCGAACCACTTCGTCCAGCGAGTTGTGCGATGAGCCGAGATGCCAGAGGACAACTCCTTCGGACGACGCGTTGCAGGCCAGCAGGTTCCCGTCCGGCGAAAGAACCAACTGGTCCGGATCCTGTTCGAGTTCAAGACGTCGGATCGTCGACAAGTCATCGACATCGAGGACCAGCACACAGTCCGAGTATCCGGTCACCAGCAACCTGGTGCCGCAGGGACTGAAGACCAGGTCCACCACCTTCGTCAACTCGGTGTCGATCTTGCGGATCACTTCCCCGGCGGGGATATTCCACAACACGATCGTGCCATTCTCATCTCCCGAGGCGACGACGTTCGACAACGGAGATGCCGCCACGACTTCGACAGCGGACTCATGGGACCAGCAGGCCCCGATCCGCTTACCCGACTCAAGACTGAAAATCCGCAGATCCTCGTCATCTTCACGACAGGTCACCAGGAAGGCGCCGTCAGGAGTCACCGCCAGTGAACCGACTTCGGTGGTCGATGCGGGGTAGGCAACGACCGTCGCAGTCTTCTCGCCACTCTCCAGGTCCCAGCGATCCACCGTGCCGGTCCAACCGTTCGTTGTGATCATCGAATCATCAGCGGCGACGCCATGAACGGTTACTTCGTTTCCCCCTCCGTCGAGAAACGCCACGCGTTTCCCGGTTTCGGAATCGAAGACCCTCCCCTTGTAGTCATCTTCAAAGCAGACCACGATCTGCCGACCGTCAGCTGAAAAGGCCATCGATTCGACGTCCGCCTCCCGCTTCCCGCGGATGACCCGTTGGACCTCTCGTGACCGAATGTCCCACAAGGTCACGACGCCCTGGCTTCCGATCGCCAGGCAGTCGCCCGATGGACTGAACGCCGAGGATCTCTGCCAGTGAGATTCGGTGAACACCACGGGAGCCTGGTCCACCGCACCTGCTTCAGAGGGTTCGGCAAAAGCGTCAGGCTCAGGGGATTCGACGGGGGTGACTGGCACATCGTCGGCAACGACCGGAACCGGCGAAGGATCCGGATCGACAAACTTCAGGCCTGAAAACCGGCTGGCCGGATGCCACGTGATCCCGTCATCCTGGGAAACCAGGTACTCGGCCCGGAGTTGGCCCGACTCGACGAGATGTTTCAACTGGCGACCGTTGAACGGTCCCTGCAAACTTCCCTGCTCGCTCGTTTTCACGAGAAATGACGCCATGGGATGAACCTCTACCTCGAGAAACCTGTGCGGACTCAGTGTCGCCCAAAGGTCCTCGGTCAATCAAGGACGCCGACGGTGCCAGCCAACGTCCCTGCTCACCGTACTCCCGATGAGTCGTTCTCCCGGATCCCACGATCGGCGTCGGCATCCAGTCAACGACAGCCACCCGCGGCCGCAATCACCCCCTTCATCACCAACAGGATGCCCGCCGAGCATTTCAGGATCCTGATCGTTCTCCATGGCATCAACGACATCCTGATACTGCCGGTACCGGTCTTAATGTACGACCCCGGACCGCGATACCGGTGTTTATTCCAGGAAACCAACCACACCGCGGGAACTCGCCCACCCCCCACCTCGTCGAACAACCGCAGCGGGCCCATTCAACTGACGCGACTTGAACCTGGACACGGGGAGACTGGTCGATGCGACGGACACTCGGCGGATTGTCGTTGATGGTACTGGTGGTGGCGATCACGGGATCAAGTGCCCGACAGGCCGTCGCGCAGGTGATCGTGGTCGAAGGCGACGTGATAGTGCGGCCGCCGGTGCGACCGATTCCCCGACCGATTCCGGCCCGGTATCGCATCCATTCGGTCGACGTCAACGCGACGGTCCGCGACCAGATTGCCTCGGTGCAGATCGCCCAGGTCTTCCAGAACACGGGGTCCCGAACGCTGGAGGCCCGCCTGCTGTTTCCCCTGCCCGAGGACGCGGCGATCGACAGGCTGACACTGATCGTCGACGGCAAGGAACTGCCCGGGCGGCTGTTGAAGAAGGCCGAGGCCCGGCGAATCTACGAATCGATCGTCAGGCGACGGCAGGATCCGGCATTGCTCGAGTACATGGGACAGGGACTGTTTCAGACACGTGTCTTCCCGATCCCGCCCGGCGCCAAGCGACGGGTCGAGATCCGCTATTCGCAGTTGCTCAAAAAGGACAACGGTCTTGTCGATCTCCATCTGCCGATCGGCACCGTCAAGCACTCGCATCGCCCCATCGACACCCTGAACATCTCCATCCGCATCGACAGCAGCCGACCGATCAAGACCGTCTTCAGCCCCTCGCATGCCGTCGACATCAAGCGGCCCGACGACCGCCACGCCCACGGCAAGCTGACTCTCAAGAACGTGTTCTCGCCCGACGACCTGCGGTTGTTCTACGGCACGAAAGACGGCCTGGTCGGGATGAACCTGATCAGCTATCGCCCCGATCCCAAGCAGGACGGGTACTTCCTGTTGCTGGCCAGCCCGGAAGTGAAGCTCAAAAAGGCCAAGACGGTTCCCAAGACGGTCGTCTTCGTGATCGATCGCTCGGGCAGCATGAACGGAAAGAAGATCGAACAGGCCCGCGAGGCCCTGAAGTACCTGGTGGGCCGACTCGGTCCCCGGGATACGTTCAACATCGTGGCCTACGACACGCAGGTCGAGAGTTTTCGGCCCGAGTTGCAACGGGTCGACGACGACTCGCGGAAGGCGGCCCTGGGCTTCGTCGACGGTCTGTTCGCCGGGGGCAGCACCAACATCGACGGAGCGCTGACCACGGCCCTGGGCCTGCTGACCGACAAGAAGCGACCCAATTACGTCCTGTTCCTGACCGACGGGCTGCCGACGGTGGGCGAGCGAAACGAGTTGAAGATCGCCGCCAACGCCCGAAAGGCCAACCGGGTCGAGGCCCGGCTGTACAGCTTCGGGGTCGGCTTCGACGTCAACAGTCGACTGCTCGATCGGCTCTCTCGCGATCACCGCGGCCAGTCGGTCTACGTCCGGCCCAACGAGGACATCGAGGTGCAGGTCTCGAAACTCTTCGATCGCATCGGCGCCCCGCTGCTGACCAAGCTGGCGGTGAACTTCGAGTTCGACAAGGCGGTCAACGCGGGTGATCCCAAGCCGATCACCAGGACCTATCCCCGTGAACTGACCGACCTGTTCCGAGGCGAGCAACTGGTCTGGGTCGGGCGCTACCGGCAATCCGGCCGCGTCAAGGTGACACTGACCGGCGAAAACGGTGACGACCGCAGGTCGTTCTCCTTCGCAACGACACTGGCCGATCGGTCTCAAGACGAGTCCCACGGCTTCGTCGAGAAGCTGTGGGCGTTGAGACGGATCGGGGAGATCATCGACGAACTCGACCTGAACGGAACCAACCAGGAGCTGATCGACGAACTGGTGCGGCTGTCGATCGCTCATGGTGTGATGACCCCCTACACGTCGTTCCTGGCCGACGAGGACGTCAATCTCGCCTCGCGAGACAACCTCAGCCGAGCCCGGGTGACTGCGACCCGCGAGTTGGCCCGGGCCAGCGGACGGGCCGGGTTTGCCCAACGGCGGATCAAGGGACGCCTCCAGCAGGCCACCAGCCTGCCCGCCGGAGGCGGTGGGGCCGTTTTCGGAGAAAGGGGTATTGCCTTCGGCGGCTCGCCCGTCGCAGGCGACCACTCTTTCGCCGGCGGCAGCCCCGTCGCGGCAAGACCGACCGTCCGCAACATCGGCCAGAAGTCGTTCTTCCTCAAGGGAAGACTCTGGCGTGATTCCACAGTGACAGCCGAACAGGAGAAACGGGCGATCCGGGTCACCCAGTACAGCAAGCAGTACTTCGACCTGGCCGCCGCCCACCGCGGCACGCTGGCCAAGTACCTGACCTTCAACGGACCGGTGCTGGTCAACCTGGACGGCAAGACGTACCGCATCGAGCCGCCTGCAGGAAAATAGCCGGCAGGCAACAGTCCGCCGGTCCCGTCCGGCAGTCGCGGTCCCTGCCAGCTCGAGCCGGGACCGTCACTGCCGGATCAACCGCTTCAACCTGCACAGCAGTCAGGATTCCCGCCAATACCCCGCCTTGCGCACTCGCACGGCATCGGAAATGGACCGCGGTCGACGCGTCTTCATACGATGAAATGAAGGTGATCGATCAGCCCGAAAGTCCTGACACCCGATGCCTATGCGCCCCCAGACCATCCTGCAGGCCGTCGGGCCACTGTTGATCATTGCCGCCGGTGTCGCCGCGTTCGCCTGGCTACAATCACTGGGCATCCCGCCCAGGACGTCGCCGGTCACCGACAAGCCCCCAACGGTCCGAACCCGGGTGCTGGGACCTCCTCGGCAGCAGTTCGAAATTCGCATCGGCGGCCGGGTTGTCCCCCGTCGCGAGGTGACTCTTTCGGCCGAGGTGACCGGGCGGGTCATCGCTCGCCCTGACGACCTGCGAGCCGGGCGGCATGTCTCAAAGGGGACATTGCTGCTGCAAATCGACCCGGTTGACTACGGGCTGGAACTCCGGAAGATCACCAGCCAACTCGTCGGCATCGATGTCGATCTCGAACAACTCACGACCGAGTCCACCGGCATCCAGGAACTGGTTGCTCTTGCGGAAGAGGACCTTGCACTCGCCGCCAAGGAACTCGCCCGCGTCGAATCGCTGCTCGACCGCAAGGTCACCACACCGGCTGACCGCGATCGTACCAAGCGAGTCGAACTCGAAGCCCGCAACTCGCTGCGAGAGCTCGAGAACCAGCGGAACCTGTTGCCGCTGCGCCGTCGTCAACTGGCGGCACAACGACAGGTCCTGGTCGCTCAACAGCAACACTCCAACAGGGACATCGCACGAACCCGAATCGTGGCGCCCTTCGACGGATTGCTGACACTCGACGGAGCCGAGGTGGGTGACTTTGTTCAACCCGGTGACGTCCTGCTGAAAATCGAAGAGGCGGCCGTTGTGGAAATCGAGTGTCAACTGCGGGCCGATGACCTGGACTGGCTGAGAGATTCGCGGGCAACGGCCAAGGACACCGGCAGCCCGTACGAGGTGCCCGACGTTGCCGCCACGGTCACCCGCCGGGACAACCCGAACCGGTGGATCGGTCGACTGACACGATTCCGGGGACAGGGAGTCGACCCGCGGACGCGAACGGTGCCCTGTCGCGTTCGAGTCGAGCGGCGGCGAGAACCCGAAACGGCCGAGGGGTCGTCGATCCTGATGCGGGGGATGTACGTCACCGTCACGCTGCCGGTCGTCCCACAAACGCAGCTGATCGAAATCCCCGCCGAGGCGGTCCGACCCGACGGGCAGGTCTGGTCAGTCGGTGGAGACCGGTTGGTGATCCACCGCGTCACCGTCGCCCGGGTGCTGCAGGGATCTGTGCTGATCCGGGCTGATTCGACCGACCTGAAACCCGACGACCACGTCATCGTCTCGCCCCTGGCAACGACCTACCAGGGCATGCCGGTCCGCGAGCGTCTCGAGGACCCGCCGCCCGACAGACACGAGGAAGGGAGCCCGTCGCCATGAGATCGGTCGTCGCCTGGGCCATCCGCAATAACCGCTCGATGAACACGCTGATGATCGCCGCGTTGGCCGTCGGCGTGGCCTCGATGCTGATGCTCCAACGCGAACGGTATCCCGAGTTCCGACCCGACGAGGTCGTGGTGCGGGTGATTTACCCGGGAGCGAGTCCGACGGAGACCGAGGAGGGAATCTGCCTGAAGGTCGAGGAGGCGATCCGGTCGATCGTCGGCGTGGGCAAGCTGACCTCGCGAGCCACCGAAGGACGGGGCACCGTCACAGCTGAGCTCGAACCCGACGTTGACCAACCGCAACGGGTGGTCAACGAGATCCGGGCCGCGATCGACAGCATCCCGAGTTTTCCCGAGGAGGCCGAGCGGCCCGAGGTGAGACTGCGGGTCCGGTTCCAGTCGGTGATCTCGGTCGCGGTTCTTGCCCCCGCCGCACTCGATCCGACCAACGACCCCGTCGACGAACGGCAGTTGCGGGACCTGGCCGAGACGATCCACGACGAGTTGCTCGAATTGCCGGAGGTGTCTCATATCGAACTCTGGCAGGCCAAGCCCTACCAGATCGACGTCGAGGTCTCCGAAGAGACTCTCCAGGAGTACGGCCTGACACACGACGATGTCGCCGTGGCTCTCAGGCAGAGCAACCTCGACCTGCCCGCGGGCCAGATCAAGTCAGCGGCCGACGAGATCCTGATCCGGACCGCCGACAAGCAGGTGACCGGCCAGCGGATCGCCGCGATCCCGGTGCGGACCGACCAGAACGGAACGGTCGTGACCATCGGCGACATCGCCAACGTCCGTGACGGGTTCGCCGACATCGACACCGTCGCCACGCTCGACGATCGACCGGTGATGTCGATCAAGATTCGCATGACCGCCGACGAGGACATGCTGACGATCCGGGACCAGGTCGTCGAGTACGTGGCCACGCGGCCGATGCCACCCGGCTACGAGTTGAAGACCTGGGACGACTACAGCAAGCAGGCCCGCGACCGCCTGGACCTGCTCTCGCGAAACGGAGTCTACGGGCTGTTGTTGGTCTTCGCCGTGCTGGGCCTGTTCCTGGACGTCCGCCTGGCCTTCTGGGTCGCGCTGGGCATACCGGTCTCGGTCTTCGGCACCTGCGCGGTGATGCTGGCCACCGGGGCAACGCTGAACATCTACTCGATGTTCGCCTTCGTGATGGCGTTGGGCATCGTCGTCGACGACGCGATCGTGATCGCCGAGAACGTCTATGCGCACCGACTGCGTGGCCGCCCCCCCCTCGAGGCGGCCATCGACGGCACGATCGAAGTGGCTCCGGCTGTCATCTGCAGCGTGCTGACCAGCGTGATCGCCTTCGTACCGCTGGCCTACGTCACCGGTGAGATGGGCAAGTGGATTGCCGTGATGCCGCTGGGCCTGGTCGCGATGCTGCTGATCTCGCTGGTCCAGGGCCTGTTCATTCTCCCCTGCCACCTCGCTCACTCGCGGCTGCCCGGCATCCCCGACGACGTGCCGGGGTTTCAGCAGGCGGTGCAGAAGGCGATCGACCGGTTCGTCGACCGTGTCTACACGCCCGTGCTCAAGGCGACCCTGGCGCGTCCTGCCGTACTGCTGGCAGGTTCGATCTCGGCCCTGCTGGTCACCGCCGGACTGTACCAGGGCGGCTTCACACCCTTCGTCTTCAACCAGCAGCTCGACTGGGAATTCGTCTACACCTACATCGAATATCCCAAGGGAACACCCACCGCCACGATCGATGCCGCCACCAGGCGACTGGAAGATACGTTTCGCGAGGTCGAAGAGCAGGAACTTCGCGGCGCGGACGGTGATCGACGCTCGCTGGTCCGGACCCGGTTCCGCAGTGTCGGGTACACCAACCAGTTGGACAACATGCGGGGAGAGATCTACATCGAGTTCGAACCGGGGCGGATCTTCGCCGAGAAATCGAGCCGCGAGGTGATCGGCAAGTGGCGAGAGCGGGCCGGCGAGTTCCCCGGTGCCGAGCGGGTCGTCTTCTGGGGCATCAACAACGCCGCCGGTGGGCGGGCCGTGGAACTGGATCTGCTCGGCAGCGACATCGATGAACTCGAATCGGTCTCGGAGCGGATCAAGCAGCGACTGGCCGTCTACGACGGGGTGTACGACATCCGCGACAGCCGCGGACCCGGCAAGTGGGAAATGAAGCTGAAGCTCAAACCCGGTTCCGAATCACTCGGCGTGCGGCTCGACCAGTTGGCCCAGACCGTGCGGGGTGCCTACTACGGGGTGGAGGCAATGAGGCTGCAGAGAGGGCGGCACGAGGTGAAGCTGATGGTCCGCTATCCCAGGCACCAACGACGCAGCCTGCACCAGCTCGACGAATTGCACATCCGGACGGCCGACGGCAGCGAAGTGCCGTTGCGAGAACTGGCCGAGGTGACCGTCGAGCGAGGATACGACGACATCCTGAGAATCGACCAGCGGCGGGCTGTCACGATCACCGCCGACGTCGACCAGGACCGGGCGAACGCGGCCGAGGTGATCGCCGATCTTCGCGGGGAATTCCTCACCGAGTTGCTCGACACGCATCCCAGGGTGTCGGCCCGCTGGGAGGGCCAGCAGAAGGAAACCCGCGAGTCCTTCGACAGCCTGATGGTCGGCTTCCTGCTGGCCCTTTGCGGGATGTTCGCCCTGCTGACACTCGAGTTCCGCTCGTACGTCCAGCCGCTGATCATCCTGGCCGTGATCCCCTTCGGGTTCGTGGGTGCCGTCGGGGGGCACCTGCTGATGGACCAGCCGCTGACACTGTTCAGTCTCTTCGGCATGGTCACCCTCTCGGGCATCGTCGCCAACGACTCGATCGTGCTGATCGACTTCATCAACCGCCGGCTGGCCGCTGGAGATTCGCTGGACCAGGCCGTGGTGGCGGCCGGCCGACGACGCTTCCGTCCGGTCGTATTGACCTCCATCACGACCGTGGCCGCGCTGCTGCCGCTGCTGCTGGAACGCAACACCCAGGCCCAGGTGCTGGTCCCGATGGCGATCAGTATCTCCTTCGGCCTGGTCGTTGCGACCGCCTGGATCCTGTTGCTGGTCCCGGCGATGTTCGCGATCTACGCCAGGCTCAGCGGTCGATGCGACCAGGCCGCGGAGACACCCTAGCCCGCCACCGCGGAACGACCGGTCAGCAGACTCAACACGGTCACGAACACGACACGCCATTGACACATCACGATGCCGTCGGTCTGAAACCCGGGAGAACCCGTCAGCTCCGACGATTCGTCAGCCGCTGTGAACGTGCCCGAACAACGGCCGCAGACCACTCGGAAATGCAAATTCTGTCGACGTTGTCGGCCTGAAAGCGGATCCACTCACCAGGTTTTCCTTCACCGCGTTCCTCTACCCGACGCATCCGCAGGACCGATGACGAACCGTGGTCGCCGCGGCATGTCGAGCGCCGTGCGGCGGAAGAAGTGATAGGTCCCCATCTCGGGACAGGCCAGCAGATCCGGGCGGCCATCTCCGTCGAGATCTCCGACTCCGTAATAGGGACCGTGCTTGGCAATGCCCGAGAGTTCCTCGCCGAAGCACTTCAGGCGTCGTGGAACATCAAAGCGTGGCTTCGTCCGGGTGCCGATGTTGCGGACCAACGCGGGTGCCGTATCCAGCGTGGCACCATGGTTGATGACCAGGTCGAGCAAGCCGTCACGATCCCAGTCGACGGGAATCAACTGGGCAGGTTGACCGACGACATTTGTCAGTGGCTTGCCGTCGGGCAACGTGATCACCTGCTGTTTCTTCAGTCGCCGCCGCCCTCGCCCGTCACGGTACTGAACGAAGATCGCCGAATGGGCCGCGTAGCGATTGTTGTCGGGCGGCCCCTGGCCATCGGTGGTGACCATGTCACACAGCCCGTCGCCGTTGAAGTCGCCGAAACCACCACGGCTCCGCCAACCGAACGGTGAGTGCGGATCGGGAACCCGCTTGGTCCATTCCTTCGTGTCGGCCCCCAGCAGGCTGGCGGTCGCTCTCAGCGTTCGGGCCGTTTCGGCAAACCCGTCGCAGATCAGCTGGCGGCGGGGTCCGAACCGGGGCGCACTTGGAGTGCCGACGTTGCGGTACCAGAACACCCGGTTGGTGATGTTGGGCAGCATCACGTCGCGCAACCCGTCGCCGTCCCAGTCGACAAACGAGGGGTGGGGGTATCCCATGTTGTGACCGTACTCCTCGAGACCCGGAAACACGTTGCTCATGTGGACCTCGATCGGTCGCCGGTCGGCCAGCACGGGCCGAGCCGGTTCGAATCGCGGTTGCCCGGTCGTGCCCGAATTGATCACGATCCGCACGTCGCCGTACCCGCCACCAACCAGCAGATCCCAATCGCCATCGTTGTCCCAATCGCAGGGAAACGGCGTCGCCTGGTCACCGAGGGCGATCTCCGGCGAGGGAGCCAGGAGCTTTCGGGTCACGAACCGTCGACGGCGGGGGGATGCCACATCTCCGGGCGGCGACGAGACGGCCTCGAGAAACGCCGCGCGTTGCCACGACTGGTAGGAAACGACCACGCCGCGCCGCGGACCTGCTGTGACCGCAGCAGTGGAGTAACAGGACTTCAGATCCACTTCCTCGAGCACCCGAGGGGCAGCGAACCGCGGGGGGAATTCCCCCCGGTTGCGTCTCCACCCCAAACGGCTGGAACGGTTCAACCGCTTCGTCCGCGAATCGGTGACCAGGCAGACCGAATCCAACCGCCCGTCACCGTCGACGTCAAAGAAACAGGGCCGACGGCCCACCTCGATCGTCACCGGTTCGGATGGCTCGAACGGCCAACCCTTCGGATTCCGGTTCCTGATGTAGCAGGCCGAAACGTCCGAACGAGGCCCGGCTTCGTCGCGAAACATGCTGCCCAGCACCAGGTCCACCACCCTGTCACCGTCCAAATCGACAGCCCGCACCGGCCCCCAGTACTCCGGTGGGTGAGGCACGCGACCGGCCGACAGGTAGATCGGCATGCCCCCCGCATCGCGATCGCCGGAATCCAGGAACAGGTGCACGTCTCGGTGAACGTCAGTGATTCGACTGAACCGGGACGACTTGGCCGCCGCCGTGAACAACAGATCAGGTCGACCATCTCCGTTGAGATCGGCCGCATCACCATGCATGTACCCGGCGTTGAACTGGTGGAACTCCTTCGATTCACGTGCGGTCTTGTATCGCAACGGGATGCGATCCCCGAAAAGCAGTGACCGGGGCTCCCCCGCACCCCGATCCAAAGCCGGCCGACACCACAATCCGCCCCAGTCGTGTGGGGTCCGGACCCCGGGCCAGCCCGACTCGAACGTGTACATCCCCGCCGTGACCAGATCGAGTCGGCCGTCACCGGTCAAATCAACCATCCGCGACAAGCCGACCAGCCCACCGATCCGCCGGGGACCCGTCGCGTTGTACCTCAGCAGATCGCCGACGCCGATCAACGGAACCAGGTCTCTCGTCGAGGCCAACCGTCGACCAGGACTGGTCCGAAAGGTGACGACGTACCGCATCTGTCGCGGGTCGGAGATCAGCCACCGAACCCGGCCGGAGTCGCCGTGACGAAACCCGGGGCCCAGCGAATGGGCCACCTCCTGTTTCGTGGCACGGTTGACGACCCGAATCGAATCGGGATCCAGCACGCCCTCAAGCCCCTGACGACGGGCCTCGACAGCAAAATCGATCAGGGGATCCGCCGGCAGGTTCGGGGTCACCAACCGGCTCGACACCGTCACGTCCAGCCGGCCGGTCGTTCTGCGGGACGCCCGGGGCCCGGGAAGCCGGACCTTGGCCAGGTAGATGTTCGTCTTGCCCTCGTGAGACGAGTAGTAGCTGATCCACAACAGGCCCTCGTGCCAGACCATGCCGGCGTAGCTGCAGTCTCCCCCACTGGGCAACGTCAGCACGGGCTTGTAGCCGGTTCGTGTCATCCGAGCCAGCACCGTCTGCGGCCGATCACCGTAACGACGCCCCGAAGCCCACAGGCTGCCATCCGGCACTCGGATGAAGTTCGGGCCACCGACCCGCTGGCCGGTGTCGGTCCACTTCCAGTCGGTAAACGGCGGTCGGCTGGTGCCGATCCAGGCGGTCTTGTTCCGCCTCAGCAGCACCACCATCTCGTCCCGGTCCAGGAACCGGATGGTCGCCTCGTTGGGCCAGCCGGGGATTCGGTGGAATTCCGTGAGGAACTTCCAGTCGAGACCATCACGGGTGCTGTAGAGCATGACCCGTCGAGGGTCTTTTCCGTTGCCGAGTTTCGAGATGCTGTAACCGGTGCCCTTGTGCCAGGTCACCCGCCACAGCCAGTGGTCCTCGGCCAGCAGTTTCCGCGGGCGGGTCCATTTCAGGCCGTCGCTCGAAAACGACACGCGGGGCGAACGGGTCTGGTAGACCCGCTTGGCGTTGTAGAGGCTGCCGCCCATGATCAGCATCAGCCGGCCATCGGGGGTGATCGAGAGCTTGGGATCGCGGAGATCGACACCGTCCTGTTCGAGCAGTCCAGCCGACTTCCATTCCTTGCCGTCGCTCGAGACGATCACGCGGACGCGACCGTCGTCACCGGCATGCCCGGTCCCCTCGCGGAACGTACACCACCACCGGTCCCGGAACCGGATCAGGTCAGTGAACGCGTTGTGCCTGCCGTGATCCCAGATCCGGCTGACCGAGACGATCTCGGGATCGGCGGCCTCGACCGACAGCCCGGTGGTCGCCACCACGATCAGCAGAACAAGTCGACGTTTCATCACTGGTCCCCGATGTGCGACCGGTCGGTGGAGCAGAGGCTAACGTGCCAGTTTCTGCAGCCGTTTTCCCGTGATTTCGACAACGTAGAGGTTCCGCTGCCTGTCGACAGCCAGCATGTGTGGCAACTGAAACTGCCCCGGCCCGGTCCCCTCTTTCCCCCACCGGGCGACGACCTTGCCGGATTTCGGGTCGAGTTGCAGAACCTGGTTGGCTCGACCGTCGGCGACGTAGATCGCCCCCTTGTGATCCTCGGCCAGGCCGAACGGAGCGAACCCGTTCCAGGTGGCCAGCCACTTTCCGTTGGCATCAAACACCTGCACCCGGTCGTTCTCGCGGTCGCCCACCACGACCCGCCCCTTGCGATCGACCAGGATCGCGTGCGGGGTGTCGAACTCGCTCTTGCCGGTCCCGGGCTTGCCCCAACTGGTCAGGTATTTCCCCTTCGAGTCGAACTTCATCACGCGGCTGTTGCCGTAACCGTCCGAGACGTAGATCTCGCCGGCGGGCCCGAAGGCGACATCGGTCGGTTTGTCGAACAGGTCGCGGTCGGTGCCCGCCTTGTCGACCTGGCCGAGAGCAAGCAGGAGTTTCCCCTTGGGGCTGAACTTGAAGACCATGTGATGGCCGATGTCGGTCACCCAGACGTTGTCGTCGCGATCGACCCGCAGGCCATGAGCGCTCCCGATCAGGTCGTCGCCCCACGATCGAACGAGTTTCCCGTCGGTGCCGAAGCAGAGAATCGGCCTGGGGCCCCGGTGGAACAGGTAGACCCGTCCCTTGCTGTCAACATCCACGCCCGAGGCGGCTCCCAATGGGAGACCCTTGGGAATCTTCAGGAACCCGGCAACCGGCTTCAACCGAGGCTCGGCCGCGACCGAGACGACCCCGGCCACCAGGAGCAACAGCACGAGTCCGAGTAACGGCGTGGAGAATCTCATCGTGGGGGCTCCTCTGTCGGGTGCGAATGGACGGCCCCATCGTTACCCAACGGCAATCCGGGAGGCAACCGAACGGGGCGGATGGTGCCGGTGGAACACCCGGTTCAGCACTTGCACGTCAATCCACCGTCGACCACCAACTGGGCGCCGGTGATGTACCGGGCCTCGTCGGAAGCCAGGAACAGCGCGGCGTGGGCCACGTCCCAGGCATCGCCCATCGTCTTCATCGGGACCTGCTCGTTGCGCATCTGGATCATCTTCTCGACATCCCCGTCGGCGTAGACTCCCTTGAGCGGCTCGACGATCATCGGCGTGTTCATCAGGCCCGGCAGGATCGAATTGACCCGGATGCCCTTCTCGGCGTACTCGAGCGCCACCGACTGGGTCAGTTGCAGCACGCCGCCCTTGGTGGCGGAATACGAGACGTAGGGAATCCCCAGGTAACGGATTCCGGCAATCGAGGCGATGTTGACGATCGCGCCGCCGCCCTGGGCCTCCATCACCGGCAGCACATACTTGCAGGTCAGAAACATGCTGGTCAGGTTGACCGAAATCACGTGGTCCCAACTCTCCAGGCTCGCCCCCACCGGCCCCCCCACTTCGAGGATGCCGACGTTGTTGTGCAGGATATCGATGCGGCCCCAGGTCTCGACGCACTTCTCGACCACCGCAGCCACCTGCTCGGCATCGGTCACGTCGACCTGGTCGACCAGGCACTCACCCCCCTCATCCCGGATGATCCCGGCGGTCTCATCGACCGCGTCCCGGTTGATGTCTATCACGCAGACCCGGGCCCCCTCGCGGGCGAACAACACCGCGGTCGCCTTTCCGTTGCCCCAGCCGGGTCCGGAAGACCCCGCGCCGGTCACCAGGGCCACCTTGTCCTTGAGTCGTTCACCCATCGCGATCTCGCCCTCCGACTTGCCTCATGATGAGGCCTCAGAATACCGTGGACGTGCGTCGTTCGCCGGTCCGACGCCCTAATTCTCACCCCACGGATCCCCGTCGATGAACGTCGGCCAGTTCCTCACCAAGGCCGCTCGCAGTTTCCCCACGAACCAGGCGATCGTGCACGGGAACCAGGGCTGGTCCTACGCCGAGTTCGACAGGCGAACCAGCCAACTGTGCCACGCCCTACGGGGGCTGGGTCTCGAGCGCGGCGACAACCTGGCGGTGTTGATGACCAACTGCAGCCCGATGCTCGAGACGATGTTCGCCGGCTTCCGGCTGGGATGCGGAGTGGTGCCGATCAACTTCCGGCTGCACCCCAACGAGTTCGCCTACATCATTGACCACAGCGAATCGCGGGTCGTGGTCACCTCACCGGAGTTCAACGAACCACTGCAGTCGGTCGGCGACCAGATGCCGCGGGTCGAACACGTGATCACCACCGGCGGGGCCACCGGCGAGGTGCTCGACTACGAGACGATCCTGGAGAACCAGCCGGTCGACTGCCCCGATGCCGATGTGGATCCCGACGATGTCGCCTGGCTGTTCTACACGTCGGGGACCACCGGCCGCCCCAAGGGAGCGATGCTCACGCACCGCAACCTGGTGGCGATGTCGATGGGGTTTTTCGCCGACATGTGCCCCGACCGCGGCCATCGGGAAGCGACGCTGCACGCCGCCCCGCTGTCCCACGGCAGCGGACTCTATGCCCTGCCCAATGTCGCCCAGGCCGCCACCCACGTGATCCCCTCTGTCACCTCGTTCGACCCGGTGCATATCTTCGAGTGCATCCAGCAGCACCGCATCACCAACATCTTCGTCGCCCCCACGATGCTCAAGCGGCTGGTCGACCACCCCGACATCGGCCGCTTCGACCTCGGATCGCTCAAGTCGGTCATCTACGGTGGCGCCCCGATGCTGGTCGAGGACCTGCTGCGGGCCCTCGAGCGGCTGGGCCCCTGCCTGGTCCAACTCTACGGACAGGGCGAAAGCCCGATGACGATCACCTACCTGCCGCACCGGGACCACGTGTCCGACGGAGACGAGGCCCAACACCGCCGACTGGGTTCGGCGGGAATCGCCCGGACCGATGTCGAGGTCGAGATCGTCGACGACGACGACCGGCGACTGGGCACCGGCGAGGTGGGCGAGATCGTCACGCGGTCGGAGCTGGTGATGAAGGGCTACTGGCGGGATCCGGATGCCTCGAAACACTCGCTCCGCGGTGGCTGGCTGCACACCGGCGACGTCGGCTGCCTGGACGAAGACGGCTACCTCTTCCTGATGGACCGCTCGCACGACATGATCATCAGCGGTGGCGAGAACATTTATCCTCGCGAGATCGAGGAGGTCCTGGTCAGGCACCCGGCCGTCCGGGAAGTGGCCGTGATCGGCATCCCCGACGAGGAATGGGGCGAGGCGGTCAAGGCAGTCGTCTCGACCGTCGATGGCGGCGAGGTGACCGCAGAGGAACTGATCGAATTCTGCCGCGATCACATCGCCAGCTACAAGAAACCTCGCAGCGTCGACTTCGTCGACGAGTTGCCTCGAAACAACTACGGCAAGATCGTCAAGCGCGAACTCCGCGAAGCGTACTGGCAGGGACGGGAGCGGCGGGTCTAGACCGGCCGAAGACGACATGGCACGACGACGACAACTACGACGAGGCGTGGCGGTGGTCGGAGCCGGGATGTCCGGTTTCGGCATGTTCGCCGAAAAGGACTCGAAGGATCTCTTTCTCGAGGCCTTCACCGAACTGAGGACGTCGGTCGACAAGGGGCTCGATCCGACCGACATCGACGCACTGTACTTCGGCAACTTCACCAACGACTTCTTCGTGCACCAGTCGCACTGGGGCGCGATTCTCACCGACGCCCTCGGCATGGTTCCCGCCCCGGCCACCCGCACCGAGGGGGCATGTGCCTCGAGCGGACTGGCGTTCCGCGAGGCGTGTTTTGCCATCGCCAGCGGATTCTACGACGTCGTGCTGGTGGGTGGCGTCGAGGACATGTCCAAGCGATCCACAGCCGAGGTGGCCGAGGGACTGGCGCTGGCGGCGATTCCCTACGAACTGGACGCGGGATTCAATTTTCCCGGCGTGTTCGGAGTGATCGCCTCGGCCTACTTCCAGAAATACGGTGCGACCCGCGAACACCTGATGAACGTGACGATCAAGAGCCACGAGAACGCGGCACGAAATCCGCGAGCCCAACTGGGGAAATCGGTTCGCGAGATGATGGAATCGAAGGCCCGCCGGGCGGCCGAACGGGGCCAGGAGGTGCCCGGGTGGGCCGACGAACGGGAGTTTCTTCGAGACGAACGGGCCAACCCGGTCGTCGCCTCGCCGTTGCACCTGTTCGACTGTTGCCCGATCAGTGACGGAGCCGGCTGCCTGTTGCTGGTGGCCTCGGAGATTGCCGAGCGGTTCACCGACGACCCGCTGCAGGTGGCCGGGATCGGACAGGGCAGCGGCCGCGGGCTGCAGGCGGCCGAGGATCTGACCAGCTTCGAGGCAACCCGGGCCGCGGCCCACGAGGCCTACCAGATGGCGGGACTCGAACCCGCCGACATCCAGTTTGCCGAAGTGCACGACTGCTTCTCGATCGCCGAACTGCTGCACATCGAGGACCTGGGGTTCTTCGAGCCCGGCACCGGGCACCTGGCGGTGGCCGACGGGATGACCCGGCTGGATGGCAGCATGCCGATCAACACCTCCGGGGGACTCAAGTGCAAGGGACACCCGGTGGGAGCCACCGGGGCGGGCCAACTGGTCGAGGTGTGGACCCAGCTGAGACAACAGGCCGGAGACCGGCAGGTGCCAGGCGACAACCTGAGCATCGGGCTGGCTCACAACCTGGGTGGCACCGGCGGCACCAGTTCGGTGACGATCCTGAGGCGGGGAGTCTGACGTGAACCAGGCGAGACCATTTACCGACCGGTCATTTCGGGCCTTCCTCTGCGAAGAACAGTTGATGGGCGGACGCTGCGACGGCTGCGGGTCGCTGTTCGTGCCACCGCGGGCCCTCTGCCCGGCCTGCCACGGTGATCAAATGACCTGGGAACAGGCCAGCGGACGTGGCCGGCTGGTGGCGGTGACCCGGATGGCGATGGTCTCGCCAGGGCTGGCCGACGAGGGATTCGGCGGTGATCGCCCCTACTGCTCGGGTGTCGTCGAACTCGAAGAAGGTCCCCGAGTGGTCGCACGGCTCGCCGGCCGGGAGACCGACGAACTGGGCGAGGTGGAAGTGGGCCAGGACATGCAGGTCGGATTCGAACATCGCGACCGCGAAACGCCTCGCCTGGTCTTCCGTCCCGCCTGATCCACATCGCCCGCAAGGTTGGAGTCGGGGCCTGAATAGTCAATAGTGGACCGACCTGGACGGATTGAGACAACAACAAGTGACCGGGAACCCAGCGATGACCAGACGCAAAGAGATGTACGACCTGCTGCGGATTTCACTGCTGGGAATCGCCCTGGCGACCGGAGTCCACCAGGCGGAGGCCGCGAATCCATCGTCGCTGGTCCGGTTCTGTGCGATGGGCGATGTGCCCTACGCCCCGGTCGAAGACCTGTTGCTGCCGAGACAGGTTGCCGAGTTGCCGGCGGCCGGCGAATTCGTGATCCACGTGGGAGACATCAAATCCGGGAACACCCCGTGCGACGAGGCGGTCTACAACAAGGTCTACGGGATGCTCGCGCAGTCCAAGGCACCGGTCTTCATCATCCCGGGCGACAACGAGTGGAACGACTGCACCGACCCGGCCAAGGCCTGGGCGTACTGGCAGAAGTACTTCACCCGCTTTGACCGGCGGTGGAACCACCGTTTCCCGGTCTTCCGGCAGATCGAGCAGAAAGAGAACTTCTCGTTCGTTCACGGAGGCGTGCTGTTTGTCGGCCTGAACATCGTCGGCGGCCGGGTTCACGATCCCGACGAGTGGAAGAAGCGACACGCCGACTGCCTGGCGTGGACACGCCAGAACCTGAAACAGTTCGGCTCGACCGCCAGCAGCCTGGTCATTTTCGGCCACGCCCAACCGGCCAAAAAGCACCAGGACTTCTTCGAGCCGTTCAACAAGGTCGCGACCTCGTTCAGAAAACCGATCCTCTACCTGCACGGCGACGGACACCGCTGGATTCACGACCGACCGTTCACGGCGAAGAACATCCTGCGGGTCCAGGTCGACCAGGGAGGCATCGCACCGCCGCTGCTGGTCACCGTCACCGACGACCCGAAGACGCCGTTCGTGTTCGACCGCCGCATGTCCGAAGACAAGGCGGCCGTGACGCTGGCCAAGATCGGTGCCAAGCTCAGGCGTGACGACGCCGGACGAATCGTCGAGGTGGACCTCGGCGAACGCCAGACCACCGACGCCGACCTGGCGCACCTGGTCGGGTTGAGGGCCCTCGAGGAACTGAGCCTGCACCAGACCAGGATCACCGGTGCCGGGCTGGTGCACCTGAAGGGGCTGACCACGCTGAAACGGGCCTTCTTCAGCGACACCGCCGTCGACGACGCGGGGGTCTCGCACCTCAAGGGACTCAACAACCTCACCGTGCTCGGTCTTTCCGGAACCCGCATCACCGACCGCAGCCTCGAACAACTCTCCGGGCTCAAGAACCTCTCGTCACTGTTTGCCCTGGAGACCAAGGTCACCGACGCCGGAGTGGCCAAGCTCCGCAAGGCCCTGCCCAACTGCGACATCAGCCACTGAAACCGGCCGGGTCCCGGGGATTCCTTTCCACATTGCCAGTCCCGGGTCACACTGGTATTAATCAACCGGCGTTGATGCGTCGCGGGCGGCAGTTCCTCCTCGTTCCAGAGAGGCGTCGATGACAACTCGGGCTTCGTGTCGCGGCTTGACCAGTTCGCAGATCAACCGGCGGTCGTTCCTGCAGACAACCGTTTCGGCCGGAACGGCGGGGCTGTCGTTGCCGGCCCTGCTCTCGGCACGGGCCGAAGCCGTGGCCGCCAGGCAGCCCGTACAGGACACCGCCGTGATCCAGGTCTGGCTCGGTGGCGGGCCGACGCATTTCGAGACCTACGACCCCAAACCGATGGCGCCGGCCGAATACCGCGGCCCGTTCAAACCGATCGCGACGAAGTTACCCGGCGTGCAGTTCTGTGAGTTGATGCCGCGGCACGCGGAGATCATCGACAAGATCGCCGTCATCCGCAGCATCAACGTCGGCAGCAGCGGCCACGACGTGGGCATGTACTACTGCACGACCGGCAAGACGCGCAAGGGACAGCCCTCGGCCGGCTCGTACGTCGCCCGCATCCGCGGGGGCCGCGGGTTGAGCGTCCCGCCGAACGTGCACCTGGGCTTCACCCACACGGCGAACCGGGTCTTCGTGCCGAACTTCAAGTCCGGCTATCTCGGCAGCGGCCACGATCCGTTCTACATCCACGACGATCCGGCCGGCAAGACGTTCACCGTCCCCAACCTGCAACTCGTCAACGGAATGACGATCGACCGGCTGGGGGACCGCAGGTCGTTACTGTCGCGTTTCGACACCGCTCGCCGACGCTTCGAAACCGGCGGAACGGCCGATTCGGTCGACCACTTCACCCGGGCGGCCTTCGAAATCGTCAGTGGCAGCACGGCCCGTCAGGCATTCGACCTGTCGCGGGAACCCGACAAGACACGGCAGCGTTACGGCATGCACCGCTGGGGTCAAAGCTGCCTGCTGGCCCGGCGGCTGGTCGAGGCGGGTGTGCCGTTCGTCACGGTCAACTTCGACCCGCACTCCTACACCTTCGACATGCACAGCAACGTCACCGGCGGCATGAAGAGCGCCGGTCCTCGGATGGACTCGGCGATCCCGGCCCTGATCGAGGACCTGCACCTCCGCGGCCTCAACAAGCGGGTGCTGCTGCTGGTCTGGGGTGAGTTCGGCCGGACACCGCGGATCAACAAGAATGCCGGACGAGACCACTGGGGTTCGGTGATGAGCGTCCTGCTCTCGGGCGGCGACCTGAAGACCGGCCAGGTGATCGGATCGTCGACGGCCAAGGGCGAAGTGCCCAAGGATCGGCCGCTGCGTCCGTGGGACGTGCTGGCCACGATGTACCGCCACCTCGGCATCGACCCCGGCCGAACGTTTCTCGATCGCTCGGGACGCCCGCTGGCGATCCTCGAGCAGGGTGACGTCATCCGCGAATTGATCTGAGCCCGGCGCGGGCGGGATCGTGTCGCGGCCCGCGATCGCGTTTCACCACGCGCTGTTCGACGGATCGTCGTCAGCGGCGAAGATGTCCGCCTTGTCGAGACCCTCGATTTTCGTCTCGGCGTCGGGCTCGTCGGCAGTCGACCGACCATCGTCATCCCCGACCCACTCGTCATCGCCGCGGTCATCCCGGCCGGGCTGATCATCAACAACCGTCACATCAACACCGGACCAGACCATCCGGCGGATGTCGATCGCCAGGCCGAACAGTGTCGGAACCAGGACCACGGTGAAGATCGTCGAAACGACCAGCCCGCCCAGGACCACGCTGCCCAGCCCGCGGTACAGTTCGCTGCCGGCTCCCGGAAACAGGACCAACGGCAACAGTCCCAGCACCGTGGTGGTGGTGGTCATGAAGATCGGTCTCACCCGTGTGCGGATGCTCGCCAGGATCGCCTCCGACGCCGACAGCCCGTCCTCGTGCATGTGGTTCAGAGACTGGTGAACAATCAGGATCGGGTTGTTGACCACCGTTCCGATCAGGATGACGAAACCCAGCATGGTCAGCACGTCGAGTGACTGCGGGACGAACAGGTTGAGGACGGACAGGCCGAGGATCCCCCCGACGGCACCCAGTGGAACGCTTAAAATGATCACCAGCGGGTACAACCACGATTCGAACAGGGCGGCCATCAGCAGGTAGGTGATCAACAGGGCCAGCAGGACGTTGAACCTCAGTGCCAACCACGTGGTCCTGAGCTTGTCCGCGGTGCCGCCGAGCGTGATCCGGTACCCGCCGTCGAGCTGTTTGCCGGCAATCAGCGGCGAGACGATCTTCGAGTCGATCCGCTGCATCGCCTCTTCGAGCGGCATCTCCGGGGCCGGCGTGACCCGGATCGTGACCGCCCGAAACCGCTCGCGGTGGTTGACCTGGTCGGGCCCACTGCTCATGGACACATCGGCGATCGCCCCCAGCGGAACGATCTGACCCAGCGGCGTCGCCACCGGCAACGCCTCAATCTCCTGGGTGCTGTCGGCGTTCTGCAACCTGCCGATGATCGTCAGGTCGATCTTGTCCCCCTCCAGGAAGTAGTCTCCCGCGTAGGCGCCATCGATCAATGCGTTGGCGGTGTAGCCCAGGTCGGTAGTGGAGATCCCCATTTCGGCGGCCTGGATCAACCGCGGCCGGATGTGGACTTCGGGAGTCGAGAGGTCCAGGCTCGGGACTGGCTGGACCTGGGCATCCTGGCCCAGCACCGTGCGAACCTGGCCCATGATCTGCCCGCCGAGACCAACGAGTTTCTTCAATTCCGGACCGGTGATCTCGATGTCGATGGTCCGCCCGGCCCCGAGTCCCCGTTCGAACAGGCTTGATTGACTGACGATGGCGATGGTGCCCGGCAGCTGCGAAGCGGCCTTCCGGATGACCGGAGCCAGTTCACCGGCACGGGTCGGTTCGAGTGCCCTCAGCCCGAGAAACACCCGTCGACTCCGTGCCACGAAGAAGAAGTCTCCGATGATCGGACCGTCCAGCTTCGCCGCCTCGGGACTGCCCGGCTCGACGTTCCAGTACGGTGCCAGTTCCGTCTCGACCGTCTCGCCCAGTTGCATCATCTGGTCGACGTTGTAGCCGGGCGGCGGCATCAGGATTGCAAAAACCAGGTTGCGGTTGCCCGCCGGCAGGTACTCGACCCTGGGCCAGAACCTGTAGCTGAACCCCACCGACACTCCAACCAGCAGCAACACCACCGCCAGGCGGCGGAAAAACCCCAACTGGATCCAGCGATTGAGCCTGACGATCGAATCGACGAACCAGGCGGCCAGGCGGCGAGGCAGTCTGACCAGCAGCGGAACCGGTGGTGGGTCCGTCCCGTCCGCCGGTGACGGCCGGCGATCGTCCGCGGAGGCAAACAGGCGTGCCGAGGCGGTGCAGATGACCGTCACCGAAAAGAGCATCGAGAGGCCGACAGCGGCACTGATGGCCAGGGCGATGTCGCGGAACAACTGGCCGGCTTCCTCCTGGATGAAGACGACCGGCAGAAACACTGCCACGGTGGTCAACGTCGACGCCGTGACCGCCCCCCAGACCTCCTTGGTTCCCCGCACCGCTGCCACCCGGGCCGGTTCACCCAACGAGCAACGCCGGGTGATGTTCTCGAGCACGACGACGGCGTTGTCGACAAGCATTCCGACTGCGAACGCCAGCCCGGCCAGGCTGATCACGTTCAGCGAGCGGCCCAGCAGTCCGAGAATCAGGAACGTGCCGATGATGCTCGCCGGAATCGCCGCCGCGACCAGCAGCGCCCCGCGGGCCAGCCAGAATCCGATCCCGACCAGCAGCAGCAGGCCGGGTACCGCAAACCACGACGAGACGTACGTCGAAGCGAGTGCGGCCGCCACGACCAGCGGAACGGCCAACAGCGTGCGGATCTCCAGGTGCAGGAAGACCATCAACACGATCATCGTCAGGGCACCGCCCAGGAAGATGTTCTGGCGGACCAGCGCGATCGACGAGTAGATGTAATCGGTCTCGTCGTAGACCTGGGTCAACTGCAGACCACGCGGCTCGAGCAGCCGCTGGTTGATCTCCCGATTGGCCTGCCGCAGCCCCTCCATCACGTCCAGTACGTTGGCTCCCGACTCGCGGATGCAGTTGACCGCGATACTCGATTCCCCGAACCGCCGGACCACTCCGGTGGATTTCTTGAACCCCAGCTGAACTTCGGCCACATCCCGTACGTAGATCGGCACCCCGTTCTGCACGACCAGCAGCTGGTTCTCGACCTCCTCGGAACTGCGAAACTGTCCGAGCGTCCTGACGACCCAGCGTCGCTTGCCTTCGGAGAAGTCGCCGGCCGAGGTGTCCTTGTTCTGGCTCCGCAGCACGCGGAGCACGTCGGCGATCGTGATTTGCCGTGACGCCAGCTTCTCGGGGTCGACGATCACCTGCAGTTCATGTTCGAGCCCGCCTATCACGGTCGACTGAGAAACACCGGGGACCCGTTCGAACCGCGACTCGATCTCGTTTTCGGCAAAGCGTCTCAGCTTCGTGACATCCAGGTCCGAGGGAAGAACCTCATGGATTTCAGGGTGTTCGCGAGCCAGCACTCTCAACCGAAGCAGCCCCAGCCCGACACTGTGAGTCTCGCGGATCTCCTGGATCGCCTCGGCCAACTTCGGGTGACGGCCCTGGAACTCGGCAAGCTGTTCGTCGCTGGGTCGACGGGCGCTGAGGATGAACCATGCGATCGGGCGGTTGTCGGAGTTGGCCGTCGAGATGACCGGCTGGTCGGCTTCCTCGGGGTACTCGCGAACCTGCTGCAGGCGGCTGTTGACCTTCAACAACGCCTCGTCCATTTCGGTCCCGACCAGGAACTCCAGGATGATCCGCGATCGCGAATCCGAGCTCTCCGAACTCATCTTCTTGAGCCCCTCGACGCTCTTGAGCTGTTCCTCCTGTTCGAGGGTGATCTCGCGCTCGACCTCCTGCGGACTCGCACCCGGCCACCGCGTCTCGACGGTGATCGTCGGGGTCTGCACCTCCGGAGTCAGCTGCATCGGCATCCGTTCGAGCGCCACGACGCCGAACAGTGAGATCAGCAGCACTCCAACGGTCACCTTGACCGGGTTGCTGACAAAGGACTCGATCAGGTGCATGGCCTAGCGTTGGCTTTCGGTTGGCTTGGAAGTCTTGGCATCGGGGACAAGCGGAACGGGACGGGCGATTACCTCCATGCCGGGCCGCAGTCGTTCATTCCCTTCCACGACGACCTGTTGACCGGCCTGGATTTCACCGATGACCTGGATGTCCTTGCCGACGGCGACCCCGAGCCTGACCGGCACCGGCCGGACGACCTGCTTCTTCGGGTCCTTCCTGTCGGCTTCGACCACGTAGACAACGGCCTGTCGACCGTTCAGCACCAGGGCGTCCTTGGGCACCAGCAGGGCGCGGGTCCGGGCCCCGGTCGGCAGCGTGACACGGGACAGCATGCCCGCCTTGATCAGCGGGTCTCCCCGGGTGATCGTGTTGGTCAACCGGATCTTGACCGGAAACGTTCGGGCCCGTGGATCGGCCTGGGGGATGATCGCAACGATCTTGCCTTGATGAAACCGTTGGAGAAGTGCCACGATCTCGACCGTGACCTCGCTGCCGATCCGCAGGTGAGAAACATGGTTCTCGAGAACATGCACCTTCACGTCGACCTGGTCGAGCGACACGACATCGACAACCGGATCGCCACGGCTGACCCATTCTCCGACCTCGGTTCGCCGCGCCGTGACGTAACCGGCAAAGCGGGAGACGATCGTGTGCTTGCTGATGCGGTCCTTGAGCTGATCGACGACGGCCTGCTGAACGGCCAGCCGCGCGGCGGCCTGAACCAGTTTCTCCTCGCGGGGTCCGGCGACCGCCAACTGGTGCCCCGCCCGGGCATCGTCGTAGTCACGTTCGGCGGTGATCGCCGCCGAGACGACCGCCGAGAGGTCATCTTCGGTCACGGTCCCCTGCTTGGCCAAGGCGGTGAAACGCGCCCGCCGGGCCACGTGGAATTCCCGCCGGGCCCCGGCCGCCAGCATCCGGGCCTGCAACTGGTCGATCTCCCTGGGGCGGGTCCCGTTCTTCAGTTCCCTGAGCAACTCCTTCCGAAACTCCAACTCGGCCTCGGCCGCCTTCAACTCGAGCTGGATCGTCGCCGTCAGCAATTTCGCCAGCGGTTGCATGTCACCGATTCGATCCCCTTCCTCCACCGGAAATTCGACGACCCGGCCGTCGACGGCACTGCCGATCGTCGCCCTTTTCAGCGGTTCAACCGAACCGACGAACGAGTGCCCAGCGATGACCTCGCGTTCCACCACCGGCGCGACCACGACAACCGACGGACCCCGCTGAGCCGGCAACTGATCGGCCAACAGCAGCACGAGGATTCCCGGCAAGACCACTCGACGCATCAAGGCGCTCGACACAATCACCCCTCCACTTTTCGCCTGGACCGACCGCTGGCGGTCGATCGACGTTCGTTTCCCTCACGAACCATCGTATCAGAGACCACAACCCGTCTGAGCAATCTAACCGGAGCTTCCGCCGTCGGTACCGGCAGCAATGCCATTGCCCCGGCAATTGCCGGGGCCGGGATCGACAACGGAACTCGAACAGCAACCGTCCCGTGTCAGGGCTTCGCCGTCTTCTTCTTGAGCAACTCGATGCACTTGACCCGACCCGCGTCGACCGTCTTCTGATCGAGTTTCAACTGCAGGAACCCCGCAGCGACCTTGGTCGTGGCCGCGTCGGCCTCGGTCGATTGCAACGGCGTCTGGCCGTCCTTGCTCTTGGCAGCCGCGTCGGCCCCCTTGGCCAGCAGCAGTTCGAGCACCGCCACGCTGCCGGTGAACGCGGCCGCGTGCAGCGGACTCGATCCGTCGCGGTTCCTGCCGTTGACGTCGGCCTTGGCGGCGATCAGCAACGCGGCGATCTCGGCGTTGCCGTGGAACGCCGCCCAGGACAGGACCGTGATCCCCAGGTCCGGATCCTGGACATTCGGGTTGCTGGTCGGCTTGGCCAGCAACTTCTTGACCGCGGCCACGTCCTGCTTGCGAACCGCCGCGGCCAGTTCCTTGCTCCCGGTTCCGTTCTTGAGCAACTGCACACACTTGGCACGGCCTGCCTGGACCTTGGCAAGGTCGTAGTCCAGCTTCAGCAACCCGGCAACGAACTGGGTGGCTCCGGCATCGACCGTTGTCGCAAACAGCGGGTCTTCGCCCTTGGCGTTCTTCAGCTTCG